>Ga0209101_1000267_pt1 | contig 43748 bp, 31 predicted proteins | sample ConPoolayeCmetaG_FD_185481 | JGI IMG/M metagenome (GOLD analysis project Ga0209101, IMG submission 185481) | Hot spring microbial mat communities from California, USA to study Microbial Dark Matter (Phase II) - Cone Pool mat layer C metaG... ... | reverse complement strand
GAAGATGGGAGGCGGGGTGAGGGCGGGCGGCTGCGCCGCCCGCCCTCACTCCCATTCCCCAGTTCCCCCTCCCCGCGCCGCCGAGCGGCGTGGAGAGGAGGTGGGGCTTGTCATGATGGATGACACGGCTGAGTAATTACCTGCGCGGACAACATCCGTCGCTCGTACTCGTTGCGGCGACTTGTCGCACAAAAAAAAGAGACCTGACGCTTGCGTAGCGTCAGGTCTCATATTTTACACTTTGACCACTTTGACTCTGGTATCGTAGAACACCGCACTCCCACCGACCGCATCAACGAGCGTCGTGTTCTTGAGCACAGGGTCCACCCGCATTGCCGCGTTGGCGTTGATGCCGGTGCCGCGCCGCGCATCGCCTTTGATGACTTGATTGTCCACCACAATGTCCCGCGCGCCATACGCCCAGTGTCCAAACGAGAGCGAAAAGGCAATCACGCCAGGGCGCATCCCTTGTACCACTTTGACCTTGCCAATCATCGGCACTTTGCCACCGTTTCCCAAATCCCATTCACCGTTCGGATTGGTGGCAGAGATGATCTTGACACGGTCACCTTCTTTCAAGCCGCGCGCCGCCGCATCAGCAGCGTTCATCAAGATATAGTTCTCTGGCAACGTATTCAACAGCCAATAGTTGCCCGGCGTACGGGTCTTGGTGTGGCGCACATCGCGATAGGTGATGAGCGTTAGATCAAAGCCGGCTTTGGCATCGTCGAGCACGGTGCCGTCATACGCCATCCCGGGTTCGAAATACGTCGCGATGCCCGGCAAGGATTTGCCCGTTCCGCTGTGCTTGATTCCCGCCGTCTTTTCGAGATACATATTGATTTGCTTGCCAAACCGCACGCCCAGCGGCACAATGGCTGGCTCGTCGAAAAAGCCGGGAAAGATCCCATCACCCGGATACCCTTTGGCAAAGTCTTGAAAACGCCCGCCACGATTCAGCACCGTCACCAATTTGCGCCAATGCGCTCCCGCGATCTTTTGCCAGCGTTCGGCGTCGAACACGGCTTTGGGGAGGTGCTTGCGCGCCGCGAGGAAGATTTCCACTTCTTCATCGCTCGCATCGTGGACGGCATCTGTGCCGTCTTTTCTTTCGCCAAAGGCAAGATTTGTCACCATCCGAATGTACAAATCGTCCGGATGCGTCAGGGGTATCCCCGGACCCAAACCATTGGGACCGAAATTGGGGAGGTTGAGTTTCTCCGCCAACGCCAGCAAGAGCGCTTCCCATTGCAACGCCATCTCTTGCCCGTACACCTTGACTGTACCCGTGAGCGGTGCAATGACCGGTTGACGAACCCCCTGCACTTTGAATGTGACCGAAGGATGCGTGCCGCTAAACTCCCAGCGCTCCAGATAGGTGACATCGGGGAAGATGTAATCGGCGTACATACTCGCTTCGCCCACCACAATGTCCGAGGCAACGATGAGCGGCAATTTGTTCACATCCTGCAAAATCGAAACCCAGGTATTGCCGGCGGGCAAGGCATACACCGGCGATGCCATATACATAAACGCGATCTTGATCGGATATGGATACGCGTCGCCAGCGGAGGGAATGATCTCCTGATAAACATCCGAAGCCAGCGGATACCAGTTCCGTTTTGCCGGATACTTGCCATCGAACAGGGTGGTGTCTTCGTACTTGACCTCGTGGCGAATAAGACTGATACCGAAAGGCGAGAGTGCACCGGGATTCATCTTACCTAAATCAAAAGGACCTTCGGCGCGCGCGCCCAGAATGTCGTACGTGCTGGGCCAGGTCTGTCCACCGCGCCAATCAAAGTTGCCCACGAGCAACGCCAGCGAGTACCACGCCAGTGTGTTGTAATAGCCGTTGGTATGCTGAGAAACGCCGCGATGAATGTCCACTGCCACATTCTTGCCGTGCGAGGTAAACTCAAAGGCGATCTCCTCCAGATCCTTGACACGCACCCCAGCCGTTTCTGCCCACTCTTCCATCGTCTTTTGCTTGGACGATTCGAACAGAATCTGGAGCGCGCTCTTGACCGTCAGATCGCCCAGTTGGGTATCTACCAACAATTCCCCTTCGACAGCGTTCTTGGTATCGTTGGGATTGAACGGGATGGGCGTGCCTTTGCTATCCAGCACGACGAATGGATCGAACGTGAACGTTTGTTTGCCGTCCAGCGTAACGAACACGGTGGTCTTTTTGCCATCCTTCTCTTCTTCTTTCCGTTCGACCAGTTTTAACTCGCTGGCGCGCACGAAATTGCCCGGTTTGCCATCGGTGATCTTGACGAGCCAGGTGGCGTTCGACCAGGTGGGTTCTTTATCCGCCGCGGCGGCGGCTTGATTGGCATTCGCCAGATATTTGGCATCGTAGCGTTTGTTCGTGATGATCCACTGGATCAACGCGAGCGCGATGGCGGCTTCGGTGCCCGGTTTATTCGGCAACCATTTCCACGCACGCCCGGCGATCTTGGACAAGCGCGGATCAATCACGGCGAACTTGAGCCGACCGCTGACCATCCCTTCGGTCGTGCGCGGGACACGATTCGTCACGGCATAGTTACCTTCGAAAGGCGATGCGCCGACAAAGATGATGAATTCCGCGCTGGCAGTATCGCCCATCCAGTACATCTTGCTTCCACCCGTCCAGCGGGAACCATCCCACTGATCGGTCATGGACTTGCCGGCAAAGTAGAGTGATCCCTGGCAAACGGTCGTGTGCCCGTGCCGATTGACGGTGCCCAGCCCCGAACCGAAGAAACGATGCACGAAATCGGCGCGCCCGGGTTTCTGGCGGCCCCAAAAGTACAAAATCTGATTGTTCTTGGGACCCAGGTCCGGATGATTAGGATCAATCATCTTGTCCAGGTGCGCGGCGTGATCGGTCTTGAATTTTTCGATCAACGCTTTACGTTTTTCCTTGTCCTTTTCGGCAAGGATTTTGCTCACATCATCGCTGATGGCTTTCATCAGTTTGGGATCGCGAATCGCCCACACATCTTTCAAGCCCTCGACCACGCGATTCTCTTCGCCGGGCACATTCGCGAACAACTTGCCGCCATTGACGATTTCGTCCACCGCTTGATGGAAATCAATCGTCACCCACTTGTTCTCGCCGCGTTTGCCCGCGCGTTTCAGCACTTTGACGAGACGGTACGGATCGTACACGGTTTGCACGCCGGCTTGTCCGCGCGGACAGAGCATCCCATCCAGCGGCGCGGCTTGCTTGAGCGGCATCCGATAGTCCACATGCGGAAACAGGTTCCAGGGCGAGTATGGATTGCCTTCGATCTTTGCGGCAACCCCATCCAGAATCTTGACTTTGATGCCGCATTGCCCATTGCATTGTTGACAAACCGAATAGAGAATGTGCTCTGGTTTCGCCAGCGGATACGCGCCGGGGTTGGCACTCGTTTGTGCCAGCACCGTCTGCACATAGGGTAGCACGCCCAGAAAAGCCGCCGCGCCACCCACTGCCGCCGAGAGTTTCAAAAACTCGCGGCGGGTCAAACCACATTCCGCTGGCTGAGTTACTGCGGTATCATGCGTTTGCATCGTTTGAGTTTGGTCCGACATTTTACTGACCCTCCGTCACTTTGGCTTGCGGGCGCAATTGGAGAATGTGATAGCCAAACATAAAGATCAAGAAACCGAGCGACAGGGCAAAGAGTGCCAGCAACCACTCCGCCCACGTTGGAAAATAGGCGGGCAACAAGCCCGGTCCGGTGTATGCCGTCACGAGTCCCTTTTCCACGACTTCAATCACCAATTGGGGCGGGATGACAACGTTCAATGGCACAGCGATAAAGGTCAGAATGACCAAGCCCGCCGCCAGACCGATGCGGCGCGCGTTCTGTGATGGGGTAATCAGAGCGATAATCGGTACAAGCACACCGAACCCACCGAAAAAGACCCAAAAGACCCACCAATACGGACCGAACAGCGTAAGTTGTAGAGCCGTGGCTTGCGCCGGCACGCCAGGATACAGAATGGTCGTACCGATCAAGATGGTAGAAATCAAAGCGACGATGAGCAAGCCCAGCAGGAGATTCCCTAGCCGGCGCGCGGTGCTCACATAGTCCGTCCCCTGCCGCTGGGGCCAGAACCAGACAAACTCAAAGGTCAGCAAGCCCGCGCCGGCAACCATTGCGGAAAGCAAAAAGTAGATCGGCAACGCGCTCCCCTGCCACGCCGGGCGTCCAATCACCACACCAAAAACGCCGCCGACGACCACAATCAGCGCGATGCCCAATGGCAAGCCGAGATAGGAAAGCCAGGTGCCCAACCAAGCCCAGCGCGCAGGCACAGGACGCCATTCGAGAAAGAGTTTGATGAGGAGTAACGCCATATAGACGACGTGCAACCAAAACATCCACGTGATCAGCGAGTTCCATTGGGGATAAGCCAGCACGTGCCAAAAGCGGAACGGATGTCCCAGATCCATTCCAATCATAATCAACGCCATCGTCAAAAAGGCAAGGGCGGCCAGATAGACCATCCGCGCCATCCCCGGCAAGAGCGTATTCCACTTGAACACATACACCAGCACCGTAAAAAGTAGCACCGTGCCCACTTCGAGCCAGACAAAGTACACGTACATCGCCACGCCCAAGCCCCAGGGCACGAACGAGCCGAGCGCCGTTATACGCAAGCCCTCGGTGAAATGCAGGTACAGACCATACCCGCCAATGAGCAAGCCCAGCACGCCCAGCCCCCACAACAATCGTTCAGGCGTCCACAGCGGTGGCTTGGGAGCAGGAACAGGGGGTTCGCTCGTCGTTTCGATTGTCGTTTCAGGAGTTGTCATCTTTAACCTCCACCTTGCCAACGGGAAAAATAATGCCACGCCTAGACCAGATAAAAGACGCGCGGTTGCGTACCCAATTCTTCACGCAAACGGACCACATTGTGTTGCGTGGCAAGTTGCGCGATCAAACTGTCCGGGTCGTTCAAATCGCCAAAGTAGGTGGCATGCCCCACGCACGTAGATACACACGCCGGCAACTGTTCTGCCTCCAGCCGATGCAAGCAAAAGTGACATTTGCGCGCGTTGCCGATCGGCGATTCTTTGCCGCGGCGCACGCGGCGTTGACCGTACTCGAACGTCGGAATCGTTTCGAGCACGCTGGCTTGGGCTCGGCTCACCACTTTGCCTTCGGCTTGGGGCGCCGTCTCATAGTAACTGTGCCCAAAATCGGAATAGCGTGAGTTGTACGGACACGCCACGATACAATAACGGCAACCGATACAAAGATCATAATTCATTGCCACGATCCCATCGGCGCGTTTGTACGTGGCATTGACCGGACACACCGGCACGCACGGGGGTTTATCGCACTGTAAGCACGGGCGGGGAATGAACCGCATTGTGACACTGGGAAAAGTGCCCAACTCTTCTTCCACCACCTGGCGATAGATGACGCCGGGCGGCAGTTTGTTCTCCACCGCACAGGCAATCGTACACGCATGACAGCCCACGCATTTGCGGAGATCAATCGCCATCGCCCAGCGCCGCTCGCGCACCGGCTTTTTCAGCGCACGCACCAATTCGGCGTGCATTCGGACCAAAGGATCTTCGAGTTGCCCCAGCGGGGCATCCCGCACACTGAACGCAGTGCGTTCCGTCGTCGTTACCGTCATTTTGCCTCCATTGAAAATACATTTGTCCACGAAGGTCACGAAGGAACACGAAGAAAAAACCTTCGTGAATCTTCGTGTCCCTGGTGGATATTTTCATCCGAACGCTGGTGAACGCGAGTTCATCGGAAATTCCATGGAAAAATGGGGGACAAATTTCAAATTTGTCCCACACATTAGACAACAAAAAAGGGCTTGTGTCTATCCGCACAAGCCCTAATTGTTTGTCAGGACAAGCCCAACATTTTTTGTCAGGTGTTTTCCTGACGCCGCGTCTCGTCATCCAACAAGCCCTTTTGAAGCGCGTAACGTACCAACTCGGCGCGCGTTTCCAGATGTAATTTCTCCATCACGCGCGCTTTGTACGTTTCGACTGTTTTGACGCTCAGATGCAACCGCTCGGCGATTTGTTGCCGCGTATAACCCGCCGCAATCAGGCGCAACACCTGGAGTTCGCGCTCGCTCAAGGGCAACGATTCTTTCCGCGCGCTGGTCTCTCTTTGCTCGTGGCGTGTGATAATGTCCTCCAGCAACGGTTTGGTCATCGCCGGATGAATGTAGATTTCGCCGCGCTGCACTGCGCGAATCGCCGCGAGGAGTTCCACATCGGCGGCGCGTTTCAACACGTACCCTGCCGCGCCAGCTTGCAGCACCGAGCGCAAGAACGCCGGATCATCGTGCATCGTCAACACCAGCACGCGCGTACCCAGTTGCGCCTGCACAATCGCACGGGTCGCTTCCAAGCCGCTCAGACCCGACATCCCCAAATCCATCAGCACAATGTCGGGCGTAAGTTGCCTTGCCAGAGACACCGCCGCTTCGCCATCCGCCGCCTCGCCAATCACCTGCATATCCTCTTGCGAATTCAAAAGCATGGTCAGCCCCGCGCGCAAAACCGCGTGGTCATCGGCGATCAGAATCCGAATTCTGGACACACACCCTCCTCGCCAGCAAGGCACATTTCACACGCGCCCTACCCTTCTGGCATCGGTATCTCCACGAACACCGTCGTTCCCTCACCCGGCGCAGATTCAATGGTGAGTTGTCCGCCCAACAGCGCGACGCGCTCGTGCATCCCCAACAAACCCAATGAGCGTTCGGGTTTTTGCGCGAGGGCGTTCATATCCAAACCTTTGCCATCATCCTCGACAATCGCCACAATCGAAGCGCCGCGACGTTCGATGAGGATGCTGACCGAGCGTGCTTGCGCGTGGCGCACCACATTCGTCATCGCTTCTTGCACGATGCGATACAGCGCGATTTCAGTTTGCGCCGGCAGACGTTGCCCATCGAGGTTGACGCTCTGAAAATCCACCTTGAGAGGAAACCGCCGCGCATAATCTTGCACATAGCGCTCGAGTGCCACGACCAAACCCAGTTCATCTAGCGGCGCGGGGCGCAACTCGCGCGCCAGCGCGCGCACATTGTCCAGCGTTTGCCCGATTTGCTTTTTGAGATCGTCCAGATGCGCCCGCGTCTCGTGCGCGGGGAGATTCTCCAGCACCGTCAAACCCAGCAGCAGATACGTCAGTTGTTGACCCAGTTGGTCGTGTAGTTCGCGCGCGATGCGTCGGCGTTCGTCCTCTTGCGCATTCAGCAGTTTACGCAGCAACTCGCTGCGCGCGCGTTCGGTTTGTTGCACGGCGGTTTGCGCTTGCGCCAACTCGGCGACCATTCGATTGAACGCTTCCCCCAGCGCGCCGATTTCGTCGCGCGCCCACACCGGCGCGCGCGCCGTCAGATCGCCCCGCGCGACGGCGCGCGTCGCTTGCACCATCTCCCCCAACGGGCGCGTGATGACGCGCGTCAATGCATACGCGCCGCCGATCCCCAGCAAGGACACAAAGAGCGTGATGCCCAACACGCCCAGCGTCACACGCCACACGGTTTCCTGCAGATAGCGTTCCGTGATGCCGACCCGCACTACGCCGATCTGTCCACCCACGACAGGCGCGGCAAAATCCCACAGCAATCCTTCTTCGCTTTGCAAAATTTCGAGATGGACGGTATCGCCCGCCGTGACTTGATTCGCGCCCAGGAGGCTCGTTGGAAAATGTTGACCGAATGACGAGGCAATCACCTGACCGTATTGATCCACCACAAAGACATAACGCACATCGCGATTGTGGTCTATCACTTGACGCAACAATTCGTGCAGCGCGAACAAGTTGTGCGTCAAAATCAGGTCTGCACTCTGCGAGGCAAGATGACGCGCCAACTCGCGTCCCTGTTCTTGCATCTTTTGGGTCAGCGTCTCTGTAAAGATGGCGCGCATCAGCACGATGGCGCTCAGACCAAAGATCAGCACCATCGCCAGGAGGATGCCCATCATCTTGACCTGAACCGGCACCGCGCCTGCCAGCGCCCAGAAACGCTCTCGCGCCAGATGCCACCTTTCGCGAAGAGACCGCGTCCTCATTTGCGTTCCCTAAAATAAACCTGCCGAGCAAAATCGTACTGGCGATCCGATACCACGACAAACCGCTCGATCTGCAGCGCGCGCAAGAGCGCCTGTCCTTCCTTCTCCTGGTCAAGCCCCAAAAGAAGTTGACGCAGTTGTTCCTTGAGCGTGCTATTCAAATCGGGGTGGACAACCACCGGCGGAATGCCCAGGGGAGGGGATTGATGAATGATGCGCACGCGGGAAGCCAGTTCGGCATCGCGCGCCGCCATCGCATCGAAAATCAAGCCATCTACCGCGGCACCATCCACCAGCGTTTGGGCAACGGCTTTGATCGCATTGTCGTGACTGTAGGTAAAGATGACCTGTCGAAAGAATCCTTCCGGGGTTTCGTTGAGTTGATCGAGCAAGAAGAGGGGATACTGACGCCCCGTGAGGGACATTGGATCGGTAAAAGCGAATGTCTTGCCGCGCAAATCGGACAACTGGTGCGCTGCACTCGTACTGGGGACAATCAGGTAAGAATAGTAAATCGGCGCGCCGTTCACCTGTGGCGCGAGCAACAACTCCATCCCAAATTCACGCTGTCCCGCCAGATAGCCACCTGTGCAGACAAATGCCAGGTCCACCATCCCGGTGCGAATCAGATCGTTGACTTCGGCATAGGTCTTGCGTTGCACCAGTTCTACCGGTCGCTCCAGCCGCTGACCCAGATAGGTGATCAAATCACGATAACTCGACAGGGTCTCTTTGGGCGAGACGATGCCGGCGACCGCCACGCGCAACGGCATTTTGCCGGAAGGGTGAGAACCTGTGTTGATGATTTGCGTATTCTCAGAGAGCCGCACCCGTTTGTAAGGCGGCGCGCTCTCACAAGCCGTCAGTATGCCCAGTATGACGAGAACACTCGAAACGAGTTGCCAGGTCTTCATCGCTGAATCTCCGAAAATCCATTTGTCCACGAAGGTCACGAAGGAACACGAAGAAAAATCTTCGTGTCTCTTCGTGTTCTTGGTGGATATTTTCATCCGTCGTGGCGGGCGCACACGCCCATGCACAACTCTTTCAAAAATCCGTTTGTCCACCAGGATCACGAAAGACGAATGACGAAAGACCAAAGACGAAAGACTTGTCATCCGTCCTTCGTCCTCCGTCATTCGTCCTTCGTCCGTCGCAACGCCGCCTGAACAATCTCGCCGATCTCCTTCATCCGCGCCTCCCACGAGTATCGCCGCGCGAGTTCGATGCGCGCTTGCGCGCGCGCCGAGTCTTCGGAGAGCGCGGCATCGAGCGCGGCAACGAATTCGTCCGCGTTGCGCGCGGGATAAAAATAATCGCGAAACTCGGCAAGCGTCGGCTGATCGGTCGCAACGACCGGCTTGCCTGCCGCGAGATACTCGAAGAACTTCATCGGCAGACTGCCGCGATTCGATTCGTTCAAACGATTCGGCAGCAAGCACACATCGAACGCTTTGACATAGCGCGGCAATTCAGCGTACGACCGTTCACCCAGCAGAAGGATGTTTGCTTGCGCGCGCAATTTCGATACATCAGTGGAAGGATCGCCGCGCCCGATGGGCCCGATGAGCACGAACGGCATATCGAATTTGCGTTGCGCGACCGCGCACAACAAATCAAAATCCATTTTGTACGCGGCGATGTTGCCGATGAAGCCAGCCATCGGATGCGGCAAATCTTTCACATCGTTGGGAATCGGCAGCGACGGATCGCGCGCGAGCGCGAAGAGTTCAGCATCCGCGACATTCGGCAGGTAAAAGGTGTGCGGATTGAACGCGCACTTGTCTTCGTACAATGGACGCGATGAGGTGAACACCAGGTCGGCAATCTGCAAGAGACGCGCCTCGCGCTCGCGCACCTGCGCGGCAGGCACGCTGGGATTCGCGGCGTGTTCGTCGATGCAATGATAGATGACCAGTTTCTCGTTGAACTTGCCGACCAGCCCAACGTGCGCGGGCAAAAAAATCCACAGAATCGGACGCGCGTCGCGCGGCAAGACGCCGCGAATTTGCTGAACGAGGAGCGCAGTGTTCATTTCGCGTGCGCGCTCGCTCCCGTAGATGGGAATGACGAATGGCGAAATGACGGTCAGGTTGGCGTTGATGCGGCGCGCGCCGCCCGCGATGCGTTGCAAACGTCGCCACACTTTGCCGAACTCGCGCGGCGCGGGCGTGCGTCCGCCAATCGTGTCCACAAAGATCACGCGATTGTCTCTGGCGAGGCGCGTGGCGATATGATGGCAATTGACGCGCGTGCTCCAATCCCATTCCGCGTTCGCCAGAATCAAAATCGTTTCACCGCGCAAAGTTTTATCGTTCATTCGATCACTCGTGTAACAGACGAATGAATTCGCAGCAACCAACACCCGAAGCCGCCCTACGGCGGCTTGAACCCGCACAGGCAGGTTTGGGGTAGCGGTTGCAGCGACTTTAGTCGCCCACCACTCGTTGCAACACCGCCAACAATTCGTCGGTCACCGCCGCCCAGGTGTGACGTTGAATCGTCTGCGCCGCGCGTTCGCCCATCGCGCGCGTGGCGTCGGGATGCGCGAGCAAGCGACGCATTCCCTCAGCCAGCGCGTCCACCGTCGGCTCGACGAGCAAGCCGTTGACGCCATCTTGCATCAAATCAATCACCCCACCCGAACGCGTGGCAAGTACCGCTTTGTGCGCCGCCATCGCTTCGGCAACGACGATGCCGAACGGTTCCAGACGCGATGATAACACAAAAAACTCGCAACCCCAAAACAGCGCGAGCGATGTGGCGCGATCGCAAAAGCCCAAAAGATGCACACGCGCGCGCAAAGCGAGTTCGTCAATCAATCGTTCGAGCGCGGCGCGTTCTTCGCCATCGCCGGCGATGAGGAGGTGCACGCGTGGAAACTCGGCAGCGATGCGCGCGAACGCGCGAATCAACATATCGAAACCTTTTTTGTGGACGAGCCGACCCATCGCCAGAATGTACGGCGCGGGATGTTGATACAGACGCGGCGTGCGAAATTCGTCCGGGTCAAAGCCATCGCCCACGACGCCGATGAACGCGCGCGGCGAGGCGTGCTTCAGGTACGGCGCGGCATCGCGCTGAACGTACGATGAGCAAAACAAAATCGCGTCCGCGCGCGCGAACAAGCGCGCAAGCATCCAGCGTTGCAAACGCGAACGAAGCGGAATGCCCTGAATGTCGTTGCCGCGCGCCGAGACGACAAGTCGAAAGCGCAGAATGTAATGCAACAGGAGAACGTAGAGCGCGTTGATGGTCAAGAAATGCACGTACACCACATCGGGTTTGAACGCGCGCAACACGCGCGCCATCCCAACGAGTGTTTGCAGCGCGCGCAGCGGCAACGACCACAGCGGTCGGCGCCCCCAGGGGAAACGATACACTGGCACGTCCTCCACGTTTTCTTGCATCGGCACATCGCGCGATGGGAGTGAACTCTGAATGATGACCGCGTGACCGCGCGCGCGCAAATTGCGCGCGAGGTGGCGCACCGCCGTCTGCACCCCGCCGATGGTAGGCGCGTAATCGCTGGCGACAATCGCAATACGAAGAGTATTTTCGATTTTGGATTTGGGATTTTGGATTGGCGATTGAGAGTTCACGGTTTGATCCGAATGATTTCATCCAACACAAATTGATCGCCCAGGAGGTTACCTATCGTATCCGTCACACTCACTCGTGCCAAGCTCGGATACTCGTACCACCCCACGACCAGGCGATATTCTCCCGCCGCTAAATCGCGCGGCAGTTCCAGCGCATAGTCATCGCGAACGATTTCCCCCACATCCCAAATCGAAGTTGGATACGCCCCAGCGTGCGGTGGTGCATCGCGTTGCGCGCGCACATTGCCTTCGGCATCGAGCAGGTGAACAAAGACCGTGTAATTCTTATCACTCTTCGCAATGCTCCGCCAATACAGCGTGAGGTTCACTGTATCGCCTACGCGCGACAAGGTATAGCCCACCAATTCAAACCTCTCACCAAATCTCGCACCAACACGACGTAGCGCATCCAGTTCGGCTGGCATTGGTGGCAGCGGCGCAATCTTCACGGGACCGATGAACACCTTGTCAGCAATCGGCTCTCGAAACCGATTGAGCACCGGCACGCGCCCAATGTCCTCTGCATCTACATCCAACTCAAGACGATAAAGACCGGGCGCGGCATCCCTGGGAACCGGAATCGTCCACGCGCCGCGCGTAATTTCTTCGACCTTGACCAGCAATTGCCCAGACGATTGGGCGATCTCACGATCCGCACCATCGAGCAAGCGCGCGGTCAGGTGGAACGTTTCGCGGCGCGGTTTGAGTCCACGCCAGTGCAACACCACATTCAGCATTTCGCCCGGCAAAACCGCAGTGGCCTGGTCATACCCCACAAGTTCCAGCCAGTTTTCATACCACCCCCAGCGCGCGCCAACGCGCTGGTTGGGCAAGCCGCTCACGTTCGTACGATAAATGCGAATTTGATAGCCCCCATCGTCAAAACGTTTGATCTCTGGAAAGTGACCAAAGAACGCATCGTAACGCGCGACGATGTCACGATAGCGCGCCGGGTCTTCGTAGAAACGACCGTAGGTGCCATAACTCGCTACCAGATACTCGATGCCATTGCGGATGTACCATTCGGGTGAGCGTGTGATCATTCCCCCCACCGCATCAACCACAAATCGTTCGCGATCAACGTACGGCGAATACGCCTCGATGGCAATGCGCGTCCCACGTGGCAAGTTCTGTTCGATCCAGACGCGCGCAGTTTCGCGACCATCTACAGTCAAGAGGCGTTCGATAGAGGTGAGCGAGATGTATAGCGGCGACCAGACGATAAACATCGTCACAATAACAGCAAGCGGCATCGCATACCGCATCTCTCGTCTGGTAGTAAGGTACTCGTACACATTCACCAGGAGCATTGCCGCGCTCAGACTCAGGAAGGGCACAATCAGCATAATCGTCCGCTCATTGCGGGTGAACATCATACTGACAAAGGCAAAATACGCCACGGGAAAACTGAGTAGCGTCCAATACTTGGGTGAACGACTCTTGACCATCCACAGCGCGCCCAACGCTCCCCCAAGTGCTACCCATCCTTCCACAGACCACAAGTAGGTCAGATACCAGCGTAACGCATCGCCTTCCTGCCCACTATGTCCTTCCACCGAGTATGAAAAGACCTGCCAGCGCAATCCTTCCCAGAAATTCGGAAAATCGAAAACAGCAAATGGTGTAGCGATGAAAAATCCTAACGCCGTTGCAACAAACGCGAGAAGGAGTCTCTGCCACTCTGCCCAGCGCCAGCGCGAGAAATGAGCAACCAGCACTGCGATAAGAACCACACCCGCGTTGTACTTGCTCCCAAAAGCCAGACCTGCTCCCAGTCCCGCGCCGACATAGTTTTGCCAATGCGGCTCATCCACCAGTCGCAGCGCGAACAAGCCAGAAACGAGCAGAAAAAACATCGCCAGGACGTCGGGACCGATACGATGACTGGTATCGTTCACGGTCGGCGAGAGAGCAAAGAATAACACCGCCAGAATCGCCACCGATGAATTGGGATGGAGACGCCGCCCCATCGCATAAACCACCAGAATCGCCAACGTGCTCAACAGCGCCGTCAGCCCGCGCGCGATCAGAAAAGTTTCGGGCAATGTGGTGTGCCCCACGCCGGTAGCAATAATTTCGGGCAGGGTCAAATCCGCCAGCGTCGTGAATACGCCGATACTACGTCCCAACAAGAAGAAAATCGCTTGCGCAAGCGCGTGCAGATAAAACATCGCCGACGGATAATACCACCAGTGCGGATTCAAATCGCCCGAACGCAGAATCTGGAGCGTAATTGTCAGATAGGTTGGCTCGTCGGGTGCGTAGGTGTAGGGCAAACCAAAATTGATGCCCCAGAAACGCAAGCCCGCTCCCAATGCTACAATGCCCACGAGAAGTAAATGTTTGAGTGTGTTCATAGTCTAAAGACGAAGGACGAACGACGAAGGGCAAATGTATCAGCGAACGGAAATCTCTCCGATTTTTGCTTCGCCCAGGACACGCGCACTTGCCGATTCGCGCAAGGCAACGACAAGGTGATACTTTCCCGGTGGCGTATCGGATGGAATCTGGAGATCGTGCCAATCGAGGAGAACTTCGCCTGCCTCCCACTGCGTCGTTGGATACGTCCCCAGCGCTGGTCGGTCCGATTGTTCGATTACAAGATTGCCGCTGGCATCGCGTACTTGTACCGTCACGAGATAATCGCCCTGCGGCTTGGCACGCGCACGCCAGTACAAGCCAAGCGCCAAGGGCTGACCAGCTTGAAGCATCGTCGGAAACGGCTTGAACCCTAAAAGACGCATCTCGCCCATATCCACAAAGTACGGCTGTTCGATCCAGAGCTCGCTCGCCGTGAACGATTGTTTGTTCTTGCTGACCGGCAGCGTAGCGATTTCGATTTCGGTCCCCAGTGCGCGTCCCAGAGCATCACGCGCTTCCAGCGCTCCTTGATTCACATCGGCATACACCGCCAGCGTCAAGGTGTAATCACCCGAAGGCATCGTCGGTGGCAAACGGAGAAACACATCATCGTAATTGACCTGACCGGGCTTCCACTGATTCGTCGGACGAATGCCGCGACAGGGTTCGTGCGTCGCTTGAACCCACAGATGTCCTGCACGATCGTACACACTGTACTCCAGCGTGTAACGTTGCACAAAGGTCTGGGAGATTTGCCAGCCCGTCAAGACATGCACCGCTTCGCCACCGCTGAGAGTGCGCGTGAGAGGAATGGTGTAACCGACCAACATTAATCGGCGATCGAACTGAGCGCTAGCGGGCACGTCCAATTTCAAATCAGGCAATCGTCGGCGTAGCACATAACCATCGTTTTCGACCACAGTGATAAACCAGGGAGAGCGAAACAACATCTGCCATCCCGGTTCGCGATAGGTGTACCAGGGGCGTCGCGTATCGGCAAAGATATAGTCCACGCCACTCAGGCAGGGATAGATGGTATCGAGATAGAGATAACGACGCTGCGCCACGTGCGATGCCAATTCGGATTGAACGACGACGATAGCATCGGAGGGAATCATTCTGGCAATTTGCACACCGATTTGATCGTGCGGCGATGGAATGAAAGTGTGGGGCGCAAAATTGCGTGATAGGGGACCGGGGGCGTAAAGAAAATACGCGGCGGCACTCGTCATCAACACCCAGCCGCCGATGGCAATCCGCACGCTTTTGAGGTACGTCTCCGATTGGTTCGGTTTATTCGCCAGTTTGAGCAGACGTTCCATCCCAACAACCATCGCTACCGCAAGAAACACATACACTGGTGCGTAATGTTCCGAACCGAAAATATACTGACCGCGTCGTTCGCTCAACAAGGTATAACCCAGGGTCGGTAATGCCAGCGCCAAATTCTCCAATCCCACCAGCGCGATGATTCCTTGAGGTAAGAACATCCTGGTCAGTATCTCTATTTTTTCGGGGGTAAAAATATGCGCAAGCACAAAGGCGGGTCGTGTGACAAGGGTCGTAACGATTTCAGGCACACTGGTCCCCAGGTACTCGTACAACCCTGAACCAGAATATTGTCCTGTCCCAAAGTAGTAATAACTTGCACTGCCGTGAAAGTACGGAATCACGATCTGAATCAGAATCGTTGTCCACAATATTCCTAAGAGAGCCACCACACTCCCAAACACATAACGCCGTTGAATGAAGAAAATGTAGATGCCCAATCCTGCAACAATGAGCCCGACTTCCTCTTTGCACATCAACGCCAGAATCAAACAAGCAAAAAACGGTTTGTACCGTTGCGCTAGCAAAAACCACATCGCCAGCATCAAAAAAGGAATCGTCAGAACAATTTCTTTGAAAATGTTCAATCCAATAGACTGCAAGCCGGGCATCATCCAGAACGCCAGCACAACGCTCAACGCCAGGGGACGTCCCAGGCGACGACGCGCCAGCCAGTAGAGCGGAACTGCCGCGCTACCGATTGCCACAACCGGCGTCAACACCAGCACTCGCGAATCATGCCAGAGCGCGTACAGAGGTACAAAGGCAAAGAGTATGGGAGAAAAGCGCTGGGCGAGGAGCGTGGGTGCGTCCGAAATAATCGTGTTTTCCAATAGACGACCATGCAACGTATTCCAGATGACCTGATCAAAGAGCGCGAAATCGGTACCGTATAAACTAAACGCGTTGAACTTGCCGAGAGCGAGCACGGCGTGGCTGGTAACCATAGCCAGTTGGAGAACAACGAATATCAGGTCAAGAAAACTATCCTTGACGTGCGTGGAAATGTTCACTCCACCTTCTCACCAATCGCAATCAAATTGATACACTCGCGCAGCCCATCCGCCGTAATCCGAAAATCATCCACACCAAACCGCGTCGCGTCGAAAGCGACCGCGTGCGCCGCCTCGACGCGCGGCGCGCGCCGCGCTTTGAGCCACGCGTACACCGCGCGCGGGATGAACAGTTGGATCAGCATCTTGGGATATGCAACAAATGGATTTTGCTTCACGCGCCGCTTTTCGATTTCCAGAATCGGCGGCGTTGCCGTGATGCCCAGCATTTGCGCGCGCGGAAAAACGGCACGCACCGCGCGCGCCAAGCCACGCGCATCGTACTCGCGCAGGTGAAAGCGATTCCACGGCTTTTGGAATGGTAACAAGCGCAACACGCGATTCGGCGTCGAGAGGATGACGGTGCCGCGCGCCGCGCCCACGCGCGCAATCTCTTCCAAATATTGCCGCACGTTCGGAATATGCTCAATGACTTCGAACGACACGATGGTCGCGAAACTTGCGGTGCGGAACGGCAGGGCTTGAGCATCGCACACAACGAACGCGAGATTCGCGCGCGTGTACTTTTGCCGCGCGTGCTGTACCACCTCCACATTTCGATCCGCCGCCACAACGAAATGCGCGGTGTGCGCGAGCGCGTCGCTACCGTACCCCTCGCCACATCCCAGGTCCAGCACGCATTTCTGTGCCGCATACCGCGCCGCAAATCGGTACAGCGCGAGATGCTTTAAATAAACCAAATAGTCTTCGAGCGATTGCGTGGACTGTGGCAAGGCACGTTCGCGGGTGTCTTGTAGCATCATTGCGTTTCCTCACACAATACCGCGCGCGCGATTACACGTCCGCGCCATTTGTCGAGAATGTAAAACGTCAAGACCACACCAAACAGAACATACGACAGCACAATCATCTGCACTGAACCATACACACCGACGATCTCACGCAAATCTGGTAAACCATAGCGCGTGAATCCCGTGCGCGTCGAAAGCGCGTACACCGATGCAACCCACGCGCTCGCACCCCAAACGATGATTTGCCGCGCGATGCTCGACCAATCCACGATGAGCAAGAAATGCAAAACGATAATCGAAAGGTGCACCGGGTCCATATCCGGCGTCCACAGGATTCCCACCATCACCGAAAGCGCAATCGTTTCGAAAATGTCAATCCGCTTGAACCAAAAGAGCGCGTAAATCGCCAGCAGTGAAACAATCAGCAGAATCATCAACGCGTTCTTGTCGAACCAACCGAGCGCGTTCAACAACACTGCCGGCGCGATGTGCATTGGCGTTGCGGTACGCCCCGCGCGAAATTGGTACACGTAGAGCCAATCGGGAAGCCAGGGCAGGTGTGTGAGCGCGACGATGCCTCCAAAGAGCGCGCCGTACTTGACCCAGTCACGCCAATCACGCGAGACAAAGAGCAAGAGTGGCGCGATGTAAAACACGCTGAGCCATTTGAACGACGCGAGCAATGCGGCGATGATGACAACCAACGTCGAACTTGGAACCTCGAACCGTGAAACGTGATGCGTGATGCGTGATGCGTGATGCGTGAGTAGATAGAAAATCAAAAACGTCAGCGTGAGCAGAATCGTCTTGTCTTGCGGCACCAGCACCAGGTTGTAAATCGTCAGCGGACCCAGCGCGTAGAAAATTTGAAACGGCAATCGAAGCGGCGATGATTTGAACAAAGCACCGAGCAAGACGATGTTGAGCGCATCGAACAGCGCGAACAAAATCTGCAGCGCGCGCGGATCGTTCCAGACCGCCACCGTCGCCACGTAGAGCGCGAGTTCCAGCGGCGCCATATCCGAACGAAACTCACCCGATTGTCCGCTTGCCCAGAGCGCGTACGGATTCGCGCCGGTCAGTGCCGCTTGCGCGGGCCAGTAATAGTTACGCAAGTCGGCGCGGTTGTAGAAAAATTCAACTTTTGATTCGAGCGCTCCCGGAAAAATCAAAAACAAGCGCAGCGCGAGACCTACCAGCACTAAGACGAATGTCGAATGACGAAGGACGAAAGACGAAGGACGAAGGACAAAAGACGAAAGACGAAAGACGAAGGACGAATGAATTCTTCTTTCCTCTTTCATCTTTCCTCTCTCCTCTCTTCTCTTTTACGCAACACCGCCTTGACCCCACCCGCCGCGATTTCTTGCGCGAATGGAATGAACACGAACGGCGCCAACGCGCACAAAAGCAAGAACAATAAAAACGTGCCGAACGTAAACTCGCGCCACGCGCGCGCGAACACCGCGCGTAGATTTTCGAGGCGCGACGGCTGACGCAAGGCAGAGACGAGTCCAACGAGCAAGCGCGTGCCGGGATGTGTCAAAAATGGACGCACGCGCCAGTAGGCAAAGGTAAAGCCCGCGCGCCGCGCCGCGCGCTTGAATCCAAAGATCGTCAAGCGATTGAGCGTGGCAAACACCGCGTACGCCTCGCGCGGTGTCAAGAATCCCAGCCGTTGCTCCATCGAAGACAATTTGCGCTGGACGATGTGACGCGGCAACAGATGAAACCAGGGAATCAAAATGAAATCGTCAATGTGACCGGACAAGGGTCCGTAAAACGGCGGAAAGACCACAAAGACAATGCCCCCCGGCGTGAGCACGCGATAACATTCCTGCAACACCGCCAGCGGATTTGCGACATGCTCGATGACACTGTCGAGCAGAATCGCATCGAATGCCTCAGCGGAAAATGGCAAGCGCGCGCCATCCCCTGCGAGAAAACTCATCGCCACCCCAGCGCGCCGCGCGGCATTGATGCCCATACCCAGCGCGTCCACATCCACATCGAGCGATGTAATGCGCATCCCGGCTTGCGCGTACGCGATGCCCTTGCCGCCACGCCCCGCGCCGACTTCCAGCACGCGCGCGTTCTGCACATCGAAAAAGCGCGCGAGAAACGGCAGCGCGCGTCGCGCCTCTACGCGCTGATATTCGATATACGCCTCGTCTGAATCGAGGCGCGCATCGAGCGCGCGCACATAGTCACCATCGAGCAGCGATTGGCTGTTCATTCCTTTCGTTCCAACAAAAAAATCGCGGTCTGCGCCAGCAGATTCGGCGCGAGCGCGCACGCGCGCCCCAGTTTGCTCAACCACACTCGATCACGCACAATCATTTTCAACTCTGCAATCGTGGCGAGAAAATCGGCAATGGACAATTGATGAATGTGCCCCGTGTTGTACCACGCGTAACCGAACAAACCCCAGCGCGGCATCCGTCCGAACAACAAGAGATCAAGCCGATTGGCAATGAACGCAAAATTGGGAAACGAGACAATTTGATAGCGCGCAATACGGCGCATCTCGCGCAGCGTCACTTCGGGATACATTACCATTTGCAGGGTAACGTTGCAAATCGCAAAATCAAAAGCGTCGTCCGCAATCTCGTTCAGCGGCACATCAATTCTGCCCTGTGTGACGGACAAGCCGCGCGCGCGACACACCGCAACGCCGCTCGGCGACACCTCGATCCCCGCTGCGATGATGTTTTTCTTTTCTTTGAGTAAGAGCAACAACGAACCGTTGCCGCACCCCAAATCTATCACACGCGCGCCCGGCGTAATCCAGCGTTCGATGTGCGGATATTCAGGGCGAATGCTGAGCGTCTCGCTCCAGACATACTCACGATTATCGCCTTTGCTCATCCATCATCCTTGTTGCGCAATTCTTGATACACCTTTTCCATCCCGCTCACCATCGCCGCGATGCTAAACCGCGCGACGATTTTTTCGCGCGCGAGGCGCCCCATCTCCATCGCCAACCGCGCATCGCCCAGCACGCGCAGAATCTCGCGCGCGAGCGCGTCGTTATCGCCGCGCGGAATCAGAATGCCATCGCGCATCGTCGCGCGATCAATCAGCGTCGCGTTCGCGCCGACATCGGAGACGATGACCGGTTTGGCGCACGCCATTGCCTCCGCAATCGTCAGGTCGTAGCCATCGGTACGGAGCGTGGGATCAACGAACACATCGCACAGGTTGAAATAGCGCGCGCACTCTGCGAGCGGCTGCGTCCCAACGAAGCGCACGCGCTCCGCCACACCCAGTTGGCGCGCCAGCACTTCGAGCGCGGCGCGGTAATCACCATCGCCAACGACGATGAGAACCGCAGAAAATTTTTCCAGCACGCGCGGCAGCACCGCAATCGCGTTCTGCACGCCCTTGTCTTTTTGCAAGCGCGCGAGCGCGAGGATGATCTTGTCGTTCGGGTCAATCTCGAGTTGGGCGCGCAGAGATTGGAGATTGGAGATTGGGAGTGGCGAAAAGAGTTGCGTGTCAATCCCGTTGTACACCGTGCGAATGCGCGTATCGTTCAGCCGATAATATTTTTTGTACTTGATTACATCCGCATCACTCGTCGCAATCACCACATCCGAGTCGCGAATGAACCACAGATCGCGCGTGAGATAATCGAAGAACATTTTGGCGGCAACCGCGCCGAATCGCGCCACACCGCCCAGTTGTGCCGACACGAAATCGGTATGCCAACTCGTGGTCAGCACATCGAAATGCGTGCCGTGCAACGAGGTCACGAGCGGTAAACGATGCCGGCGCGGCAACGCTTGCCTGTACGCGCCGTACGCGCCAATGCTCTGACTGTGCATCACATCGAAAGGCGCGCGCGCGTGCAACTCGTTGAACTTGGATGCCGATGCAGACCAAAACGCGCACGAGTATCGTCCGCTCGGTGTGTTTTTCAAAAAATGAATTTCGACGCCGTCAACAATTTCAAACTCTTTGCCATCCGCGCGCGCGGTGGTAATCACCGTAACCCGATGCCCGCGCCGCGCTAAACCCGCGCTCAGCGTTTGCACGTGGTCTTGCATTCCACCCGCCGAATGAATCGGCATAATGCGCGAGAACATGCAAATATTCATCCGACCGCCTCACGACGCTGCAACAAACCGAATGCCCAGTCCAACAACATTCGACTCTCCGGCACGCGCAGCGCGAGCGCGATGCCAAAATACAGCGCGCCCCCCAGCACGGCGCACAGCACACCAACGATTCGTCCCGTCCACGTGACCACACCCACATTCAAGCCATCGAACACGAAAAACGCCGCGAGCGCGCTGACGAACGCGAGCGCGCCGCAGCGCACAAGATGTATCGCCAGAGCGCGCGTTTGAATGTTGGGCAGACGACGCGCGAGCAAGCCGATCAACACGAGCGTCCCCAGAATCGTACACAGCGAAGCGGAGAGCGCGATGCCGGCGTGCAACAGCACTTGCATCAGCACCCAGTTGAGCGCGATGTGCAAAATCATCGTCGCCGCGCCAACGATAAAGGGCGTAACACTGTCCGAGAGTGCGTAGAACGCGCGCTGCAAAATGTTCAGTAGCGCCATCGCAATCAAACCGATGGCGTACATCGCGAGCGCGCTGCCGGTCATCCCCACTGCGTTCACATCGAACTTGCCGCGCCCCAGAATCAAACCGATGATCGGCTCGGCGAACGCGATGAGGAGCAGTGTCAATGGCATCAACACAAAAATCAACATTCGTAACGATGTGGTGACCGCGCGCGCAGTACTTGCCAGATCGTTCGCCGCGACCGAACGGCTCAAACTGGGAAAGACGCCAATGCCTAAACTTACCCCCAGCATATAGAACAGCCCCAGAATCGAATCGCCATAGTAGAGCGCGCTCACACTGCCAGTGGGAAGCATCGTCGCCATCGTTTTATCCACCACCAAATTGATTTGCGCGACGACCGAGAGCGCGGCAATCGGCACGAACGCGCGCCACACTTCGGGCAGGACGGGATGATGCCAATCGAGGCGCAAAAAATATTGGGGGCGTTCGCGCCGCAGTTCGATAAATTGAATCGCCACTTGCAACGCGACCCCGATGAGCAATCCCCACGCGACCGCATAGATGCCCAGCGCTGGCGCAAGCACAATCACCGTCACGATGATGCCCAGATTGAGCGCGAGAAAAATCAGCGCGGGCGCCACAAACCGATCGAGCGCGTTGAGAACGACAAGCAGCATATTCAACAGCGCGCTCAAAAAGAGCGTGGGCATCACAATCACCAACAGGTGCGCCGCCGTGCGCTGCACCGATTCGGCAAAGCCAAGACCGACTAGCGCGATGACCGGCATCGGCAACAGCATCACGCCAACAGTCAGCGCGCCGGTGATGAGCAGCACAATGTTCGTGACAATGCTTGCCGCGTACCAGAATCCCGCGCGATCATTTTTCGCCAGATAGCGCGCCAGCGTCGGCATCATCGCCGCAACGATGGTCCCGCCGGCAATGATGTTGTTGATGATCGTCGGAACCGTGAACGCGATCAAGTACGCATCCAGTTCGGCGGAGAGACCGAACTGCGCGCTGATGACCATCTCGCGCACCACACCGCTCAGTTTGCCCAGCACAAAACCGAACGCGGTAATCGCGGTGAACGTGGCGACGCGGCGCATTTGAATTTCAGACGTGGGTACGCTCATTGTCCGCGAACACCATTCCGATTAACACGCCAAGCAACAAACCGTTTTGGTCGGTTGTCAAGCCGTTCACAGTGAGATTGCCGCACAACAACGCGACAATCGCCGCGAGCACACCCGCGTACAGCAGCGACGCGCGCGCGCGTTGATACGCGCGCACCAGCACCGCGCCGATGAACCACAGCAGTGCGGCAAAACCGATGATGCCGGTTTCGACAAGCGTCGCCACGTACGCGCTTTCGGGCGCATTCGCGTTGACAATGAACGTGCCGCCGCGCAAACTTTGCGTCGGCGCGATGAGTTGCCCCGCGTTGTTCAGCCCAAATCCAAAGAACGGTCGTTGCGGCAACGCGGCAAGCGCTTGCCTCCAAATTTCCAGACGTCCCGTCTCGTACGACGCGCTACTCTCGCGCTGAATCAAAAACGCGCCGCGCTGAACCAGCGGCTCGAAGAAAACGATGCCGAGCAACAAGACTCCAGCCAGTAGCCAGGAGGCAGTAGGCAGTAGGCGGGAGGCGGGAGGCAGGAGGCGGGAGGCAGTGGCGCGCGTCACGCCTAACGCCCACACCAGCACCGCGCCTGCGCCGGCTAATGCCAACAAGCCCGATCCTTTGTACGTCAGCAACAAGGCGATGCCGATTAGAGCAATACTCAGTAAGCAGTAAGCAGTGAGCAGTAGGCGGGAGGCAGTAGGCGGTAGGCAGTCTCCGCTTCCTGCCTCCTGCCTCCTGCCTCCTGCCTCCTGCATCAACCACGCGCTTGCTAGTCCCAGCATCGCCGCGAGAAAGAGCGCGTAATCAATGCCGTTGATGAACGTGCCAAAGGGTAACACGCGATTGCCTGCCAACCAGTTGAACGAGAACTCGGCGAGGCGTTCGCGCAACAAGTTGGGTTGATAAAACCAATGGCTCGATGGAATCTGCAACACCTCGGCAATCTGCGCTGGAGTGAATCGCGTTTGCAACAAACCCAGCAGCGCCTCCAGCACACCGACAGTGACGAGCGCGACGATGAAACGCTTGAGCCAGCGCGGCGGCATCGTCTCACCGATGACGAACGCGGCGGCAAACACAGGTAGCCAATCAAAGATGCCTTTGAGCGCGAGATAGCGATTCGTTGCACCGAGCGCGGCGATGAACGCGGCAGCAAGGAAGAGCGCGGCGGGGAGAAGCCAGGACAGAGGACGAAGGACGAAAGACGAAGGCCGAAGGAGAACGACGCGCAGCATTGCCGCGAGGACAAAAACGAGCGCGCCGCGCAGATAAAACGATGCGGTGATGGGAAAATAGAATTGCAGCGGAATCAGCGCGATGAGAACGATGCCCAGCCACGCGCGCGGCAAGATGAACGCCGCAGTGCTAAAGAGCAAAACGGTGAACAGCGCGGCGGTCAACTCGCTGGAACCCGTCGCGGCGACGATGCCAAACGCAATGGCAACTAGCGCGCAAACGCCGATGATGACGCGTTCGCGCGTCGCGTCGTTGATGGTTGGCGGAAACGATGCAGTCTTCATCGCGCGTTCAACGCCTCCAACTCGCGCGCGATCTCGCGCAACACATCGGCGCGCGTTTCGTAACGCTGCGCTAACATCAAATCGGCTTTGGCTTGCTCGGCGCGATTTTGACGCGCATAAAATTTGGCGCGCGCAAAAAGTAAATCGGAATTATTCCGATTCTGTGCCAGCCCCTTGGCGTACCAACTCTCCGCCGTCTGCGTATCACCATCGGCTTCGGCGACCTCGGCGAGTGTGATGTACGCGGCGATATACCACGGCGCCACTGCGAGTGACTCGTGTAACAACGCGATGGCACGCGCGCGCGCTTTAGGTTGCGTGGCGAGCAAGACGCGCGCGGCACCGGTGCGCGGACGCGCATCGCGCGGCGCGATCTGCATCGCGCGCTCGAACCGCGCAAGCGCGGCAGAGAATTCGCTGCGCGCGGCAAGGATTTCCCCCTGCCGCGAAAGAATCGTCGCCAAAAGTTCATCGTCGCGCGTCAACGCTTCGGCGCGCGCAAGTTCGTGCAACGCGGCATCTGCGTCGAAATAACTCAGCACATCACCCAGCAGGTAGCGCGCTGCGGCGTGCTCGGGTTGAATCCCCACCGCAAAACGAGCGAGTGGCAAAGCCTTTTCCCACTGATGCGCGAACCGCGCGCGGTTCGTCTCGTTCATAAAAAAAGTGAACGCGCCCGCTGCGCGCCAGTGCTCGAATGCCGCCGCCGCGTTCCCCGCCTGCCACTCGGCGCGTGCCCAGACGAACTGCGCGATACTATCGTCGCGCAACGCCTCGCCAGTGGCGTGCAGCGCCGCGACCGCGCGCGGCGCATCGTCCCGCGCCAGAAACACACGCGCGCGGGCAAACGCCGTGAGCGCGTCGCGTGACCACGTTTCGGCTTGCGCCAGATTCGCCTCGGCTGCGTCTAACGCAGACACCTCTTTGAACGCGACCGCGCGCGCAATCTGCGCGTTCGCCTGGTTGCGAAACCACGCGCTCGCCGCGGTGGGAAAAATCAGCGCGGCGATGCCCAGCACGAGGACGAAGGACGAAAGACGAAGGACGGACGACGAATGACGAAGGACGAAAGACGAAAGACGGATGACGGACGACGAAAGACGAAAGACGAAGGACGAAAGAAAGCGTTTCATCGGCGGCTGATGAGTTCGAGCATGAATGCGGTGAGCAAACCAACGAGCACTCCCACTCCCGCTGCAATCAATAGATTGGGCACGAGTTTGGGAGCAACCGGAGTCGTGGGGATGATCGCCTCGATGAGAGTGGGACGATACGCGGTAGTCGCAAGAATCGCGCGCTTTTGATGCTCGCGCGCAAAATCGAGATAGACCGATTCGGCCACATCGCGCGCGCGCAAGAGGTGTTGGAATTCCAATGTCTTGGCGCGCGGCAGATGTGTGGGGATTTGCGGTTCGGTAGGATCGTACGAGAAATTGTTTTCGCGCGCAAAAGCGCTGAGCGCGTTCTCCGCCTCGTCCAGCTGTTGCCGCGCTGCGCGCACCTCGTCATCAGTGGGTTGAATGAGTTGCTGAATACGCGCGATGCCCGCGCGCGCGTACGCGTTCGCGGCATCCGCGACGCGTTGCGCATCGTCGCCGCGCGCGGTGATGCGAATGAGCGCGCGATCACTCCCGTCCGACGCGATGGTGATAGCAGCTGGGGACCTGGCGGCGTTCACCACATCGGCGCCCTGAAGAATCGCGATATAGTACGCGGGCGTGTACGCGGTCGGCAGACGACGCGGCTCGTCCACCATCAGATAGTACGGCGGCAGCAGATTCGACAGCGAGACGGCGACGGTGGAGGGCGCGAGTGCGATCGTCGCCGTTGCTTCATACGTCGGCTTGAGTGTGAATGTGACGAGCGCGGCAGCGAGCGCGGCAAGCAGTGGCATTGCAACGACGATGTACCACCGCCGCATCAGCACATCGAGATAAAAACGCAGCGGAGATTCTTGATTCATCATCACGGACACACCTGAAAGCCAGCGGCGGGACCACCTGTGCCATCGGGCTTGAGAAATTCGATTTCCTGCTTACTGGTCGGTTCGATCCAGAACACGCGCGCCAAAAAGGACATACAATCGCCAGGTCCAGCCACGCGCCAGTTCTCGGCAGAAGCATGCACCGATGTGCCTGCTGGAAACGTCGTGTCCAGCGGAGAGGTATCGCCAAACGCATTGCGTTTGTCTGGTTCAAAGATGCGAATGCGCCAGCGATAGGCTTGCGGCGTCCCCGTTGTGTTCAAAAAGGTGACGACAAATTTGACGAATTGTCCGCGCCTGGGTGCTGCCGGTTCGACGTGAATCGCTGTCGCATAGACCCCTGGCGGCGCGCTGACCGTAGGCGTTGCCGCAGGGCGCGCGGGCGTGCGTGTCGGCGTCATCGGCAAGAGCGGCGTCACTGTTGGTCGCGGCACGGTGGGTGTGCTCAATTGCGGCAGCTGTACCACCGGGGTCGGTACGGGCGTGGGCAGCATAGCCTGTGGCACAACAACGATCGTCACCAGCGCAAGATCACTGGCAACACCAGCGGCATTGTGGGCGCGCACCGCCAATGTGTGTTGACCGGGCGTTGCTCGCCAGCGCTGAATGAGATTGAACAACGTCTGTCCCTGTGCCAGCGGTGGCGCATCCGTCGCCACAACCGCACCATCCACCAGCAACTCGACGCGCACCACACCGCGCGAATCGGTTGAGGTGGATTGAACTTGCACCTCGTCACCTTCGTTGAATTGCGCGTTGTTAGCCGGTGAAAGAATCGTTACGCGCGGCTTGGTGGCGCCAATCCCCAGCCAGTTTGTTACCGTACTCAGATCACACGCCAGTACGCCTGAACTCGCGAGGACAAGCAAGACCATTGCGCGAATGAATGGTGAACGCATAGACAACCCTCCAATCCACTATACCTTCAACAGGCGCAAACTTTCCAGAAGGGGTGAGGAGGGTTAGTGGCGGGCGGCAAAGCCGCCTGCCACCAACCCAACTCCTTCCTTGATTCCTCTATGAACGACGCACACTAAATCTGGTACGCTCTAGAATTCCGGCGGGGTCCCACCGCGCTTTGAGTTGTTGCATCAAATCGAGTGTGGCAGGACAATAGCCCCACCAATCCAACTCGCTGTGCCACTCGTCCGGCATTTGCAGCACAATCGCATAGCCGCCGCTGGCTAACGCCGCCTGGCGCAGTGCTTCAAGCCAGCGGTGGGCACTCTCCACAGCCTCGAACGCGGCGACGGCGTACACCACGCCGCTCGCCACATCCACCCAATAACGGGCTCTTGCCAACTCTGCCGCGTGTGCCGAAACCCAGGTTACCACATCCTTAGGTGCAACACCGATGCGCACCATCAGCGCGGACGCGGGCGCGTCACGCAGTCCCTCTGCCCACAGCGTGCTACCACTGCGCTCGAGCGAGAGTGATGGCGGCGCGTGCATGCTCTGCAACTCGGCACGGACCCGGGCTAATTCTGCGGCAACGTCGTCTTCCAGCCCCTCCGCCGTGTAAACCAGAGCGCACGGGTGAGCGAGACCGGGAAGGTGATGCGCGAGCGCGAGCGCCGACGCGACCAGCGCGACCCGGCGCAACCGACTTGCCCACATCAACCCGTGTTGGACATCGTCCACCGGCACAACGAGTGTCTGCTGACAGCGCGGTCGGGCAACGATCTTGAACGTCACATCGGTCAACACACCGAGCGTACCGTACGAGCCGATGAACAATTTTGCCAGATCGTATCCCGCGACGTTCTTGACCAGCGCGCGTCCTGCGCGAACGATTCGCCCATCGGTCAGCACAGCGGTACAACACAACACCACATCGCGCACCGAACCGTAGCGCATCCGCAAGGGCGCATTGAGATTCGTGGCGACGATACCACCCACCGTTGTTTCGCGCCATGGCGCCACCAGCGGCACGTGCCAGCCCTGCGGTTCGAGAAACGCATTGACCTGTTCCAGCGTCATCCCTGCTCCGACGGTGATGTACAGATCTTCGGGAGCATAGCGAATCACATCCGTGAGTTCACGTGTGGACAGAGTCACGCTACCATCGCGCCGCGCGTTGATCGTCACCGGTGTACGTGCCTCTGCCAGCGCGCGCAAGCCCGCCGCGAGTTCTTCCGCCGACTGGGGCATGAACTCGTCGCGCGGCACCTGCGCTGCCGCAGGTACACGTTCGACCGGTGGAAGATGCGCGGGGAAAATTTTGCCCGGATTGAGACGCGACTGTGGATCAAAGACCTGCTTGAGGTCCAGCATCGCGGCGAGTTCAGTCCCCGCATACATCCAGGGCATAAACTCGCGTTTTTCGATACCGATGCCGTGCTCGCCGGAAATACTCCCGCCATAGTCCACGACGACGCGCACAAACTCGGCAAAGGCTTGCAACACGCGTTTGAACTCGTCTGCGTTGTCGGGATGGTAAGGGATATTCGGGTGCAAGTTGCCGTCGCCAGCATGCAAAATGTAGCCGACGGTCAAATGGAGGCGTGCGCAAATCTCGTTCATCGCTTGCAACGTCTGGGCAAGGCGGCTGCGCGGTACGGTACAGTCCATCGAAAATTTCTGGGGCGCCAGACGCGCCAGCGCGCCAGACGCGCTCTTGCGACCGTACCACAGTTGTTCACGCTCTTCCGCATCTTGCGCCACGCGCACATCGAACGCATTATGCTGTTCCAACACACGCACCACCTCGGTCATCTGCGCGTCCAGACTTGCCGGATAGCCGTCCACCTCGACGATGAGGATCGCGCCGGCATGAATCGGCAAACCAATGTGCACGTAATCTTCGACGATGCGCACAAAGTTTTGATCGAGCATCTCCATCGTAGCGGGCACCAAGCCCGCCGCAATCACCGCCGAAACGGCGGCGCCGGCGCGTTCGACTGAATCGAAGGATGCCAGCGCGGTCTTGACACCGAGCGGATGACGAATCAACCGCGCGGACATCTGGGTAATCAAACCCAGTGTGCCCTCGCTTCCCGTCATCACACCGGCAAAATCGTACTCGGGATAATCGAAGGCACGTCCTCCCAGATGCACGACGCGTCCATCGGCTAACACCACGTGCAGACCCAGCACATAGTTCGTCGTCACACCGTATTTGAAACAATGCGGACCTCCGGCATTCTCCGCGATGTTACCACCAATCGTCGCGGTGCGCCCACTGGCAGGATCGGGAGGATAGTACAAGCCGCGCGCTTTGACCAACTCATCGAGTACCAGATTGACGACGCCGGGTTCCACCACCACACTCCGCCCCTCTTCATCGAACTCGATGATGCGGTTCATTCGCGCGAATTCGACGATCACGCCGCCGTGTTCCGCCACCGCGCCACCCGAAAGTCCGGTGCCTGCACCGCGCGCGACGAGCGGAACGTGATACTGCGCCGCCCAGCGCGCCAGTTGGCGCACCTGCTCCACGGATTGCGGAAACACCACCGCGTCCGGCGTGCCGCGTTCCCACGTCGCATCGCTCTCGTAGGTGATCAGTTCGACCGGGTCGGTAATGATCTGAGACACGTTAAAAACGTCGCGCAAGGCACGTAGAGCCGCTGGATTGAGCATTGAAGGTTCCCCAGTCACACAGTTGCTACCACACCCTCATCCGTGATACCAATCACGTGCGCACGCGTCAGTTGATTGTGTAGATCGCGCGCGCTCGTCGTCACAACGCGAATGTAATTGTCACTGTAACCCGACCAGACAGTCCTCCGTTCTTCGTCCTTCGTCATTCGTCCTTCGTCCTCCGTCCTTCGTCCTTCGTCCTCCGCCACCCGTCCTTCGTCATCCGTCATTCGTCCTTCGTCCCCCGACTCCCACAACACCATCAACTCGTGTCCGACAAAGCGCTGCGCGAACGCGCGCTGGCTGGCATCTGCAACCGCTTGCATTTGCCGCGCGCGCGCCTGCTTGACGGCGTCGGGCACCTGGTCGGGAAAAGTGGCTGCCGGCGTACCGGCGCGACGCGAGTATGGAAAGACGTGCACGCGCGAGAATTGCATCTGCTCGACAAAGCGTAACGACGCTTCAAACTCGGCGTCCGTTTCACCGGGAAAACCGACGATGACATCGGTCGTGATGCCCACGTCGGGAATTTTTGCACGCACGCGCTCGACCGCGCGCGCGAATTGCGCGGTGGTGTACGGTCGCCGCATCCGCTGCAGCGTCGCGTCGCATCCACTTTGCAACGACAAATGGATGTGGCGGCACACGCGCACATCGCGCCACACCTCGAGCAGCGCGTCGTCCACGTCCCACGGCGCGAGGCTCGTCAAGCGCAGGCGTGGCACGTTCGTTTCCGCCAGAATCGCGGCGACCACATCGTGCAGGGCAAATTGAAAATTTGCCCCACGATCGCGATACGACGAAATTTGCACGCCGGTCAAAACGATTTCTTTGTAGCCCGCGTCCACCAGCGCGCGCACCTCGGCCACAATCTCGTCACGCGGACGACTGCGTTCCGCGCCACGCGCGTGCGGGATGATGCAGTACGCGCAGGCAAGGTTACAGCCATCTTGAATCTTGACGAACGCGCGCGTACGTAATTTCAGATTTTCGATTTCAGATTTTCGATTTGGATCACCCCAGGGCAAGCCGTCTTCAATCTGCCCTCTTGAATCGGCAATCGGCAATCTTAAATCTGCAATCTGCAATGGCAGGCGGTCTTTGTCCGCGTTGGGTACAACGAGCGCGACGTTGGGGAGCGCGCGCGCTTGGTCGGGCGAGATGGTGACAAAGCAGCCGGTCAGCACGAGGCGCGCGCGCGGATTGAGGCGCGCGAACTGGCGCGCCAGTTGGCGCGTCTTGCGCGCGGCGACGTGCGTGATGGTACACGTGTTCACGACGATGACATCCGCCGCGCGCGCGTCGTTCACCAGCACGTGCCCGGCGCGCGCAAACTGCCGCGCCCACGCTTGGATTTCACTTTCGTTCAACTTGCAACCCAGCGTCGCCAGATGAATATTCATCGCGCCAGAGAATAACATTTTTTCAACGGTGTGTCAAAGTGAGCAACAACACAACGAAACAATTTTGTGGTATAATCACCTCACCACACACCTGTCTACCTGATACTTGTCTACCTGATACCTGTTTACAAACTATGCGAATTCTACTTTACACGGGCAAAGGGGGCGTTGGCAAAACAAGTGTAGCCGCCGCGACCGCGCTCCGTTGCGCCGACCTCGGTTATCGCACCATCGTCGTCAGCACCGATGCGGCGCACTCGCTCGCCGATTCGTTTGATGTAACGATCGGCAACGAGCCGGTCGAAATCGCGCCGCGCCTGCACGGTCAAGAGATTGATGTATTGCATCAGATGAAAAAATACTGGGGCACGGTGCAGGAATGGCTCACCTCGGTTCTCGCCTGGCGCGGTCTGGACGAACTCCTCGCCGACGAAGCGAGTGTGTTGCCGGGAATGGACGAACTAGCCAGTTTGTTGCAAATCGTTCTGCTGCACGACAGCAACGCGTACGATGTGATCATCGTGGATTGCGCGCCGACCGGCGAAACCTTGCGCTTGCTCTCGCTTCCCGAAGTGGCCGAGTGGTACCTCACGCGCATTTTTCCGATCCAACGCCAGACAGCCAGAGTTGTGGGACCCCTGCTCCGTAGCATCGCCGATATTCCGGTGCCTGACGAACAGGTATTCGATTCCATCAAAGATTTGATTTTGCAACTCGATCGGATGCACGAATTATTGACCGACCAGAAAAAGACCTCCGTGCGACTCGTCTTGAATCCGGAAAAAATGGTGGTCAAAGAAGCGCAACGCACGTACACCTATTTGAATTTGTACGGCTATGCTACCGATCTGGTTATTTCCAATCGCATCATTCCAACGCGTGTTGGCGATGAGTATTTCAACGCGTGGAAAGGCGCGCAAGCGCGCTACAGTCAGTTGGTCGAAGAAGCCTTTGCGCCCCTGCCGATTTTTCAAGTGCCGTTGATGGATCAAGAAGTGGTCGGCGCGGCAATGCTTCGTAGGATGGCAGAAGCGATTTACGGCGCGCAAGACCCCACGCAGATTTTTCACAGCGAACAACCGCAGGTCATCGAAAAGACCGAGGACGCCTATCTGCTCAAACTGCGTTTGCCCTTCATCACCAAAGACGCGGTAAACCTGACGCGCAGCGGCGACGAACTCGCCATCAGCATTGGCAACTTTCGGCGCAACATCATCTTGCCGCGCGTGCTGGCAGGGCGCGATGTTGCACGCGCAAAATTCGAGAATAACTGGCTGGTGTTGACCTTCGCCAACAACACCAACACACTCGCGGAGTAAACGCAAATGATTGATTCATCCAGTACTCGGCATCTGATTTGGTGTACCTGTCGTCATCGGTACGACGCGGCAGAAGCGTTGCTTATTGTCATCGCGACCGGAATGGCACTGGCAATCACCAATAGTATCGCTTTGGATGTGGTGGGCTGGCAGATCAATCCGTGGATTGTACTGGCTGCTACTGCCGTTGAATTAGGCACGGGCATTTTGTTCTTGCTCCGCCGCCACCTTGTCCAAATTGACTTGCGCATTCCAGAATTCGTCGCTTATGCATGCATCGTGCTGTTCACAACTGCCTACATCATCTACCCATCGCTCCCTGGACTCATTCCGCCGTCTCACCACTTCGACGCAGTTCACCATATAGTTCTGGCTGACTATATCTTCGAAACCCTATCACTGCCACACGACTTCAGCGGTGCGGTTCGACCCTACTTTCCCCCGGGCTACCCGGTCGGCGGTGCGGTAGCTGTCGCGCTCGCGTCACACTGGTTCGGCAGTGTTCCGATTACCACACTACATCCATTCATCTCACTCGTGTTAGGTCTCACTGCGGGCTTGCTCTTTGTTATCGCTCGTCGGCTGCTCAATGTTCAGCATCTTGCTACGCCATTGGCATCTCTGGCAATATTGTTGTTGTTCACTGGCTGGGCATACTTTCCCGGTGCAATCAACGACCGCTATTTCTTCGGACAAGTGTTTGCGCAATTCTTCGCGCTGCTCGTTTTTTTCTATTTGATGGATTATGCGCACAATCCCGACTTGCTTTCTCTGTTGCTGATCCTCAGCGCCCTTGCCGTTGTACTCTTCAGCCATCCCTCGCCGATGCCGGCGGCAGCACTTGCCGTGGCTGTTGTGTTGATATTTCGCCTGACGTGTAATCGCGTGCAGAGTATCGGGCATGGCATCCTTCTCGCGTTGGGTATGGGTTTGGCTGTTCTCTTCTACGTTGTGCCACGCTGGAATGCCTGGGTCGGGCAAACTGGCTACGGTGAAAGCGCGCCCATTAGCATCGAGTCAACCGGTGTATTTCTGCCAATTCTAGGCGCGATTGGGTTCGCCCTCGCGCTGCAAGGAGAATCGCGCGCGAGAGTATGGATCGCTTTTTTGATGCTGGCAGCAGTTCTCGCGCAGCCAGTCACGCTATTCATCATGCGCTTCTTCGTTCCGAGTATCGGTATGTACTATTTCGAGAAATCGGTGTACCTCTTGATCTACCCTGCCGCGCTCTTCGCCGCTGTCACACTTGAATACGCCGCGCGGCGCGTCGAATCTTTCACTGCTCCGCGCGCGTTGACTTATGCGGCTTGGGCGATCTGCACACTGAGCATTCCTCTGATCTTCACCACATTCCCGCCGCGTCCCTTTGCGCCTCTGACTCGATCTGAGTTGGAGGTCGCGCGTTGGGCACGCGCGAATATTGACATTGACAATCTCGCCTGCGTTAGTCCGATCCGTGAAGATGCGTACTGGATTCGAGTCGCTGTCTTTCAACAATCCCCATCAGCACCTGCCTCCGTAGCCGCGTATAACATAGGCTCGATGACCTACGAGGAGTGGCGCGGCAATCCAGGAGAACCGAATTACGCGCTCGTTCGGAATTTGGCGCGCATCCCTAACGATCCGACTGTTCGAATAGTCTACCAGTACGGCGAAAGCGGCATCCTGTACAAATCACCGACCGCAATACTTGCATCCCCATCACCGCAACGCGAGACTCAATTTCAATTCGGTGATATGTTCAGGCTTGTGGGATATGATATCCCAGAACAATGGATTCCAGATTCAGACCTGAAAATTACATTCTACTGGCAGCCCCTCCGTTGGCCCACACAGCGCATGTCTATGTTCGTCCAAATCCTTGATCGGAATGGCGACGTCGTTGCACGTTCGGAAAACGAAATGTTTCAGGGCAGGTTTCCGACTCAGCGCTGGCATATCGGGGTTGTAACGCCGGATGTGTGGACAGTGCCTTTGGATAAGGACATGGCGCCTGGCGAGTATACCATCGAAGTCGCCATCTTTCCCAAGTTAGGCGGTCAGCGCTTGAGCGTCATCCAACCCAACGCGGAGTCTGCAGAAGGGATAAACCTTGGACCGTTCCGCGTCATCATCCCCGCGCCTTCACCAGACGAACTGCGCGCGGCACAGCGAATAAACGCACAATTCGGCGACAGCATTGCACTATACGGCTACACAATCAATTCTACGATTATCCGTCCTGGTGAATCGTTGCGTGTGATACTGTATTGGCAGAGTTTAACCGCAACCACCGAAGAGTATACCGTCTTCGTTCATCTACTTGATGCTGCGGGACACGTTCGCGCACAAGTGGATGTGCCACCGCAGAATGGTATGCGTCCAACGAACACCTGGCACCCTAACGAGGTGCTCAAAGATCCATACTTGCTTATCCTTCCGAAAGACTTACCATCAGGCAAGTACCAGATTGAAGTTGGACTATATACACCCTCTGATCTGAAACGCGTTCCGGTCGCAGGTAGCGATCATCACATTATCCTACCCCAGACAATAACCATCCCATGAACCAACCATCCGTCACGCGTCACGCAACACGCGACACGTCTTGCGTTTCACATTTCACGTTTCACGTCTTACGTCCCACACCTCCTCTCACCGCAACGGTGTTTCTCCTCACCGTCACACTCTACCTCCGCACGACCTGTCCCACACTCGGCGGCGCGTTCGATAGCGAAGAGTTTCAGCATGCCGCCTACACGCTCGGCATTGCACACGCGACGGGTTACCCGCTGTATCTCCTCATCGGCAAGATCTTTACAACGCTCGCCCCCATCGGCAACGTCGCGTATCGAATGAATTTACTCTCCGCGCTTTTCACGGCAACAGCAGTCACGTTTGTGTACCTCAGTGCACTGCAACTGACGCGCCAACACATCGCATCCGTCGCGACCGCCACGCTCTTCGCGACGAATGTGGCAGTGTGGCGGCAAGCCGGTGTGGCATCGGCAGGTCCGCTAAATTTGCTCTTGCTGGCTTTGCTCATTTACACGTTGCTACTCTGGCACGAGAAACGCATGTCGCTGGCAAGAGTGTCTTTCATTTTTGGTTTGAGTCTTGCACATCATCGCACAACACTTTTTCTCTTGCCAGCCATTTTACTTTTCGTTCTGCTCACCGATTCCAGCATTACACATCGTCCGCGCGAATGGACGCGCGCGCTTGTATGTTTAGTCTCGCCTCTCGTCCTCTATCTCTATTTGCCGGTCTTCGGTAACAACTCGCCGTGGTACAGCAACACGCTCGATTCGTTCATCCACCACATCAGCGGAAGCGAAGCCGGCAATTATACGCGCGTCACGCTCGACGAAATTTTGCACGCGTTGATGCAAATCAGTTTGTACTTGCACGAATCGTTTGGCTATTTTGGCATCGCGTTCATTCTCATCGGCGTTGCCAGTTATGCAGCGCGCGCACGCGCATCATACGATTCGCACATTGGATTGCTCTTGGGACTGGGGGTACTGACGTACGTTGCGTTTGCAACAATGGTTGTTGGCGAACCCGATCGTTACCTCGTCCTGCCCTTTACTTTTTTGATTTACTGGTTCGCGCTGGGAATCCAATACCTCGAAGACCTACTCGAATCCATGCGACCAGCAGCACGCGTCCGCGAATCGTTACGCCTGGGTCTTGCGCTCGTGCTGGTCTTGCTCATCGGATTGCCTTTTCCTGCGCGATGGCGCACCGCCGATTGGAGCACCTTCGACCGCGTGTACAAAACCTGGGACGAGATATTCACCTTGCCGATTCCACTCCACGCGACCATCGTTGGCAATTGGGGACAGTTGAATGCGATGCGCTATTTCCAACGCGTCGAGCATCGCCGCACCGATCTGCAACTCGTTGGCACGCTATATGATCCCGCGCCACAAACCGATGCGGCACGCGCGGCATTTGCCGATGGGCGCGCGATCTTCCTCGCGCCGGGTGTGGCGTTGCCGCTGGGCGAGTATCGGTACGCGCAACTGGGACCGCTGCTAGAAGTGCGCGCAGCACCGCAAATGCAACCACCCGCCGCACCAAAAAACCTCGCGCTCGATCCCGCGCTCACGCTTGCCGATTTTAACGTGACCACCGCGCTCGAACCGTACGCGCCCACCACACACATCGCGCCGAATCGCACCGCGCGCGTCACGCTCGAATGGCACGCGCGCGATCGCCTCAACGATTTTCGTGTGCGCGTGCGCGTGTACGACCCCGAGGCACACGTCATCGCGCAGAAAGACGAGCCGCCGGTGCGCGGCGTGTATCCCGCCTCGCGCTGGTCACCCAGCGAGTACGTGCGCGACGTGCACAACATCCAGATTCCCGCAGGGACTCCGCCGGGTCAATACACTTTGAAGGTGCAAACACTCGACGCGGAAACAAAATTGCCGACGAGTGACGAAATCGCACTCGCGTCGTTCTTCGTCGAACGCGCGACAAATCTGTCGCGCGAGCAAGTGTTCGTCGCGCATCCGCTGACGATTGTGCTGAACGATTCCATCGAATTGTGGGGCTATGGCGGATTCGATGGCACACATCGCGCGGGCGAACACATCGGTGGCAATGTGGTGTTCTTCGTTCGTCGTGCTGTGAACACTGATGCGTTACTCACCTTTGCGTTGCGCGACGCGACGGGAAGACGCGTCCAGACCTGGGCACGCGCGCCCATCGTGTTCTATCCGACGCGTGAATGGACGGCTGGCGAAATTCTCAAGGCGTACTATGCTTTGCCTCTGGCAAACGATCTTTCCGCAGGCATATACACTCTAGCCATCGGCTTGGATGCGTTGCACGACCTCACGTCCATCGAAATCACACCCTGACCTTCGTCGTTGATCTTTCGTCCTCCGTCCTCATTCGACAAATCGCGCAAAATCGTGTAAACTAGTTCGCCGATGGCAAACCTGCAACCCGTGCCGGCGGAACGCTGGCAAAAATATCTCACCGATTACAACGAAGGACTCGGTCTCGTTTACGAACGCCTCGTCCTCAACGATTATCTCGACCGCCTCGTCAGTCGCTACAACCTTCACACCGTCCTCGAAGCGCCGATTTTTGGAATGGCGGGCGTGAGCGGCATCAACAGTGTGCGGTTCGCGCAGCGCGGCTGCGCGGTCACGCTCGTGGACGACAATGCGGAACGCTTGCGCGGCATCGCGCGCATTTGGAGCGAGTTGAACCTGCGCGCCACGTTCGTCCACCACACCGATTTTGCGCGCTTGCCGTTCGATGATGGCGCGTTCGATCTGGCGTGGGAGTGGGCGGCGTTGTGGTACTTGCCGAACGCGGACGCGCTGCTGCGCGAACTGGCGCGCGTCTCGCGCCAACTCGTCTTTGTCGCGATGCCGAACCGCGTGCAGGTCGGCTACCTGATGCGAAAATACTTGCTCGAACGCGATTTTGTGAACTATGTGGACGAGCGCTGGGCGGACATCAATCGAATCAAAAGAGAGATTAGAGATTTGAGATTGGAGATTGTGGAGGAGGGCGTGCTGGATGTGCCGCCGTGGCCCGATACAGTGATGCCTGCCGCGCAAGTGCTGCGGCGACTCGGCATCAAGTCGAAGAAACTGGACGCGCAGTTTTCGGGCGCGGGGTGGCAGTGGAGTACGATGGATTACTATTTGGGACGCCGTCCTGAACTCAAAGCCATCATTGATCGGTACACCTTTCTCGAACGCGCGCCAATCCCCTGGCAACTCAAAGCGATTTGGGCGCATCATCGCTACGTGCTGGCACAAGTCAAAAGGTAAAAAGTGCAATCTTCAATCTCCAATCTCCAATCTCCAATCTCTATCATCATCCCCGCCTACAACGTACAAGCCAGCATCGGCGATGTGCTGGAGGGCTTGCGCGAATGGCGCGACCGCGCGGAGATCATCGTCATTGACGACGGCTCGACTGATCGCACCGCCGAGATTGCCGCGCGCGCGGGCGTGCGCGTGATTCGCCATCGCGTCAACAAAGGGTACGGCGCTGCGCTCAAGACCGGCATCCGCGCCGCGCGCGGCGATGTGATTGTGATGATGGACTCGGACGGCGAACACAATGCCGCGTACATTCAACCCCTGCTCGACGCGCTGCCAGAGAACGAGATGGTCGTCGGCGCGCGCGGCAAGGGCTCGCACGCGCCGCTGCTGCGTCGCCCCGGCAAATGGATTCTGGGCAAGGTCGCCAACTATCTCGCCGAAACGAACATTCCCGATTTGAATTCGGGTTTGCGCGCGTTTCGCAAAGACATCGCGCTGCGCTTTATGCCGATTCTGCCAAACGGCTTTTCGTTCACGACGACGTTGACGCTCGCGTGTTTCAAAGAGGGTTACAACATCGCCTACGTCCCCATCACGACGACGCCACGACTTGGCACCAGCACCGTCAACCCGATTCGTGATGGTATGAATACGCTGATGTTGATTATTCGCATCATCGTGCTCTTCGATCCACTCAAAGTATTCTTGCCGACGAGCATCGCGCTGTTTATCGTCGGCGTCGCGTACTGGATTGCGTCGGGCGTGTTTCGCTATGCGGCGAACATCGCCCCTGCGTTTCACATTCCCACCGGCGCAATGCTCGCGCTCCTCTCGTCGGTCATTGTGTTTATGTTCGGCATCCTCGCCGACCAGTTGAGCGCGCTGCGGCGCGAGGGTAGTTGAATTGTTGGATTGTTGGATCGTTGGATTGTTGGATCGTTGGATTGTTGCATCGTTGGATTGTTGCATCGTTGGATCGTTGTATCGTTGAATCGTTGAATCGTTGAATCGTTACATCGTTCAATCAACCATGCAACCATACAACAAAGCAACTATGCAACTATGTAACGAAGCAACTAACAGGAAACCAATGGCTCTTGGTACGTATGTAAACATCGCCAAAGCGATTGTCAATAACAAACTCGGACGCGTCGAACTGCCGAATATGTGCACGTTCATCGTCACGTGGCGTTGTAACTTGCGTTGCTTTATGTGCGACGTGTGGAAGAAAAAAGATCACGACGATATGAGCGTGGACGAAATTCGGCGCGTGTTCGCGCAGATTCCGCATCTCGATTCGCTGCGCATCACCGGCGGCGAGCCGTTCCTGCGGCAAGATCTCACCGCCATCACGCGCGCGATCATCGAAACGAACGACCCGACGGTGATTCACGTTACCACCGCGGGCGTGATGACCGAACGCATCGTCGAGTACGTCAAGCAAGTCGGCTCGAAAAAATTGCACCTGAAATTTTCGATTGACGCGGTCGGCGCGCGCCACGACGAGATTCGCGGCTATCGCGGCTTGTACGACAAGGCGCTGCGAACGTTGCGCGTGGTCGTCGCGCTGCGCGACGAGTACGGTTTCTACATCGGCGTCAATCAGACGATTACGGATCGCAACTGGGACCACATCGAACCGCTGCGCGAGGAGATGGCAAAACTCGGCGTGAGCGTGCATTACGCCATCGCCACGGATCACTACACACTCTATCGGCTGAACACGGACAAGGAAAAAGACATCCCCGATATGAAATCCGTTTCGATGTCGGATTTCACGCCCGAACAGTTGCAATACATTTTCGAGCAACTCGATACGCGCGATGGCATTCGCGACATTCCCGAATGGCTGGTGCAACGCTACTATTTGCGCGGATTGAAGAATCGGTTGCTACACAACGTCGAATCGCCCAAGCCGCGCTGCATCGAATTGCACAACCATATGCGCTTGATGCCGAATGGCGACGTGGTCACGTGCGTGTACTATCCCACCGTCATCGGCAATTTGCGCACGCAATCGTTGCAAGCGGTGTGGTACAATGACAAGGCACAGCAGCAACGCGAGATCGTGCGCAAGTGTCCGGGCTGCTGGGCGGGCTGCGAAGTGAAACCGAATGCGATCTACACCGGGGACATTGTGCGCGCGTTGAAATGACGCGAAAGGGGCGCGAAAGGACGCGAAAGGTAGATGCCCTTTTTCCTCAAAACGAGTTCGGTGCAGTTCGGAGATAGAAAGCCAAAGAAGGAGGATGCTATGGGAGCAAAGAAAATTCTGATGTTGGTCGGCGATTTCGTCGAGGACTATGAGGTGATGGTGCCTTTTCAAACCTTGCAAGCCGTTGGACACACAGTACACGCCGTTTGTCCGGGCAAAAAAGCGGGCGAGAAGGTACGCACCGCTGTCCACGACTTTGAAGGCGATCAAACATACAGCGAAAAACCGGGCCACAATTTCACTCTCAACGCGACGTTCGATGAGATCCAAGCCGAAGCATACGATGCGCTGGTCATTCCCGGTGGACGCGCACCAGAGTACATTCGCCTCAATCCAGCGGTGTTGGCGATTGTCCAACACTTTGCCCAAGCCAACAAACCGATTGCGGCGATCTGTCACGGCGCGCAGGTGCTGGCAGCAGCCGGGGTGTTGAGTGGCAAAGCATGCTCGGCATATCCCGCCGTGGGACCCGATGTGACGCGCGCGGGCGGCACCTACGTGGATATTCCGGTGGACAAGGCACACGTGGATGGTAACCTCGTCACCGCGCCTGCCTGGCCCGCCCATCCCGACTGGCTTGCCAAGTTTCTGCAAGTGCTAGGAACCAAGATCGAACCGTAAAACTCCACTGCCGAACTGCACCGAACGGCTATCTCGAGTACTCTGATAAGACCGCTACACGGCTGAACCGCTATCGGCGCGTTCATAGAATCCCAGAACGCTGGCGGCTTGAATATCAACCACTTGCAAGTTCGGTTGAGAAAGTGGGCTTGCTATGGCAAAAAAACAATATATCCAAAATCTCTACTACATTGCTCCAGTGGAAAACCTCTCATCTATTCTGGAACGAGGTATCCTTCCCCATGCAGAAGTAGAAAGACTAGGTATCACTTTTACCCCCATCTACGACGCTCAAATTGTGGCCAGCCGTAAGCAAAGGACAACACCTGACGGAAATAGTTTGTGGGCATTTGCCAATCTCTATTTTCAACCCAGAAATCCTATGCTCTACCGTGTGGTAAATGAAGGAAAGAGTAAAAATATCGTTGTTTTGGCAATCAAGCCCCAAGTCCTGGAGATTGCCTCTTATGTGACGATTGGCAATGCTGCCAGCCCTATGTCCGAAATCTTGCTGAAAGACGAAGGCTTGAAAGCGCTCAGTTCCCAAGAGATACGGAAAGTACTCCAAAGCGATTGGTGGCGACCCGAAGATGGCTCCAAACGTCTTATCATGTCCGAATGCCTAGTCCATGGCATCATTCCACCCGATTTCATCCATACCATCTATGTAGCCAGCCATGAAACGGCGGAGCAAGTACGTCAGTTACTGGGAGCACACCGAAGACACATTGCAGTGATACAGGATCCGCACATGTTCTTCCTGCCCCGTAGGAGCGGCAAGATTAATCAATCGCTTTTCTGGGTAGATGGCGATATGTTCTTCTCGCATATGCAGACCATGACGATCAGTGTGAATATCGTCGGAGTGATGGGCAAGGGACTGGCTTCGAGAGCGAAATATCAATTTCCCGACGTATATGTGGTGTATCAAGATGTATGCCGCAAGAAGATTCTGGATATGGGGAGACCCTACCTGTACAAGAGAGAAGTCTCTCTGGACCAGACACTTGCCGATGAACCGTTTTCTCCACCTGAAAACAATTCAAGTAAATGGTTTTTGCTCTTTCCCACCAAACGGCACTGGCGAGAACAGTCTAATCTTGACGATATTGAGAAAGGCTTACAATGGCTCCGCGACCACTATAAGAGCGAAGGCATCAAATCTCTAGCGATTCCCGCTCTAGGATGCGGGCTGGGCGGACTGGACTGGCGCGAGGTTGGTCCCCTGATGTGTCGCTATCTAGCCAACCTTGATATTCAGGTTGCCATCTATCTGCCACAGGAACGAAAAATACCGGCAGAGTACTTGACACCACAATTCTTGTTGCAATCTCAAGCATCAAACCTCTCATAGATTGAAATTAATCGGCTGTCGGCGGTCGTCCGTCGTTGGCAATGCTCTTTCAGGAGTAATCACATCAAAAATGAAACCTCTCGTCATCGCTCATCGCGGCGCGAGCGCGTACGCGCCGGAAAACACACTGGCCGCGTTCCAACTCGCTTTTGAACTTGGCGCGGATGGCATCGAACTGGATGTGTCCCTCACGCGAGATGGCATCCCTGTCGTCATTCACGACGATACGGTAGATCGCACGACGAATGGGCGCGGCGTGGTCAACCAGATGACACTCGCACAACTCCAGCAACTCGACGCGAGCAACCAGATGGAACAATATCGCGGCGAGAAAATCCCGACGCTGGAGGAGGTTTTGCGCGCCGTCGGCAAGCGCGGACTGGTCAACATCGAAATCAAAAGCACGGGGCTGAAAACGAATGGCGTGGAGGGTGCTGTTCTCGCAGCCATCGAGAACACCGGCGCGCCGCGCGTCCTGATTTCGTCGTTCAATCCGCTCGCGCTGCGTCGAATGTATCTGCTCGATCCGCGTTTGCCGCGCGGCTTGCTCTACGCGCCGCGCCTGCCGATCTACTTGCGGCGCGCGTGGCTGCGTCCCCTGGTACGCCCTGCCGCGCTGCACCCGCACTTTTCGATGGTGACGCGCGAGTTGGTCGCGTGGGCGCACAGCAAGGGCTATCAAGTCAACACGTGGACGGTGGATGAGCCAGATGTCGCGCAGCGTTTAAGTGAATGGGGCGTAGATGGAATCATCACCAACAAACCGGACGTCATTCGAAAAATCGTGGGGTAGCATTCTACCGGAAACAAAACAGGTACACCGGTAAATCATCGATGTACCTGTTTTTCATTACTGGACTTTGGCAAGTACTAAACGTAATTTGAACCCGCACGGAATTTCTGCTATAGTGGGACGGGCGAAAACATCATTCCTACGGAGGGGACCATGCTTACTTGGATTGTCGCACACTCGGATACGCTATACCAGTTTTTAGTTCCCTTGCTGGTCGGCTTTTCAGCCGCCCAACTCCGCCACGCACTCAATTGCGTCGAGGCGCTCCTGGTTTGCACCAGTCAGCACAAGACCTTGAGCGCCCTCACGCGCCTGTTGCGTGTACCCCACGCCGACCACTTCGCCCTTGCCGACTTTTTCCGCGCAAGCCCCT
>Ga0209101_1000265_pt1 | contig 43865 bp, 37 predicted proteins | sample ConPoolayeCmetaG_FD_185481 | JGI IMG/M metagenome (GOLD analysis project Ga0209101, IMG submission 185481) | Hot spring microbial mat communities from California, USA to study Microbial Dark Matter (Phase II) - Cone Pool mat layer C metaG... ... | reverse complement strand
GGCGGTGGGGTGGCGGTGGCGGCCCCAGCCAAACGGGTGGACGTGATAGTCTGAGCAGGCGCCGGGCCGGCCAACCCACCAAATAGCCCGGCCAGGACCACCACCAGGACCAGCAGCGCCAGCAAGCCAACGCCGCCAATGAGCCACATACGGAAGCGGGACATGGTTGCCCTCCTCTCAAGCAGAGCAATAACACAACAACCTTCTCCGCAACGACCTATTTTCCCAAGGGGCTGCCCCCCCAGTATCGTCGGCGCTGAAGGGCTTAACGACCAGGTTCGGGATGGAACTGGGTGATCCCCTTCGCTAAAGTCACGGAGAAGGTTGTTATGACAGTCGAATAGAGTGCATAGCTTCAATGTCGCTGGCTCAACGTGAACAAGCCCTCGACCATTAGTACGGCTAAGCTGAACGCATTGCTGCGCTTACACTGGCCGCCTATCAAGCAGGTCTTCTTCCTGCGGTCTTACCCGGTTAACCCGGTGGGGGACCTCATCTTGGGGGGGGCTTCCCACTTAGATGCTTTCAGCGGTTATCCCTTCCAGACGTAGCTACCCAGCAATGCACCTGGCGGTACAACTGGCACACTAGAGGTCTGTTCATCCAGGTCCTCTCGTACTGTGGACAACTCCCCTCAAGTCCCCTGCGCCCACGGCGGATAGAGACCGACCTGTCTCACGACGGTCTGAACCCAGCTCGCGTGCCGCTTTAATGGGCGAACAGCCCAACCCTTGGGACCTACTCCAGCCCCAGGATGCGACGAGCCGACATCGAGGTGCCAAACCTTGCCGTCGATGTGAACTCTTGGGCAAGATAAGCCTGTTATCCCCGGGGTAGCTTTTATCCGTTAAGCCACGGCCCTTCCACACGGGACCGTAGGATCACTAAGCCCGACTTTCGTCTCTGCTCGACTTGTGGGTCTCGCAGTCAAGCTCCCTTGTGCCTTTACACTCTCTGGCTGGTTTCCATTCAGCCTGAGGGAACCTTTGGGCGCCTCCGTTACCTTTTGGGAGGCGACCGCCCCAGTCAAACTACCCACCAGGCACTGTCCCAGCGCCGGATTCACGGTCGCCGGTTAGGGTCAAAATCTGACCAGAGTGGTATTTCAACGCCGACTCCACCGAGGCTGGCGCCCCAGCTTCCCAGTCTCCCACCTATCCTACACAAGCCAGATTCCAACTCAATGCCAAGCTGTAGTAAAGCTCCACGGGGTCTTTTTGTCCTGCCGTGGGTAACCCGCATCTTCACGGGTACTTCAATTTCGCCGGGTCCCTCGTCGAGACAGTGCTCGGATCGTTACGCCGTTCGTGCGGGTCGGAACTTCGTGTGCTCCCCCTGTTACCAGGGGCACAGACTATATCTTTATCTCTCTCCTGGCATACTTTCTATTACCCGATGGATTCATCTCAAAAGCCAGGTCCACAATCCGGTCGAAACCATCCCTCGTGAGGTGCTGCCTCTCATACATCATCCTACAGATAACAGCAAACCTCTCAAAGTCATGACGCTTCCCGGACAGTAGAGGAGTCTCCTCGAAATGAGGTATTACCCGCTGCACTAGCTCCCTCACGCTCCGAACCTCATACTTGAGCGTCTTGTCCGATCTGTCCGGGCGGATGCTCCCACAACCAAACTGACGTTGGTATATCTCCAATACCTCTGCGCGGTCACGGTTTTGGCTGATGGAAAAACTTGGCCTTATCTCCCAGCCAAAAGCGTGCCTGCGGCTTCTGTTAATGGAGACGCAGAAGCATCCCTCACCATCGGCATACCCGGTTAGATAGGACTTGATATCCATGGGCTTCACTCCTCGGGAGAGATATCGGCGTGTTGTGGCGCTCATAGATTTGCCCGCTGGGGCAGGAGACACCACCTCGGCTTGCGCCTCAGTCGTTACGGGGTCAATCCTTGCGGACGACTTCCCACGGTATCACCCTCTCTTTGGCACGGTGTCCTTGTGCACCGCAACGAGGTAGGGCTTCACCGTTATTAGCCGATACGGGCTCGTTTACACTTACCCGACAAGGAATTTCGCTCACCTATCATCCAGACATTTCTGCCTGGGGTGGACTATCTCTTCGTCCATACTGCTGTTTCAGCAGCTGCAGGATTTCCTGGGTCTTGACCTTGTCCGCGTGATTCATTGAAAGTGATGTTTCAGCGATTTTGATCAACCCCTCCGGCGTGAGATGCTGTTTTTCGCTCATCCATCTCACAATCCGGGCGAACTTTTTGAAATCCACATTCTTCTTCGTCTTCAAGGGATGGTGCTCGAAAAACTCTACCACCTCTTGCAGACAAGATAGTTTGCGGATTCTCAGTTCGTAACGATCCTCTCGATTGCGACGGACAACGCCACATCGAAAGAATCTCTTCAGGGCGTAAAGCACCTGGACATCACTCTCATGCTGGACCACACGGAACTCGGGCAAAACCTGGTATCCTACCGTCATTTCGCGGTGGGGATTGATGCCCACGTAGAAGCATCCCTCCCCATCCACGAACCCGACTACCCAGTCGGGGGAGAGGTCCATAGATACCTCCACACTGGACGCCTGGCGTGTAGTCTCTGAGGATCCCCTTCCAAAGGGTTTCCTGCGGATTGCCCAATCCCGGCCATTTTTACTGGGAGATCATCTCCCGAGTAGGACGGGCTCTAAGGGTATTCCCGCATACAGCCAGGTATTGCCCCCGACGTTACCGCCGGGGCAGGCAACGACTGTCACCTTAGGACCGTTCATCACGTTTCACTGACCATCGAGCTCTTGGTCAATGCGGTCTGCTGTTCGGCAGACCCTTCGCGTCGCCGCGAAGATCGGACCATCTCATCATCTCCTGAGACCGGCGGCACCTGACATTGCTCAGGAAACGCTCAGCGTATGGTCTCTGAGGATTCTTCACTGGAAAACCGGCTCAGGATGTCCTCATCTGAGTACTTCCGTCGTCCGGCCCCACCATCGTTCATACCTGCTCTGATCGCCAGTATCTGCCGGATACCCGCCTGATCCAGATGTTGTTCCTCTACTATCAGTCGGGCGATCTTCTTGAACTTGGCAAAGTCGCGCTTCTTCTTGGCCGACAAGAACCTGAACCGCTCGAAAAACGGTATCACGTTCTCCAGGATGGCGCGTTGGTTGTTTACCTCATAGTACCACACCCCATCCTGCCTCTGTCGTATCGTACCACATCCCAAATGCCGTTTGAACAAGCTGAGAATCACCTTGTCTCTCTGCGAGACGTTGAAACACAGCGAGACCTTCCACGGCATCCGGTAATCTTCGCGTGGCCGAAACACGACGTTGAAGCTTCCTTCGCCATCTGCGAAACCAGCCAGGTAGTGACCGATGTCTGGTGGGACCTGGTTGACGTTTGGAGCCATTTCCCACCTCCTGTGAAGCCTTTCCTGCTGATCGTCCGCACCCCTGGGTTGTCACTGCTCTCTACAGAGCGAGTACCAGAGGATACACCGGAGTTTCCAGCATATGGCTGAGTTTATTTGCGTAACTACAGCGGTCCAGCCTATAGTTACGGCCGCCGTTCACCGGGGCTTCAGTTCAGAGCTTCGCTCCCCCAAAGGGAAGCTAACCCCTCCCTTTAACCTTCCGGCACTGGGCAGGCGTCAGCCCCTATACATCAGCTTTCGCTTTAGCAGAGACCTGTGTTTTTGTTAAACAGTCGCCCGAGCCTGTTCGCTGCGACCCCCTCGGGCTCCAGCAACTTGTACTTTCACCCTACCGGGGCACCCCTTCTCCCGAAGTTACGGGGTCAATTTGCCTAATTCCTTAACGAGGGTTCTCCCGATCGCCTGGGTATGCTCTACCTACCTACCAGTGGCGGTTTGCGGTACGGTCACGAGGGCATCTTGCTAGAGGCTTTTCTTGACGGCCTGGGATTGACTACTTATGGCCCGAAGGCCTACTTTGCCCCTCAGGGTTGGATATGGACCCGGATTTGCCTGGGTCCACCCCCTACAGGCATCGAACGCAAATCCAGTAATGCGCTAGCCTACCCTTCCGCGTCCCCCCATCGCTCAAACGATGCCTCATGGCACTGGAATATACACCAGTTATCCATCGCCTACGCCGGTGGGCCTCGGCTTAGGACCGGCTGACCCTGGGCGGATTAACCTTCCCCAGGAAACCTTAGGCTTTCGGCGGACGAGTTTCATCACTCGCCTTACGCTACTCATACCGGCATTCTCACTTCTGCGCTCTCGACCAGTCCTTACGGTCTGGCTTCGCCGCGCGCAGAACGCTCCCCTACCGAAGTTGGTACATTGGTAAATTGGTAGTCTGGTAAATTGGTTGCCCAATCTACCAATTCCCTGATTTACCAGTTCCCAACCTCCCGCAGCTTCGGTGCCAGGCTTAAGCCCCGTTGGATTATCGGCGCAGGTTCACTTGACCAGTGAGCTATTACGCACTCTTTGAAGGATGGCTGCTTCTAAGCCAACCTCCTGGCTGTCTGCGCGCCCCCACATCCTTTCCCACTTAGCCTGGACTTCGGGACCTTAGCTGGCGGTCTGGGCTCTTTCCCTCTCGACAATGAAGCTTATCCCCCACTGTCCGACTCCCAGGCTCTAGAGCGATGGCATTAGTGGTTTGGTTGAGTTTGGTAACCATTCTGGCCCCTAGCCCATCCAGAGCCCTACCTCCATCGCTAAACGCCTGAGGCTAGCCCTAAAGCTATTTCGGGGAGAACCAGCTATTTCCAGGTTCGTTTGGCATATCACCTCTACCCACAGCTCATCCAGCAGTTTTGCAACACTGAAAGGTTCGGGCCTCCACGAGGTATTACCCTCGCTTCACCCTGGCCATGGGTAGCTCACCTGGTTTCGGGTCTAATCCGTGCAACCATAGCGCCCTGTTCAGACTCGCTTTCGCTACGGCTCCGGGTGTCTCTCCCTTAGCCTGGCTACACAGATTAACTCGCCGGTTCATTCTCCAAAAGGCACGCGGTCAGGCTACCTCAAAGTGAGGCAACACCCTTCCACTGCTTGTAGGCACACGGTTTCAGGTACTATTTCACTCCGGTCACCCCGGTGCTTTTCACCTTTCCCTCACGGTACTCGTTCACTATCGGTCATAAGGAGTATTTAGCCTTGGGAGGTGGACCCCCCTGCTTCCCACAGGATTAGCGTGCCCCGTGGTACTCAAGGTCAGCGGCAGGAGACTGGTTTGTTTCATCTACGGGGCTATCACCCTCTATGGCACGTCCTTCCCAGGTTCCTTCGATTACAAACCAGTTTGGTAACTCCTGTGGGTCTTCGCAGCAACCCCGCCGCGCCTTCCAACCCCAGTATCGCAACGGCTGCGACCTTGACACGACACCGGTTTGGGCTGTTCCCCTTTCGCTCGCCACTACTCAGGGAATACTCTCTTTTCCTCGGGGTACTTAGATGTTTCAGTTCCCCCGGTTCCCCCCACCCCGCCTATGTGTTCAGCGGGGGGTGACGTGGTATTACCCACGCCGGGTTTCCCCATTCGGGCATCCCCGGATCGACGCGTGTTCGCCGCTCCCCGGGGCGTATCGCCGCCTACCGCGCCCTTCTTCGGCTCCTTACGCCCAGGCATCCACCATGTGCCCTTAGTAGCTTGTCCTCGTTAAGCCAGCGAAATTGAAGCCATGCATCTCTATTCAGTTGTTAATGTGCGATCCCAGTGACCTTGTTGGTCACCAGCCCCCGGACGCCAATGCTCTTCGGCACTCACGCCCGCTGGCCGACGGCCAACCTTCTCAGAGGCACAAAAAACGGCCCGAGAACCCTCGCGCCGCCTGGGGCTGCCGGGGTCTCGTGCAAACCGTTCTATGTGTCCTCACCAGCCATGTTATGTTCCACCTTCTAGCCTAGCTAGTTTCTAATTTCACCCCAAGTATACCTTAATCTCTCACCCCTGTCAAGTGCCATTTTGGACTACTTTGGACCACCCGGAACGTTCAATTCCCTCCCATGAGATACTTGATCCAGTCGTTTTCCAATTCCTGGAGTGTTTTGCCATATACAGTTTGATAGTCAGCTCGAGGATCAGCACCCTCAGAGGGAGGGCTTGTTGGGATATTTGCAGTTATGAGTGAATTCAAAGCGTTAATTCCATATCGCTCAATGAGGTAGTTGAGGAATGAGGCATATTCAGTATAGACAATATCCCTGCGCTCAAGGCACTCTTCACTCTTGTAGATTAAGGTTGAAATATCAAATCTAGAAATGGAAACAAATCGCTTATCCCGCAAGTAAGAGCGGACCCCCTCATCAAAAGAGGGCATCCTCTGCCACTCAATCCAATAGGAACCCGCCACCCAGGTCGCCCAGCCCTCAAGAAGGATCGGATCAGTTGGCCCCCCGTCAAAACTTTGAAATTGAATCAGATGGCCTATCTCACAGGCAATGACGGCCAAGATGCAGTCTTGGCCCGCACTCTCATCAGCATAAATGGCGATCTGAAGATCAGGCCAAACTGCTATCCCTCTTATAGGACATGGTTGAACCTGAGGTTGCCTGAAGGTTACGTCAACCTTTCCTCTAATTGGGCTACCTGTCCGTTGCGTCACATAGGCATATACTTGTTCAATCTTGTCCACTTGTATTATAAAATCAACGTTGCTCTCATCCACAAAGAATACGAAATGCTGAGACTCTGCCGCCTTGATGCGTGGCGTTGGAGTGAAGGCTTCAACTGTAGAAGCTTGGGGTGATGCTATGAAAGTCCCCTCTGCAGGGGGAGTGTGTGGTATGATGGTAGAAGGTACATATTGTTCTTTGCACCCAGCAATGCTTATGGTCATAACCAAGAATATGCCTTGGACTATCAACCCCAAGACGCGCCTTTGCTTCACTTTGCTCCTCTCACATGACATATAAGACGGAAGGGCAGAGGCTCCTTAGTTGAACCCAGCACAGTTCAGTTAAGAGCGTGCCCTTCACTCATCAATTGTCTTATGCTTATTCCAGGATTGATTCAGGCGTTATTTGTTCTATCGTTCTATGCTGGTTATGCAGCTATGAGAACACCGATACCACCTTCCACAATCCACGAGCTGACCACAACTATTGTAGAAACAGCGCCTACACCAACACGTTTCTCCGCCACAGCCATTGTTGAAACACATTCGTTCAACTCGCATAGTACAACACCCACATCCGCCACCGCCGCCGCCCGGATCATCAGCCTGTGGTGCCAGAGGCTCAGCAAGAACTACAAGACCGGTTGTGGTAAGTAAAAGCGCAACGATTGCCATTGCAATGAAGATTTTCACAGATACTTTCTTCATCATTTACCTCCTCCTTCCTTGCTTTCGTGGTTTCTGCTCTTGGCACCTGTCAAGGCTGGTGGAGATGAGGGGATTCGAACCCCTGACTTCCTCCGTGCAAGGGAGGCGCTCTCCCACTGAGCTACATCCCCAGTTAGCGATTAGCTACTGGCGATTAGCTCTGGGCGATTAGCCATTGACCTTGCTTTCAAAAAGCTAATAGCCAATAGCCAGTGGCTAACCGCCAGTTGGTGGGCCTTTCAGGATTCGAACCTGAGACCTTTCCCTTATCAGAGGAACGCTCTAACCGACTGAGCTAAAGGCCCGCTGGGGGTACCTTAAACAACTCAAGAGTGATAGGAAGGACTTCCAGAGGATCGACCTGGGAGTGGCCTAACGGAAATCCCAAGCCCCAAATCCCAATCATCTTGGGCTTGGGTTTTGGGTATTCCCGCAGGGTGTGCTCCCTAGAAAGGAGGTGATCCAGCCGCAGCTTCCGCTACGGCTACCTTGTTACGACTTCGTCCCAATCACCAGTCCCACCTTCGACGGCTGCCTCCCCCCCTTAACGGGGGGGTTAGCCCACCGGCTTCAGGTGTTACCGGCTTTCATGACGTGACGGGCGGTGTGTACAATCCCCGGGAACGTATTCACCGCAGCATGCTGATCTGCGGTTACTAGCAACTCCGACTTCATGCAGGCGGGTTGCAGCCTGCAATCTGAACTGGGGCCGGTTTTTTGAGATTAGCTCCCCCTCGCGGGTTGGCGACCCTCTGTACCGGCCATTGTAGCGTGTGTGTAGCCCTGGACGTAAGAGCCATGCTGACTTGACTTCATCCCCACCTTCCTCCGAGATTATACTCGGCAGTCTCGCTAGAGATATTTAACTAGCGACGAGGGTTGCGCTCGTTGCGGGACTTAACCCAACACCTCACGGCACGAGCTGACGACAGCCATGCAGCACCTGTGCACCCGTCCTCGCGGAGGGCGACGTTTCCGCCGCTTGCGAGTGCATGTCAAGCCCAGGTAAGGTTCTTCGTGTTGCATCGAATTAAACCACACGCTCCGCTGCTTGTGCGGGGACCCGTCAATTCCTTTGAGTTTTAGCCTTGCGGCCGTAGTCCCCAGGCGGCGGACTTAACGCGTTAGCTACGGCACTGGGGGGGTCGATACCCCCAACACCTAGTCCGCACCGTTTAGGGCCAGGACTACCCGAGTATCTAATTCGGTTCGCTCCCCTGGCTTTCGCGCCTGAGCGTCAGGAGCAGTCCAGGAAGCCGCCTTCGCCACTGGTGTTCCTCCCGATATCTACGCATTTCACTACTCCACCGGGAATTCCGCTTCCCTCTCCTGCCCTCGAGTGCCGCAGTATTGAACGACGTATCCCGGTTGAGCCGGGAGATTTCACGCCCAACTTGCGGCACCGCCTGCGCGCGCTTTACGCCCAGTAAATCCGGATAACGTTTGCCTCCTACGTATTACCGCGGCTGCTGGCACGTAGTTAGCCGAGGCTTATTCCTGGGGTACCGTCCTGGTTCTCGTCCCCCAGAAAAGGACTTTACAACCCGAAGGCCTTCGTCGTCCACGCGGCGTCGCTCCATCAGGCTTGCGCCCATTGTGGAATATTCCTCACTGCTGCCTCCCGTAGGAGTCTGGCCCGTGTCTCAGTGCCAGTGTGGCTGACCATCCTCTCAGACCAGCTACCGATCGTCGCCTTGGTGAGCCATTACCCCACCAACTAGCTAATCGGACGCAGGCCCCTCCCGAAGCGACCGAAGCCTTTCCTCGACGAACCGAATCGCCGAGCGTATGCGGTATTAGCTGCCCTTTCGAGCAGTTATTCCCCACTTCGGGGCAGGTCACCTACGTGTTACTCACCCGTTCGCCACTATCCACCAGCCGCAGGGCAGTCCGAAAACCGTCATGCCGCCCGGTGGACCGTTCGACTTGCATGTGTTAGGCACGCCGCCAACGTTCATCCTGAGCCAGGATCAAACTCTCCAAAGAAATTTAGGGTTCTTTGGTGTGTGAACCTCTGGATCTGCTGCGCCTTCCTACCACTCTTCAGTTGTTAAGGTACACTCGCGGCTTTTCCCACCGCCGTTTTTATTATAGCATATCCTCGGTCTTTGTGTCAAGGGCGTTTCTACGCTGTTCGATTATAAGGGCTTGAGGCTGCCCGGCAACTTTTACCCCCCAGCTGTAGGTCTGCCCTCGACTTTGCCCTTCCCCATATGAGATTATAATAATACCACAGGATGAGATTTCTGTCAAATGGGCCGGGTTGACGTTTGGGGGACTGGCATCCGTGCATAACTTCTGTCAGGGAGGGAACAAGGAGAGAGAAAGCCCTTCTGGTGGTTTCTGCGGCGGCGAAGCCGCCGCAAAAAAACCCTACGAAGCATTCTTTCCCCTCCCCGAAGGGAGGCGAAGCGGAGCGGGGGGCAGTGCCATCGTGCGTTTAATTTACGTACGGATGTCAATTGGGGGACTCTTGTCTGGCCGGCCCGGCCGTGGTACAATATCTTTATTCTCCGCCGATCAGGGGACATGGCGCATCATGAGGGGGAACAAGCAAATGTACCGGCCACCCAGCGCACTCTACGCCGGGCTGTTCCTGATCGCCGCAGCCACTCTGACCTTCGAGATCGCCCTCACCCGGCTCTTTTCTCTGACCCAGGGTTATCATTTTGCCTTCCTGAGTGTTAGCATCGCCCTGCTGGGCGCCGGGGCCAGTGGGTCCTTGCTGGCCTGGCGACCCGGCTGGCGTGATCGCCGCCATAGCCTGACGGCCGCCGCCGTCAGCATGGCCGGAACCCTGGCGGGGGGTCATTTGCTGCTGAAGGCCCTGCCTTTCGACACGTATCGCCTGGCCCTGGAAAGCGTGCAATGGGTTTATCTGGTGGCCTGCTACCTGCTCCTGGTGGCCCCATTTCTGGCCGGCGGCCTGGTCATGGCCCTGGCCCTGGCCCGCTGGTCGGACCGCGCGCCGGCCCTCTATGCCGCGAACATGGCCGGTGCTGCGACCGGTTGCCTGGTGGTGTTGATCTTGTTGCCCCTCCTGGGCGGTGAAGGGACCGTCTGGGCCACGGCCCTGTTGGCCTGGTGCGCCGCCGGGATGTTACGCCGGGCCGAGCCAGGGCGAATCCGCCGCCGCACGCTCCTGGTCTACCTGGGTGGGGTTGCCCTGTTAGCCGGCGTTCTGGTGGCCCGGCCGCCGGCACTGGAATGGTCACTATCCCCGTACAAGGCCCTGAGTTACGCGCTGCGCTACCCGGATGCCCGGCTCTGCTACCGGGCCTGGGACGCCAGCGGCCGGGTGGACGTGGTCGAGAGCAGCGCGATCCGCTCCGCCCCTGGCCTGAGCCTGGCCTCTCCAGCTCTGCCCCCGGCTCAGTTGGGCTTGACGGTGGATGGCGACAACCTCAGCCCCATCACGGCCGGCGCAGGCGACCTGTCGTTCCTGGATTATCGGCCCACGGCCTTGCCTTATCTCCTCCGGCCCACAGCCCAGGCCCTGATCCTGGCTCCCCGTGGCGGCCTGGAAGTATGGCAGGCCCGCCGGGGCGGGGCGGCGACTATCACTGTCGTGGAACCTAACGCCCTTGTCGTCCAGGCAGTGCGCGATGAGTTCGCCACCTTCAGCGGCGGGTTATACAGGGCGGCCGGCGTGACGGTCCAGACCACCGGGGTGCGCAGCGCGCTGGCCAGCCAGCCAGAGCCATTCGACATTGTCCAGGTGGCCCTGACCGACAGCTACCGGCCGGTGCTGGTGGGGTCCTACGGGCTGGGCGAGGACTATACGCTCACTATCGAGGGGGTGATGGCCTGCCTGGCGCGACTGCGGCCCACGGGCCTGTTCGTGGCCCAGCGGTGGCTCCAGCAGCCACCCAGCGAGGAGATGCGTCTGTTCGCGTTGGTGCTGGCAGCCGGGGAACGGGCCGGCTGGTCGGACATCGGCGCGCACCTGGTGGCCATCCGCGATTGGTCCACCCTTACCGTACTGGCCTGTCCCACGCCATTCTCCCCGGCCGACCTGGCAGCAGTACGCGAGTTCTGCGCTGCACGTCGCTTTGACCTGGTCTGGAGCGCTGACCTGCGCCCGGACGAGGTCAATCGCTATAACCGGCTGACCGAACCGGTCTATGAGGAGCTGGCCGCGCGCCTGGTGGATCCGACCCGGCGGGAAATTGCTCTGCACACTGCCGCCTATGCCCTCACCTCACCCACAGATGACCGGCCCTTTTTCCATCACTATTTCAAGTGGAACCAGGTGCCGGCCATCCTGAGCACTCTGGGCCGCACCTGGCAGCCCTTCGGGGGCAGTGGGTATCTGATCCTGGTAGCCGCGTTGGGGCTATCGCTGGCGGCCTCTGGGGTGCTCATCGTGGGGCCGCTGGTGGCCGCCCGGCGGGGAAACCCGGCCGGGGAAGAGGTGAGGTTGGGAAAAGTCGCTCCAGGCGCGCCCTGCGGTCGCCGCTTTGAGCAACTTTTTTCATCTACTGATACTGATCAGATCGGACAAGTTCCGTGCCGGTGGATGGCCTATTTTGCGTTGCTCGGCGGCGGCTATCTCCTGGCCGAACTCGCATTGATGCAACGTTTCATACTCTTTCTTGACCACCCCACCTTTGCCTTTGCGCTGGTTCTGGGGGCATTGTTATTCTACTCTGGCCTGGGGAGCCTTGTCGCGGCGCGTTTGCCCCTGCGCCTGCTGCTGGCCGCGTTGGTGGTGGTCCTGCTGGTCGCTGTGTGGGGGTGGGGACTGACGTTCCAGGCTCTGTTGGGGTGGCCGCTCTGGGCGCGCCTGTTGGCAGCGGCCCTGATTCTGGCCCCGCTGGGGGTTTTGATGGGTATGCCCTTCCCGGCTGGCCTGCGCCGCGCGGCCGGGCAACACCCAGGGATCGTGCCCTGGGCCTGGGCCATCAACGGCTGCGCCTCCGTGGTCAGCGCAGTGGTAACGACGATGCTGGCCCTGGAGGCTGGCTTTACAGCCGTGCTGGGGCTTGCCATACTGTGCTATGCCCTGGCCGGTCTGATGCCCGGCCGGCGTGAGTTAGTCATTGCTCCCGGGTCAGGGGGACAAAGACACAGCCCCCCTTGTTGAGCATCTCCACCTGGTCGCCTTCGCGCCGGATCACCAACCACAGGGTCTGGTACAGGCCCGGCGGCCCCACCGGGATGACCAGGCGACCGCCAGGTTTGAGTTGTTGTACCAGTGGCGGGGGGATGTGGTCCGGCGCCGCCGTGACCACGATGGCATCATAGGGGGCGTGTTCGGCCCAGCCGTAGTAGCCGTCGGCACGACGGGTATGCACCCGATAACCCAGCCGGGCCAGATTAGCGGTGGCCCGTTCGTATAGCTCCGGGATGATCTCCACGGAATAGACCTCCGCCCCCAGTTCGGCCAGGATAGCCGCCTGATAGCCGGACCCGGTGCCGATCTCCAGCACGCGCTCTCCGCCTTTCAGCTCCAGCAACTCGGTCATATAGGCCACCATATATGGCTGGGAGATGGTTTGCCCGTAGCCGATGGGTAGAGGGCGGTCGGCGTAAGCCAGGGGGACCATCTCCGGCGGCACCAGTTCATGGCGCGGCACGGCCTGAAACGCCGCCAGCACCTGCGCGTTGGTCACCCCCTGGGCGGCGATCTCTTGCACCATGCGTTGGCGTTGCCCGGCATAAGCATCTGGCGCCGGGCTGGTCAGGCCGGGCGATTCCACCGGCGGGGTGGGGGCCGGCGACCAGGAGGTGATCAAGACCCCGGCCCCCACCAGGATCGTGGCCAGAAGCAGGACACCGATCAGAAGTGCCAGCCATCTGCGCATTGTCAGACCCCTCTGAGAAACGTGCCAGGCCCTGGCAAAGGGTCTGGCACGGTCTGTGAATCACGCCACTGTCACCTCTGGGCAGAGATAGACGTCCTGGATGGCGTGCAGTAGCTCCACGCCCTCGGGCAGGGGTTTCTGGAAAGCCTTGCGGCCACTGATAAGGCCCATGCCCCCGCCGCGCTTGTTGACGACAGCGGTATAAACCGCCTCGGCCAGGTCGTTCTGGCCGGATGCCCCGCCGGAGTTGATCAGTCCGACCCGGCCCATGTAGTTGTTCGCCACCTGATAGCGCACCAGGTCAATGGGGTGATCGGTAGTGAGCCTGGTGTAGATACGCTCGTCAGTCTTGCCATAGCTCGAGTCCCCCAGGCGCACGGCTTTGTAGCCGCCATTGTTCTCCGGCAGTTTTTGCTTGATGATGTCGGCAGCGATGGTGGCCCCCAGGTGGTTAGCCTGGCCGGTGAGATCGGCACTGGCGTGATAGTCCACCCCGCCGACCTTGAAGGCCGGGTTGCGCAGGTAACACCACAGGACCGTCACCATCCCCAATTCGTGCGCGCGCTCGAAGGCCTGGCTGACCTCTACGATCTGCCGCGTGGATTCCGGCGAGCCGAAGTAGATGGTGGCTCCCACGGCCACGGCCCCCAGGTTAAATGCCTGTTCGACGGAGGCAAAGAATACCTGATCGTACTTGTTGGGATAGGTGAGCAGCTCGTTGTGGTTGAACTTGAGGATGAAGGGGATCTTGTGCGCGTATTTGCGGGAGACCGCGCTCAATACGCCCAGCGTGGAGGCCACGGCGTTACATCCACCCTCGATGGCCAGCTTCACGATGTTCTCCGGGTCGAAATAGATGGGGTTGGGGGCGAATGAGGCCCCGGCCGAGTGCTCGATCCCCTGGTCCACCGGCAGGATAGACAGGTAGCCGGTGCCGGCCAGCCGGCCGTGATCGAATAGGGCTTGCAGGTTGCGCAACACGGCCGGCGGCCGGTCCGATAGCGCCCAGACCCGGTCCACAAAGTCCGGCCCTGGCAGATGCAATTGCGATTTGGCGATGGTCTGACATTGGTGGGTCAACAGGCTCTCAGCCTGGTCCCCCAGCAACTCCTGGATTCTCCGGTAATCGTACATGGTAACTCCCTCCTCTATTGTGTTCACCAGGGATCTGCGACCCGGCGACCGGCGGCGGGTGACCCGGTCCGGCCTGGGCCGGGCACGCCCGCCGCGAACGTGGCTCAACCGTCGCTATTATACCACTGCTGTTCGAGATCTGCCAGGGCTTGACGTTGACATCCGTGCGTGAAATCATGGTGGCACCGCCTCGCTCCCCGCTTCGCCTCCCTTCGGGGAGGGGAAAGAATGCTTCGTAGGGGGTTTTTGCGGCGGCTTCGCCGCCGCAAAAACCCCAGAAAGGCTTTTTCCCCCCTTGTTCCCTCTCTAACAGAAGTTATGCCCGGATGTCAGCTGCCAGGGCTTGACGGGATTTCCGGCGTAGGCTATAATGCACCTGTGCCGGCCAGCGCCCGTAGCTCAGCGGACTAGAGCTCCGGTCTTCGGAACCGGGAGTCGGGGGTTCGAATCCCTCCGGGCGCGCCAGAGGAGATGATCCACGTTTGAAAGACCCCTGGGGTCTCAGAGACCCCAGGGGTTTTATGATGAGGGCCGCTCGCCTATGTGAATCGCCACAGCACCCCATGCCAGGAAACGGTAGCGAACCCGTTGCCAGCCGGCGCTCTCCATGCGTTGGCGTAGACCCTCGGCCGTGGGGAATGTACGGATGGAGACCGGCAGGTAGAGATACGCGGCCACAGCGCCCCCGAAGAGCGCGCCCAGGATCGGTATCGCCAGGGTTTGGTAGAGCTGGTGTATCCGCTGCCAGCGTTGTGGCGCGCACATCTCCAATGAAACCAGGCGGCCGCCGGGCATCGTCACGCGGCGGGCCTCTTGCAGGGCGCGATCCAGATCGGCCACGTTGCGCAGGGAGAACCCGGCCATCGCCGCCGCGAACGCGCCGTCGGCAAAGGGCAGGGCCAGGGCGTCGCCCTCTACCAGGGCGATGAGCGGACTCTGGCCGGCGATCTTGGGCTGCGCGGCTTGCAGCATGGGCCGGCAAAAGTCAACGCCCAGGACGACTGGTCGGCCGCGCCGGGCCACCGCCAACGATAGCTCCCCAGTGCCCACGCCCACATCCAGCACCGGGCCGGGTGGGGCCTGGGCCACGGCCTCTGCCGCCACTTCCCGCCAGCCTCGATCCAGCCCCAGGCTCAGCACCCGGTTGATCCGGTCATAGCGGCGAACAATGCGGGCGAAGATGGCCCGGATGCGCGCCGGATCGCGCCACCCTGCGGGTGGGCAAGCCAGCCACTCAGTCCTCATCTTCCTCCCCAAAATCCGCGATAAAGCGTCGGACGGCTCGCAAGACCGCGCGCAGCAATTCCTCACCCAGCGGCTGCATGTGGATGTCTATGAATACCTTTTCCTCATCCAGGCGATCATCCAGGGCCTGAAGTTCTTCCCGAAAATAGCGGATCAACTGCTCCTGGTATTCATCCAGAAAGCTCAGGAGGTCTTGTCTGGCGATGCGGACGATCCCGTTACGCAAGAATCTGGGCAAAGCCATCTGCCTTCCTCCGGTGAAAGATAACGGGGAACCCGCCCGGGTTCCCCGTTGGTCTATCCCAAGGGGGAAAACATCAGTCGGCCTGGGCGTAGTAGCTATAGGCAGCGCGGTCCAACTGGGCGTTGTTCAGCACCACACCGAGGATGCGGGCGTTAACTTTTTCCAGCAGGGCCTGGGCGCGCCGGGCATGATCACGCCTGGTCTGGCCAGCACTGAACACCAGGAGCACGCCATCTACTTTGACCGACAGCACGGCAGCATCCGTCACCGCGATGATGGGCGGCGTGTCAAAGATGAGCAGGTCGGCCTCTTTTTTCAAGCGGGCAATGGCCTCGTCCATACGACGAAAGCCCAACACATCGGCTGGATTAGGGGGCAGGGGACCACTGGGGAGCAAGCGCAAGCCGGGGATGGCCGTATATTGCAGCGGCGACTCCCCCTGCTCCTCCAGCAGCATGGTGGTCAACCCCTTTTCGTTGGGCAGGCCAAAGAGCCGGTGCTGGCTCGGCCGGCGCAAGTCGGCATCCACCAGGATCACCTGGCTGCCGGCCTGGGCGAAAGTGATGGCCAGGTTGGCCGCCGTGGTGCTCTTGCCCTCTTTGGCCCCAGTGCTGGTGACCAGCAAGGTCTCCAGCGGTTTATCCAGGCTGGAGAACTGGATGCTCGTGCGCAGGGCGCGATAGGCCTCGGCCACCGGTGACCGGGGATGGGTAAACGTGACGAGCCGGGTATCCAGGGCGCGTGGTTCCTTGTCAGTTATTTCAGTCAAAGGTTCCTCCTCGGGATACATTTAGCCCTGTACCCTACCGCAGGTCAGAAAACGGCTGGCCGCCGAGGCAGCCGTTCATTGGGGCGCGCCCACCGGCGTCTGACCCGCCGGCTTCGCTCAGGGCAGGCTCTGACCCATTGCGCCCCAACCTGCGGGAGGGCAGGCAGTTAATCAATCATTTTCACGATCATGGCTCTCGCCGAAGAGGCGACGACGGGTCTGCCGGGCACCACGTCGGGCCTGGTCCACGCCAGAACCTACCCGCCTGCTGACCCCCTGGCGCATGGTGGCGACCCCGGCTTTAACCTCGGCCGCGCCTTTCTCCCGGTCAGCCAGGGTCACCGGCGTGATGGGCGGCACGGTAGCCAGCACGGTCAGCCCTGGCGCATAGCGTTCCACATCCTGGGTGGTCTTGAGGCTGTCATCCAGGTATTCCAGCCCAAAGGCGATGACCGCGCCCAGCACCAGCCCCAAGATGCCGCCGGCCAGCACGGTGGGGATGGTCTTGGGGCTGTCTTTGGCCGGCGGGCTGGCCGGCTCGTAGATGGAGATCTCCACCCGATCGCGCCGGTCAATCTCTTTTTGACGCAGGGCGTGAGCCTCCACAAAGACGGCCGCCAGGGTATTGGCGATCTTGGGGGCCTGGTCCATGTCCCGGTCATACACATCAATCTGGATGATATAGTCCTCCGGGATAGAGCTGACGACGATGTTGCCCTTGAGGGTCTCCACCGAGGTATCCAGCCGCAATTGGTCAATCACGCGGCTCACCAGGCTCTGCGCCGTCACCTGGACGCTGTACTGGCGGAGCAGATTGCCGGCCGCCAGGGTCAGGCCATAGTCACTGCGGGCCGGGACCACCAGGAGCTTGATGCTGGAGCGGTAGATGGTGGGCTGGAACCGGGTAAAGACGAACGCCCCGACCGCAGCCATCGCCGCCACCAGGATGATGATCCAACCCCGCTTGAGGAATACCAGCACATAATCGCGTATCTGCACGGAAACCTCCGCTTGTAAGCTTTCAGGTCAGTCCCCATGAACCGCCCCGGCGCCGCTCGCCATGTTCCACACGAAGCGTAACTGTTACCATGCCGCAGAGCCTGCCCTGAACGAAGTGAAGGGTCTGCAAACCCGCGGGAGGCTGGCAGGTATGCCGATGCCTCCACGAGCCTTCAATCCCGCGCCCGGCGACCGGGCAGCCAGTCCCACCGCCGGCGGGGGATCTGACCCAGGACCGTGAAACCCAGGGTCTCCAGCTCAGCGGCGTCGCGCACCGAGTCGTCCAGGTAGTCCAGCAAGAAGGCCAGAGCGATGCCGGCCGCCAGGGCCAACCCCAGGCGGATGGGGAGGTCCAGCTTCTCCCGCAGCCCGCCGGTCACCGGGGCCACGGTAGTCTCGTCAATGACGTGGACCTGGGCGTTCTCCGCCCCCAGTTGCGCCAGGTAGGCGGCACTGTTTTCCCGCAATTCGGCCACGGCGCCGTCGGCGATGGCCCGGGCGCCGGCCTCATCGCCCCAGACCACGGTGATGGTGAGGATGCGGTGGGTCTTGCCGGCCATGGTAGCCCCGGCGATGGCCCCGGCCGGGACTGGCAGATTCGCGCGCCGGGCTACCGCCTGGGCAAAACCATGGCTGCGCACCACCTCCGACAGGTCATCGGCCAGATACTCGGCCGCCATCCAGGCATAGTAGCGGTCGTAAGTATAGAACCGGCCGGTGCCCTCCTCTGGCCGGATACCCACCGTCAGGCGCACCGAGGCCACGTACACGGGGGCCGGGGCCGGGCTAAGCACCAGCGTGGTCGCCAGGGCGGCCAATACCAGTACAAGGACGATCCACCAGCGGCGGAGCACGATATTCCAATAGCGACGCAATTCCATGGTCCTGTTGCTCCCACAGCGAATTGTACTCCAAAACGCCAGAATGCGCAAGGCGGCCCCTCATTTCGAGAGTGAGCGTTCCATGGCGGGGACAGATCTCACGCCTGGAGTCGAAGCTTTAGCTGGTCTTCCCGCAAGACCCGCCTGAAGTCCACTCCAGTGCCCATAATCGTTCCGGCACGCCTGCGCCCTATGTCCCAGGCACATAACGCCCTTCGAGGGGGTTTCACAACCAGCCCCGGCTATGGTATAATTCCCCCCGTCCCACTACCCCCTACGTGGTTTAGTCCAGGTGAAACCTTCCATGACCGACTTTACCCATCTCCATGTCCATACCGAGTATTCGTTGCTGGACGGCATGGCCCGCATCACCGACCTGCTGGCCCAGGCCCAGGCCCTGGGCATGGACAGCCTGGCGATCACGGACCACGGCAACATGTATGGGGCGTTGAGCTTTTATCAGGCAGCCCGGCAGTGCGGCATCAAGCCCATCATCGGCATGGAAGCCTACCTGGCCGCGCGCACCATCGCCGACCGCACACCTCAGGACAAGAACCCGCCGCACCTGATCCTGTTGGCCCGGGACCAGACCGGCTACCGCAACCTCATCAAGCTGGCCACCATCGCCAATACGGAAGGTTTTTACTACAAGCCGCGCCTTGATCACGACCTGCTGGCCCAATACCACCAGGGTCTCATCGCCTTGAGTGCCTGTGCCGCTGGCGAGGTGCCGGCCTTGCTCCTGGCCGGCGACGAACAGGGCGCCCGCCGGATCGCCGACTGGTATCGTGAGGTCTTTGGCGAGGACTATTACCTGGAAGTGCAGGAACACGGCATCCCAGAGTTAAAAGACCTCAACCGGCAACTCATCGCCCTGGGCCGCGCTCTGGACATTCCCCTGGTCGCCACCAATGATTCGCACTATGTTAGACGCGCCGAGGCCGAGTATCACAGCGTGCTCCTGGCCATCCAGACCCAGACGGTGGTAGATGACCCCAAGCGGATACGGATGTATGGCGACAGTTTTTACCTGAAAAGCGGCGCCGAGATGGCCGAACTCTTTGCCGAATTACCGGAGAGCCTGCACCACACCCGGGTCATTGCCGAGAAATGCGATCTGCGCCTGGACGCTTCGCGCGGGCGGTTACGCCTGCCAGAGGTGGAAGTGCCGGCCGGCCAGACCGAGTTGGGCTACCTCACCGCCCTGTGCGAACAAGGGTTGCGCGAGAGGTACAGGCCGGTGACCCCGGCGGCTGAGGAGAGACTGCGCTATGAACTGGATGTGATTGACCGGGCCGGGTTCGTGCGCTATATCCTCATCGTGCGGGACTTTGCCCACGAGGCTCGCCGGCGAGGTATCCCCTTTGGCGTGCGCGGCTCCGCCGCCGGCAGCATCGTCTGCTACTCCCTGGGTATCACCGAGGTGGACCCTCTGGCCTGGCAACTCCCCTTCGAGCGTTTCCTGAACATCGAGCGCCACCAGATGCCCGACGTGGACATGGACTTTGCCGATAACCGGCGCGCCGAGATGATCGAATACACCATCCAGAAATACGGGGCCGACCACGTGGCCCAGATCGTCACCTTCGGCACATTGGGGGCCAGGGCCGCGATCCGGGACGTGGGCCGCGCTCTAGACCTGCCCCTGGGCCAGGTAGACCACATCGCCCGTCTGATCCCCCCCTTGCCGGTGGGTATCACCATCGAACAGGCCCTGGCCGAGAGCCGCGAATTGCGCCAGGCCTATGATGAGGACCCCACCGTGCGCTCCCTCATTGACACGGCGCGCGGGCTGGAGGGCGTGGCCCGGCACGCCTCTGTCCACGCCGCCGGCGTCGTCATCGCCCGGGACCCCTTGACCGACCACGTGCCGTTGCAACGTATGAGCCGGGGTGAGGACAGCAACGGGCTTATGGTCACCCAATACGCCGCCGAAGACCTGGAGACCATCGGTCTGCTCAAGATGGACTTCCTGGGCCTGGCGAACCTGACCATCCTGGGGCTGACCGTGGATCTGATTCGCCAGACCCGGGGCGAAGAGGTGGACATCCAGCACATTCCCCTGGATGATCAGAAAACCTATGCCATGTTGAGCACCGGCGAGACCACGGGGGTCTTTCAACTGGAAAGCCCCGGGATGCGCCGTAATATCCGGGCCTTGCGCCCCGGTTCCGTGGAAGAGCTGGCGGCCCTCATTGCCCTCTACCGCCCCGGCCCGATGGACCAGATCCCGGTCTACATCAGCAACAAGTTCGGCCACACCAGGCCCACCTACCTGCACGACAAGCTTCGGCCCATCCTGGAACCGACCTACGGCGTCATCGTTTACCAGGATCAGGTGATGTTTATCGCCCAGGCTATCGCCGGCTATACGCTGGGGCAGGCCGATATACTGCGCCGGGCCATGGGCAAAAAGAAAAAGGAGGTGATGGACCAGGAACGCGACAAATTCATCGCCGGGGCTCAAAAACAGGGAGTCGAGGCCCGGATAGCGAGCGAGATCTTTGATCTCATAGCCCCCTTCGCCGGGTATGGCTTCAACAAAGCCCACGCCGCCTGCTACGCCTTGCTGGCTTACCAGACGGCCTACCTCAAGGCCAACTACCCGGTGGAATACATGACTGCCCTCCTCACCACCGTCAGCGAGAACCATGACAAGATCGCTGGCAGTGCCGCCGAATGCGCCCGGTTGGGGATCACCTTGCTGCCGCCGGATGTGAACCACAGCCACGGGCCGTTCACCGTGGCCGGTCCCACCGCCATCCGCTATGGGCTGAACGCCATCAAGAACGTCGGGGCCGGGGCCGTGGCGGCCATCGTGGCGGCGCGGGAGCAGGGCGGCCCTTTCACCTCCCTGGAGGATTTTTGTCGGCGGGTGGACGCCCGACAGATCAATCGCAAGGTCCTGGAAAGTCTGATCAAGGCCGGGGCCATGGATAGCCTGGGCCATCGCGCCCAACTGCTGGAGATCCTGGACCTGGCCCTGGCTCAAGGGCAGAGCCAGCAGCAGGCCGAACGAGCCGGCCAGTTAACCATGTTCGGTTTGCTCGGCGCAACCGCTCAGGCCACTACCTTTATCCCCTTGCCCGAGATGGCCGAGGTCAACGCCAAAGCCCGTCTCTCCTGGGAGAAAGAACTCCTGGGCACGTATTTCTCCGAGCATCCCCTGAGCGAGGTTATCACCCGGCTGGGCCATACCATCACGGCCTTCTGTGGCGAGATCGACGCCGAGTACGTGGGCCAGGCGGTGACGGTGGCCGGCCTGGTGAGCAATGTCCGCCGCATAGTCACCCGCAAGGGTGAGGACATGGCTTTCGCCGAACTGGAAGACCTGCACGGCCCGGTGGAGGTGGTGATCTTTCCGCGCGTCTACGCGGCCACGGCCGAACTGTGGACCCCGGACCGTATCCTGCTGGTCCAGGGGACGGTCGAATCGCGCCAGGATAAGGTACAGATCATCTGCCACAGCGTCCAGGAATATGACCCCAGTCAGCCCGTGCCAGACGTCGAGCCACCCGAAGCGGAGAGCTTGGAGCCGGTGGTGCCGGCCCCGTACCCGCCAGTCCTGGCCGAATCCCCGGCGTCCTATGTGGTGTCACCCTCAGCCGAATCGCCCCCGGCTGAGGCTGGGCCGGGCAATGGTCGGTGGTGCATCCACATCACCCTGCACCGGACGGACGATCACAATGAAGACATCAGCCGGCTGCGGCGCGTCAGAGAGGTCTTGCTCAAATACCCCGGCCAGGACCAGTTCTACTTCCACCTGATCCGCGGGTCGGAACAGCTCTGCATCGAGTTCCCCAATGACCAGACCGGCTATTGCCCGCAACTGGAGCGAGAACTGTACCGCATTGTGGGCCGCACTGCCGTGACCGTGGAGCAGGTGCGGCTATGACCGGTGACTATATGCCCCTGCGCGCTGTGCGGGGCTTGCTGCTGGACATGGACGGGGTGATCTATCGGGGGAGCCAGGCTCTGCCCGGGGTGCCGGGCTTTTTCGACTTTCTCCGCGCTCAGGCTATCCCTTTCATCCTGGTCACGAACAACTCGTCGCGCACAGGCCGACAGATCCAAAACCATCTGGCGCGCCTGGGTCTCACCGTGACCGCCACCGAGATCCTGACCTCGGCCCAGGCCACGGCTCTGTACCTGCAACAACTGGCTCCGGCTGGGGCCCGTGTCCTGGTGGTGGGCCACGAGGGTTTGCGCGCGGCCATCTACGAGGCCGGCTTTACCCTGGTAGATACCAGCCCGGCCGACTATGTCGTGGTGGGCGTGGACTGGCACCTGCGCTATGAGACCATCAAGCGGGCCGGCCAGGCTATCCGGGCCGGGGCCGTCTTTATCGGCACCAATCCAGACCGGACCTTCCCCGCCGCTGACGAGATCCGGCCTGGGGCCGGGGTCGTGCTCGCCGCCCTGACAGCTTACACCGGGGTGGAACCGCTCATCATCGGCAAGCCGGAGCGACCTCTCATCGAGCTGGCCGTGCAGCGACTGGGGCTGGCGATGCCGGGGCAAGGCAACTCATCGCCCGTACTGGCCCTGGTCGGGGACCGGCTGGAGACGGACATCCTGGCCGGGCAGCGCGTCGGCCTCCTGACGATCCTGGTCCTCACCGGCGTGACCCGGCGGGAAGACCTGGCTACATCCAACATCGTCCCAGACCTGGTAGTTGAGAACCTGGCGGAGCTACAGCGCGTCTGGGAAGAAGTGCTTCGTGCTTCTACACATAGCAGCAAAGTATGAGAGGGGATTGACCCATGAACCCTGTTGACGTTATCCTTTGGCTCCAAAATTTCGCCAGCCCGGCCCTGGATGCCTTCTTTGGCCTGGTCACCAACACTGCCTCAGAAGAGTTCTTCCTCATCGCCTTGCCTCTCGTCTTGTGGTGCTACGAGGTACGGATAGGGTGGCACCTGGTGATGGTGTTTCTGCTCTCTGTCTATACCAATGGTCTGCTCAAAGACTTTTTCCAGACCACGCGGCCTTATCTGGTGGATCACCGTGTGCGGTCGCTAATGACAGACACCGGCGGCGGCTATGCCTGGCCCAGCGGCCACACGCAGAACGCCACGGTGTTCTGGTTTTACCTGGCCCGCCAGATTGCGCAGGGCTGGTGGAGACCTTTAGGGTGGGCGTTAGCCAGCCTCATGGTGCTGCTGGTGGCCCTCTCCCGGGTCTATCTGGGCCTGCATTGGCCGCAAGACGTGGTGGGAGGGTTCCTGGTGGGCCTGGTGTTTCTGCTTGCTGCTGGCGGCATCTGGAGCCTCTGGGACCGGCGCGGGTGGTCCCTGCCCCTATGGGCGGCGCTCCTCCTCAGCCTGCTCATCCCGCTGGCACTCCTGATAGTGGCCCAACAGACCGCCACGCCGGGGACAGTGGATACCGATGCCCATGCCCTGGGCGTGGTGACCGGGATCAGCATCGGCTACCTGCTAGAGCGGCGCTATGTGCGCTTTCAGCCCCGGGGTGTGGCCTGGTGGAAACACCTGCTCAAGATCATCATCGGCCTGGCTGGCCTGATCATCCTGCGCCTGGCCTTGAAACCGCTATTCAGCCTGATACCAGGCATGTCGGCCGACTGGGAAGCGTTCCTGCGCTATGGACTCATGGGGGTCTGGGGGAGCCTGGGAGCACCGGCACTGTTCGTATTCTTGCGCCTGGTCCGTTCGCCTGGCAGTTAACCGCCAGGGGCTGTCTTTGATTATAAGCTCCAGGCCCGAGCAGGGATACTCCTAGCTCCCTGCCCCCGGGGTATGGGGTTTGGTGACGAAGCCATCGCCAAACCCCTAAAAACCCCTCTCCCCTGCGGGGGAAGCAGGTTTATCCACAGAGTGACCACCGTCTTTGCTTTTTGCAGTGAGATCAGGTATAATAAGAACGCACAGGCGTTTCGTGGCGGCCGTGCCCGCGGGGGCCGGCAAATTACACACAAGGGGTATGAGGATCTATGGAGGAATACTACGAGGAGCAGAACTCAAGCGAGGAGTACGTGCTTGACGAAGGCGGGCCAGCGGAGGAAGAAACCGAGACCCGCGAAGCCATCACCATGAGCGATCTGCTGGAAGAGGTAGAGACGCCGTTAGTCAGCCGTCTCAAACGGGGGCAGGTCGTGGAAGGCGAGGTGGTCCAGGTGGACCCCGGGGCCATCCTGGTGGACATCGGGGCCAAGCTAGACGGCTTTATCCATCCCACTGAGGTGGAGCAACTGCAACGCGATCCCGCCACCTGTCCCCGGGTCGGGGACCACGTCCTGGTCTATGTAATTCAGCCGGCCAACAAAGATGGTCATGCTGTCCTGTCCCTGGCCCGCGCCCAGGCTGAACGCGATTGGCGCGCCGCCCAGCAAAGATTCGAGAACCAGGAACTCCTGGACCTGCAAGTGGTGGGCTACAACAAAGGTGGCCTGATCGTGCGTTTGGGAGAGGTCCGCGGGTTCATCCCGGCCACGCAACTAGACCAGCGTATCACCAGCAATAGCAAGCCGGAAGAGCGTATGAAGCAGCTCTCCAAACTGGTGGGCCGGACCCTCAAGCTCAAGATCATCGAGTTGGATCGGGACAACAACCGCCTGATCTTGTCAGAACGCACGGCCATGCGCGAATGGCAGGAGAAGGAACGCGCCCAGTTGCTGGAAAACCTGCACGAAGGGGAGATCCGCAAAGGGCGCATCAGTGGCCTGTGCGATTTCGGCGTTTTCGTGGACATTGGCGGAGCCGATGGGTTGGTACACCTGTCCGAGCTGGCCTGGGAACAGGTGACTCACCCCCGCGAGATGTTCAAAGTGGGCGATGTGGTGGATGTCTATGTATTGAACGTGGACCGGGAGCGCAAACGGATCGCCCTGAGCATCAAGCGTACCAGGGCCGAGCCGTGGCTCAACATCCAGCAGCGTTATCAGGTCGGGCAAGTCGTGAAGGGCCGGATCACCAAGCTGGCCTCCTTCGGCGCCTTTGTGCGGCTGGAGGAAGGGGTCGAGGGCCTGATCCACATCTCGGAGCTATCATCACGCCATATCCAACACCCCCGCGAGGTAGTCCAGGAGGGGGAGGAACGCGAGTTTCGCATCATCCGCATTGACAGCGCCCGGCGACGGATGCGGTTGAGCCTGAAGCAGTTGGAAGAGACGACGGAAGATGAGGCGGAGATAGAAGACATCCCCACACCGGAAGCGCTGACCAAACAGGGCGGGCGCAGGCGCCGGCGGCGGGCTGCGCCTCCTGAACCAGAACCCCCCCAGGAAAAGGAAGAAGATCTCCTGAGCGAATGGCAAGAGCAGCTCCTGGAATATCAACGTGCGTTGCCCGCTACGCCGGCCGGGCCGGCGCGGGCGGTCGTTCAGGCCGAGACCTCCCGGCCAGACAGCCTGCCCAGTCAGGTATGACCACCGTATCATAAGCCAGCGAATTACATGCTGGCCTGTACGTGGGACTTTATCACCCAACGTAACTGCCTACCCGGCTACCCTCCCGCAGGTTAGAAAGGGGCTGGCAAGCGATGCAGCCGGTCATCTGGGCGTGCTCTGGTCTAGCCAGAGCGCCCCAACCTGCGGGAGGGTAGGCTCTTACCCCTACCTGTGAACTGCGCTCACCACGCTCGCTACAAGGCAGGAAAAAGTACAGCCTGGATACGCCAGGTCAGCGGAGGGAAGGTCATGGGTAGCGGACTAGACAAGTTCAGTGACCGGGCCCGGCAGGCGTTACGCCTGGCCCAAGAGGAAGCCCGGCGCATGGGACATAACTACATCGGCACAGAACACCTGCTCCTGGGTCTGCTGGCTGAGGGCCGGGGCCTGGCCGCCCAGGCCCTGGCGGAGATGGACATCCATCTGGAGCGGACCCGCGAGGCGGTGGAGTTTGTAGTCGGTAAAGAGTCTGGTCCGACCCGCAGTGAGCCGACCCTGACCCCGCGCACCAAAAAAGTCATCGAATATGCGGTAGAAGAGGCCCGGCAAATGGGGTATCGGTACATCGGGACCGAGCACCTGTTGCTGGGCCTGTTGCGTGAGGAAGAAGGCATCGCCGTGGGCATCCTGGAGAGCCTGGGGGTCTCGGCGCGGGGGATGCGGGCCAAAGTCCTGGAGATGATCGGCCACGGCTCGCGGGAGAAACGCGTCGAGACCCGCGAGACCTCTTCCACCCCTTACCTGGATCACCTGGGGATAGACCTGACGGCCGCCGCGCGTAACGGGCAGTTGGACCCGGTGATCGGGCGGCAGAGCGAGATCGAACGGGTGATGCAGGTGCTCTCCCGCCGCACCAAGAACAACCCGGCCCTGGTTGGCGAACCGGGCGTGGGCAAGACCGCCATCGTGGAGGGGTTGGCCCAGCGCATCGTGGTCGGCGACGTGCCGGACACCCTGCTGGGCAAACGCCTGGTCATGCTGGACCTGGGCCGCCTGGTCGCCGGCACCCGCTACCGGGGCGACTTTGAGGAGCGCATCAAACACATCGTGGATGAGATCCGGCACAGCGGCAGCATCCTCTTCATTGATGAACTACATACCCTCATCGGCGCCGGCGCCGCTGAAGGGGCTTTGGACGCCGCCAACATCCTCAAGCCAGCCCTGGCCCGGGGCGAGTTGCAGTGCATCGGGGCCACCACCCTGGACGAATACCGCAAATACGTGGAACGTGATGTGGCCCTGGAACGTCGCTTCCAGCCCATCCTGGTGGAAGAACCGACGATTGAGGAGACGGTGGAGATCCTGCGGGGCATCAAGGGCCGCTACGAGGCCCATCACAACCTGTATATCACTGATGACGCCGTGGAATCCGCGGCAGCCCTTTCGGCCCGCTATGTGCCGGATCGGTATCTGCCCGATAAGGCCATTGACCTGATTGATGAAGCGGCAGCCCGGGTGCGTCTCTTCCAGCGTGGTGAGCCCAGTTTGAAGCGTTGCCAGCATGACCTGGCAACGTTGCTGCGCGAACGCGAAGCAGCCCTCTCAGCCCAAGATTACCAACGCCTGGCCGACCTGGACCAACGGGAACAGGAACTGCGGGCCGCGATCACGGCCCTGGAGCGAGGCGAACTCCGTCTGACAGAACTGCCCCGGGTGAACAAGGAGCACGTGGCCGAGATCGTCAGCATGTGGACCGGCATCCCGGTTACGCGCATCGCTGGCGAGGAATCCGAACGGCTCTTGCAGATGGAAGAGGCCCTGCACCGGCGTATCGTGGGGCAAGACGAGGCCATCACCACCATCGCCCGGTCGGTGCGCCGCGCCCGGGCCGGCCTCAAAGACCCCCGCCGGCCTATCGGCTCCTTCATCTTCCTCGGCCCCACCGGCGTGGGCAAGACCGAGCTGGCCAAAGCCCTGGCCGAGTTCCTCTTTGGCAGCGAGGAGGCCCTCATCCAGCTCGACATGAGCGAGTTCCAGGAGCGGCACACCACGGCCCGGCTCATCGGCGCACCCCCCGGCTACATCGGCTACGAGGATGCCGGCCAGCTCACCGAGGCCGTGCGCCGCAAGTCCTACAGCGTGGTCTGCTTCGATGAGGTGGAAAAGGCCCACCCAGAGGTCTGGAACATCCTGCTCCAGATCCTGGAAGACGGCCACCTGAGCGATGCGAAGGGCCGGCGGGTGGACTTTCGCAATACCATCATCCTCATGACCTCCAACATCGGGGCCGAATTGATCAGCCGGGAGACTCAACTGGGCTTCACTACCCGCCGCAACGAGGCCCAGCGGGCCGCAGCCGACTATGAGAAGATGCGCGAGACGCTCATGGACCAGCTCAAGCGCACCTTCCGACCCGAGTTCCTCAACCGCCTGGACGCGGTGATCGTGTTCCGGGCCCTGTCTCGGGCTGACATCCTCCAGATCGCCGAGCTGATGCTGCGGGATGTGAACGAACGCCTGCGCGAACATAACCTGACCCTGGTGGTCAGCGATGAGGCCCGCGAGTTGCTGGCCGACAAAGGCTACGACCCACACCTGGGGGCCAGACCCCTGCGCCGGGTGATCCAGACCCTGGTGGAAGACCCCCTGTCAGAGAAGTTGCTGGCCGGCCAGATTCACCCCGGTGACACAGTACATGTGGAGCGGGACGAGACTGGTCAGGGCCTACGCTTCCGGGCGATGGAACCAGCCGATAAGTAACTACCTTTGTCCCCCTCGCCGATGAGCCAGGTCGCTGCGTTCACTGTTCCAACCATGCCACGGGGCCGGCGAATCGCCTTCGCCGGCCCCGTGGTCTGGTAGAGGGCATCAGACTTGGGCGGGCCATACCTGGTGGGCGCCACTGACTGAACCCCTGGTAGAGCACCCGCCTTTACTTCAGGTGCGGATTGAAGCGATAAGCCAGGCTCAGGTACTCCAGGGCCACCGCCCGCGGGATGCCTGTGGCCGCCCCGATCTCATCTACCGTGTAGCCCTGCCCCAACAGGGACACCACCCGCTCATAATCATTGATGCATGAGCTTACCACATCCGGGCTTTGCTTCATCTGGCGCGCGATCTCGTTATCGGCCAGCCCCCGATTGTGCAACTGGACAATAAGACCCCTGGGAACGATAGACACGCCCGCCCTCCTCAACGACGGGTTTGCTTGCTGCTGAGCAGCAGTATAATATGGGGAGCATGGCAGCACAATCGGGCACAGGTCTGGTTTCAGTTTACGACCCTGGTAGTACCTCGATAGACCCCCTGTCGTAACGGGTCAGTGGTTACTCCCTGGCGTCTGGGCCAGGGGGAGAAAGAAAGAGGGTTTGGTAGTCAATCGCCCCGACCACCAAACCCTCGTCCTTTCCTTTCCCGTAACTGCCTATTACTACAACCGCATTTCGTCATTCTGAGGAGATAGTATTAACCTGCGGGAGGGTACAGGGTGGGCAATTACCTTTTCCCCAGCTATTCGCCCACCAGGCTTACCTCCCCCACCAGACTCTCATAGTCGTGCCCGGAAGCCAAAACCTCAAAGGTGAGGATCTCCGATGGGCGCAGAGGCATGATCTCCGGGTCATAGAGGTTGAACTCAAAGTGTTGCCAGTCGCTTTGGGGGACCCTATCGGCCGGGCCGGCCGGGCTGTTATCATCCACCAGATAGTAGAAGCCATGATACCAGATCCGATCCACCTGATCGGACCCGGTCCGGTAGCGGATCCGCACGGCGATAGGATGCTCGGAACCCATGACCCCGCCCCCGGGCAGGCTCTGATAGATCACTTTCACATCCACCGCCAGGCGCAGGCGCAAGAAATCGGTCACGTCCTTGCCCACCACCTGGCCTATAACGCTCTCGCCGTGCCCACCTTCGCTGCCCCGGCGTGCAAAGCGCACCACCGTCCGCCCCTCGGACCTGGTCAGCGTGATCCGGCCCTCTGCGCCACTGATGGCCGTATCAGCCAGTTGCCAGCCCTCAAAACCCTGGCTGAAATCGCCGTTGACCAGCAATTCCTGCTCGGCTGGTTTAGGGATGGAAGGGCTTTGGCCCACCAGAACCTCGCCGCGTTGCCCCCGGCTCAACGACACCGCTGTGCCCTGAGCCGAGATTACGACCTGACCCTGGCGCACCGAGATGGCGCTGACAATATCCCCCACTTCTACCCGGTAGCTACCCTCCGTCAGTTCGTGAGTGGCCTGGGGTGTGATCACGGTGAATCGCCGGGATACCCCCTCGCGGGGCGGCGCCACACCGATGCGCGTCACGCCAGCATCTACAGTTAACACTATCAGGTAGACCGGGCTTTTATACCGTGGAGTGCTCGACTGTTGCACCGTGACCCGCGTCTGGGGGAACAGCGTCACAGTGCTGTTATCAAACGTCGTGATCAAGGCGCGAGAAGCAGCCCGGGTCTCCACGCTGTCGCCTTCCCGGATAGTGATCTGCCGTTCCGTGACCACGGTCCAGTCTTTGGAACCGGAGGCGCGTACCGCCACGGTTCCACCCCAGACCTCCAGGACGGCCGGCTGCGCCTCCGCCGCCGTGTCTACATACCAAAAACCGGTCAGGACACAGGCGGCGCAAAGGAGCAACCAAATGCCAAAGGCGCTCCATAGCACTACCCAGGCTGTCATTTCCGGTCTACGGTAGGCAAACAAGGTCTCCTCCGTAAATACCCCCCTGCCTGGCTCGCGGCGGGTCCCGCTGGCGCGGTCCCCCCCTTGCTCGCACCCACGCTCTGCGTGGGTGCGAAACGCCGGGTCGCGCGGTCAGGGCCGTCTCGCCTGCTTCGTGCCCACGCTGAGCGTGGGCACGAGGCAATGGATCTGTTGCTCGCACCCACGCTCTGAGTGGGTGCGAAACGGCTCTGCGTGGGTGCGAAACGCCGAGTTGCGCGGCCAGGAACGCCTGGCTGTAACTGTCTATGCCCTGTGAGCAGGCGGTTGCTGCGTGCCCACGCGGAGCGTGGGCACGAGGTAAGCATAGGATAGCCTTGGGGCGGGTAAGAAACTCGCCCTACATTCTACTGTAACTGTCTATGCCCTGTGAGCAGGCGGTTGCTGCGTGCCCACGCAGAGCGTGGGCACGAGGTAAGCATAGGATAGCCTTGGGGCGGGTAAGAAACCCGCCCTACATTCTACTGTAACTGTCTATGCCCTGTGAGCAGGCGGTGCTGCGTGCCCACGCAGAGCGTGGGCACGAGGTAAGCATAGGATAGCCTTGGGGCGGGTAAGAAACCCGCCCTACATTCTACTGTAACTGTCTATGCCCTGTGAGCAGGCGGTTGCTGCGTGCCCACGCGGAGCGTGGGCACGAGGTAAGCATAAGATAGCCCACTGCTCGCGGTGGCGACCGCAGGGAATGCGACCCGCCGCCAGCGCGGGGTGGCACACCCCGCGCGAGCGTGGGCAACTCACATGCGTTCCGGGGCCGAAACGCCCATGAGCCTCAAGACACGGGCCAGGACAACCTGGGCCGCGGCGGCCAGCTTGAGCCGGGCCTTAGTCAAGGCCTGGTCCTCAGACAGGACCCGGCAATCGCGGTAGAAAAGGTGGAAAGCGGTAGCCAGTTCCTGGGCATAATAGGGCAGGTGATGGGGGGCCAGCTCCCGTATGGCCTTCTCCACCACCTCCGGCAGCCAGAGCATCTGGCGGATGAGCGCCAGTTCCGCCGGGTGGGTTAACAGGGACACGTCACCGTCACGCCAGTCTATCTCGCCGGCCTTACGCAAGATGCTGGCGATGCGGGCATGGGCATATTGCACATAATAGACCGGGTTGCGCTCCGATTGCTCTACCGCCAGCGTCAGGTCGAACTCCATGTGGCTCTCAGCGGCGCGGGCCAGCATAAAGTAGCGCACGGCGTCGGGGCCGGCCTCGTCTATCAGCTCGTCCAGGGTGATAAAGTTGGCCCGGCGCGTGCTCATCTTGACCACCTGCCCGTCGCGCAGCACCGTGACGAACTGGTTCAGCACCAGGTGAACCCCGTCGGTGGGGTAGCCCAAAGCGCGAAGGCCCCGCATCACGTCCGGGAACTCGGCGATGTGATCTGCGCCCAGTACGTCCACAATGAGGGCAAAGCCCCGGTTAAGCTTGTCCACGTGATAGGCGATGTCTGGCAGGCGATAGGTGGGTTCGCCGTCGCTTTTGACCATCACCCGGTCTTCTTCGCCCCCCAGGGCGCTGGTGCGGAACCAGACCGCGCCATCCTGGTCGTAGATATAGCCCCGCGCGCGCAGGGTGGCCAGCGTCTCCCAGACCTTGCCGGTCTTGTAGAGGTCGTCTTCGTTGTAGTACACGTCAAAGATGACGCCCAGGCGTTCCAGGGTGGCTCGGATCTCGTCAAAGATGAGCCGCTCGGCCGTCTCCTTGAAGACGGTGAGATCGGTGGCATTCGCCAGGCTGTCGCCGTATCTGTCCCGCACAACACGGGCGATGTCCACGATATAGTCGCCCTGGTAGTAATCGGCGGGAAAATCAATGGGCTGACCCAGCAGCTCCAGGTAGCGCAGCCGGACGCTATCGGCCAGGATGGTCATCTGGCGGCCGGCGTTGTTGAAATAGTATTCGCGGGTCACCTCATAGCCGGCAGCCGTCAGGAGATGGGCCAGGGTATCGCCGATGGCCGCGCCCCGGCCGTGGCCCACGGTGAGAGGCCCGGTGGGGTTGGAGCTGACGAACTCGACCTGGGCTTTGCGGCCGTGGCCCAGGTCCAGGCCACCCCAGTGGTCCCCGGCGGCCAGGATGGTCTCCACCTGTTGGGCCAGCCAGTCGTCGGCGAGGGTGAGGTTGATAAAGCCCGGCCCGGCCACCTCCACCCGGCCGATAAAGGGGGCGGCCGGCAGGTGGCGCACCAGGGTCTCGGCCAGGACGCGGGGGTTCTGGCGCGCGTCTTGGGCGTGCCGCAGGGCCAGGGTGGTGGCATAGTCGCCGTGGTCAGCCTGGCGCGGATGCTCAACCGGCACCTGCTCTACCGGGAAGCGTGGCAAACCGCCGGCATCCCAGGCGGCTTCCAGGGCCTGGCGGAACAGGGCAGCGATGTCGTCTCTGATCATGATGTTGCTCTCTGCGCAGGGTGACACCAAGTCTATCACACGTCACGCATTCCGGCAAGGCCCACCAGCCGGGCTGCCATACCGCCCAGGAGCGCGGCCTCGACTTCTGGTGGTAATCCCAGCGCCCGGATGCGCCGGAGGTAGCGACCGGGCCTGACCAGCGGGTAGTCGCTGCCGAAGAGGGCCTTGCCCGGCGCACACGCCTGGGCCACGCGGTAGATGGCATCGTCGTACAGGAAGACACTGGCGGCGGTGTCGTAGTAGACGTTACGACAGGCAGCGCGGACCTCCGGCATCAGCTCATAGAAGGGCAGACCGCCGCCCCAGTGGGCGCAGACCAGGACCAGGTCGGGATGGCGCAACGCCAGGCGATAGAGCATGGCCGGGCCTACGCCACCCTTGCCGGGGTAATCGTGCCCCGGCCCCTCGTTGGCGTGGGTCAATAGCGGCACGCCGCGCCCGGCCACGAACCGGACGAAAGGCTGCACCGCTTCATCATCCCAGGTGTACCCCTGACCGTCCGGCATCAGCTCACCGATGCCCCGCAGCCCCTGGTCCAATGCCCGCCCGGCGTCGGCCATAGCCTGGTGGCCGGCCAACGGCTGCACCACCGCAAAACCGACCAGCCGGCCGGGGTAACGGCGCACCGCGTCCAACACATAATCGTTGTGCTCGCGGCAGAGGTCCTCATCGGCCCAGGCGAACCCGAACGTCACCGCCATATCCACGCCGGCCTCGTCCAGGGCGGCGATCAGGTCTTCGGCCGTCGCCATCCTGGCCCTGGGATCGCTGTATAGGGTACGGAACCAGCGGTCGCGTTCCAGGTAGCGGTCGCGGTTCGCACACAGGTCCGGCGGAAAGATATGGGTGTGGAAATCAACGATCATAAAAGGTCGCTGACCGCAACCCGCTGGTCGGTCGTCAGCGGGCAGGGGTCAATCCTCCTACTCTGTGGACCGGGGTTTCATACACCCACATTGCTCACCCTCCCGCAGGTTCGTGCGTTTTCGCGGCGGCCCAGCACGCCGGGGGACGGCTTTGCAGAAACACGGTTCCCAGCAACCTGCGAGAGGGTAGGCCGAGCAATTACAACCGGGGTTTCATTCACCCACCTCGCACGGTGTTGTATTTGTGGGGCCGCTCCCAGTTGCGGTCCATCACCTGGCGGAATAACGCCTCAGCGTCCTGGTCCAGGGCCGAGAGCAGGTGCAGGATGCGGATGATGGCATCGGTCAACTCGGCGCCGACGGCCTCGTAAGGCTGGCCCTTTTTATAGGCATCGGTGGCCTCCGAGACCTCGGTGTGGATGAGAGCCAACATCTCCCAGATGCGCGCCGGGTCCGAGGAGAAGCCTTTGGCATCGGCCAGGGCGCGGACCTCCATCATCTTCTCGTTCAGGCCAACGGGTTCCATGTGATTCTCCTGGCCCTCCCCCCTGGCCCTTCCCAAGTTGGGGAGAGTGGATGGTGGGGGGAAAAGGAGAGCACTACCCCTCACGCAGCCGGTCCAGCACGCGCTGGAGGTCGGCGGGCAGGGAACTGGTGAATTCTAGCGGCTGGCCGGTGATGGGGTGCCGGAAGCCCAGAAAGCTGGCGTGCAGGAACTGCCGACCCAAGCCCAGCCGGTCTTTGCGAGGGCCATAGACTGGGTCGCCGGCCACCGGATGGCCGATGTAGGCGAAATGGACGCGGATCTGATGGGTGCGACCGGTCTCCGGCCGGGCCTCCAGGAGCGAATAGCCGGGCAACGCCTCCAACACGGTGAACCGGGTTCGCGCCTCGCGCCCGTCGGAGCGCACGGCAAACCGCTGCCGCCAGCGTGGGTGCCGGCCCACCGGCGCATCTATGAGGCCCTGGGGCACCGGCAGGTGGCCTACCACCAACGCCAGGTAGCGTTTGCTCACCTGTTGAGATTTGAATTGCGCCTTCAGGCCCTCCACGGCGCGTTGGGACTTGCCCACTACCAGCAGGCCAGAAGTGTCCCTGTCCAGGCGGTGGACGATGCCGGGCCGGCCGGCCGGGTCGGTGCCTTCCAGATGGGGATAACGGGCCAGCAGGGCATTCACCAGCGTGCCGGTCTCGTGCCCCACGGCGGGGTGGACTGCCAGGCCGGCCGGCTTGTCAATCACCAGCACATCCCGGTCCTCGTAGACGACGTTCAGCGGGATAGGCTCCGGGGTGGGTGCAAGCGGTTCTACCGCTGGCGGCAGTTGCACGACGATGGTTTCGCCGCCGGCCAAACGCAGGCTGGCCTTGACCGCTTCGCCGGCCACCGTCACCTGCCCGGCGGTGATGAGGCGTTGGACCTGAGCGCGGGAGAGGCCGGTTTGCGCGGCCAGATACTGGTCCAGCCGGGTGCCCCGGTCCTGAGCCGTGGCCGCGAAGGTGAGCAGACTCATGACCGTCACCGGGACCGGGGCATTTCCCGTGGGGGTTGGATCCACCAGCCATCCAGCGCCCGATATGGCTGTTGCCGGTCCTTGATCTCGGAACGCAGGGCCAGGTAGGCCGGGCCGGTGGCGCGGATCCAGTCGTGGAAATGGTGTCTCAGGGCTGCCGGTTCCCAGCGATGCGCCGGGGATTCGCCAAAGATCGGCACACCGTCCAACAACTGACCTGGGGCCAGGCAGACCGGGCACTCCAGGCCGGTGGGGGTGAGCCGGAAAAAATCCGCCCCGCAGACAGGGCAGTGCCCCGGCCCAAAATCCGGGCGCACGTCCTCGCCGTTCAAGGCGCGACGCAGATTGCGCCCGGCCGTGGTCGCCCGCTCCACGTTAGCCGGGTCCAGCAGCACCTGGCCTGGCCCTGGCGCGCAGGCCAGCAGCGCATCCGCCAGCCGGTAGCCAAAGGCCATGACCGCGCTGTTGAGGAGTGGCAGCATGAGCTGGCTCCATTCTGCCAGCCCGGCCACGCCCACAGTGACAGCCACCTTACCGACGAAGCGTTCCTGGCGGGCCAGGGCCATGATAAAGCGGTCGGCCATGAGCTTCACCGGCCCGGGAGGCAGCAGGGCATAGACCGGCGCGCCCAAGACCAGGGCATCGGCGGCCTGCATCTCGGCCAGCAGGAATTCCATATCGTCATCCAGGCGACAGGGGCCGCCGTCGCGGAAGGCGCAGGCCATGCAGCCGGTGCAATACTCCAGGCGCAGGTCCGTGAGCCGCAGCAGACGCACGTCATCATCATCAGCGGCGGCGGAGCGGACCACCTCCTTGACCAAAACCTCGGTGTTGCCCAGCTTGCGGCTGGAACCCACTAACCCCAGTATGCGCATGAGAGCTCCTCGTGACTCGTGACTCGCACGCTACGCGCGCATCACGAATCACGCTTCACGTTCCACGTCCGGTGTCAGCTTTTCCTCGCCCGGGGCCAGGAAGATCAGGTAATAGGCCAGCAGGGCCACGCCGGCCACGATGGCGGCATCGGCGATATTAAACACCGGCCACAGAACGAACTCGATAAAGTCCACCACACTGCCATAATGCAGCCGGTCAATCAGGTTGCCAACTGCCCCGCCCAGTTGCAGGCCCAGGCTGAGGCGCACCAGGATCATGTGGTCGGGCAGGCGGCGATAGTAGAACACGATCACCCCCACCACGAGCAGGGCGATAACGGTGAGCACGGTGCCCTGATCCTGAAACAGGCCAAAAGCCGACCCGGTGTTGGTGGTATAGCGCAGCCGCAGGATGTCGCCGATCAGGGGGACGATACCCCCATCGCGCAGGTTCTGCACGGCCCAGAGCTTGGTGCCCTGGTCTGCCAGCACGATCAGGAGTGCGCTCACGATCAGCAAGCTTTCGCGGCGCCAGTTACGCAGGCTCAAGGTGTTCACCTCATTGTTTTTCCAGGGCTACAGCCACCACCTCGCCCCGGGAGTTGCGCCAGAACCACAACTGCAACGTGTCATTCTCTTGACAGTGCTGGCGTAGCCATTGGCCGGCCGCGTCGCGCAGATAGAGCCGGACTTCCGCTGGCGATGCCCGATGCGAGAGCCGGCACAAGGTCATGGTCTCACCGATGAGTACCGGGATATACACATGCTCGCCCACCGGGGGCAGAGGGAGAAGCGACCAGGCATCGGAAGGGATAGAGACAAAAGACTTGGACAGGTGAACCGGCTGCAAAGAGAGATTGAAGCGGGCCGCTTCGTCAGGGGTCAGGGCAGCCGGGTAGTACAACCGGGGAGGTTTGCCAGCCAGTACCACGTTGGGGATCACCAGGAGCAGCGCAGCCACCAGGCTGGCATCCACTTCTGGAATCAGGGTTTCCAGGTCGCTCAGCGCCAGATAGCCATAGTCCTGCAAGCGGTGCCGACTGGTCTCCAGGCTCCGCCAGGGCAACAGGGTCTCAGGACCATGTCCGACCGCCACCAGGACACCATCTCCAGATAGAGCCTGGATATGCAACGACTTACGGGACTCTGGGATCCCCACTTCTTGACGGATCAGGCGGGCCAGAGCTGCCCGCCAGTGCTCTGGACCCGGGCCCATATCCACAGCCACCTTTTCATCAGGTAACATGGCCGGCACAGCCGCCATATCCACAGCCTCAGCCTCCTCCCCCATACCCGCCGCAAAATACACCAGCCGGCCATTGTCCAGGGTCACAGCCAGGGAATGGCGAGCCGTGGTCGGAGGGGAAGCCCAGGTCAACACATCAGTGACGGTGCCCGGCCCCAGAGGGCCAAAATCAACTCGCTCGCCCACCGCATACGATTCGCGCGGATGGTAACGACGCAACGGCATTATCGTCTGATTGCCCTTGACCATCTTATGCTCTCCTTCGGGTGTCTCCAAACAACGGCCCATTATAGCCGGTTTTGACCGAGAACGCAAGGGTTTACACCTGACATCCGTGCATAACTTCTGTCAGGGAGGGGACAAGGAGAGGGAAAGCCTTTCGGGGTTTTTGCGGCGGCTTCGCCGCCGCAAAAACCCCTTACCAGGCATTCTTTCCTCTCCCCGCATCGCGTAGCGGCGAAGGGCCGCAAAGTGGGGAGTGTGCGTTTAATTACGCACGGATGTCAAACCCAATACGTTGACACCTGCCAGGGCTATCGAGTATAATCACCCTGGCGCACGCGACACCCGGAGGTATCTGATGAGCATTTCACCGCACCTGGTTGTCTTTATCACGGCTGGCTCAACGGACGAGGCCACGGCTATTGCCCAGACCCTGGTGGAGGAACGGCTGGCCGCCTGTGTCAACATCGTGCCCGGCATTCGTAGCCTCTACCTGTGGGAAGGTGCCGTTCACGATGATCCAGAAGTCTTGCTGATCGTCAAGACTCGAGCTGACCGCTTCAACGAGCTGGCTCGACGAGTGCTGGAAGTGCATTCCTATGAGGTGCCGGAGATCATCGCCCTGCCCCTGGCGGCCGGGGCAGACCGCTATCTGGCCTGGCTGGATGAGGTTGTCTGCTGCCAGGGAAATAGATTGCCCCCTGGTGAGCCATCGCGTTCTTGAGCGAAATGATTATAAGGGGATGAAGAAATGATCGATCACGACAAGATCCAACAGGCTGTGCGGCTGATCATCGAGGCCATCGGTGAGGACAGCAATCGCGAGGGGCTGATCGGCACACCTCAGCGCATCGCCCAGATGTACGAAGAGGTGTTTTGGGGCCTGGAACAGGACCCCCGCCAGGTTCTCCTGGTGGGCTTTGAGGAAGAGCGACACAAGGAGATGGTCATCGTCCGTGACATCCCCTTCTACTCCATGTGCGAACACCATTTCCTGCCCTTTCATGGAGTGGCACATCTGGGATATATCCCCAACGGTCGCATCGTGGGATTGAGCAAACTGGCGCGGTTGGTGGACATCCTGTCGCGCCGGCCCCAGGTCCAGGAACGCCTCACCAGCCAGATCGCAGACATCATTGACGAGACCTTGCAGCCGGACGGGGTCGGCGTGGTGATCGAGGCTGTTCACCTGTGTATGACCATGCGGGGGGTGAAGAAGCCCGGCTCTGTAGTCATCACCTCGGCCAACCGGGGCCTGTTCCGCAGCCGGGCGGCTACGCGCGCCGAGTTCATCTCGCTGATCCAGAACGGGCGGAGGTAAAAGGTAAAACGTGAAACGTAATAACGGGAGCAGGAGATTGCGTTTTACACAATTACGCATGGGAGGTGAATCCATGGAAACGCGCAATGTGGTACTGGCTCTGATCGGCATCCTGATCCTGCTGGTTACCCTGCTGGTGGGGCTGTTGAGCGGGTGTGTATTGGGTGGGCTGCTCTGTAGCTGCTTTACGTTATCCTCCGGCACGTTAGCTGGTCTGCCAGGGCCGGTATATCCTACCCCGCCGGCGCCCCCGGCCGGCCCGGTAATCCCGACGCCGGGACCACCGGTGCGCCCCGTGCCCGACACCGGGCGAGCCGGCGCGTTGATCACCGAAGTAGTGCCAGGTAGCCCGGCCGATCAGGCTGGCCTGCGCCCTGGCGATCTCATCCTCCGCGTGGATCGCCAGTCTGTGGGGCCGACCCAAGACCTGAAGCAGATCATCAGCAAGTATCGGCCCGGTGAGGAGGTCAATCTGACAATATGGCGGCTGGGACGGACCGAATCCGTGCGCGTGCGCCTGGCCGAGCACCCGGAGGAACGCGGGCGCGCCTACCTGGGCCTCTATTACCGTCTGGTGGGTGGCGGGCGGCTGCAATCCCCATCTCTGGATGATTGAATGCCTGCCCTCCCGCAGGCTTCGCCGTGAGCTCAGCCGAACGGTTGGGGCGCAAGGGGCCAGAGCCATGCCAAAAAACGGGGTCGCCGATCAGTCCGGCAACCCCGTATTGTTCTGGCGGGAGTGCATGGGAGTCGAACCCACCTTGGACATCTTTGCCATGCCCAACAAACGGGTTTGAAGCCCGCGGGGCCCACCGGGACCCTTCCACTCCCGGAGCCGATTATACACCATCGCCCAGATATACGCAACTGATAACTGTTTACCCTCCCGCAGGCTTCGCCGTGAGCTCAGCCGAACGGTTCGTGCGTTTTCGTGGACACGCCCGTGGACGGCGCGCAGACGGGAAACACAGTTCCCAGCAACCTGCGGGAGGGTGGGACGAAGGAGATGAACTCATGAGCAAGATCGTCATCACGGCCGGCCCGGTGACCATGCCAGCCGAGCTGAACGACAGCGCCACAGCCCGGCAGATTTGGGACGCGCTGCCCATCGAGGGCACCGCTAACACCTGGGGCGACGAGATCTATTTCGAGATCCCGGTCCTGGCTGAAAAGTCGCCGGATGCACGGGCCGAGGTCACGGTGGGGGAACTGGGCTACTGGCCGGTGGGCCACGCCTTCTGCATCTTCTTCGGGCGTACACCGGCCAGCACCGATGATCGGCCCCGCGCCGCCAGCCCCGTCAACATCGTGGGGCAGGTGCTGGGCGATGCCACGGTCTTCCGTGCCGTGCGGAGCGGCGCCAGGGTGCGCCTGGCCCGGGCCTGAGGGGGGAATATCAGGCCCGGGCTGTTACCTCGCCAGCGGTAACGTGACCGTGAACGTGGTCCCCAGGCCGAGGGTGCTCGTCACCTGGATGCGCCCGCCGTGCGCCTGGGCGATCCAGCGGGCGATGGAGAGGCCCAACCCTGAGCCACCCGGCTCGCGGGAACGCGCCCTGTCCACCCGGTAGAAGCGCTCAAAGAGGTGCGGCAGGTGCTCCGGCGCGATGCCGGGGCCGTCGTCAGCGACGGCGAGGCGGGCCTGGCCCCGCACCGGCTCCAACGCCACGCGGATGTGCCCGCCCTCGTTGCCGTGCTTCACGGCGTTGTCCAGCAGGATGACCACCAGCTCGTGCAGCCGGCCAGCGTCGCCGCGCACCACGCACGGTCTATCGGCCAGCACCTCCACCGTCTGGCGGCGCGCCTCGGCCAGCGGCGCGAACCGTCGGCCCACGTCCTGCACCACCTGGTCCAACGCCACCGGCTCCCGGCTGAGGACAACCTGGCCGGCGTCGGCGCGGGCCAGCGTCAGCAGATCGCTCACCAGTTGGCTCAGGTGCGCCGTCTCCGTCACGATGTCACTCACCAGGTCCGCGTTCTGCCCCACCGTCTGCTCTGGATGACGGGCCAGCACCTCGGCATTGGCGCGGATGAGGGTGAGCGGCGTGCGCAGCTCGTGAGAGGCGTCGGCCACGAACGCCTGCTGGCGGTAAAACGCCTGCCGGATGGGGACCAACGCCCGGCCGGCCAGAAAGTATCCTCCCATGGCCGCCAGCCCCAGCCCGGCCAATCCCCCGCCGAGCAAAGTCAGCGCCAGGAGTTGCTCGGCTCGCCGCTCTGCCGTCAGTGACCGCCCCACTTGCAGATACATCCCGCTGTACTGCTCGCCCAGGGGCACCGTATAGAGCCGCACGAGCTGCCCATCACCCAGGTCCACCGTGCGCAGGTCATTGGACCGACGAGTCGCCCCGGCCACGGCGGCCATGTCCGGCAATACGCCCAGTTCCACATCCTGGGGATTGAGCAACACGCGGCCACTGCGATCCACCACCAGATAAAAGACCCCCTCGGCGACGACACCTCTCAAGACGGGGCGCAGCGGCGCGTCGCGCTGGACCGCGCGCAACAGCACCAGCCCGCGCCGCAGCACCTCCGTTCGCGCCCGCAGCAGTTGATCGCCCTCTGTCCGCAGCCGATACGACGTCAACGCAAAGATGCTCACGCCCAGGATCAGCAGGATCGTGCCCAGCACCAGCAGGTTCCAGCCCACCAGCCGCCACCGGATGCCCCGGAACAGGCGGGCCTCCTGGTCACTCGCGGAGGACATAGCCCACTCCCCGGACCGTGTGGATCAACGGCGGCCCCAACCGGTCCAACTTCTGGCGCAGGTAATGCACGTACAGGTCCACCACGTTGCTCTGGCCGTCGAAATCGTACCGCCAGACGTAGTCGAGGATCTGGTCGCGGGTGAGGACCTGCCCGGCGTGGCGCATCAGGCATTCCAACAAGTCGAACTCCTTGACGGAGAGGTGGACCGGCGTATCGCCGCGCCGGACCTCGTGGCGCAGCCGGTCCAGCGTCAGGTCGCCCACTTGCAGGCGCGTTGTCTCTGCTCCGCCGGCCGCACGCCGGCCCAACGCCCGCACCCGGGCCAGCAGCTCGTCCATCGCAAAGGGTTTCACCAGGTAGTCGTCGGCGCCAGCATCCAGGCCGCGCACCCGGTCGCTCACCGCATCTTTGGCCGTGAGCATGAGCACCGGGGCGTGCATCCCGGCCGCGCGCCACGCGCGGCACACGTCCAGACCATCGCGTTTGGGCAGCATCAGGTCCAGCACGATCAGGTCAAAGTCGCCGGCCAGTCCCAGCTCCAGCCCCGTCTCGCCGTCGAAGGCCAGCTCCACCCGGTGCCCCTGCTCCCCCAGCACGCGCCCCAACAGCCGCGCCAGCCGTTGTTCATCTTCCACGATCAGGATGTGCACAAGCCCTCCATCATCCATCATCCATCATCCATCATCCATCATCCATCATCCATCATCCTGCATCCTGCATCCATCATCCTGCATCCATCATCCTGCATCCTGCATCCTGTATCCTGCATCCTATAATATCCCCCCGGCCCGTTCTTGTCAACACAGGATCGCTGTTTCTTTGAGGACTCTAATCTATTTCAAAAGAAGTTCCAACATCTTTGAGCTATAATGAAGCCAGTCGGTAATCAGCAAGCGAACAGGATTTTTCGCCCTGGAGAGGTTCACGCTCGCGGCGGGTGTGTCACCGACGGGCGCGGGGTCTCAGACCCCGCGTGAGCACAGAATCCGCCGCCGGGCGCGGGGTCGCAGACCCCGCGTGAGCAGAACGCTCGCGGCGGGTGTGTCACGCTCGCAGACCCCCGGCGAGCACATTACGAGCACATATTATACGAGGAGGTGTCGAGATGTTCACGAAACTCATTGTCGGTACGGTAGCCGGTTTGCTGAGCGCGGCGATGGCTGTGGTCAGCGTGATCGGCGGAGTGGGCCTGGCCCAGGCGGTGCCACTACCCCAGGATGACAAGCCCGCGGCCGCCTGGATCGGCGCGATCCTGGCGGACCTGACCCCGGCCCTGGCGAAGCGGCTGGGCCTGGAGGGGCAGACCGGCGTGGTGGTGGTGCGGGTGCTGAAAGGCAGCGCGGCGGAACAGGGCGGTTTGCAGGAGAAGGACATCGTGAAAGCCATCGGCGGGCAACCGGTGGAGAAGGCCCGGCAGGCCAACTGGGCTATCGCCAGGGCGGCCATCGGCCAACCGCTGACCATCACGGTGCGGCGTGGCGCGGCGGAACAGACGGTGATGGTGACACCGGTGGAGATGCCGGCCCGGGTCAAACTGACGATGGTCAAGAAACGCCTGGAACAGCAGGTGATGGCCCGACGAGCAGTGGCCCAACGCCTGGCCCGGCTCAACCGGCTCCCGGGCTGGAAGGACATCCCCCCGGACCAGAAGTTCAGCCATACCCTGGGAGCTACCTTCCGCTACAAGGACAAAGACGGCAACCTGGTCACGGTGCAGACGATCCCCGGCCTGATGGTCTCGGCCAGCGCCACGAGCATCACCATCACGCCCAATGACCCAAACCTGCCCGGCGGCCCCTTCGCCATCACAGAGGACACCGTCGTGCGCGTGGGCAAGGACACGGGTGTGGAGAGCCTGCAGGCCGGCGACCAGGTACTCGTGGTTACAGCCGACGGCAAGACCGCTCTGGCGGTGCTGAAGAGCGGTCCTCGGCCGGTGCAGGCCCCGGCTGGCGGGGAATGACCCATATCCACGAAAATATGTTAGAGCCAGGTAACTGCCTACCCTCCCGCAGGTTCGGGCGCAATCTCCGCACTGAAGTGCGCCGCAATGAGCTGCTCGCTCTCTTGCCAGCCGCTTTCTAACCTGCGGGAGGGTGGCGGGTAGGTATTTACAGAGCCAGTCTGAAAACCACCAAGGGCACTAAGACGCTTGGTGTGAATTAGCGACCGAGGTCGCGCCTGGCTGTCCTGGCGGCCGGGCGTCCCCCTACGGGGACGCTCAAACCGACCGCGTAGGCGGTCGGTCGGCGGTTTACGCCCATCAGGTGCGGTTTCAACCGCCATATCTCACACCAAGCGT
>Ga0209101_1000264_pt1 | contig 44023 bp, 32 predicted proteins | sample ConPoolayeCmetaG_FD_185481 | JGI IMG/M metagenome (GOLD analysis project Ga0209101, IMG submission 185481) | Hot spring microbial mat communities from California, USA to study Microbial Dark Matter (Phase II) - Cone Pool mat layer C metaG... ... | reverse complement strand
GGGCGACCCCGCGCGCGTATGAAGTCTGGGGCGGGTCGCTGGGGAGCGGCTTTCTGCGCGCCGCGCAGGGTTGTCAGCCTCCGACGCTTGCGAGGCGCTCGCAAGGCCGAGAGCCCAACGCGCCGATAACCTTTCATGCGGCTGCGTGGAGCGGTGGCCGAGCCGAACCGATCGCAGCCCGAAAGCGTACTTTGAGGCATTGATGCGGGCCGGCGCGCTGGACGCAGGCGGCAGTTTGACACGCGTTTATTGCGAGTAGTACAGTTCAACTCCGGTCCGAAAAAGCGGGCGGCGCCGGTCGGTGACAGGCCCGCCGCGGTCCGCGCTCTAGTTCGCGTCGTGCCGGCGGGAGGCCGGACGGCGGTCGGAATGCGGTGTGTGGAGGAGTAGCAAGTATGGGATCCCGTCGAACGCGGGGCGCGGCGCTCCGGGCCTGGTCCCTGCGGATCATCCTGGTCGCCACGGTCTGGGGCTGCGCTGCACTGCCGCCGAACAGCTTCCTCGACCCGACGAAGGTTGGGCGGTTTGGATCGGAGGTGGGCGAGCGCGGGATTCGGCAGGTGTTGACGCCGCGCGACACGCCGCCCGGCGTGGCGGGGGCGACGGAACCGGCGCCCGAGGATCTCGTTCCGAACTATGTGGAGTACCGGCTCGGGGCCGGCGACGTGGTGCAAGTCACAGTCCAGGATCTGATCAGTCCGGGACAGCCTTATCAGGCCGCCATCGAGGTGAACCCCAGCGGCGAGATCCGCCTGCCGGTGCTGGGGTCGGTGAAGGTCGCGGGCCTGTCCGAGAGCGAGGTGGAGCAGGAGATCACCAACCGGCTGCGGGAGGCGAATCTGCTGCCGCGGCCGATCGTGCTGGTGATTGCGCAGGCCCGTCGCGGCCAGCAGTACCAGATTCTGGGGGCGGTGGCCCGCGCGGGGCCGTACCCGATCCCCGAACCGGACTGGCGTCTGCTCGACGCGATCTCTCTGGCGGGCGACGTGTCTGCGACCGCGCGGCGGGCGTACGTGATCCGGCGGGCGGACACGGCGCGGGTGTCCGGGCCGACGGCGCCGCGGCCGGCTTCGCCGCCTGCGAACGAGCTGATCATCCCCCCCGCCGACGAGCCGCTGCCGGCGACGCTGGCGAGCGCGACGGGCACCGGTCGCCGGGACGACCCACCGCCGCCGACGCGGGAGGACCTGGCCGACGTGATGACGCCGCCCGCCGAGACGACGAAACCGGCGGCCGGGGCGCCGCCGGCTGGAGAGCAACCGTTTCCGCAGTTGATTTTCGACCCGGAGACGGGCGCGGTGATCGAAGCGCGCGGCGTGCCGCCGACGCCCGAACCGGCGCCGCCGGGTGCGCCGCCGAAGGCGCCGGGGGTCGAGATTGACGAGCCGTTCGACTGGGAGGACGTTGAGGAGCTGGCGCTGGACCAGCGGGTGATCGCGATCGACCTGACGGAGCTGCGGCGCGGGAACCCGCGTTTCAACATCGTGGTCCGCAACCGCGATGTGATCGAGGTGCCGGTCGACACGGGCCTGTACTATATGATGGGCGAGATCGCGCGGCCGGGGGCGTACCCGTTCGGCGGGCGCGACATCACGATCAAGCAGGCGATCGCGGCGGCGGGCGGGATGACGGCGCTGGCGTTCCCGTCGCGGTGCGAGATCATCCGCCGCGAGCCGGGGACCGAGAAGCAGCTCATGATCACGGTGAATGTGGACCGGATCTTCGCGGGGCTGGAGGACGACTTCTATCTGCGGGACGACGATATCGTGAACGTCGGAACGCACTTCGTGGCGCCGTTCCTGTTCGTCATCCGCAACTCGTTCCGGTTCACGTACGGGTTCGGTTTCGTGTACGACCGCAACTTTGCGGACAAGGACGCGTACAGCGCCCGGATCAACCCCGAGACGTTGGCGATCGACCGGGCGAACCGGCGCGGCCTGCCGTTCTGAAATGGAGGATCGCGCCGTCGTGGCCGCTCAACCCGCCGTAACGACTCCGTGGCGTCTGGCGTTCGATCGTCCGGCGCAGTTCCAGGCGGGACTGCTCGCGGCGGTCTTCGTGGCGACCTTCTGGCACCTGCTGGACTTCGTGCCGCCGCAACTGGGCGAGCTGACCTACGCCTGGGTGCACGAGCTCGACTGGTCGCACGGGCCGCTGATTCCGCTGTTCAGTGCGTATCTGGTGTACCAGCGCTGGGATGCGCTGCGCGGGCGGCCGATTCGACGGACGGAGCTCGGGCTAGTGCTGATTCCGGCGGGGCTGCTGCTGTACTTCCTGGCGCTGGCGGGCACGATTCCGTTCGGCTACGCCCGACCGACGGCGATGATGATCACGCTGCTGGGGCTGATCATCGCGCTGTGCGGGCTGCCGGCGCTGCGGTACCTGTGGCTGCCGTGGGCGTATCTGTTTTTCGCGATTCCCATTCCGCAGCGGCTGCACTTCGCCTGGACCAACCCGCTGCGGCAGATCGCGGCCGAGGTGGCGGCGGCGGTGCTGAACCTGATTCCCGGCCTGCACGGGGAACGCATCGGGTCCAATCTGCGGTTCGAGTACAACGGCGTGCGGAGCGACGTCGGCGTGGCCGATGCGTGCAGCGGCATGCGGAGCACGATCACGCTGTGCGCGCTGGGGGTGGCGGTGGCGTTCATGACCGAGCGCCCGCGCTGGCAGCGGATCGTGCTGGTCCTGTCGTGCGTGCCGATCGCCACGTTGTGCAACTTCATCCGCGTGACCATCACGTGCTGGCTGCACGTGTTCGTCGACCCGAAGTATGCCTCGGGTCAGTACCACATGATGCTCGGGCTGGCAATCATGGCGCTGGCCTTCGGGCTGTTCATGGGCCTGGGCTGGGTGCTCGACCGTCTCGTGGTCGAGGAAGCGGACGACGCGCCCGCGACCGGGGCGTCCGCGTGATGAGGTGGCGGTGACCGTGGGCGAAGCGAGCCGCGAATCCCGGCCGGCGGCCGTCCCGGCGGCGGCGCACCGCAGCGCGACCGCGGGGCTGTGGCGTGCCAGCGTGCGGTACTGGGCGTGCCTGTTGGGGCTGGCCGTCGCGGCGGTCGGGGTCCACGTGCTGCCGGGCGCTCTGGGCGTGTATTTCCGCAAGGATCCGGTGCCGCTCAAGAGGTCGCTGGCGCTGTTCGACTTCCGGCAGCTCGGACCGCGTTACGTGCGTCATCCCGACACCGACCGCATGACGATGTCGGAGGATCAGATCGACAGCCTGGGGACGCGCGAGTTCCTGACGGCCCTCGTGACGGACACGCGGCGCGCGGAGACCGATCCGCTGCGGGTCGCGCAGGTGCTGGTCACGTACTACACCGGCAAGCCGGATCTCGTGCCGCACGTGCCGGACGAGTGCTACGTGGCCGGGGGCTTCGAGCCGGTGGGGCGGGCGGAGACGGTCCCGGTCGTCGTGCCGGGCGTGGGCGCGCCCGGCGACCGGGTGCCCGTCCGGGTGCAGCAGTTCCGGGTGGCTCAGGGGCCGGCGCTCGGCGGCGGGGGCGGCGTGCTGACCGTCATGTACTTCTTCCATATCAATAACGCGTACGCCTCGACCCGCGACGAGGTGCGGCTGCGGTTCGTCCGCGATCTGTTCCAGCCGTACGCCTACTACACGAAGATCGAAGTGTGTTTTCCGCAGTCCAGCGGTTTGCCGCTGGAGCAGTCGCGGACGGAGTCGCTCGCGGCGGTGGCGCCGCTGCTGGAGTCGCTGCTGCCGGTGCTGCTGCGCGAGCACCTCGACCTGAGCAAGTTCACAACCCCGGGGGCGGCCGGGACGTGAGACGAGGGTTCGGCCCCATGGCCAAGCGGAAGCGTCTGAACGTCGGGCTGGTCGCGTTCCTCACCGTCATGGGCATGATCCTGACGGTGTCGGTGGTGGCGCTGCTGGTGCGTCAGGGCACGCAGCGCGATCCGAAGGTGCTGGTGGAGAACGCCGAGCGGCAGCTCGAGAAGGGCGACTTGGCGAAGGCCGCGGAGTTCTACCAGCGGGCGTATCAGGCGACGCGGGAGACGGAGCCGGAGTACCTGATCCGCGCGGCGCGCTGCATTTTCCGGCTGGGATACCTCAACGAGTGGTTCCGGTTGCTGGATCAGGCCCGGACGCGCACGCCCAACGAGCCGCGGTGGTACGAGGAAACGCTGGTCGGGATCTGGCGTGTGCAGGAGCTGTCGGGCGCGCGGGACGCCTTCGCGCGGCCGCAACGCGAGCGGGCGAACGAACTGCTGGGCGCGGGCGAGGCGTCGCCCGGCGCCGGCGTTGCGGAGGGCGGCGGATTGCTGGATCGCCTCGCGGCGGGCGCCGGGTCCGCGGAGCGGCAGCGGCACCTTCAGGGGCTGCGCCTGCTGGCGCTCGTGTCGCGGGCGCGGGCCCTGGGGGCGTTGGCGGCAGACGCCGAGGCCGAGGCGCTCCAGGAGGCGATCGACGCGGCGGTCGCGCTGGACCGGGAGATGCAGGGTGGCGACGCGGCGGGGCCGATCGAGCCGCGCGTGGTTCTGACCTTCCTAGACGCCGAAGCCCGCAAGGCGAGCGAGGACCTGAACCGGATGCAGGTCGCGCAACGCCCGCGCAGCGAGCTCGAGCAGCGCGCCGCGGCGTTCCGCACCCTGCGCGCCGCGACACTGGCCCGCGCGCTGGACGCGCACCCGGACAACGCGGCGCTGGTGAACGCGTACGTGGCGGCCCACACCGAGGCGGCCTTGCAGGCCCAGGAGCCGGCCGAGCGCGACGGGGTCCTCGCGGCGGTGGTGGCCCGGCTGCGCCCGACCGCCGAGGCGCTGCGCACGCAGCTTCAGACGCTGCCGGAGCAGTTGCGGGCGGCCCGCCAGTCGGGGGGCGACGGCGGGGCGGAGGCGGCAGAAGCCTACCGGGCGCGCCAGCTGCGGGAGACGCTGGATCGCGCGCAGGAAAACGCGCCGGACATCTTCTTCGCGCTGGCGCGGGTGCTGGCGCTGCGGGTCGATCTGCGCCGCGCGGGCGGGGGCGGACCGGCGGAGGACATGGCGGCGGAGCTCGCGGAGATCCACGAGTGGCTGACGCGGGCGCTCGAGCTGGAGCCCGCCCTGTACGAAGCGTACGCGCTGCGCGCCAACCTGAAGCTGTTCGGGACCGGGGCCGCGACGACCCCGCCCGCGCTGGAACAGTACCGGGCTGCGCTGGAGCAGTATGAGCAGGCGGCCCGCGAGACGGCGAACCTCCCTGAGCTGAACATCCGGGCCCGCCTGACGGACGAACAGCGCCTGCGCCTGCTGCTGCGCGGCTTTCGCGTCGCGCTCGAGGCGTACCGCGCTTCCCGCCGCGAGGCGGAGGCGCCCGAGCTGCTGGAGAAGGCCAACTACTTCCGGGGCCTGGCCGAGGTGCGGTCGCCGGATCACCCCTACACGTTGGTCATGAACGGTGAGTATGCGATCGAGCGCGGTGACCTGACCAGCGCGATCCTGGCGTACAAGCGGGCCGCCGAGCGCTTCACCGACGCGGCGGCCTGGCTACGCGATCCGGAGGTGGGTCGCAGTTTGCCCGCGGAGATGCTGGCGCGGCTGTACTTTCAGCAGGCGCAGTACGGCGAGGCCCTGGCGCAGGCCGAAGCCGCGCTGGAGCAGCACCGGCGGGCCGGCCAGCCTCCGACGCTGCCGCTGCTCACCGCGGCGGTCGAAAGTCTCTTGCGGCTGGATCGGGCCGCCGCGGCCCACGAGCTCCTGCGGCCGCTCGACACCGTCTGGCGCGGCAACCGCCAGTACGCCGAGTTGCGGGCCCGGGTGCTGGGCACGCTCGGACGGCCGGAGGAGGCTGCCGAGTGGCTGCGCGGCGCGGCGGCGGGCGAGGACGCGGACGCGCTCATCGCGCAGGCCCGCGCGGCGGCGATCCAGGGCGACTTCGCCCGCGCCGAGCAGCAGCTCGTCGAGCTGCTGGCGCAGGCCGAGCTGGGCGACGGGCCGCGCGCGCGGGCCCGCGACGCCCTGCTGCGGGTGCGTCTGGTGAGCGGACAGCAGGCCGTCGGCCGCGGCGACGCGGCGACCGCCATCGCGCAGCTCCTGGCGGTGGTCTCCGACGCCGCCGCGACCGACGCGACCGTCCGCGAGGCGATCCAGTGGCTGCTGCAACTGGGGGCCGGCGAAGAGCACGCGGCGGCCGTCCGCGCCGCCCTGGAGCCGCTCATCGCGAGCCCGCCGCGACCGAACCTGGACCGGTTCATTCGCGCCGGCCTGATCGGGATCACGCTCAAAGACCCGGCCGAGCGGGAGCGAGCCATTTTGGAGCTGATCGCGCAGAACCCGGATGCGGTCGGGCGGGCGCGCGAGGAGCTGGCGTTCTTCGCCGCGCGGGGACGCTTCGAGGAGGCGTTGGCGCGGGTGGTCGCGCTGCGTCAGCAGCAGCCGGACGACCTCGACCTGCTCGAGCAAGAGCTGCGCATCCGGCTGCAACTGGGCCTGGTGGAGGAGGCGGCGCGGCTGATTCCGCCCCTGGAGAAACACAACAATAACGTCGGTTACGATCTCGCGGGCGGCGCGACGTACCGCGGCGAGGTCGCGCTCGCCCGGGCGCAGGCGCTTTCGGGCGGGCGGGCCGGCGTGGAGGCGGCCCGTCCGGCGGCGGAAGCGGCGATCCGGGAGTACCGGACGGCCATCGAGCGGCTGCCACGCTCCTCGGAGCTGATGTTCCGGCTGGGGCAGGCGTACATTCTGGCCGGGCGACCGGGCGAGGCCCTTGCCGCACTCGAGGAAGCCCGGGCCATCAACCCCCGGGACATCGACGTGCTGCTGCTGCTGATGAAGTTGTACGGCAGCGAGAGCACGCTTGCGGACACGGCGGCGTGGACGGAATGCTTCGAGGCAGCCCGCAAGCTCGATCCGAATCATCCCGAGGTGGTCGCCTCCGCGGAGCTCGCGGCGGATAACGCGGACCCGCTGGGCGCCGTGACGCGCCGCCTGGCTCGCTGGCAGGCCGCACCCGAAGACGTGGCGAACACCGAGCGGCTGGCGCGGCTGTTCGTCGCGGCCGTGCCGGCGGCGCGTGACCGGGGCCCGACCGCGCTGCAGGAGTTGCAGAGCGCCGCCCGGGAGTTCTATGCAGCCGCCCTGGCTGCGGCCCGGCCCGGGGCGGAGCCGGGCGGTCGGCTGCCGCTGGCCGAGTCGGTCGTCGGGTTCTACGCCGCGACGGGCCAGCGGGAGGCCGGCGAGGCTCTGCTGCGTAGCGCGCTGGGCGCGGGAGACCTCGAGACCCGGTTGAATCTCGAAGTGTTCGTGGCCTGGCTGGCGGAGCAGACCGGGTCGCTCGAGGGGGCCGAGGCGGCGTACCAGACGGCGCAGCGGCTGCTGAACGAGCCGGGTCTGGAGGCCGCCCGCCGGCGCATGCTGGAGTTGCAGATCGGCGAGCGGTTCATCGGCCTGTATCAGCGGCAGGCCGCGAAGGCCGGGCAGGAAGTCCGGTTGGCCGACCGGCAGCGATGGACCGCGCGCGTGGTGGAGGTGTGCCGGTGGCTGCTGGACCGCGTCGGCGACGACGACCAGGCGGCCCGGACGGTGCGTCAGCGGCTGATCGAGGCGCTGCTCGCACACGGCGAAATGTTCGGTGAGGCGGAGGCGGAAATTGCGGACTATGTCCGCCGCTACGGCGACAAGGACCCGGTGCTTCTGACGGCCCGGGCGCAGTTGAATCTGGCCAAGGGCCAGCGGCGCGCCGCCGAGGAGGACTTCGAGGCAGTGCTGCAACTGGACCCGGATCACTGGCTGGCGCGGTTGAGCCGGGGCGTGATGAACCTCCAGCGCGGCCGGTACGATGCCGCGCGGGCCGATCTGATCCGGGCCCGGGACTTGTCGCGGTTGCCGGGTCAGGAAGAGCGGGCGCGGCGGCTGCTGGCGGAGACGTACGACCGGGCGAAACAGTTCGATCAGGCTGAGACGGAGCTGCGGGCCTTGCTGGCCGCGCTGGAGCGGCGGAAGGCCGGGATGAACGAGCTCGAGCCAGTCGTTTCGCGCCTGGTGCGGTTGCTGTCGCTGCGGGCGCGGCAGATGAGCCGGGCGCGCGACTTGATCAGCGAGTACATGGCGCGGTATCCAAGCGAGCCGATCTGGCCGCTCCAGATGGGGGCGTTCCTGGAGCTTCAGGCGGACCAGGCGCTGCCCCGCAACCGCGAGGCCGCGGCCGGTGGTTACCGGCAGGCGGCGACGTACTTCGAGCGGGCGCAGGGGCTGGCAGCCGACAACCGCGCGGCGCTGGAGGAGGCGATCGTCGGCCGATTGCGGACGCTGCGGAAGGCGGAGCGTCACCGTGAGCTGCTGGCGTTTTACCGCACGATCGGTCGGCCGACGCCGCGGATGCGGCTGGAGGCGGCCCGGGCGCATGCCGCGCTCAACGAGGCCGACGAGGCCCGCGAGGAGCGGCGGCGGGCGCTGATGGAGGCGGCGGAACTGCACATCCGGTACGCGGGCGAGGTCATGGCCGCGATCAGGGCGGCGACGTCGCTGACGGAGCTGGAGGAGATCGTGCGGCGGGCGCAGGAGAGCGTACCGGCGGACTCGCCGGTGAGCCTGCGGCTGCGGATCGTGCTGGCGAACTACCAGGCGCTGGAGGTCGATCCCCAGGCGGCGCTGACCACGATCGAGGCTGTGCTGCGGGACGTGCCGCCGGACGCGACGGCCGAGCGCGTCGACGCGCTGCTGGTCCGGGCCCAGGCGCTCAGCCGGTCCGGGGCCGCCGCGGCGGCTCAGGCGGAGTACCGGGAGGTGCTGAAGCTGGCGCCCGATCAGATCATCGCGCTGAACAACCTCGCGTACTCGCTGGTGGAGAGCGACAGGCCGCAGGTGGAGGAGGCGCGGCTGTACGCGGAACGGTTGTACAACTTGGTGCAGGACAGCCCCGGCGCGGCCACGATGCTGGACACGATCGGCTGGGTGTATTTCAAGAGCGGGGATCTGGAGCGGGCGGCCGCCGCGCTGGAGCAGTCGCTCGGACTGGACGACACCGACCCGACCACATACCTGCATCTGGGAACCGTGTACCGGGCGGCCCGCAGGCTGCCGGAAGCCCGGGCGCTGCTGACCCGCGGGCTGGAGCTGGCCCGCGAGAGCCGCAACCCCGAGAGTGCCAAGCTGGTGCAGCAGCTCGAGCGCGAGCTGAATGCGTTGCAGACGCCCTGACGGAACGGGCGGCAGACGAGGTGTGACATGAGCGCAGTGGATCATCCGCAGGCGTTGGCGTATCCCGCTCCGGGGGCGCCGCCGGCCGTCGCCCTGCCCCCGGGGCCGGGGGCGGCCGCGCCGACGCTCGGCGCCGGGGACATCTGGCGTCTGGTCAAGCGGCGCAAGGTGCTGATTCTGGCGACGTTCACGCTGCTGTATGCGCTGGTCGTGGCCGTCACGATCGTGATCTGGCGGGTCGCGCCGCTGTACACGAGCAGCGCGCTGATCCAATACATTCCGCCGGCGGAGGACTACAAGAGCTTCGAGCGGCGGGTTCCGACCAAGGATTTCATCTTGCAGCAGTTGACGACGGTCGCGGCGCAGCTCCGGACGCCCGAGACGCTGCTGGACCTGCTCAGCCAGGAGGTTGTGAAGAACACCGCGTTCTACCGTTCGTACGGCGAGGGCGACCGGGCGCTGGCGAGGATGCTCAACGACCTGCAGAGCGACCTGGCGGCGGCGCCGATCCGCGACAGTTATCTGGTGCGCGTCAGCCTGGCGACCCCGGTGCGGAGCGACGCGACGGTGATCGTCAACACGCTGCTGGACCGCTTCGTGCGCAACGTGAACCTCGGCGACGTCGACGCGAGCCAGCGCAAGCTGAACCTGCTGCGCGACAACCGGGCGCGGGTGGAGCAGCAGCTCGAGGCGGTGCGCGTCAACATCATGAACCTGCGGGCCCAGCGCGACCTGCCGGCCCTGCGCGGCGAGCGGGACGTGCAGGCTGAGACCATCGCGATGCTGAACAACACGAAGCAGGAGCTGCTCGCGCGGCGGGTGGACATCGAATCGCAGCTCGCCAACGTCAGCGGCCTGGACCCGCGGAACGTGCCGCTGTCGGCCGAGATGAAGCTGTTCGTCGAGGCCGATCCCGTGCTGCGGTACTACCGGCAACAGGTCGAGGCGCTGGACATCCAGATCGAGGTGGCGGAGCGGAACATCATCGGCCGCAGCCATCCGCAGATGCAGGTGCTGCTGGCGAACCGCGACGGGTACAAGCAGCGCGAGGGGGCGCGGCGCGAGGAGCTGATCGACGACTACAAGGCGCGGCAGGTCGAGGCCCTGCGGCAGGAACGGGCCCGGATCAACAACATGCTCGGTCAGGTCCAGGAGCAGATTTCGACCGAGGAGGCGCGGCGCCGCGACGTCGACGACGCCATTCAGCGGCTCGAGAGCCTGCTCAAGGACGAGGCCCGCATCGACCGCGAGCTCGAGCAGATGTCGCTGGCCCTCGGGCAGGCCGAGCAGGAGCACAACATGCGCCGCGACGAGGGCCGCTTCGCGGTCGTGAGCCGGCCCAAGGACGCGATCCTGCCCAGCCGGCCCAACTTCGTCCTGTATCTGGGCGGCGGCTTCGTCCTGTGCGCGCTGGCGGCGCTGGGCCTGGCTTTCCTGCGGGAGTTCACGGACCAGGCCGTCCGCACGCCGATCGATGTCGGCCGGTTCGGGTTCGTGGCGGTGCTCGGCTCGGTGCCCCTGCTGGACGACGAGGAGGCGGAGGTCGAGAAGATCGAGTTCGCGACGCGGCGGGCGCCGCAGTCGCTGACGGCCGAATCGTTCCGCCAGATTCGCACGCACCTGATGTTCAGCGGACCGGCCGAAACGCAGCGGACGCTGCTGATCACCAGCCCCCGGCCCGAGGAGGGCAAGACGGCCGTCGCGGCGAATCTCGCGGTGACGCTCGCGCAGGGCGGGCGGCGCGTGCTGCTGATCGACTGCAACCTTCGCCGGCCGGCGCTGCGCCGGTTGTTCAACGGCACGAAGGCCGAGGGGCTCACCAATGTGCTGATCGGCCGGGCGTTGCCGGCCGCCGTGATCACCCGCACCGAGGTCGGCGGACTCGACGTGCTCTCGTCCGGCCCGCTGCCGCCCAACCCGGCGGAGCTGCTCGGCGCGCCGGCGATGCGCGAGCTGCTGACGCAGGCGCGGCAGGCCTATGCCCACGTGATCCTGGACGGGCCTCCGAGCCTGCTCGTGAGCGACGCGCTGCTGTTGGCGATGCAGGTGGACGGCGTGATCCTGGTCGTGCGTGCCGGCCAGACGGCCAAGGGCGCGCTGCGGCGGTGCCGGGAACAGTTCCAGCGGATCGGCGCGCGGGTCATCGGCGCGGTGCTGAACGGGGCTCAGGCCCGGCCCGGCGGCTACTTCCGGCAGCAATACCGCGAATTCTACGATTACATCAGTGAGGACGGGCGCGAGGAGCTGCCGCCGCCGGACGCCGAGACGGCGGCAGCGCCCGAACTGGAGCTGCCGACCGACGACGAGCCCCAGCGCTAGCCGCCGGACGGTGGAACGGTACCATCGGCCGCGATGGAGCGCAGGCTCAAGCTCGTGCTGGCCTACGACGGCACCGACTTCCACGGCTGGCAGCGGCAGGCGGGCGTGCGGACCGTGCAGGGCGACGTGGAGGAGGTCCTGCGGCGCGTGCTGGGGCACCCGCTGGCGGTGCGCGGGGCGAGCCGCACCGATGCCGGCGTCCACGCCCGCGGCCAGGTGGCGACGGTCACGACCGAATCGCCGATCCCCGCCGAGAACCTGCGCCGGGCGGCCGGCTGCCGTTTGCCCCCCGACATCGCCCTGCTGCATGTTGCAGAAGTGCCCGCCGGGTTCGATGTCACCCGGGACGCCGTGTCAAAGCTGTACCGCTATCGGATCTTCACCGGGCCGTGTCGGCCCGTGATGAGCCTCGCTCAGCGGTACTCTTGGCATGTCCGCTATCCGCTGGACCTGGATCGGCTCCGGGCGGCCGCGAGACTGCTCGTCGGCACACATGATTTCGCGGCGTTTGCCAGTCCGGGGGCGGTGCGGACCACGACCGTACGGACGGTGCGCGCTGTCACGGTCCAGGTTCGCGGGTTCGAGGTCGCGCTCGACGTGGAGGGCGACGGCTTCCTGTATAACCAGGTGCGGAACATGGTTGGGACGCTGGTCGAGGTGGCACGCGGCCATTGGCCGCCGGAACGAGTCTCGGCGATTCTCGCCTCGCGGGACCGCGCCCAGGCTGGCCCGACAGCCCCGCCGCACGGGCTGTGTCTTCAGTGGATTCGCTACGGCCCGACGCGCGCCGCACTGCCTGGTACTGAGGAGGAGGCCGATGGACCTGCGTGACCGCGTCGCGCTCGTCACGGGCGGCGCCAAACGGATCGGTCGAGCGATTGCGCTGCGCCTCGCTCGGGCCCGCTGCCACGTGGCGATTCACTTTCACACCTCCGCAGCCGAGGCGGAGGCGACGGCCGCCGAGTGCCGCGCCGCGGGCGTCCGCGCCGAAACGTTCGGAGCGGACCTGGGCGACCCGTCCGCGGCGGCCGAGCTCGTGCCGCGCGTCCTGACGCGACTGGGGCGCCTTGACGTGCTGGTGAACAACGCGTCCGTGTTCGAGCCCATGGGGCTCGACGACTTCGATCTTGCGGACTGGGAGCGTGCGCTGCGAGTGAACCTCACGGCGGCGGCGGTGCTGGTGCACGCGGCGCGCGAGGCGCTGCGCCGCGCTCGCGGCCGCGTGGTGAACTTGTGCGACGCGTCCACCTCGCATCCCTGGCCGGACTACCTGGCCTACGCCGTGTCCAAGGGCGGGCTGGTCACGCTGACGCAAGTCCTGGCGCGGGCCTTGGCTCCGGAGGTGAACGTGGTCGGCGTGGCGCCCGGCGTGGCGGCGTGGCCGCCGCACTACGACGAGTCGCTGCGGGCACGCATCCTCGCCCGGGTGCCGCTCGGGCGGGCGGGTACGCCGGAGGATATCGCCGCGGCGGTGCATTTCCTCGTGACCGAGGGCGATTACATCACCGGGCTCGTCCTGCCGGTGGACGGCGGACGCCGGATCGTCTGACCGCGGCGGACGGCGGCCGGCGCGGCCGGCGCGGCGCGACCCGCACCGCCGATATAATGTCAGTGTCGCCGGGAGCGCCTGGGGCCGCTCGGCCGCTTTTTTGGCGCACAAATCGGGGGCCGGTGGTCCACCGGCGGCGGCGGAACTCGCCGTCCGCGGCCGCAGGCGTCGGGAGGTGTGCGATGCGACCGGGTCGCGAAATCGTGACGCTGGCAGGGCTTCTTGGTCTAGTTGCGGTTTGGGCCGCGCGGCCGGCGGCCGGGCAGCTCGACCCGCGGGTGAACGCGAGTCCGCCGGGACCGATCGTACCGACGTTTCCGGCGGCACCGGTTCCGTCGTATAGTGCGCCGCCGCGAATGGCCTCGCCGCTGCTGGCGGGCAACACGATCGCGGGCGGGTTGGCCCGGGGCGGCATGTCGTTCCAGGGGTTTTCACCGATTGGCGATCCGCTGAGTTTGCGAGTGCCGCTGGGCAGCAGTGCGTTATCGTCCTTCCGGCGCGACTCGGTCAGCGTGGCCGATGCGCTGTCGCCGCCCGGTATCGGCTACTACGCGGGGCCTTACTACGACCCGTCGCGGACGGTCGGGACGGTCGGGTCTCTCCAAGGTTACAACCCGCTCACTGTGGGCGGAGACGGGCGCCCGGTGCGAACCCCGACCGGCGTCACGCTGCCGCAGGTGAGCGTCCCCGCGGCGGGCGTCATTCTTTCGCCCGTGCAGGCGGCGGTCGCGCCGGTGCCGAGCCTGCCGACGAGCAGCATCTTTGGGGTGGAGCCGTTGCCGGCCGTGCCGGAGCTTCCGAAGCCGGACCTTGAGCGCCGGCTGATGGCGGCGGTGGGAGTGTCGTCGGCCGGCGCGGCCGGGGTGCCGCCGGTCGCGGGCTGGTCACAGGCGTCCAACCCCCTCGAAGCGGTGATGCGCCGCGAGTTGAGTCCGCAGGCCGGACTGACACTGCCGTCCACTGAGGCGCCCCCGTGGGCGCGGCTCGATTCGCCGCGGACGGCGGTCACGCCCGGGGTCGTCCTGCCGCCGCCGACGCCGCCGGCCGAAAAACCGCCGCCGCGGATCACCGATCCGAGCATCCTGCCGGGGTACGACGTGTTCAACGATTTGCGGCTGGCGGTGGCGCTTCAGGGCGATCCGCGGGCGACGTGGTTCGAGGAGATGAAGGCGGCGCTGCGCTCCCAGCCCGAGCTGGCGGCGCAGGTGCGTGAGGACGCGGCTCGCTCGCCGCAGGAGTACCTCGATCGGCTGAACGCCATGCCGCTGACGTCGTTCACGGGCGGTGGTCCGTCGCCGGTCAACAACGAACTGCTCAAGGCCGAGGCGTTGATGGACATCGGCTCCTACACGGAGGCGGCCGAGCGTTACGCGGAGGCGGCCCGGCTCGATCCGATGAACCCGCTTCCGCTGATCGGGCGCGGGCATGCGCTGCTGGCGGCGGGTTTTTATCGCTCGGCGGCCGAGGCGCTGCTGCGCGGGCTGGACCGCTACCCCGATCTGGCCCGATTCCGCATGGATTTGACGGCGCTGATGGGGAGCGGCGAGGTGATCGATGTCCGGCGGGCGGACATCGCCCGGCAGCTTTCGCAGCGAGAGTCGCCGGAGTTGCGGTTCCTGCTGGGCTACCTGGAGTATCACACGGGCGACACGGCGCGGGGGCTGGAGAACCTGACGCGGGCCGCGACCGACCCGCGGGCGCCGGGCGTCATGGGGCGTTACGTGGAGGTCCTGCGGGCGCGCGGCGGCGCGCTGGTGCCGGGGGAGCAGCGATGAGTCGGGTGGCTTCCGAGACGCGGACGACTTCGGTTGGGCGAACGGCCCGCTCGACTGGTTCCGCAGGCACGCGTCGCGCGGCGTCCGCTGGTCGTCCTTCCGCATTCGGGAATCGGCCGCTTCTGGCCGGGGTGCTGCTGGCGTGGTCGCTCGGACTGGCGGGCTGCGCCGACACGGCGGTCTTCCGCGATCTGCCCGAGCAGCGGGTGATCCAGTCAGCCGTGCCGGGGGAGGTGTTGACGGCGGCGCGGGCCCTGCTGACGCGCGAGTTTGGACGCGTCCGGGTTGAGCGGGATGGGCGTCGGCTGGTCGGCGGGCCGGTGGAGTACGTGACGGACCGGGACAGCGGCTCGGCCCGGGACCTGGTGCGGGGGGAATCGACGATGCGTCGGACGGCGACCTGCGATGTGGGCCAGCGGGCCGGGGCCACCGTCGTGTCGCTGCGGATCGATATCGAGCGCCGGGACACGGCGCGGCAGGTCGTTGCCCGGCCCCGCGCCTATCGGCTGAGCGACAGCCCGGGCGAGGAAAGCGCGCTCGCGCGGGACGCCGCGACGACCGCGGAGCAGAACGCGGTCTGGACGCGCGTCCGCCGCGATCGTACGCTGGAGCGTGCGCTTCTGGACGAGTTGCGGGAGCGGTTTGCGCCGCGCGACGAGGAAACGTCTCCCCCGCCGGCCGCCGCACCGGCCTCGAACTGAGCCCGGTCTCCGCCGGCCGGGCACGAGGAGTCGCCGCATGTCGGACCTACTCGCGATGTCCCTGGCCGAGTCCGACCCCGAGGTGGCCGCGCTGATCCGGCGTGAGGAGGAGCGTCAGCAGAACACGCTGGAGCTGATCGCGTCGGAGAATCACGTTTCGCGCGCCGTTCGCACGGCCAACGGCTCGGTCTTCACCAACAAGTACGCGGAGGGCTATCCGGGCAAGCGTTACTACGGCGGCTGCGCGAACATGGACGCGATCGAGGAGCTGGCGCGGGCGCGCGTCAAGCAGCTCTTCGGCGCGGAGCACGCCAACGTGCAGCCGCACTCCGGGGCCCAGGCGAACACCGCGGTGTACATGGCCGTGCTCAAGCCGGGTGACACGCTGCTGTCGCTCGATCTCGCGCACGGCGGGCACCTTTCGCACGGCCTGAAGGTCAACTTAAGCGGCGCCTTGTACAACGTCGTCTCGTACGGCGTCGACCGCCGGACCGAGACGGTGGACATGGCCGAGGTGCGGCGGCTCGCGCAAGAGCACAAGCCGAAGCTGATCATCTGCGGGGCGTCGGCCTACCCGCGGACGATCGATTTCGCGGCCTTCGCGGAGATCGCGCACGAGGTGGGGGCGCGGCTGATGGCTGATATCGCCCACATCGCCGGGCTGGTGGCGGCCGGGCTGCATCCGAGCTCGATCCCCTATGCGGACTTCACGACGTCCACGACGCACAAGACGCTCCGCGGCCCGCGGGGCGGGATCATTCTGTGCCGGGCGGAGGACGCGGCCCTGGTCGACAAGTGGATCTTCCCCGGCACGCAGGGCGGCCCGCTGATGCACACCATCGCCGCCAAGGCGGTCGCCTTCGGCGAGGCGCTGCGGCCGGAGTTCAAGGCGTATCAGCAGCAGATCCTCAGCAACGCGCAGGCGCTCGCGGAGGCGCTGCGGTCGCGCGGCTACCGGCTCGTCTCCGGCGGCACCGACAACCACCTCATGCTGGTCGACCTGCGCGCCGTGCACCCGGACCTGACGGGCAAGCAGGCGGAAACGTGGCTGGAGGCGGTCGGGATCATCTGCAACAAGAACATGATCCCCTTCGACGAGCGCAAGCCCACGCAGACCAGCGGCCTGCGGCTCGGGACGCCCGCGCTGACGACGCGCGGAATGAAGGAACCGGAGATGGTGCTGGTCGCCGAGCTGCTGCACCGCACGTTGCAGGCGGGCGAGGATGAGGTGCGGCGCGCGGCCGTGGCCCGCGAGGTGCGGGAGCTGTGCGGACGCTTCCCGTTGCCGCACGCATGAGCGCCGCGGGTTGGCGGCGCGGCCCGCTTCCCGCCCCGCGGCCGTGGGGCCGGGTGCCCGCCGCGTCAGTGCTGTGGGCGGTGCTGCCGGCGGTGTTGGGGTGCGGCGCGGGGTGCCGCGGCGCGGCTCGGATCGAGCTGGCCACGCTGAACTTCTCCGCGATTGATCCGCCCGCGCCGCAGGTGGCCCGGGTGACACTGCACCGCTGCACCTGGTGGCAGGACGAGGCGGGGCAGGTCTGGATCGCGATGGAGCGCCGCGAACCGCTGGTCGTCGTACCGGGGCAGTTCGACTTCCGCTTGTCGCTCGTGCTCGCCGGCCTGCCCGCGGGGCGGGCGCGTGAGTATCGGGTGGCGGAGCGCGAGCTGCGGGCGGCCGTGCGGCTGGGACCGATCGAAAGCCGCTATGAGTCCATCCTCGGGATCGTCGCGTTGTACCGCGCGGGCGGAGACCGGCTGCGGGGCAGCTTCCGGCTGCTGGTGGGCCAGCAGTCCAGTCGCCTGTTGGGCGGTTGGACCGAACCGGTGCAACAGCTCATGCTCGGCACCTTCGAGGCGGTGCCCGACAGCGACGGCCGGGGGCGGCTCATCGCGGCCGAGACGGAGGCGGGCGGGTGGGACCGTCCGCCACCGGCGTCACAGCCCGCGCCGGGCACTGCGCGCTGATGGCCCCCCAGCGGTCCCGGCGCCGCGAGGGGGGCCGATGGCGTAGTTTCACGGCGGCGTTGGTGGACCTCGAGAGACGGGCTTCGCGAGCCGGCGGTCACTGGGCCGTGATGCGGCAGATGGCGTAGGCCGCGGCCACCTGCAACCGGGGGTCGGAGGTGTCCGCCGCGATGTCGCGCAGGATCGGCAGCGCCCGGGGGTCGCGGTACTCGGCCAGTGCGTGAATGGCCGTGGAGCGTACGGGGAAGCTGCGGTCGGCCGCCTGGGGGTCCCGGCTCGGATCCTTGTACAGCGCCATCCGCAGGGCGAAGTCGAAGCCTTCCCTCAGGCCGCACCGCGCCAGGCCGCGGGCGGCGAGCAGGCGGGTTTCGAGGTACTCGGTTTCGCGGTTGAGAACGAAGCGCAACACGTCTTGCGAGAGCGGGTGGCCGATGCGGGCCAGGAGCAGCAGGGCGTCCGTGCGGGTTTCGGTGTCGGCCTGCGAGAACGAGTTGAGCTCCCGCACGGCGTCCGGGCGGCCGAGCTGCGCCAGCGCGCCGTAGATCTGGAGCGTAACGCGGTTGGAACGGTCGTTGGCCGGGTAGCGCAGGGCGGCCCGCAGCCAGCGCTCGGCCTGGGGCTCCTCCAGGCGGCCGAGCAGGGCGGCCGCCTCGGCCCGCTCGTTTTCCTCCGGCGAGTCGGTGAGCGTGCGGACCAGGAGACGGGCGGCGCCGGTTTTTCCACAGCGGTAAGCGGCGAAGGCGGCGGCGAGCCGCACCAGCGGATTGGAGTCGTTGAGCCCGGCTCTGATCGCGGGCACCGAGGCCGTGTCGCGCACCTGACCGAGGGCGACGAACCCGGCGTACCGGACCAGTGGGGACTCGGACTGGATGGCCGCGCGGAAGGCCGGCAGTCCCTCGCGCGGCGCGACCTCGACGAGGGCCTCGATCGCATTGCACGAGACGTCGTTGAGGTCGCCTGCGGCGGCGCGGAGCAGGAGGTCGAGCGCGCGGCTGTGGAGCTCGAGCGCTTCCTCGGGCGTGACCGGTCGGGTGGGCTTGACGCCCGGCTGGGCGTCGGCGCCGCAGCCGGCGCACAGACTGAGGACCGATCCGAGCATCGCCAGCGTGCCGAGCGCCCCGCCGACGCGCCGAGTCGCGACCATCTAGGTGCTCCTTGTTCCGAACCATGCGGCCAGGCGGGCCCGGAGGGCCAGCACCCAGCGTTCGAAGATCGCCCCGAGCCAGAGCACCGCCGCGAGCAGGGTGCAGGCCTGCGCGAACCAGTCGCCCGTGCGCCCGTAAAGGCTGCCGCGGGCGTCCAGCGGCACGTCCGCGACCGAGTAGCCGACGACGCCGCCGACACCGCGGCGGAAGGAGCGCCCCTCCTCGTCGGTGACGACTCCGAAGATCCGTCCGTTGGGATCGATGAAGCCGCTGATGCCGGTGTTGACCGCCCGGGCGATGCTGATGCGGTTTTCGACGGCCCGGAACGCGCAGATGGCCAGATGCTGCGGCAGCTCGTTGCTGTGCTGGAACCAGCCGTCGTTGCTGATGTTGACGAGGAAGTCGGCCCGCCGCGTGCCGCCCTCCCAGACGAAGTTGCGGACGACATACGGCGTGGCGTCCTCGTAGCAGATCGGGACACCGAACCGGAAAGTCCGGCCGCCGGCGGTGGGCAACTCGAAGATGGTGAGCGTCGTGCCGGGCGTCAGGGAATACTCCAACTGGCCGCCGTCGCTGAACGGGCTGAGCGAGTTGAGCCAGCGGTAGAGCCAGTGGAGATCGAGGCCGAGCCAGCGTTTCTGCCGGAAAGGCACGATCTCGCCGAACGGCACCAGGTGGTGTTTGTCGTACCGCACGGGGCGCTGCGTGCCGTCCGGGTCATAGACGAGCGCCGAGTTGTACACGTGAACTTTCGGATAGGTGTTCTCGGGGAACTGCTCGATGGACACCGCGCCGAGCAGCACCGTCACGGGCGGCCCGCCGGTTTCCGGAAGCCGCGGCAGGTCGCTGGCGGCCCAGCGTCCCGGGCGGAGACTGTTGCGCAACCGCAACGCGGCCTCCAGCTCGGCGATGATGCGGTTGACCTCGGTGTAGTCGCCGCGCGCGAACGCGCCGGTGGCCCGGTGGGCGATCATGCCGAAGTCGCGCGATTCCGGGCGGGCTTCGGGGATCAGTTGCTTCTGTTCCAGGTAGTCCACATTCTGCGTCGAGCTCCAGGCGGTTTCCGGGAACGCGACGAGATCGGGCCGCTGGAGGGCGGCCTGCGCCCCGAGCGCCAGGTTCCGCGCGAGCAATACATACGGATGCTCGCCGTACGGGGGCTTGCTGCGGAGCGGGAAGTCCTCCTGCACTACCGCGATGCGCGGACCCCGACGGGCCGGGTCTGTGAAGTCCACCTCGTGCAGCCGGGCGAGCCCGTACCCGAGCGTGCCGCCCACGGCCGCGGCCGTCACCCCCGCCGCAACCCAGAGCTCGCGTCGCGGTCGGCGGCCGGTGGGTGCCGGCCAGCGTCGCAGGGCGAGTTCGACCAGCAGGCCGTTGACCAGCGCGGCCACGAAGGAGACGCCATAGGCCCCCACGAGGTCGGCGATCTGGATGAGCGGGAGTTGGGCGTACAACCCGTGGGCGAGGAAGAGCCATGGGAAGCCCGTCATGACGATGGCGCGGAGATACTCGCAGGCGACCCACACCACGGGCAACGTCCACGCGACCGAGACGCCGTGTCGCCGACCGGTGCGCAAGGCCCAGGCGGCTAGCGTCCAATAGAACGCGAGGTAGAGCGCGAGGGCGGCGTAACCGAGCCCCGTGACCGGTTGCAGCCAGCGCAGCGCGACGAGAAAGAACGCCCAACCGACGAAGAAGCTCAACCAGTGCACGAGCCAGGCGCGTTGTGCTCGACACACCGCCACCGCCCACGGGACCAGCGCTACGAAGGCCAACGGCCAGAGACCTTGCGGGGGAAAGAGCCACGCCAGTGCAACCGCGGAGAGCGAGAGCAGGCCGAGCACCTGACCCAGGTCACTCAGGAACCCGCGGGGCGGCAGCGCGGTCGCCGTCGTTGGGGCAGCGCGTTCCCGGTTTTCTAGTGCGGGCTCGAGCATGTCGCTCACCCTGGTGTGCGCGTGGGCATAGCGCGCCGCTACGGGTACCCTGCGGCCGGCGCGCGCCTCACCGGCCGGAGAGATTGTCTGGACCCCGGCGCACAGCGTCAACGGGACGGGCGGCCGGGCGCGCGGGCGGGCCAGGAGGTGTCGGATGAGCGGAAGGCTGGCAGAGTTCCGGGCGTTTCGGGAGCGGATGAACGAGCGGATCCTCAAGGCCGGGCACCTGGGGATCAACCGGTTTTTCACGCTGGACGCGAAGGCGTACGGGGACGGGGCCCTGGACACCCGCACGAAGGAGATCGCCGGGCTGGTCGGGTCGCTCGTGCTGCGGTGCGACGACTGCATCGCTTACCACCTGATTCGGTGCAAGGAATGCGGCCTGACCGATGCGCAGCTTTTCGAGGCGTTGAACGTCGGCCTGGTCATCGGCGGCTCGATCGTGATCCCGCACCTGCGGCGCGCGGTGGCGCTGCTGGACGAGCTGAACGCGGCCGGCGGGTAAGCGTCCGCCAGTGCCCGCCCGGAGGTGCGATCGGGAAAGGCACCCGACGGAACCTGCCGGACCGGCGCGATCTTTTCGGAAAGTCCCCCATCGAGTCCCCCGTCGTCCGGCGCGGGGCCGGACGAGACGGGGGCCCGCGCTCCCTCTTTCGCTCCGGCCCGTCACCGCGGCAGGTTCAGGGTCAGCTCGGGGTGGAGGACGTGGTTGCCGAAGACGTTGGCGAAGTCGACCCGCAGCCGCGCCGGGCCGCGCAGGTCGGGTGGCAAGCGCACCCGGATCTGCCGCTTCGGCAGGTCGAGCGCCGGCTGGACGTACTGCCCGTTGAGGCGGACGGTGAGCGTGTCCACCAGGATTTTGGGCCGGGCTGCGTCCCAGCCGCCACGCCCGCCCAGCCCGTCATCAAATGAGATGACGACCTCCCCCCCGGGCCCGGTCGGCAGCGCCGACAGCGCGATCCGCGGCAAGCCGCCCGCCGCCCAGCGGGCCAGCCCGAGGAACAGGCCGTACGCCTCACGCCGGTTGTAGACCGGGTCGCGCAGCCGGGCTTCTTCCTCCGGATTCGAGTGGAACGAAGCCTCGGTGAGTACGGCCGGCACGCGCGCTTCGCGGAGCACGTGGTAGCCGTTGCCCTCGTGCGTCGCGAAGTCGCTGAGCAGGGCACACTCGAGGTGCGCCTCCAGGCGCAGCGCATCATGCAGGCCGGCGAGCAGGTGTCGCGCCGCGCTGAGGCTGGCGGCCGACCGGTCGGGGTTGCCGTGATAGAAGACCACGGTGTAGTTCACCCGCGGGTCGTTGGACCCGTTGTGATGGATCGAGAGGAACAGGTCGGCGCGGCGCTCGTTGGCGATCCGCACGCGGGCGCTGAGGTCTGCTGCGTCCGACAGGCCCAGCTCGCGGTCCCGATCGCGCGTGAGGATGACATCGGCGCCAACCGCCTGAAGGAAATCACGCAGGAAAAGCGCCACCCGCAGGTTGACTTCCGCCTCGCGCAGTCCGGTCGGGCCGCGCCGCCAGGTGCCGCCCCGGTCGCGCTGCCCCACGTGGCCTGGGTCGATGACGATCCGGACGTCGCGGAGACTGCGCGCGAAGGGCGGCAACGGGAACTCGGGCGGCGGCAGGACCCGCCAGGGGTCGCTGCCGGGCGGGGACTTCGCGGCCGGCGGGTAGTACCGCGTGGGGTCTGCCTCGCGCTCGGACCGGGTCGCGAGACTGAGCCAGACGAGCAGGCCGCCGACGAGCGCGCCGAACAGGTACGGCCGGCCCGCACGCCACCACCGCCGCACGAGCCGCCAGAGGTAGGCCCAGTTCCTTCGCACCGCGCCGTGATTCCTCCGTGATCGGCGACCCGAACCGCGCCTACTCCGCGCCGGGGGCCGCGTCGTGGGCCGCGGCGTCGGGGGCCAGCGACGCGCCGCCGCTCGCGTCGATCTGCGCTAGCGCGGCGCGAATCGCGGCGTCGAGTTGCGGCCGAGTCCCCGCGGCCTCGTCGGCCGGCGTTTCGGGCACGCGGACGTCGGGCTCGGCCCCGTTGTTTTCCATATCGATCCCGTCTGGGAGCGTGTACCAGCCGCGTTCGGGCATCCGCACGAGGGCTCCGTCCAGGAGCGTGTACGAGCCGGTGCTGATCACGCCGCCCCAGGTCGGCATGCCAACCAGCGGGCCGCGCCCGAGGTTCTTGAACGCGTGCGCTAGAATCTCGGCGTTCGAGAAGCTGTACTGATTGCACAGCAGAACGGCCGGGCGGGTCCAGGCGTAGAACACCAGGCGGTCGTGCGGGTAGCCGGGCTGCCCGCCGCGCGAGATTGTGTACGCGTGCCGGCGGACGTTGAGCACCGCCAGGACCCAGTCGGCGGTCCAGCCGCCGCCGTTGTTGCGGACGTCGATAATGAGGGCCGCGCGACCGTGGGCGGCGGCGTACAGGTCGCGCTCGAAGGTCTGGAACGAGTTCTCGTCCATGCTGCGGATGTGCAGGTAGCCGACGCGGCCGCCGCTCTGCGCGGTGACGTAGCGGGCGTTGTCGCGTACCCAGGCTTCGTACTGGAGGTCGCGGAACGCGTCGGCGCCGACGGGGCGGATGACGATCGTGCGCGCCGCCGGCTGGCTCTGCGCCGCGTCAGGTGCCGCGAGGGCAGAGTCGGCCGGCGCGGACGCCGACGCGGCGGCCGGCGTGGACGCCGGCGCGGCGGCCGGCGTGGACGCCGGCGCGGTGGCGGGCGTGGACGCCGGCGCGGTGGTAGGCGCGGGCCCAGGCTCGCTCTGCGCGGCGGCGTTGCAGGCGGTCGGGGCGCCGGGGTGTGCCGGGCCCGAGGGCGGCGCGTCGGCGGCTGCGGCCGCGGCGGGCGCGGGGGCCGTCGCGGGCTGCGGCGCGGGCTGAATCTCAAGGAGGATTTCGTCGCCGACCGTGTCGATCAGAGCCTGCTCCAGCGCGAGGTCGGGGCCGACGGATTGCCCGTTGACGCGCAGGATGACGTCGCCGGGCCGTAGGCGGCTGGCGGCCCGGTCGGCGGGCGACTCGGGCACGACCGCGGCGACCCGCAGGCCGGGCCCCGGATACGTGGGGTCCAGCAGGCAGCCGAGGTAGCCGATGCGCTCGCCGGGGCTGCCGCGCGGCCCGAAAATGCCCAGGTGCGAGGCGTTCAACTCGCCGAGCAGCAGGTTGAAGACCTCGTTGAACTCGGTCGTGCTCGGGGCGGCCAGCGCCAGCGGCCGGTACCGGTCCAGCAGCGCGGGCCAGTCGAGCCCCTTGAGGGTCGGGTGATAGAAGCGCAGCGCGAGCTGGCGGGCGCCGTCGTCGAACTTCTGGGCGGCCTCGGCCCGGCGGTCGATGACCAGTTTCGCGGAGAACTTGTGCGTCTTGGTGTCCGAGCCGCCGGGGGCGCACGACGCGGGCACGCCGCCGGACAGATAGAACAGCCGTTTGCCGGTCGGTTCCCAATGCAGGGATGTGCCGTCGGAGGCGAGGATGCGCTTGAGGTCCTGTCCGTTCCACTTGATCGTGAAGACCCGGCTCTCGCCCTCGTGCGTGGAGCGAAACGCCAGCAGCGCCCCGTCGGGCGCCAGCGCGAACTGCATCTGGTCACCCGGCAGTGTCGTGACGGTGCGGAGGCGGCGGAAGCACGACTCCAGGTCGTAGGTAAACCGCTCGGGCTTCTCGTCGGACTTTTCCTCGTCGCGATCCCGATCCGTGGGGGCTTTCCCGGCCGGTTGTTCGGGTTCGGCCAGCAGGTTTTTGAGCCACCGCCGCAACGTACCCCGCAGGGCTGCGACCGTGGGGCTCGCCGGGCCGGAGGCGGGCTGCGCCGCGATCGCCGGGGTGACCGGCCGCGGGCCGGGTCCCGGCGCGTCCGGTTGCGTTTCGGGGGCGTCGATCGGGGGGCGGGACGTGGAAGGGGCGGTGGTGGGCTGGGATTCTGCGGCGTCGGGGGCCGGCTGCGATTCCGTCGGCGCGGAGGCCGATGCTCCCGCGAGTCGGATCGGCCCGCTGGCGACCGCATCCTTCAGCGGCTTGCGCTTCTTCACCGCCGCGGCCTGGCGGCTGAAGTACCGGTCCAGGTCGACGGGCGACTTCTCGTCCAGTTCCCGCGCGAGGAACACGAGGCTGAGGTCCCAGTCGAAGCCGCTGCGGCGCGTGGCGAACGCCAGCACCTGCCCGTCGGCGGACCACTGCGGGTTGGTGTCGTTATCCGGGTGCTGGGAGATGTTGACCGGCGGGCTACTGCCGTCGGCCGGCACGATCCAGATGTCCGCGTTGTTTTCGGCGTCCTCGACCTCGTAGGCCAGCCACGCGCTGTCGGGTGACCAGCGGAACGTCGGCCGCAGCCAGGCCGTCACGAGGGTGTGCTGCCGGCCGGAGCGCAAGTCGCGGATGATGATGTCGCCGCGCTCGCGGATGAAGGCGAGCCGCGTGCCGTCGGGCGAGACCTGCGGGCCGAACTCGGGGCGGGGATCGTCCGTGACGCGTTCGAGGCGGAACCGGCGCGACTCGCTGAGGGGCTGCGGCGGCTGCTCGTCCGAGACCGCGCGATAGATGTCCTCCTGACCGGCGCGGTCCGAAACGAAGTACAGCGCCTGGCCGTCCGGGGACCAGGTGACCTCATGGTCGCGAGCCGGCGTGTGCGTGACCCGCCGCGTCCAGCGGTTCTCCTCCGTCGCGGTGACGTAAATCTCACCGCGCACCACGAGCGCGATCTCCCTTCCGTCCGGCGAGACCAGCGCCTCGTCTGCGTCTTTCGTGAAGGTGCGGTGTTCCACCGCGGTGCCTCCGCTGTCGTCCCCGGCAGTCACGCGAATCGGCCGGAACTCCGCCTCGGGACCGTGCCGGACGTAGATCGTGCTCCAGCGGGTGAACGCCACGGTGCGGCCGTCGGCCGAGACGGTCAGGTCGCGCACGTCGTCGCCGTCGCACCGCGTGACCGGCGTCGCGTCGCCGGCGCTGAGCGACTGGTGCCAGACGTTCACGCGGCCGCCGCGGTCGGAGAGAAACAGGAAGCCTCGGCCGTCGGCGTCCCAGTGGGGCTGGCGGTGCGAGCCGGGCGCGTCGGTGAGGAGCCGGAATGCTGCTCCGTCCCAGAGCCAGATGGTGTGAGCGGCCGAGCCGCGGTAGCCGCGGCGCCACCACTCGACGCCGCCGCGCGTGAACAGGATCTGCTGGCCACCGGGACTGAGGCGTGCGGCCGCGGCGAAGCAGTCGAGCACGCGCCACGCCTGTCCGCCGGAGGCCGGTACGCGGTAGAGCCGCGGCTCGCGAAAGGGCTCGCACTCGCGGAGCGTTTGGAAGTAGACGTAGGCGCCGTCGGGCGACCAGTCGGTGGGGATCTCGGGGCGGTCGGAGACGGTCAGGCGTCGCACATCGCGACCGTCGCGCCGCATGACGAAAACGTTCGCGGCTCCGTGGCGGTCGGACGCGAACGCCAGCCACTCGCCGTCGCGCGACCAGACCGGATGGCGATCGTCCGCCGGATGCACGGTGAGACGCGTCGCGGAGCCGCCGGAGCAGGGCACCGTCCAGATGTCGCCGGCCCAGCTGAACGCGAGCGTGCCACCGTCGGGCGACAGCGCCAGGTGTCGCGCGAAGACCACTTCGTCGGCCCGAACGCCGCCTCCGACGCTGGAGAGGACCGCCATCGCCCCCAGCCACCAGCCCATCCGCCGCATTCCGTCTGCCCTCGGCCGCAGCGCCCGTCGGCGTGCCGCGTCGCCGCCGGCCGCCGAGCGCGCGCCGCGCTGTTCGGACGTCACGGGAGGATTGTATCGCGATGACGGCCCGCCGCGGATTGTGCGCATGGCCCGCGGGTCCGCTTCAAATCTCAGGGGAAATGCGGTACAACGCGGGCGGGCGCGGCGTCCGGTCGCGCCGCTGCTGCAAGGAGCGGACATGCCAGCCGGGACGCCCGCCGAATCCATCGACGCCGCCCCCGCCGTACTGCCGCTGAATCTGAGCGCTCAGTTCGCCGGGCTGCGGAGCGAGCTGCTGGCCGAGCTGACGGCCGTGGCCGAGTCGGGCTACTACGTCCTCGGGCCGAAGGTGACGGCGTTCGAGGAGGAGTTGGCGCGCTATTGCGGCACGAATTACGCCGTGGGGCTCTCGTCGGGCACGGACGCGCTGCTGCTGGCGCTGATGGCGCTGCGGATCGGTCCGGGCGACGAGGTGATCGTGCCGACCTTCACGTTCTTCGCGACGGCCGGGGTCGTCAGCCGGGTGGGCGCGCGGCCGGTGATGTGCGACATCGACCCGCAGACGTTCAACCTCGATGTGCGCCAGGCGGCGGCGCTGATCACGCCGCGGACGAGGGCGATCATTCCCGTGCATTTGTACGGTCAACTGGCCGATATGGCAGCCCTGTTGCCGGTCGCGGCGCGGCATGGTGTGCCGATCATCGAGGATGCGGCCCAGGCGATCGGGGCGGAGGACGCGGCCGGGAAGCGGGCCGGATCCTTCGGGTTGTTTGGGGCGCTGAGCTTCTATCCGACCAAGAACCTGGGGGCGCTGGGCGACGCCGGCGCGCTGCTGATGTCGAGCCCCGAGCTGGTCGAGCTGGCCCGCAAGCTCCGCATTCACGGCAGCGGACATACCTACTACCACGAGCGGGTGGGCGGCAACTTCCGCATCGACGCCTTGCAGGCGGCGGTGCTGCGGATCAAGCTCGCGCACCTGGAGCGGTGGACGGCGGAACGGCGGGCCCGCGCGGCGCGCTACAGTGCGCTGATCCGCGCGGCCGGGCTGACGCCGGAGTTCGTGCAGCTCCCGGTTGAGCGTCCGGGGCGGCACGTGTATCACCAGTACGTCCTGCGGGCGCAGCGGCGGGACGAGCTGGTGGACTTCCTCAAGGAGCGGAAGATCGGGGCGGCCGTGTACTACCCGCTGCCGCTTCACCTGCAACAGTGCTTCGCCGACCTCGGGTACCGGGCCGGCGCTTTCCCGCATGCCGAGCGGGCAGCGCGGGAGGTCGTCGCGCTGCCCATGTACCCCGAACTCACTGACGCCCAACAGGAGGCCGTCGTCGCGGCGCTGGCGGCGTTCTACCGGCGGTAGGGCCCGTGGGGAGACCGGCCGGCCGCACCGCCGCGTCCAGCGCGCGGGCTGCGGCGCGCTCCCGCCCGGTTCGACCCGGAGTGACGTTCGACGTTCCCACGTGGGCGCTGAGGACCGGCCGGTCGGCCGCGACGCGCCGCGGTAGACTACGCGCATGTCCACGCCGCTGTCCGTACGCGACTGGTCGCCGGCGGCCGGCCGCGAGCCGGTCGTCCGCGTCGGGATCGTTCTGGAGGAGGATGGCGACGCGGTGGTGCGGCTGACGACGCCGGCCGGGCCGTGCCGGCTGGAGCCGGCCACGGGCCCGCCGCGAACGTTGCCGCCGGGCACGGCCGTGACGGCGACGCGGGCGGGCGGCGGGCTGCGGATCGAGGCCGGAGGGGAGGCGCACGCGGCGCCGGCGGTGCGTCTGACACCGCTCCGCGGGGAGCCGGCCCCGGGCCAAGGAACGCGCGTGCACCGCGTGGTCGCCGGGCGGGGCTTTCACTGGCAGCGGCGGATCGACGTGACGCTGGGCGGCGTGGTGGAGCTGCGACCCGGCCGGCGCGGCGTGGTGGTGGTCAACGAGCTGCCGCTGGAGGACTATCTGGCCGGCGTCGTCACGGCCGAGATGAGCGGGGCCTGCCCGGCGGCCCTGCTGGAGGCGCAGTGCGTCGTGGCGCGGTCCTGGCTGCTGGCGATGACCGAGCCCAAGCACGCGGACGCGCCGTTCGACCGGTGCAACGACGACTGCTGTCAGCGTTATCAGGGCACGGACGACCTGAGCGCGACGGCGCTGGCGGCCGTGCGCCGGACCCGCGGCGTGCTGCTGCGCGCGCCGTCCGGCGGCGTGCTCGACGCCAACTACGCAAAGAGCTGCGGGGGTATCTCGGAGACGCCGGTGGCGGTGTGGGGCCTCGCCAAGCCGGGCATCACGCCGGTCGTCGACGCCCCCCCGGATGCGCCTGAGCGCCGGTTCTATCCGATCACCGAGGCGAACTTGGACGAGTATCTCGACGGCGAGTGGGTGCGGACGACGCGCTGCTATTGCAGCCCGAACGTGGTGCCGCGGGACGCGATCGGCCGCTATCTCGGCCGCGTGGACACGCCGGACGACTACTTCCGCTGGACGAAATCGTACGGGCGCGCGGAACTCGAGGCGCTGCTGCGCACGAAGCTGGGCGACGCGGACGAGCTGGTGGAGCTGCGCGACCTGCGGGTCCGCGCGCGGGGCGTGAGCGGACGGGCCTACATCGTCGAGGCCCAGTGGCACGATGCGCACGGTGCGGCGGTCGTGCGGCGGATCGAGAGCGAGTACCGCATACGGCAGGTGCTGCACCCGAAGTTCCTGTACAGCAGCGCGTTCGCCGTGCGGCCGGAGCGCGACGCCGACGGGCGGCTGACGCGCGTGACGTTGCGCGGCGCGGGTTGGGGACACGGCGTGGGGCTGTGCCAGATCGGTGCGCTGGGCATGGCGCTGAGCGGCCACGATTACGAGACGATCTGCCGCCACTATTACCCGCGGGCGACGCTCGCACGGGTGTACTGAGCGGGGCGGCGCGCGGATCGACGCGGAGCCGCGTTGCGACTCGGGCCGGCGCGCCGGTGCGGCCGCGGCCGCCGGCCCGGGCGGACGGAGGTCGGTTGGCACCGCAGCGCGGTGCCGGGCCCGGGGGCTTCGCCGCGTGCCGGGACGCGACCGGTACCGACGCTCGGAACGTGGGGGACCGTCCGGGAAGCGCGCGCCGCGCGGGGGTGCCCGCCGCCGGCCGATGTCGCGGTCACGAGCGGCGGGGGCCGAGCCGATAGGTTGCGATGGTGTGGTGAACCTCGCGGGACGGTTTCTGCGGAGGGTGGTGCCGCGCACGCTCGAAGCCCGCGGCCGCCTCGTTATCGGCTTGACGGCCGTCGTCGCGGCATTGCCGACGTGGCTGGCTTACCGGACGTGGGCGGACGCGCGGTCGGCCGAGTCGGCGGCCGAGGCCGTGCTGCCCGCGCTGACGGCGCTGGCGATTATCGAACGTCAGGGGGCCGGCGCGGACGCGGCCGGCGCGGGCTCGCTCGCGCGGGTGGCGGACCGCGTGCTGTGGCTGGGTGTCCTCGGGCCGGATGGGGCGGGCAGCGAGCTGCGGAGAGCGGGCGGGCCGTCGTACGCGGAACTGACGGACCATATTGCGGCGCTGGGGCGTGGGCCGGCGCGGGCGCCGCTGACGACGGCCGCCCGCGCGGCGGGCGCGGCGGAGCTGCGCATCTGGCCGCTGCCAGACGGTGGGCGGCTGGCCGCGGTTGTGGCGACCGAAGCGCCGGCGGCGACCTGGCGCACGCCCGTGCTGGTGACCGGCTGCGTTGCCGGCGGCGCGGCGGGGTTGGCGCTGGTCGCGACGTTGTTTCGACGAATGATCGTTGCGCCCACACGGCAACTGGTCGAGGGCGTGGCGGCCGCGCTGCGCGGTGAGGTCCAATCGGCGGTGCACGAGGACGTTCCCCACGAGTTGCGGAAACTGGCGGATGCGACGCAACGCCTCGGGCTGGAGCTCGAGCGGGCCCAGGCCGCGGCGGTGCTGATGCGTGTGACCGTTGATGAGCAGGTGGATGCCCGGCTGCGACAGGCGGAGCAGGCGCGGCGTCGGGCGGAGCGCGAGGCGCTGACGGACCCGCTCACGCAGCTCGCGAGCCGGCGCGGGCTGGAGCGTGCGCTGCCCGCGTTGTGCGAGACCGAGCGCGCCCGCGGGGGGGACCTGGCCCTGGTAGTCGCCGACGTGGACCGGTTCAAGGCGGTCAACGATCGGTTCGAGCACGCGGCCGGCGACCGCGTGCTGAGCTTCGTCGGCGAGCTGCTGCGCGCGACGGTGCGGCGCGGGACCGACGTGGCGGCGCGGCTTGGCGGGGACGAGTTCGTGCTGGTGCTGCCCGGGACCGACGCGCGCCGGGGTCAGGCCGTCGCCGAGCGACTCGCCGCGCTTTTCGCCCAACGCATCCGGGCGCTGACGCCGCTCGAGCCGCCCCCGGCACTCTCGACGGGCGTGGTGACGCTGCGCCAGCATCCGGAGGCCGACTGGAAGACGCTGCTGGCGCTGGCCGACGCGGCGATGTACGCCGTGAAGCGCCGCGTGCGGGACTGAGGGGGCGTGCGGCCGGCGAGTGGGCGGGATGGCGTGCCCCGGCGCGACCGCGGCGCCGGATCGGAACGCTGGCGGTCACTGGTACGGGGCGGGGTCCGGCAGCCCGAGCGTCGCGAAGGCGCCCCGCCGCAGGCGGCAACTGTCGCAATGCCCGCAGGCCCGTCCGGCGGGGTCGGGGTCGTAGCAACTGCGCGTCAGGCCGTAGTCCACGCCCAGCGCCAGCCCGCGGCGGATGATTTCCGGCTTGCAGAGGTGCAGCAAGGGGGCGTGGATGCGCAGCGGACGACCTTCGACCCCCACTTTCGTCGCCAGCACGGCGAGGCGTTCGAAGGCGGCCAGGTACTCCGGACGGCAGTCCGGATAGCCGCTGAAATCGACCGCGCTGACGCCGATGAAGATGTCGGCGGCGCTGCGGACCTCCGCGAGGGCCAGCGCGAAGGCGAGAAAGATCGTGTTGCGTGCGGGGACGTAGGTGATCGGGATTTCGCCGGCGGCGAGGTCGCGGTCCTTGGGTACCGCCAGATCGGACGTCAGCGCCGAGCCGCCCAGCGCCCGCAGGTCGATGTCCACGAACCGATGTTCGCCCACACCGGCTGCGCGCGCGACGCGCCGGGCGGCGTCGAGCTCGCAGGCGTGGCGCTGGCCGTAGCGGAAACTCAGCGCGATCGGCGCGAAGCCGTCCGCACGGGCGATGGCCAGTGTCGTGGCGCTGTCGAGTCCTCCGGAAAGCAGCACGATGGCGGGGCGGGTCGTCACGGGGAGCGCTCGTGGGGCGGCGTGCAGGACGGCGGGCCGGGAAGCGGCGCCGTCGGGGGCGGCGCGGGGCGGCCGGGCGTCCGCGTTGGCGGAGGAACGACGCGGAGGAGTCGCGCAAGCATCACGCGGGGAGCGTACCCGCTCGCCGGGCGGACGTCAGCCCCCGGCCGGCCGGGCGCTCCCGCGGTTGTGGACGCGGGCGTCAGCCGCCGGGGAAAAACCGCAGCAGGGGGACGACCTGGCCCTCCCACCAGTCGTGCGAGAGGAACATGAGCCGGTCGAGCAGGTACGCCATGCGCGTCATGACGGTGCTGCCGAACATCGCGCCGAGGCAGACCATGATGGCCAGCCGGCCGAAACGCCGCGGGGCCTGAAGGACGCGGTGGTCGGTGCGGACGGAGAAGAAGAAGTAGAACAGCGTCGCGAGGAGGGCGGCGAGGAACAGCGCGTTGTTGAGTGCCGCGGCCCAAGCGGCCGGCGTGCCGGGCTCGGGCCAGGCCGGGCCGTAGGTCAGGGCGGGGTCGGGCCGGACGAACGGGTTGAGGGGCTTAATGGAGGCGGCGAGCTGGGGCATGATCAGCAGAATCTGGTTCTTGAACGCCAGCCCGGCGGCGGTCCCGACGAACAGGCCGGTGATGAGCGTGCTGAGCCAGAACCAGCGCTTCGAGAGCTGGAAGTACCACAGCAGCCCGGGCAGCAGCGCCAGCAGCCAGAGGAGGCCGCGGTGGTCCGGCTGCCCGGTGAGGGGGTCGACGACGGTGCCCTGCCAAGCCGCCCAGATCGGCGCCCACCAGCGCGGCAGCAGGACCTGTTTCCAGGTGACGACCACCGTGACGCCGACCGTGGCGCCGAGCGTGGCGTGCTGCACGAGCCGGTAGACGTAGTTGTCCTTCAGCGCGTAGCTGAAGACGACGACCGTGACGAACGCGGCCAGCCAGATGACCGGCGGATCGGTCATGCGGCGGCCCTCCGCCCGCGCCGCTCGGCCCACAGGCCGATGTTGCCCAGCACGGCGGCGATGATGATGGCGCAGTTGCCGAAGGCCGCCGGCACGCCGAGCCGCGTGCCGCGCCCGGCGACGCCGTTGAGGGCCTCGTACTCGGCGGCGCCGACGTTGCCGACCAGCATGCCGGCCAGTTGCCCGCTGTCGATGTACGGGTAGTAGGCCGGGCACATGATGGTCATGCAGCCGAAGACCAGCCGCAGGCCGTACTGGGCGTTGGCGAAGCTGATCCACTCGTAGGCCGGGGCGTAGGTGAAGCAGCAGAAGGCGTGGGCGTCGGCCCCGCGCCGCACGGCTTGCATGAGCGGCAGCTCCTCGACCGGCGTGTTGTGGACGTCGCGCGGATAGAGCCCCCACAGGTCGCGGCAGAAGCGGTCGATCAGGGGGCCCAGGGCGCCGGCCACGCCCTGCACGAAGCCGAGCTGCACCCAGTCGCGGCCGTATTCGTAGCCGGCTCGCTCGGCGAGGGGGCGGATGATGTCGCGGGCGAAGTCGGGCCCCAGCGCGGTGACGCCGAGCGAGGTCACCACGAACTTGATCCGGCGGCGGCAGAGGTGGGCGACGACGGCTTCGAGCTGGGCGCGATTCTCGGCCTGCGAGCCGGCGTCCCAGCTCGAGTCGATGATCACGACCTTGTCCGGCGGGCAGGAATCGATCAGCTCGAACGCGGCCCGCGTGGTGCGGGCCACGTGCCCGGCCGGCAGCGTCAGCGGCAGGATGAAGGGCACGAGCATCAGCACCAGCGTGGCCACGTACAGCCAGCGGCGGTCGATCCGGTGCAGGCGGGCGAGCAACCGCATCGGCTCACTCCGTCTTCTGGCCGACGCCGAGCCACAGGCGCAGACCCGCGGCGAAGGCCCCCGCGAAAGCGCCGATGACGACCGCGCGCTGCACGGCGCTGTTGGGCACGGCGAAGATCCAGGCGGCCCAGGTCGGCAACTGGAACTCGGTCGGCAGCCAGCCCGTCAGGAACGTGCCCAGCGGCACCAGCCCGAGCAGCACGACCACCGCGGTGATCATCATCACGCCCGCCTCGAGGCTCTGGAACCGGAAGGAGCGGTAGGCCGCGGACACGAGGTAGAACGCCAGCAGGGCCATGCTGGTGGCGCCGAACGCGTTTATCAGCCCGTAAAACAACAGGTTGTAGCCGCTTTGGAGCGCGCTGTCGGCTGCGGCCAGGCCCAGGCCCCTTTTCAGGTCGGGAAACTCCTTCAGGCCGGCCAGTCCCAGGCCGAGCACCAGGAACAGCAGAAAGACCGCGCTCTCGACCGCGCCGCGTTGCCCGCGGAAGAGGTTGCCCAAGTGGCTACGGACGAGGTTGATCGGGCCGAGCAGGAAGGCCATCGTGCCGAGCACGATCACCAGGTCGGTGGCCAGGTTGAGCCACGGGGACAGAGGGTTGGTGAAGTACGGCTGCTCCGCGCCGGGGCGCCGCAGCTCGGCGGGTAGCATGAACTCCAGCACGAAGAACAACCCGCCCAGCAGCGTCACGACCCGTACGACTGTCTTGCGCATCCACGCCTCTCCGCGCCGGCCGCGCGGGTCAGTTCTGCGTCACGTACTTCAGGAGGGCGCGGGCCGTCGCGAACGCCGGGCCCGCGCTGGCGCTGCCGGCCAGCAGCAGGGCGCCCGTGCCGACCAGCACCAGCAGCACCAGCACGGCCTTGATGAAATCCTGTCCGACCAGCGCGCCGCGGACCGTCGGGTCGGTGCTGACGTAGGCTCCGGCGGCGAAGAACTCCTCGCCGATGATCGTGTAATCGCAGGTGCACACGAAGAACGGGATCTGGCCCAGGGTCGGGTCGCCGGCGATCTGGAGGACGCCGGACTGCGCCCCCGGCTCGGTCATCAGCAGACTGGTGTAGTAGAACCCGCCGAAGAACAGGGCGCAGCCGGCGGGGGCTTCCTGGATCAGCCGGGCGACCGACATCGCGTAGACGATGCCCTCGTCCGACAGGAAGCGGACCTGCTCCTCGGGGCGGAAGTCCTCGGCCGCGCCCTCGACGCGATAGGCGTCGCGGACGATGTTCTCGGCGAAGGGGTAGACGTCGGGCTTGCGGACCATAGCGATGAAGCTGGCCCGCAGGCGGGCCGCGAGCCGGGCGACGTATTCGAGAATCGCCAGCGACGCGTGCGTGACGATGTCGCGGATGTCGGTCTCGCCCATGGCGAACACGACCGGGCGGCCGAGCTCGGTGGCCCGCCCGACGGCTTCCTCGATCGACACGATGCCGGGGATGGGCCGCACGTAGGGCAGCTTGCGGCGGGCCCGGCGGAGCGCCAGCAGGATCACGGTGCCGAACAGCAGCATGAGCGTGAGCATCAGGCCGTCGGGGTGTTGCATGGCGGCGTCCGGTCTCCGCGGGCGGTGCGCGCCGCCGGAGCGGGGCGCACCGGGCGAACGGTCGCAAAGTGCGCGGTGTTTGTCAATGCCGCTGGGGCGGCCTTGGCGGGGCCGCCGCGCGTGCTATGATGCCCGATAACCCCCGAAGGACGGCCGGCGAGGGTGCGCCGCATGGCACGCGGCGAGCAGATTCTGAGGCACTGGAAGCTGCTGCAAATGCTTCAGGCGCGCGGCACCGGGCTGCCGCTGCGGGAGATCGCGGCCGAGCTGGGCGTGTCGGAACGGACGATCCAGCGCGACTTCGAGGCGCTCGCGGAGGTCGGCTTCCCGCTCGAGCACGAGGAGGACGCGTACGGCAAGCGCTACTGGCGCCTGCCGCCGGATTTCCTCCGCTGCGGGCCGCTCGTGCTGGGACTCACCGAGGCCGTCTCGCTGCACCTTGCCGAGCGTCTGCTGCGGCCGCTAGAGGGGACGCACTTCGCCGACGGTCTGGCGTCGGTGCGGGAGAAGATCCGCGCGCTGCTCCCGGCCCGGGCGCTGGAGTATTTCCGCGAGCTGGACGACATCCTGCACGTGCGGCGGGCCGGCTACACGGCGTATGCAGCGCAGGCGGACACGATCCGGCTGCTGTCGGATGCCGCGCTGGAAACGCGGACCGTCGAGGTGACCTACCGTGCGCTGTGGCGCGGCGCGGACTACACCACCCGCTTCGATCCGTACGGCCTGGTGCTCTACGACGACGACCTGTTCGCGGTCGGCCGCTCGCACCGCGCCGCGGCGGTGCGGATCTTCAAGGTCAGCCGGATCACGTCGGCGACGCGGACGGCCGAGCGGTTCACACGCCCGCCCGACTTCCGCCTCGAGGAGCACTCTCGCGGGAGCTTCGGCATCTTTCACGGCGCCGGGCCGCCGGTGGAGATCGTCGTACGCTTCAGCGGACCGGTGGCGGAGCTGATTGAGGAGCGGGTCTGGCACGAGTCGCAGCAGCTCGAGCGGCGGCCGGGCGAGGCCGCGCTGTTCGACCCGGCGCCGGACAACGCCGACGTGCTCGTGGCGACGTTCCGCCTGTCGAACCTGGTCGAGTTCAAGCGCTGGCTGAAGGGCTACGGAGAGTTCGCCGAGGTGCTCCGCCCGGCCTGGCTGCGGGCCGAGATGCGGGCCGAGCTGCTGGCCGCCGCAGCGCGGCACGCGGACTGACGGGGCTACGAGACCTTCGCCCCGGCCGCGATGGGCCGCTCCGGCTGCAGCAGGATCACCTGCGCGGGATCGTCGCCCGACGCCGCCAGCAGCATCCCCCGGCTCTCCAGCCCGCGCATCACCCGCGGTGCCAAGTTCGCGACCACGACGATCTGGCGGCCGACGAGCGCGGCGGGGTCGTAGTGCGCCCGGAGGCCCGCGATGATCTGCCGATGTTCGCGACCGAGGTCGACCTGAAGCACCAGCAGCTTGTCGGCGTTGGGGTGCGGCGCGGCGGACAGCACCGTGCCCACGCGCAGGTCCAGTTTCGCGAAGTCCTCGTAGGTGATGACGGCCGGGCATTCGGACATCGGACGTCTCCTGGCGGTGCGGGCGACGCGCGTCCCGCCGCCAGCATTGTACCCGGGCCGCGGCCCGGTTCCCGCTTCGCACCCGCCGCCGCGCTCAGAGCTTGCGCGGGTCGCCGGCGGCCTGGCGCTCGCGGGTGATGCGCTCGAGCGTCTGCCGCTCGACGTACGTCAGGCTGTGGATGCCGTGCTCGGAGACCTTCTTGAGGATGCGGTCGAGTTCGGCTTCCTCCGCGGCCCGAAGGGCCTGCCGGGCCTCCCACCCGCCGGGGTTCGGGTTGATCTGGCCGGAGGGCATGCGCCCGGGGCGCCGCCGCCGGCCGAGCAGACGCTCCCAGAAGGTTCGACCGTCCGCCCCGGAGCGGATGTAGACGGGGTCTTCGTACAGCATTCCCTGACGGGCCGCCTGAAGCCGTTGCCAGCAGGTCAGTCCGCCGAACAGCGCGATGAAGAACAGGATCGAGCCCTGACCCCGCAGCGCCAGGTAGACGAACAGGGCCGCTCCGACGAGGCCGACCTGACAGGCGAGGATCGTCGCACGCTGGAGGCCGACCAGCGGCCAGAGGAGGGCTTGGAAGATCTGGCCGCCGTCCAGCGGGAAAATCGGCAGCAGGTTGAAGGCCAGCAGGAAGAGGTTGACCCGATAGAACAACATCACATAAGGCAACCAGGCCGGTGCGTCGAAGGGGCCGGTGCGGATCCATTCCCCCGACAGCGGATTCAGAGGCGGCCACAGATGGCCATTCGTCGCCGCCAGAATCACACCGGCGCTCAGCAGGCAGAGCACCACGTTCACCGCCGGACCGGCGGCCACGGTGACGAACTGCGGCCACGGCCGCATCGGCGCTGACGCGTAGGCCAGCCCGCCGAGCGGCCACATGAGGATGTCCTCGGCATGGCCGCCGACGGCCCGCGCCCCGAGGCAATGGCCGATTTCGTGCAGGAGCACGATGCCGAACAGCAGCCCGAGGAACAGCAACTCGGTCCGCAGGTCGCCGGAGCGGCCGGCATCCAGCAGTCGAAAGCCGACGTACAGCACGAAAAGCATGTGGATGCGGACCGTGATGCCGAGCACTCGGCCGATCGGAATCGCGCCGCCGAGAAAGTTCATGTCCGGGTTTCCTCGCCGCGAACGAAGCGGTCGTAAAAGAGCAAAGCGACGATGGTCTTGGCGTCCACGATGCGACCGGCGGGGATCGCCGCGAGGGCATCGGACAGCGGGAGCGTGGTCACGCGAATCTGCTCGCCGGCCTCGTGCGCCGTCGGCCCGGGCGTGAGCCCGGTGGCGAGGAACAGGTGCATCCGTTCGGTCATCATGCCGGGCGACGAGAAGAACGCCAGCAGCGGGGTCAGGGCCGCAGCGCGATAGCCCGTTTCCTCGCTCAGCTCACGGGCGGCACAGGTCGCCGGGGACTCGCCGGGATCGAGCGTGCCGGCCGGAATTTCCAGCAGCTCGGCCGCCGCGGCCACCCGGTAGTTGTGGATCAGCACGATCCGGCCGTCGTCGAGGACCGGCAGGATCACGGCCGCGCCCGGGTGGACGACCACGTCGTAGGGGGCCGGCCCGACGGGGGTCGGGTGCTCGCGCCGCTCGACCCGGAAACGCCGCCCTTCGAAGAGCACGGCCGCGGGGGGCATGATGGACGCCTCGGTAGCCGTCGGAACCGGAGGAAGCAGGCGCCGCGCGCCCGCAGGTTACCGATTATATCGGCCGGGGCGGCGTAGAATGCGACCGTGGATCTTCCGACGCTGGATGACACGATCGCGGCGGTTTCGACGGCCTGGCAGGCTGCGCCCGTGGGGGTTCTGCGCCTCAGCGGCCGGGACAGTTTTGCGCTGGCCGGCGCGCTGGGCTTGACGCCCCCGGCGGGCGGGGGCGTCTGGACGGCGGCCCGCGTGCGGCTCGACGGTGAGCGGACGGTGCCGGCTGTTGCGATCTGGTTCTGCGGACCGCGCAGCTACACCGGCGAAGACGTGGTCGAGGTGCAGGTGCCCGGAGCCTTGCCGTTGCTGACCGCGCTGCTGGAGCGGGTGATTGCGGCCGGGGCGCGGCGGGCCTTGCCGGGCGAGTTCACGGCGCGGGCGCTGCGGCGCGGGAAGCTGGCTCCGCGGCAGGTCGAGGGTGTGCTTGCGCTGCTCGAGGCCGGCCAGGCCGCGACGCTGCGGCAGGCCGCCCGGGCGATGTGCGCGCAGGCCGCCGACGAGCGGAGCGCGGTCCGCGAGCGGCTGTTGGACCTGCTGGCCCGCGTCGAGGCCGGCATCGACTTCGTGGACGAGGAAGACGTGCGGTTCATTTCGCAGGAGGAGCTGCGGGCCGGTCTCGAGGAGGTGCTGGCGGCGCTGGCGACCCCCGTCGCGCCGCCGCGGGGTGCCGCGCTGCCGCATGTCGCACTGGTCGGGCGGCCGAACGCCGGCAAGAGCACGCTGTTCAACGCGCTCGTCGGGGCGGAGCGGGCCCTGGTGTCGCCGATCGTCGGGACGACCCGCGACGTGCTCACGGCCGAGATCGACTGCGCCGGGGTGCGCTGCCGGCTTCAGGATTGCGCCGGGCTGGGACGCACGGCCGACGAGCTGGCGCGCGCGGCCTACCGCGCCGCCCGACGCGCCGCGGCTCAGGCGGATGTCGTGCTCTGGGTGCATCCGGCCGACGAAGCGTGGTCGCCGGAGGAGGCGGCGGCGGCCGCGGCCATCGCGGGAGGCAAGGGCGTGCTCGTGCTGAGCAAGAGCGACCGCGTCGGGCCCGGGCGAGTGGAGCGGGCGGAACTAGGCGGGGTGTTCGCCGCCTGCGTGGCGGTCAGCGCACGGACCGGCGCGGGCCTGAGCGAACTCCGTGCCGCGTTGGCTGCGGCGTTGCGGACGGGGGGCGAGACGCCGGGAGTCGGCGCGGACGACGACGCGCGGCGTGCGGCACGCGAGGCGGTAGAGCGGGCTTGGGCGGCCGCGGCGCCGGAAATCGTGGCGCTCGAACTGCGCGAGGCGGTGAGCGCCCTGGCGCCGGCGACCGCCGCCCCGGTTGATGAGGCTGTGCTGAGCCGGATCTTCTCCCGGTTCTGCATCGGGAAGTAGCACGCGTCGGGCGGCGCGTGTCCCGGACTGGCGACGGCCGGTCGTGCATGGTGGTGGGGCGCGCCGCGGGGCTCGACCGGCCGGCGTCGCGGACGAGAATCACGGCCTGGGCGTGACCGATAACCTGCGGCATCCCTGGCAGCGGGGAGGCCTTCGAGGAAAATCTCGGGTGACCGGCAACCTTCGATGGGCCGGGCACTAAATTTTGGGGTACGGGCGGCCGATGAATGTCAATGGAGCAAGCGATGGCCGCGAACTCCGCGCCGGGTCAGGGGCATTGACGGGAACCAGCCCGGCGTCGTACACTGACGAGGGATATAAATACCGGACCTCGCGTGGCGAGGTCCCCAGAAGTACCTGGCTTCTTTCCCCTCCGGAGAGCACCGGGACGCCTTATGGCCCCTGGTGCCCTCTTTTTTTACCGCGGCTTTCTCCGACCGCGGCCGCGGCTGGTCCGGATAACCGCGCCAGCGCGTCGGCCGGCGATGCCGATCGGGCCGCCGTCGGCCGGGAGGAGGACGATCTCGCTCCGGAACTCGTCGACGGCGGCCACCAGGACACGGACGGGCTGCCCCACGAACACCTGCCGGCCACTGCGCCGCCCGTAGAAGAGGGCGTGCTCGCGATCGTAGCGCCACTCGTCCGGGCCGAAGTCGCCGACCCGGATCAGGCCCTCGGCCAGGTACGGGCGGATCTGCACAAAGACCCCGAAGGACGTGACGCCGGTGATGAGGCCGGAGCAGACCTCGCCGAGCCGACCCCTCATGAAAAGGGCCAGTAGGGCGGCATTCGCGTCGCGTGCCGCCTGCTGCGCGCGGCGTTCGGCCGCACTGGTCTCGTGACCGAGCGCCGCCAGTTCGAGGTCCGTCGGAGGGTCGGCGTCGTCCGCGTGGCGGCGGCCGCGGGGCTCCGCGGAGTCGGTCAGGCGGTCGAGCAGCCGGTGGACGGTGAGGTCGGGATAGCGCCGGATGGGCGAGGTGAAGTGGCAGTAGTCGTGGCTGGCCAGGGCGAAGTGGCCGACGCGTTCCGGGTCGTAGGTTGCCTGCGGCAGTGAGCGCAACAGGAGGTAGTGGACGGCCGCCTCCTCGGGCCGACCGCGCGTCGCCGCGAGAAGCTCCCGGATGGTGGCGCGGTCGAGGGCGGCCGGGGGGCGGCGGCCGAGGAGCGGACCCAGGGATCGGAGGTGTTCGGCCTCCTCCGGCGCGGGGGGCGGGTGGATGCGGCGAAGATGCGTCAGGCCGGCCCGCGTGAGGCGGCGCGAAACCGCCTCGTTCGCCTCGACCATAAACATTTCGATCAGCGTGTGGGAGAAGCTGGTGTCGGCGGGGCCGGCGGCCGCGACGCGGCCGCGGTCGTCCAGCTCGATCCGCACCTCGGGCAGCGTCAGGGAGATCATGCCCTCGCGCAGGCGGCGCCGGCGGATGCGGCGGGCGAGCGCCGCGGCCTCGTGCAGGAGCCCGACGACCGGCGCGGGGAGATCGCCCGGCGCGCCGGCCAGCGCGGCCGACGCGGCCTCGTACGTGAGCCGGGCTGTGGAGCGGATCAGGGTGCGGGCGAAGCGGGTTTCCAGCACCCGGGCGTGGCGGTCGTACGTGATGAACACGCTGCGGGCGTAGCGCGGCTGGCCCGGCTGAAGGCTGCACACGCCGGCCGACAGCGGCTCGGGCAGCATCGGCAGCACGAGGCCGGGGAAATACACACTGGTGCCGCGCCGGCGGGCTTCACGGTCGAGCGCGCCGCCGGCGGGAACGAAGTGCGCCACGTCGGCGATGTGCACGCCGAGGCGCGTGCGGTTGCCCGGGAGCGGCTCGACCGAGATGGCGTCGTCGAAATCGCGCGCGTCCGCCGGGTCGATCGTGATCGTCAGCAGCTCGCGCAGGTCCGCGCGTCCGTCCAGATTCGCAGGGTCGAACGCGGCCGCGGCGCGCTCGGCGGCCTGGCGGGCGCTGGGGGGGAACTCGTCGGGCAGCTCGTGGCGGCGAATCACGGCCCGGATGTGGGTGCGGGCGTCGGCGGCGTCGCCGAGACGTTCCACGATGCGGCCGTGCGGAGCGCGGTCGTCGAGCGTGTCGTCGGGGGCCACGACCACGAGTTCGCCGGCGCGAGCGCCCGCACGATCGGCCTCGTCAACGCGCAGCGGCGGACGGAAGTCGCGACCGATCGGCCGCACGAGCCAGGTGCCGCGGTCGCGGAGGAGGACGCCGACCAGCGGGCGGCTGGACCGGGCGACGAGCCGGACGATCTCCGCCTCGGGGGCGTCGCGGCGTGAGCCGCGGATCAGACGGGCGGCCACGCGGTCGCCGTCGAGCACGCCGGGCGTGCGGTCGCGCACGACGTAGACGTCCGGGCGGCCGGGGCGCTGGAGGAAGCCGAACCCCCGGGGATGGGCGCGATAGGTGCCGACCACAAGGCCGGCCTGGTCCGGCAGTCGAATTGTTCGGCCGGGGCCGAGGACGAGGCGGCCGTCGGCCAGACAGTCGCGAACGAAGGTGCGGAAGCTGGTATAATCGGCGTCAGGAACGTGGAGCGCCCGGGCCAGCGCGCGTGTTTTCAGTGGGCGATCCGGATGACCGGCCAGATGCGCGAACAGCGCCCGTTGCCAAGCCAGAGTCGACTGATCGGGCTTCGTAATGGAGGACCTCTCCGTGGGGGGCCGGCCGGCGCGGTGCGTACGCGCCCGGGCTGCCGCCGCCTGGTTCCGAGGCGATGATAGAGTCCGGTCGCACGTCGTGCCAGGAAACGACGGGCGCCCCGTCGCGGACCGGTGCCCGGCTCTGCCGGGAACGGCCCGAAGGAGGCCACGATGAAAGCCGACAATGGGACGCTGGTGGACACGCAGTTCTCCGTCTTCCTCGCGAACAAGCCGGGCTTGCTGGCGCAGGTTTGTCAGCAGTTGGCGAGCGAGAAGATCAACATCGTGGCGATGAGCATGATGGACGCGAGCGAGCACGGCGTTCTGCGGCTGGTGGTCGAGGACAGCGGGCGGGCACGCCAGGTGTTCGCGCGGCTGAACCTTCCCACGACGGAGACCAAAGTCCTGCTGACGACCCTGCCCAACCGGCCCGGCGCGTTGGCGGATGTGGTCGAGCGCCTGGCCAGCGAGCACATCTCGGTGAACTACGCCTACTGCACGGCCGGCGCGCCCGGCGGCAAGGCCATCGGCATCTTCCGGGTGTCGGATCTCAAGCGGGCCGAGAAGGTCCTCGCGGAGCGGCGGCCGCGCCGCAAGGCGTCGCCGGCGGTGCGGGCGCAGCCTTCGGCCCGGCGGGGATAGCCGGTGTGTGGCACCGACGAGCTCGCGCACTCGCTGCCGGCGGCCCGGGCCGTCCGCCGCAGCGGGGTCACGCGGCTGATCGCCGGCGCCCTTCTGGCTGGGAGCGTGACGGTACTGGGGATCGCATGGGTGCTGCCGCCGGACCCCCGCGGCCTCGGCACGCATCGGCGGCTCGGATCCGGCCCCTGTGGCCTGTTGGTGGTCACCGGTCAGCCGTGCCCGACCTGCGGTATGACGACGGCGTACGCGCACTTCGTCCGCGGGCAGTGGGGCCGCGCGCTGTGGGTGCAGCCCGCAGGGTTCGTCCTGGCGCTGGCGACGGCGGCGGCCGTTCCGGTCGCGGGCTGGGCGCTGGTCCGTGGGCGGTGGCCGCGCCCGATCAACCGGACGATCGAACCGACCTGGGTGTTCGTGGGGTTCCTGGCGCTGATGCTGGCGGGCTGGGCATTCAAGATGGTGGCCGGGCGGATCGACGGCACGTTGCCGTACCGCTGAAGCCCGGGCAGTGGCACGCGCGTCGAACGCGCCGTCCCGTACAACTGGGGCTCGTCGTACTCACGCTGGCGGGCGTCTACGTCTTCGCCAGCCACGCGGGGCGCGGGTGCCCGTTGGGCGGGGTGGAGGCGGCCTGCACCTACTTCCGCGAAGGCAACCCGATCCGCTCGTTGGGGGTTGCGAATTTTCACCCTCTGGCGGGCGTGCTGGTGATGACGCTCCGGCTCCGAGGGGCGTTCTGCGGCTTTGCGTGCCCGATCGGGGCGCTCGGAGTGGTTGCAGAGCGGCGCCCGGCGGCTGGAGGTGCGAGCCCGGACGGTGCCTTCCGGGCCGGATCGCGCCCTCGCGCTGCTGAAGTACGTCGTCCTGGGGGTCATCTTGTACTTCACCTGGACGATCGGGGAGCTCGTGTTCCCCGGTTACGACCCGTGCTACGCGCGGATCGGCCGCCGCGGCAAAGACATCACGCCGTGGGCCTGCGTCATCGCGGGCGCGATCGTCCCGGGCTCGCTCTTCGTGCGCATGCCCTTCTGCCGCTGGCTCTGTCCGCTGGCGGCGGTGCCCAGTCCGGTCTCGCCCGCCGGGCTGGCGCGGGTGAAACGCGAACCGGGCGCGAGCCGCGACTTCGGCGCGCGTCGGCGGGCACGACGGTCCGCATCACGTACGATCCGAAGCAGACGGACGAGGCGGGCGTCCGGGCGGCAGTCCTGGAGCCCCACTTTGATCGCGCCGGGGCGCGATGGGTGTTATCTCCCTGCCGCATTTCCGCATCGGGCGCGCCGGCGGGGGAGCAGGGCGCGGACGGGCGTCCGGCGGTCGTGGCCGCGCCCCGCAGCGGGCCGGCCGCCGGGCGTGCAAGCGGCTGAGCGTCCCC
>Ga0209101_1000263_pt1 | contig 44186 bp, 35 predicted proteins | sample ConPoolayeCmetaG_FD_185481 | JGI IMG/M metagenome (GOLD analysis project Ga0209101, IMG submission 185481) | Hot spring microbial mat communities from California, USA to study Microbial Dark Matter (Phase II) - Cone Pool mat layer C metaG... ... | reverse complement strand
GCTCCCCCCACGGAATCGAAGTCCAAGCCGGTCCCGCCAGCGCCGAAGAGCCGCCAGGAGGCCCCGCCAAAATGAGCCACATCAAGGACGCTTTGGCGCGATCATCCCGTGAGGTCTCCTCTGGCGTCGGCCCCACGGGGCGGGTCTACGCTTCGGATACTCCGAGCGATGGCCGGATGCCGCGTTGGCTGCGGCTCGCGCTGGTGGGGTTGTGCACGCTGATCCTGTGTTCGTGTCGTGCGCCGGTAGCGTCGAAGTTCTCGGCCAACGTGCCCCCCTCCCCTGCCCTGCCCCAGCCTGCATCCACCGGCGACGTGAGGCAAGTCGCGCACACCGCGGCCTTGCGGGAATCTGGGGGCGAACCGTCGCACGCCCCGATGGGACCGCCCGGCTGGGAATTGGGGGTTCCCCTGCCCCATGTCGCCACCGGTCCTTGGACGCCGCCCGGCATCGCCAAGCCTTGGCCGCCCGACGAGTACTTGGCCGACGGCGGCGACGGCGGGATCCGCGCGGCCGTCCGCGACAACCGCCAAGTCCGCGGGCTGGAAATGGAAGACACCATCGCCCATTACGACACCCTCGACGGCCGAACCCTCGTCGAGCCGAGCAACCAGGTCCTGCTCTACAGCCCGCGGTTCCGCTCCGTCCGGCAAGTGGTGGGCGCGGCCGAGAGCGAACAGATGCTGGCGTCGACGGGCGTTTCACAACCCGTCCGTCCCGCCGGCCAGGCCGACGTGACCCTTCTCGGTTCGACCAAGCAACACCTTCAGACCGTGCGTCAGATTGGCGAGAAGTCGGTCACGGTCATGCGCTCGCGCCAGGGCGACGGGGCCCTGTCCACGGCCATCGGCCTGGCCGCCTTCGACAACGCCTTCAAACCCTACGAAAACCTCGTCGTGATCCGCACCGGCACGTACGAGGCGGCCGAACGCGCCTGGTTGGCCCGAGGCACGACCGCGGCCATCGCCTGGGCGAGCGATCAGGCGCTTCAAGTGATGCTCGATCGCCGCGCGGCAAGCGCCGTGGTTCGAGATGAAAAGACCGACACGCTGTACAGCATCGACGAGCCGCCCGCCAATCCCAGGCTCCGCGTCATCAAGGTCGCCTCGACGGCGTACGCCGAAGTCGGCGACACGGTGGATTTCACCATCCGGTTCGACAACGTGGGCAACCAGGTGATCGGCAACGTGGTCATCCTCGACAGCCTGACCACGCGGCTGGAATTCGTGCCGGGCACGGCCCAATCGAGTCTGCCCGCCAGTTTCTCCACGCATCCGAACGAAGGCGGTTCCCTCGTGCTCCGCTGGGAGATCGCCCAGCCGTTGGAGCCGAACACTGGCGGAATCCTCCGCTTCACGTGCCGGGTGCGATAGCCGACGGTCGCCAGTGCATCCGATGCCGTGCCCAGCGATCCGTGCGCCCACGCCAGGGCGCCTTGTCGCGCACGATCCCGCGACGGATAATCAAGTCGGGCAAGTCGACGGATTCGAGGGAGCGTTCCGGGATGATTTCCGACACCGCCGCCGAGGCGGAGCGCGTGCAGATCGAATTGATCCGCAAGATGAGCGTCGCGGAAAAGATGGCCCAGGTGCGATCGCTCTCCGCGCTGGTCATTGGGCTGTCGCGGCGGGCCATCGCCCGCGCCAATCCGCGGCTCTCGCCTCGGGAACTCGACGTGAAATTCGTGGAACTCCACTACGGCAAGGAGGTGGCGATCGGCTTCGCCGAGCACCTCGGGAAACGGCGCCCATGACCGCGACCGATGCCTTGTTGGCGCTGCGGGGAGTCGTTGCCGAGCTGGAGCGGCTCGGGGTGCGTTATTACGTGGGAGGCTCGCTGGCCAGCTCGGCTTTCGGAGTCGCCCGAGCGACCCTTGGAGACCTTCTGGAAAAAGCATTCCTCGAGGCCGGTTTTTGATCTTTCACCCTTCCTCACCTCATGTCGCCCATGCCTGCCCACTGGATTGCTGAACGAACCAGGTGTTTCGACAGTTCCGGGATTCGCAAGATCTTCGATTTGGCCGCCAGGCTCACGGACCCGATCAATCTATCAATCGGCCAACCGGATTTCGACGTGCCGAGCGAAGTCCGCAAGGCGGCGATCGACGCCATTGAGAATCGCAAGAACGGTTACGCGTTGACGCAAGGCGTGCCGCCGCTGTTGGAGAAGCTCAAGGCGCGGATCGACCGCCAGTACCGCCACGCGGACCGCGAGGTGTTCGTCACCTGTGGAACCAGCGGCGGGCTGATGCTGGCGATGCTCGCGCTGGTGAACCCTGGCGACGAGGTGATTGTTTTCGATCCCTGCTTCGTGATGTACGACGCCTTGGCGGGCGTGTGCGGCGGCAATCCGGTGAGGATCGACACCTATCCCGATTTTCGTATTCCGCTGGACCGCGTGGCGGCCGCGATCACGCCGCGGACCAAGGCCATCATTTTCAACAGCCCGGCCAACCCGACCGGCGTGGTCGCCTCGCGCGAGGAAGTTCGCGCGCTGGCCGAACTGGCGGCCGAACGGAACGTGGCTCTGATCAGCGACGAAATCTATCGCGAATTTTGCTACGACGCGCCGTTCGTCTCGCCGGCCGAGTTCAATCCCCAGACGATCGTCGTGGATGGATTCAGCAAGACCTACGGGATGCCGGGCTGGCGTCTCGGTTTTGCGCATGGGCCAAGCGCCGTCATTCGCGAAATGTTGAAGCTCCAACAATACAGCTTTGTCTGCGCTCCGCACCCTTTCCAACTGGCCGGGGCCGTCGCGCTGGACATCGACATGGGCCCGTACATCACCGCCTACCGCCGAAAGCGCGACCTGGTGGTGGACGGCCTGAAGGGGCTTTACGAACTAGCGGCGCCGGGCGGAGCCTTCTACTGCTTTCCCCGCGCCCCTTGGGGCAACGCCACGGAATTCGTCAACGAGGCGATCACCAAGCACAACCTCTTGATCATCCCCGGCCACGTCTTCAGCCAGCGCGACAGCCATTTTCGCATCTCCTATGCGGCCCCCGATGCGGTAATCGAGCGCGGCCTGGAGGTGCTGCGAGCCATGGCGAAAAAATAGCTGCCCCGCCGTTCCCACAAGCCCGCTTCCGGCAACGCGCCCCTCGCGGCCGCAGACATGAAGCCGAATCCGGGGGCGTCCGTCGTGATGGGGCGCGCGACGCGAGCGTTCCGTTTGCGCAAAAACGGTTGGACTCGACGCCGCCGCGTCACGGTTCGAGCACGTACCAGACCGTGGCGTCTTTCTCGCGCAAGGGGACAAGCCACCGATCTTGCTGCCTGGCGAGGGCGGCGCCGGGACCGGTCCTCGCCACCCCGCGGCCGTCGAGCGGCTTGAGCTTCAGTTCCGCCGCCTTTTCGCCGCGGCGAAGCGAAATAGTGCCCGCCACCGGCTCGACCAACAACGGCGGGCCGCCCCAGTTGTCGTTGATGCTCGTCCGCTCGGCGTTCCACTTCATGCCGGTGTTGGCGCATCGGGCGGCGGCGACCAGGAGTATCTTCTTGGATTCCGCCAAGGGTTGGTCATCCAGGGCGACGAGGCTCACGGCGCAGAACGGGGTCTTGAGGCGGAATTCCGCGTCCGCCGTGGCGACCGTCTTGCCGCCGACCCAGCCCACGGCCGCCTGCACCCGCGGAGCGTTGATCGCCAGCCGACCCGTCCCCTTCTCGCCGGCCTCCCAGACAAGTTCGCCGGTGTCGCTGGCGATGCGGCCCTCGGGCGGCGTGAAGTCGAGGTCGGCGACCCGCGTCGTCCGCGGCGCGTCGAACCGCTCCACCCGAAACCGATGAACCAGCGGCACGAGCGGCGAAAGTTCGCCCTCCAGATGGAAGTCGATCCGGTCCCAACGCTTCTCCTTGAGGCTGTCGTAGGTGCGGGCCTCGTCATAGCGGACCTGGATCAATTTTTCCGCCGGGCGGATGAATTGCTTTTGGAACAGCAGCGAGGCCGTCGGCATCTGGGCCATCTTGCTGACCTCGTTGACCAGATCGAAGTAGCCCGTCACCACGTCCCCGCTCAATTCGCGCTCGGTCCAACGGTGCAAGAACGTGTAACCGTAGACGGCGTCCCAGTCCTGCAAGCTCGCGTAGGCGGCCAAGAGCAAGGGCATCTCGCAGCCGTACTCATTCGGGAAGGGATGATTGTATTCGCTGACCGTGAACGGCTTGCCCGCCACCGCCGAACGGCAAAGCTGCGAAATGCAATTCCTCGCCGGGGCGTCGAGCATCGGGGTGTTGCCGATGTCCCAGTCGGTCCGCGACCAAGGCTGCCGAGGGAACCGTGGGTGCTGCCAATAGGCATGGCAGTCCATCAGGTCCAACAGCGACTCGGCCCTCAGGCACGGCAGGCCATAATTGTGGTTCGTGCCTTCGATCAGCGCTTTGACTTTCAACTCCTCGCGGAGGAAGCGGTACATCTCCAGGTTGTATCGGCTTTCCAGATCGTAGTAGAAGCGGCCCTCGTCCCTGAACCGCTCGACCGTATGGCTGGCGAATTCCTCCGGTTCGAGCCGCCGCACCGTGCCGCGGAACGGATCCTCGTCGTCGCGCAGTCCATAACAAGGCGCCTCGTGCAGGATCACGTCGGCGATCCACGCCGTGCCCACGGCATCGCCGAATTGGAAACTGAGCCGGACCTGATCGTCGTCTTCCGGCGCGGTGAAGGTGAACTGGAAGTCTTGCCACGCGGTCTTCACCTCGAAGCGGGCGCTGCCATAGCCGCGATAAGGCGTGCTATGGCAAACCTCGGCGGGCAGGCGTCGGGGGGCCGAGGCGCGGGCGCGAAACGCCACGCGGTATTGCTTGCCCTTTTCCAGCCGTAGGTTGCGCTGGGTCAGCATGATGTGCCACGAGACTTCGCTCGGCCTGGTCACCGTGACTTGCGCGCAAGGCTTCTCGCCGGGGGCGTCCCTGGTCGCGGCGAGTTCGCCCGCGGCCGTCTTCTGCCGCGACAGTTCCCAGCCGGCGGTCCCTTGGCGAAAATCGCCGTTGCGGAGCAACTGGGGGCCAGGCTCCCGGGCGCCGCCTTTCCATGCCGCGGCCAACGCCTCGCGCGTGCCGAACCGCTTGGCGAGCCACTGGTTGTAGAACTGCGTCAACTGCTTGCCGTAATAAGGCGGGATGTCGCCCCAGGTGCCGGGGTTGCGCTGGCTCTGCCGCCCGCGAAGGTAGCCGCTCGTCCACCCGCCAAAGAGCGAATTCTCGTTCGTCAACTCGACGATCACCACGGCGGGATCCTCGGCATAGGTCCGGCCCGTGTAGGGATTGCGGTGGCCGAGCAGCTTCCGCGCATAGTCCTTTTGAAGCTCGATCATCCGCGGGTTGAAGAGCACGCAGTACTTGCCGTAGCCCAAGAATTCGGTCTCGGGCAGGCCATCGCCAGGCCTGAACTGGCGGGCCACGTGCAAGTTCAAATTGACGTAGATGCCGCGTTTCTCCAACTCGGCGATGAAATAGTCGAGCTTGTCGAGTTGCGCCTCGTCGAAGCGCTGGGTGTCGTTCGCGTCGCTAGGGAACAGGGCCTTGCCCCAACGCGAATCGAGTCCGTGGAAACGAACGAGGTTGAAGCCGAACTTCGCCAACCGATCGGCCGCCCGGGCCGCCAGATCCCGCGGCGGCACGCACCCCTCGCCCGACATGTTCGTGCCCCAAAACCTCGCCCGCCGGCCGTTGGCGAAGAAAAAATGCCCGTCACGAACGGCGATGGGGCCGTGCTTTCCGGCCGGTGGATCGAGCAAGAAACGGGCGTCGGCGACGGCCTCCGTCGGCGCTTCCCAGGGCAAGTGAAACGGCATCCACGTCTCGGCGGCTCGCGACTGACCTGCCACCGCGAGAACCACGACAAAAATCAACGTCGAAGCCAAAAGCCGCCGCATGGCATTCCCCTTCCAACATCTTGGGTTACACTCGGCACGCAGTGAATTGAAACCTTTTTCGAGTAAAAACGACTTAGAGCCTATCCTACAACCTCCCCTCTCCCGCAAGCGGGAGAGGGGCCGGGGGTGAGGGCGGCTGAAATCGTAACGAGTCTTTGAGGCCGATCCTGATGCGCGTTTGCCCTTGCCTTGCCCCATCCCCGGAGGGAGAAGGAACTTTCGGGATAGGCTCTTATACTCCGCGCGGCCGAATATGAGTCCTTCTTATTCGAGAAACGTCTCATTTCAACGCCTGCGGAGCATAAAGGCCCGTTGACGGGCCTTCCCCGCCGCAGGCGGTCTAAAGGCCCGGCGTTTGACGCCGGGTCGCGGTTTCCATCCCGTGGCGAACCTTAAGCCCCGTTCACGGGGCTTCTCGCTGCGTTCGTGATTTGCGCGCGAGACGCCCGCGCTCCCAGATTCGCGGACCGCGTTTAGGCCGCTTCCCCTGTGGAGCGCGGGCATCTTGCCCGCATTGGTCGTTGCGGGCGGGACGCCCGCGCTCCAAGATTTGCGGGCGGGACGCCCGCGCTTTGTGTTTTGCCCCAGCGAGAAGGCCCGTCAACGGGCCTCGCGCCGTGGCGTTGATCCACGGATACCCGGCATGAATGCCGGGCCGAAGACCGCCTCCGGCGGCAAACGCCCGTAGGCGGGCGTCTTCGCACAACCTCTTGCCGGCGATCTTCGCGGTAAACGGTCGCCATCTTTTGTTTAGACCATGCCTGCCGCGCGAGCCTGGTGTCCAGTGATTGTTCACTAATCGGTTGCGGGCGCGGCCCGCGCTGTGAAGCCAACCACTGCCCGGATGCCGTCTTCCCACGAGCGAGCGCTCGCGATCCAGCCTTAGGCTATTTCGTCGGCGCGGCCCACTGCACGGCGTTGGCGATGATTTTTCGCACGTTGGCGTCGAAAAACACCGGATCGGTTTCGTGGCCTGCCTGGAAGTAGAACATCTTGCCTTTGCCGATTTCCCAGCACAAACCGACCTGGGAATGGTCGATCGAGCCGTCCTTGAGTTTCGCGTCGCCCTCGAACACAACGGCCTTGGGCTTGGGAACGGCGTAGGGATCGCAATACCGTTCGCTGTGTTGGATGGTGAAGTTCTTGATCCCCTTGGCGATCGGATGCGAGGGATCCGTCACCTGGATCGTCAAGGTCACGGAATCGCCGATATAAGCGCCCCAGGCCGCCACCCTGCCCTTCGGCGTCACCTTGTCCAGCAAATCCTTGGGAGTCTCGGCGAGGCTCATCAGGGCGATGTTGGGCTTGGCGAAATGCGCCGAGTGCAGGGCGACGAATCCCATGCCCTCGTCTCGAACCCGCCGCACGATCTTCTCCACCAGCGCGTCCTTCACGGCCCCGTGCTTGGTGTGGCCCCACCAGACGAGCACGTCGCACTGCTTGAGCCGCTCGTCGCTCAGCCCTTGATCGGGATCGGACAAGTTGGCCTTGATGACTTCCCAGCCCTCCAGACACTTCAAACCTTCGGCAACCGCCCCGTTGATGTCATCTGGATAGACCGCCTTGGGGGCAGTTCCCTCGGACCAGACCACCGCGCGCCGCTGAGCGGTTGCCTCCGCCGCCATGAAAAGTCCCACCAAGACCGCCGCCGACAAGATCACGAAATGGATCTTCATACGTTTCCATCCCCTCGCTTCAAGGTTTCAAGAGTTGACACGTTGCTGGCGGGACGGCAAGGCCCTTGTCCGTCCCTGTTCGCCTTGAGACTAAGCGTCGGACCATCGCTTGTCAACATCGGGCGAGGCGCCTCGCCGCGGTCCCGCGGCCGTCGGTTCCGCGGGGTCGGCCATCGCGCGTTGTTTGAAAAGCCACGCCCTGAGGTTCCCTTTTCCTCCACAAACCGGTTAAAGTGATGGCGTGCAAGCGTCGGGATCGGCTTGAAGACTGGTTGTCATTTCAGCCGCATGGACTGCTTGCCTCGTCCGAGGGCAAGGTGAAGAGGAGCACAAAGACCGAAGTCGCCAATCCCGGCATACGCTAGGCTGTAAGGAGCTTACCTCATGAGACCAACACGCCGCCAATTCATCCGACAACTGGCTCTTGTCTCATTCGCCGTGCAAGCGGGAAGGGGTTGCCTTGGCGCCGCCACGGCGGACCGCGACGGATCGCCGATCGCGGTCTTCGAAAAGGTCTTTGAAGCCCTCAGTTACGATGAGCTGGCGGACGCCCTCGACCAGATTGGCGCGGACGGCGTCGAGGCCACGATCCGCGCCAATGGACACATCAAGCCCGAGGCCGCCGCGGAAGAAGTCCCCAAAATGCAGGCGGCGCTCCGCAAGCGGGGCAAACGGATCGTCATTGCCGCCACGGACGTGCGCCGGGCCGACGCCCCGGGCACCGCCGCGCTGTTGAGGACGCTCAAGGGCAATGGCATCACCCATTACCGCATGGGGCACTACTATCTGGACCTGGATCGGCCGCTCAAACCGCAGGTCGCCGATTTCGCCAAGCAAGCCACCGACCTGGCGGCGCTGAACAAGGAGGTGGGCATTCAAGGGCTGTACCAGAACCACTCCGGGGGGAAGTATCTCGGGGCGTTGATTTGGGACGCCGTCTACATGCTGGATGGCATCGCGCCCGACGCGCTGGGATTGGCCCTGGACACCCGGCATTTGATCAAGGACACCGGTTCCTCGTGGAGGACGGCGTTGGCGGCCTGCAAGCCGCATGTCCGCTCGATCTACGTCAAGGACGGCCTGTGGTACGGCCCGCGCGGAGATCAGTACAAAGACGTTCCCCTCGACACCGGTTTTGTCAACGCCGCCATCTTCCGAGAAATCCGTCGCGGCTTGGCCCCCCTGCCCCTCTGCATCCACATGGAATGGCTCGGCTACCGGGTGTTTCCCAAACACGAGATTCCCGACGCGATCAAAGCGCACCAAAGGGACCTGGCCGCGCTGCGCCGCTGGTTGGCGGGCTAGTCGCTCCTGGGGATGCGCCGCCCGTGCGGATCGACCGGCGGTTGGGCCACGGCCTCGGCGATTTTCTCTTGCAGGCCGCGGTCGATGTAGTGTTCCATCCGGGCAGCCGGGTCGTGAACGTGGTCGGCCGGCAATCCCAGCCGCTGGAAGAGAAAAGCCTCCCAGAGCCGGTGGGAACGGACCAGCAGTTTCGCCTGGTCGCGGCCGCCGTCGGTCAATCGCAAAACCGCGCCATCGCGGCGGATTTCGCCGCGCCAGAGCAAGGACCACAGGGCCAGTCGAGGCAGCATCCCGCCGCCGACGGCGCGAACCGCCTCATGCCAGCCGAGCGGCCGTCCGATGGCCAGCTCTTCGAGGCGATAAAGCATGGCCAGCACGTCCTCGCGAAGCACCCGCACCGAGCCGCGGACGTTGCCCGCCACGACGCTGAGGACGCCGTAGCGCGGCGCGGCGAGGGCCACGCCCAGGTACGCCAACCCGGCAACGGCGGCCATCGTGCCCGCCGTGTTCGTATCCAGGCGGATGGCGGCCAAATGACCGATCACCGCCGTGCCCACGGCGATTCCCGCGGCGATCCACACCATCCGGCTGAGCCGGTCGGTGAGCAGATGCGCGGCGGCGCCCGGCACGATCAGCATGGCGATCACCAGGATCGAGCCGACCTGCTCGAACGAGGCCACCGTCGTCAGCGCGACTAGGGCCATGAGGAGGTAATGAAGCAAACCGGCGCGGAATCCCATCGTCGTGGCCAGGGCCGGATCGAAGGAACTCACCAAGAGTTCCTTCCAGAAAACCGCGATCACCAACACGTTGACTAGCAGCACGGAACCGACGCTGAGCATCGCCCGCGGCAACTCGTAAGGCCCGATTTGCGCCAGGTTGAAGCCCACGAATTCCAACAGGCCGTAGAGGACGCAGTCGGGATCGAGGTCCACGCGATGGGCGTAGCGCTTGATGAGAACCACGCCCAAGGCAAACAGCGAGGTGAAGACCACGCCCATGCTGGCGTCCTCGGGCACGCCCACCTGGCGATGGAGCGTTTGCGTCAGCGCGGCCGTGAGCAGGCCCACCAGCAGCGCTCCCACGAACATGGGAACGACGCTGAGGCTGCCGGAAAAGACGAACGCCACCACCAAGCCTGGCAGCACGGCGTGCGAGATGGCGTCGCCCAGGAGGCTCATCCGCCGCAGCACCAGGTAACAACCCACCAAAGCGCACGCCGTGTTGGTCATGGCCCCCACGGCGATTACCCACACGTCGTTCTGCGCGTCAAGGCTGAGGCGACTGAACCAGTCCATCGCGAAAAGACCCGAGGAAAGATGGAAGATCGAAGATGGAAGATGGAAGATGGAGGATCAAGGATCAAGGATGAACGTGTGTCTGGATGGGGACAGTGCCCGTGAACGGTCACCGCCATTTTTAGCGCGCATCATTTGTCTTTGCTCCGTTTGTCGATTTGGTGGGGCGAACCGGGCACGGCCCCTCCCGCGTCAGGTGAAGCGGAGGCGGCGAAGCGGGCCTCCAGTTCTTCGAGGATTTCCGGCCCAAGGAGGTGTTCGATCGAGTCGGCGTCGCGGTCCACGTGATCCGGGGCGATCGAGGCCCCATGGATGAGGAACCATTCCCACAGCCGATGCGCTCGCGTCAGGCGACGGGCTTCCGCCAGGCCCGGCTCGGTAAGCTGGACGCCGTCGGGCGTCCGCCGAACCAGGCCGCGCCCCCCTGCCCTTCTCACCACCCACGCCAGTCCGACGCGGCTCCACGCCCGGCGCGCGAGCAGTTCGTCCAGGGAAACCGCGGCCACGGTCGGAAGGTGCTGCTCGGTGCATTCGAACAGCGTGCGGAGGAGGTTTTCATCGGCGGTTCGCGCCTTCAGCCGGAAACCGTTCCATGCCCTCGCCAAAAGCCCTCGCCGGGGGGCAACCAGAACGGAAAACAAGAATACCGCCGTCGAACAAAGCACGATCACCGGGCCGGTCGGCAGGTTGGCCTCGTTTTCAAGCCCGAAAGGGTCGAATCCCAGCCAGCCCTTGACCGCGCCGGCGGAGATCAACGAGCCGATCGCACCCGACACCGCTCCCAGCACGCCGGAGAGGACCAGCATCCGTTCCAGGCGGTCGGTCCAGAAACGGGCGGCCGCGCCGGGAATGATCAGCATGGCGGCCATCAGCACCACGCCCACCGACGGCAATCCCGCCACCGTCACGAGCGTCAGGCTTCCCATCATGGCGATGTCCAAGGCGAGGGTTGGCCAACCTTGGGCCTGGGCGAAGGCGGGATCGAAACTCAAGACCTTGAATTCCTTGTAGAACAGGACCAAGCTGAAGAGAATCACCGCCGAAACGCCGGCCAAGAGATAGATGTCCTCGCGGATCATACCCGCCGCCTGGCCATAGATATACGTTTCCAACCCCGCCTTGGCGCCGCCCTCGGGCATGTTCTGGATGTAGGAAGAAAGCATGATGCCCGCGCCGAAGAAGGTGCTCAGGACGATGCCCAGCGCGGCGTCTTCCTTGGTCCTGGTCCAACGGCACATCAGGGTGACCAGGGCCACGCCGGCAAGCCCCGTGAGGAAGGCCCCGGCGAGCATTCCCAGAAAGTGCCGTCCGCCGAGGACGAGAAAGGCCAGGCACAGTCCGGGCAGGGCCGCGTGGGAGAGGACATCGCCGACTAGCGCCCGCCGCCGCAACACCGCGAAGCTGCCCAACACGCCAGCCACGCAGCCCAGAAGCGACGTGCCGATGACGACAATCCAGGTCAAGTAGGTCACGAGGGCTTTCCCCGCCGCACGGCCTCGGCTGCCTCGTCGAGGATGGTCAGCCTGCCGCCGAAGGTCTTCTGCAAGTTTTCGTGGGTGAAGGTGGTGTCCGTCGGCCCGGCGTCCACCAGACGCATGTTGAGCAGGACCACGTGGTCGAAATACTGGCGGACGGTTTGCAGGTCGTGATGCACCACGATCACGGTCTTTCCCCGCTCGCGGAGCTGTTGGAGCACGCCCACAATCGCTTGCTCGGTGGCCGCGTCCACTCCGGCGAACGGCTCGTCCATGAAGTAGATCTGGGCATCCTGGGCGAGCGCCCGGGCGAGGAACACCCGTTGTTGCTGCCCGCCCGAGAGCTGACGGATTTGCCGTCCGGCCAGCGGCTCCATGGCGACCTGGGCGAGGCATTCCCGGGCTTGCTGACGCTCGCGGTTTCCAGGACGACGGAACCACCCCAGCCGCCCATAAGTGCCCATGAGGACCACGTCGAGGACCGTGACCGGGAAATCCCAGTCGACCGATTCCCTCTGCGGCACGTAGCCCACCAGGTGCCGCTGCTTGGCGTAAGGTTCGCCGTAGATCTCCACCTTGCCGCTGGCCAGGGGAACCAAACCCAAGGCGGCCTTGATCAGGGTGCTCTTGCCGGCCCCGTTCGGCCCGACCACCGCGATCAGCTTTCGCTCGGGCAAGATCAGGTCCACGTCCCATAAGACCGGCTTGCGGTGATAGGCAACCGTCATATCGTGGATTTCCACCGGCGGGGCTGGCATGGCGCGTCCTATTTGAGGGCCTCGACGATCGCGTTCAGGTTGTGCTCCACCATTCCGAGATACGTTCCTTCGCGGGTTCCCTCGGGCCCAAGGGCGTCGGAAAACAGTTCGCCTCCGATGGCCACCTTGTGACCACGGGCCGCGCAGCCTTCGACCAAGGCCCGGATATTCTTGATCGGCACGCTGCTCTCGACAAACACGGCTTTGACGCGGCGGGCGACGAGCAGGTCGATGATCTGGTTGACCGAGCCTAGGTCCGCTTCGGCAACCGTGCTGAGGCCCTGGAGGCCGTGGACTTCCACGTCGTAGGCCTCGCCGAAATAGCCGAAGGCGTCATGGGCCGTCACCAACACCCGTCGCTCCCTCGGGATTTCGGCCAACCGCTTCCTACATTCTTCGTCGAGCGCCTTCAATTTGGCAATATAGTTCGCGGCATTGCGGCGATAGTCGTCGGCCCGGCCGGGATCGAGCGCGGCGAGTCTCTCGGCCGCGTATTCCGCGCACCGCGCCCAAAGAGCGACGTTGAACCACACATGGGGGTCGTACACGCCTTCCGTCCCGGGCATGTGGCGGAGCGATGATGGGTCGGAACGTTTCAGCCCATCGGTCACCGCGTGGGTTGGCTTCCACCGGTCGAGCTTTTCCAACAATTCCGCCAGTCGCCCTTCGAGGTGCAGGCCGCTGTAGAACACCACGTCGGCCGAGGTCAACCTCCGCACATCTCGCGGCGTGGCCTTGTAGAGGTGGGGGTCGACGCCCGGACCCATCATCGCTTGCACGATCACGTGCTGGCCGCCGATGTTCTTGAGCATGTCGGCCACCATGCCGGTGGTGCAAACGACGCGCAGGGGGTACCGCGGCGCCGCTTTCGAATGCGATTCCGCCCGGCGGCAGCCCGCGCCGAGGCCCAGCCATGCGGCGGCGAGCGCCAGGCCGACACACGCCGCGGTTGGTTTCGCCAGGAGCTTCATTGCTCGTCAGGTTGCGTCATGGCCTCGCATGAGCGAGCGCAGGGCCCGATTCACTGCTTCATCGCGGCCTTTCGGGAGAAAGTCGCTTTGTTCGGCTCGAAACAGACCGAAGAGGCGTCCATCCCTGGCCCGTGAACAGTCATTGATTTGGAAACGTTCACGTTTGCCCCACATTACTCCCAGCCACCGACTCCCGTTTGAACTCGCGGACGTTGCGCACCAGGGCGTGGCCTTCGCAGATCTCGCTTTGGCGAGCGACGAGATCGCCGATAATGGCTTCCACGTCGTAGTTGAACTTGCGGGCCAAGGCGTTGCGCGCCTGCCGTACTTCTCGAACCAGGGGATCGTCAGGCATCGTTTTCTCCTTCTTCATCGTCCCCGCTGAACAATGCCTCCGGAGTACAAAGTATGGGCATCTGCCAACCCGCGGTCTCGCAAATGGAACGAAGCCTGGTTTCGATCCTGGCATTGGCAATATGCCGGCAGTTCCAAGTCAGCAGGTAATCCACTCCACCGGTCGTCGCCACGGCCACGTGTGCCGCATCACGCGCGGCTTTGGGCGCCAAGATGCCACTGGCCATAATTCTGCGAATCAGTTCGCTAGTCGCCTCCGTGATCCGCAAGGCCGGGAGGCCGCGAAGAATTCCGAGTCGCTTGGCAACCATACGAGGATCGCCTTGCCGAACCTCTTCCAAAACCACCGCCGACACGAAGCACTCGAACCGCGGTCGCTGGACCACCCACCAACGATTGGTCAGTACTTGGTGTGCTGCCACGATCAAATCGCGGCTGGGTTCGGACACCAAGTAACTCACGACCGTGGTTTCGAGGTACACTTTCTCCATCGAGGCTCCCCAGGCGGGTTAGGGCTGCCTGCGGCCCGACGATCATTATACTCGATTCGGGTTGTCCATTCCAACGCTCGCCAACGATTTCGCCCACAGCCGCAAAAGCACTCCGCCGCGGCGAGCGATTTTCGCCGAGAATTGCGTTTCGCGGCCGTCAAGGTCCTTTTGACGCCACAGGTCGCCGACCCGCCGCGATCCGCCGCTTCGCGCACTAACTTGTCGGTTGCGCGGTTGTAGTGGGCTTACCCCTGGTTCCAGCCCATCGGCGGCGTCAAGGCGAGCGTGTCGCCGCAAGAGAAACGGGTTGCCGGGACGGCAGCCGCAAATCGTCGGGCCGTTGATCCGCGGCGACGGTCGAACCGGCCACAAGCAAGGCCGCCACCGCGCCGATAAGGGATCGAGCGACGCAGCTCTTCATCATCTCCGCAACACCTTTGCACCAGGCAACGTTCGAACGCCCGCCCGCCATATCGCAGCCGCAACGGCCCGACCAGCGGCCATCCGCGGGGCATGCGGCGGTGCTGCCCCGCGGATTGATGGATTGGTAAACACTTCAGCCATCAGAAGTAACCGAAGCCAAGTTGCTGGTGTAAGGCTCGAAATGCGAACAAGTTATGTTGACCTGCAAGCATTGCATTCGCTGCAATGCTAGCACAAACGTGCAACTTGCTATGCGACTGTGACTTGCATCGAAATTACTCCATTCCGATGAAGTCTCACATGGATTGATGGATGGCCTTGATTCCGTTTTTCGGCTCGGAGTATAGTTGGCGCCGAATGGAATGAAGGTACCAAAGCATGTCGCCTTTGCCGGATTACCCAAATGCCTTGGATTTGCCAATTTCGCAAGGCAAGACCTTTACTCCCCGATTCCGTTTCTTGGCGGCCCTTGTATTGATCTGCCTCGTGCTGCGCGGCCTCATGGCGATGCGGGTACCGAGTGTTTGTCCGGACGGGGCACTGTACATCCAATTGGCCAAAGCCTTGGATGGCGGCGACATCCAACGGGGCTCGGAGGGAATAGGATTAAACATTTACCCCATCATCCTGATGCTGCTTCACCGCGCTGGGCTCGATTGGGAAACGGCCGGTGTGGTTTGGGGAGTGCTAATCGGCAGTCTTGTGGTGCTTCCACTCTACGGCTGGGTGCGCCGACAATTCGATGACCGCGTGGCCGCAATGGCCTGTGTCTTGTATGCGACACACCCCAGAGCAATTGAGTGGAGTCCGGAGATCGTACGGGACCCGACGTTTTGGTTCCTGCTAACGCTCTCGCTCTACCTGCTCTGGCGTGCGGTGACGGAAATTCGCCTGAGGTGGTTTCTCTTGGCGGGGCCAACATTGATCCTTGCTACGTCGACACGATTTGAGGGATGGGCGCTCCTCTTTCCCTTGCTATTTTGGGCCTTGTGGCGGTGGCTTGCCTTGCCAACAGTCCGCTCGCGCCTGGCGCTGGGCGTGATTCTTTGCGTTGCCGCAGTTCCGGTCCTGGCGCTGGTCGGCGGCATTTGCTGGCCGCGGGTTTTTTGGGAACATTTGCCTTTGCGGCTCGACATGTGGACAAGGTTTCAGACGTGGCTGGAGTGCTCGATGGGCAACGTGTCTGCGCCGCAAGTGGGCCTGAACCCAACGCTGCCGCCGCACATGGAACCGATGCCATTGACGAGAATGCTTCGGGTATTCGTTGCCACGATGACTCGGGGACTGTCGCCCCTTTACGCCTTGCTGATGTTCGGCGGGCTATGGGCCTGGCGTCGGACCTGGGCTCGGCGAGACCACCAAGCGATTTTCTATGCGGCCTTGGCCGTCTTGGTGGGAATTTGGATTCAGTTGTGGTATGACTTAAGCATCTGCACTCGCTACGCCTTGTCGATTGTTCTTGCGGCGTCGCCATTTGCTGCGCTGGGGCTTTTGGGGTTGGCGCAGCGTGCGGGGCGCATGGCTGAGCGGCTTGGCGCCACTGGCCACACGAGAGACGCGGCAGCGGGACTGCTAATTTTCCTTGTTGCCGCGGTCGGAATGGGCTCCGCCATGACGTCGAACCGGCCGTACTTCGCATCGCGCAAGTTCGCAGCCGACTTGGGGCGTTGGATGCGTCACACCCCAGTGTCGGCTCCGATGATTGTCGGACCGGTTGCCTTGACCCCGATCGTGCAATTCTACGCTGGAAAGGGGCGTTACGAAACGTTCCGAACCGACACGGCCGATGCCTCGACGATTGTCCGACTGGTGGAACAGTGTAATCCCGATTTCCTGCTATTGCGGACAACCAAACGGATCGACATCGAGCAGTCTAAGAGACTGGCTGAGCAGATGAAATGCCGAGGATTCCGGGAAATCGAACCTGTGGGTTACCCTAAGGGAAGTGATCCAGTCGTGGTCCTGGTAGGCCGCCGGATGAGCCTGGCGATGGCCCTTTCCAATCCCTGAGGAAGTGCTTCAACGGCATCACACGCCCCGAATCAGGAAAACTGATTTGCAAACTGAACTCGGCATGTTCACGCCAGATCGATCGGACCAGACACTGCGGCAGGACGGTGTCCCGACAGACGCTGCAGACGCGCGTCGGTTGAGCGTTGTCCTGGTTTCGTCGCAAAATGGTTGGCACGGGGGCGAGGAACAGGGAGCGCTGCTGGCCAGGGGGCTTCGCCAACGCGGCCACCGAACCGCCATTCTTGCGAGAGCCGACGGGCAGTTCGCGCGGCGGTTGGCCGACGAAGGCTTCCAGGTCGTTCGTTTCCGCGGCAACGGGCGCAATCCCGTGGCCTTTGGGCAAATCCGAGCCGCGCTTTGCCGCCTGCGGCCGGATGTCGTCCATTACAATGATCCTCACGCGGTGACGGCCGCGGGCCTGGCCGGGATCGGGTTGGGAATCGCGGCCCGCGTCGCGGCACGCCACTTGTGTTTTCCGATTCGGTGGACGATTCGGTATCGGGCGTTTTGCGATCGGATGATCTGCGTCTCCAACGCGGCTGCCCAAGCGTGCCGCGACAGCGGCATTCCAGCGCGGATGATCCGCGTGGTCCACGGTGGAATCGACCACGCCGCGTGGCAGCATGGCGACCGCGCCCGGGGCCGCCGCTCGCTCAACGCGAGGGACGAAGAACCTGTGCTGCTGACCGTTGCGCAGTTGGTGTCCTGCAAAGGACACGTTTATCTGCTGCAAGCCATGAAAAATGTCGTCCAGCGACGGCCGGAGGCTCGCCTCGCGCTTGCCGGCGATGGCCCCTTGCGGTCCCTGCTCACCGCCCAAGCCCGCGAATTGGGAATCGACTCTCACGTCCAATTCCTCGGTCACCGGGCCGACGTGCCCGACCTCCTGGCGGCGGCCGATCTGTTCGTTTTGCCGTCGCTGAGCGAGGCCCTGCCGGTCACCTTGATGGAGGCGATGCTGGCCGGTTGTCCGGTGGTGACCACGACGGCGGGGGGAATCGAAGACCTGGTGGGCAAGCCGAGCGAGGGGGGAACGCCTTTCGCCTGGACGGTCCCGCCCGGCGATCCAAACTTATTGGCCACCGCGATTCTCGAAGCCTTGGACAACCCCGAGCTGCGAGCCGCGCGCGTCGCGCGGGCGCGGCAGCGAATCCTCGAACACTTCACGGCCAATCGGATGGTCGACGAAACCCTCGCCGTCTACCGCGAAGCGGTGGGGCCAGATCAGAACCTATCCCATCCCCCCTCTCCCGCTTGCGGGAGAGGGGCCAGGGGTGAGGGCGGCTGAAATCGAGACAATTCTCTTCTCTTTCGGGCCGATCCCGGTGCTCGCTCGCCGTCACCCTCACCCTAACCCTCTCCCAGAGGGGGAGGGAACTTTTGGGATAGGCGGCCAAGTGTCAGCACTCGGAGCCTGGCGCAGGCCGTGCCTGCGCTGGATTCCAAGTGTCTCATGGCTTTCCGTTGCCTGTCGCCGACCGGGGCCGTTAGAATGCAGCAACTAGGCCCCCACAGGGCGACAAGTAGAGGGGTTGTTTTCACTTCACGTTGCAACGACCTTTCCCACTCTCATGACGCAACCAGAGCAACTCTACGACAATCCGCTGATTGCCCGCTATGCCTCGGCCGAGATGAGCGAGCTTTGGGGACCTCAGCGCAAGTTCAGCACGTGGCGGAGGCTTTGGGTGGCCTTGGCCGAGGCGGAAGCGGAGCTCGGGCTTCCGATCACGGCGGAGCAGATTGCCGAGCTTCGGGCCAACGTGGATCGCATCGACTTCGCGGCGGCCGAACGTTACGAGCGGCGGCTGCGCCACGACGTGATGGCCCACGTCCACGCCTATGGCGACGCCTGCCCCACCGCCCGGCCCATCATCCACCTCGGCGCGACAAGCTGCTACGTCACGGACAACACCGACCTGTTGCTGCTCCGCGAGGCGTTCACCTTGGTGCGGAACCGCGTCGTGGCGGTTCTCGCACAGTTGGCGGCCTTTGCCCGGCGACACCGCGACCTGGCCTGCCTCGCTTTTACCCACATGCAACCGGCCCAGCCGACGACGATCGGCAAGCGGGCGTGTCTTTGGGCCTACGACCTGGTGCTCGACCTGGCGGAGATCGAGCATCGTCTCGAATCGATTCAGGCCTTAGGCTCGAAGGGCACGACGGGCACCCAGGCGAGTTTTCTGGAATTGTTCGGCGGCGACCACGCCAAGGTCCGCCGCCTGGAGCAGTTGATCTGCGAGAAAATCGGCTTCGCGCGATCCTATCCCGTCACCGGCCAGACCTACCCGCGGAAAATCGACTCCCAGGCGCTGGCCGTTCTTTCCGGCATTGCCCAGAGCGCGCACAAGATGGCCACCGATCTGCGGCTCTTGCAGCATCGCAAGGAAGTGGAGGAGCCTTTCGAGAAGGATCAGGTCGGTTCGTCGGCGATGGCCTACAAGCGGAATCCGATGCGGAGCGAACGGATGTGCTCGCTGGCGAGGTTCGTCATCAGCTTGGAATCGAGCCCGGCCATGACCGCCGCGACCCAATGGCTGGAACGAACCCTCGACGACAGCGCGAACCGCCGGCTCGTGATTCCGCAAGCCTTCCTGGCGATCGACGCCGTGCTGATCTTGTACCAGAACATCGCCAGCGGCCTCGTTGTATATCCCCGCGTCCTGGCGAAAAACCTCGAGGCGGAACTGCCGTTCATGGCCACGGAGAACATCCTGATGGGGGCCGTTGCGGCGGGAGGCGACCGCCAGGACTTGCACGAGCGGATCCGCCGCCACAGTCAGGCCGCGGCCGCGATGGTCAAACAGGAGGGCGCGCCGAATGATCTGCTCGACCGCCTCGCCGCCGACCCAGCCTTCGCCGGCGTCGACCTCGACGCGACCCTCGACCCGCGACAATACATCGGCCGCGCCGCCGAGCAGGTCGACGAGTTCCTCGCCGAAGTTCTGGAACCCATTCTTGCCAAGTACCCGTCGGAAGCGACCGGCGCCGCCGAGGTTCGCGTGTGAAAGCCCGGGGATGGTCCCGACCCCACGGGGCGAGGTTTTATCCCGAAGCGGGCTGGGTCCGCAACCCAATAGTGAACAATCACTGTACGTCAAACTCACACGGCGGGCCTAGGCTCAACAAAAGATGGCAGGCGTTTATACTCCGCACGCGTTGAGATGACATGTTTTTCGGGCGAAAAGGACTCATTCTCGGCCGCGCGGAAAATAGCGCGAGGATCGCCGGCAAGAGGTTGTGTGGAGACGCCCCTTGACAAGCGCTTGCCGCCCCAGGCGGCCTTCGGCCCGGCATTCATGCCGGGTATCCTTGGGGCAACGCCACGGCGCAAGGCCCGTTGACGGGCCTTCTCGCTGGGCCGGCTTTAGCCTGACGGATTCCGCGAGGAAATCAAAATCTCGCGCCACTACTACGACGAACGTTGGCAGGACGGCGCGAACGGATCGCGCAGCATTCAGACTCGGCCTAAACGCCGCCCGCGAATCTCGGAGCGCGGGCGTCCCGCCCGCAAAAACAAATGCGGGCAAGATGCCCGCGCTCCATAGAAGAATCGGCCTCAACACCGCGCGCGAATCTGGGAGCGCGGGCGTCCCGCCCGCAAAACAAGATCGCGGCGAGAAGCCCCGTGAACCGGGCTTGAGGTTCGCCACGGGATCGAACCCCCGACCCGGCGTCAAACGCCGGGCCGAAGACCGCCTGCGGCGGCGAAGGCCCGTTAACGGGCCTCTGTGTTCGGCGATTTCCCAGCGAGGGCTTTCGCCGCAGCCGTTTCCAGCGGGCCCCGAGGGGGACAGTGCCCGTGAACGGTTGCTATCCTTCTTTCAATACCTCTCGCACCGTGTCGAGATTTACCCCGCCGACGAGTTCGACGCGCCCGAGCCGCGACGGGAGCACGAAGCGGAGCTGGCCGTGTTCGACCTTTTTATCGTGCATCATGGCGCGGAGGATCTGGTCGATCTCCACGTCGGGCAATCGGGTGGGGAGGCCGAAGGCGGCCAGCAGTTTCTCTTGTCGGCTGGTGACCGAGGCGTCGATCCGGCCCAACCGTTCCGCCAAGCGCGATTCGCACACCATGCCGATCGCCACCGCTTGGCCGTGCAGCAGCGATCCATAGCCCGTAAGGCTCTCCAGCGCATGGCCGATCGTGTGACCATAGTTCAACACGGCCCTCAGCCCGCTCACCTCGCGTTCGTCCTGCTCGACGATGTCGGCCTTCAAGCGGCAGCAACGGGTAATCACGTGGCGCAAGGCCGACGGATCGCGGTGGAGAAGTCCGTCGGCGTGGTTTTCGAGGAACTCGAACAGGGCCGCATCGAGAATGACGCCGTATTTGACGACTTCGCCAAGGCCGGCGCGGTACTCGGGATCCGGCAGGGTGGCGAGGGTGGCCGTGTCGATCAAGACGCCCCGCGGCTGAAGGAACGCCCCGACCATGTTCTTGGCCGCCGGGAGATTGATGCCCACCTTGCCGCCAACCGAACTGTCCACCTGGGCCAACAGGGAGGTGGGGGCCTGGAAGAAGGGGATTCCGCGGGCATAGGTGGCCGCGACGAATCCGGCCAGGTCGCCGACCACGCCCCCGCCCACGGCCACGACCACCGTCTTGCGGTCGCCCCCCAAGTCCAAAAGCTTTTCCCAAAGCTCCGCGGCCGTGGCCACGCACTTGGACTGCTCGCCCGGTTCGATCACCACGAGATCCACCATCGTGGAATTCCGGGCCAGACCCTCGGCGGCCTGAAGCCCATGAGGCTTTTCCACGTTCTCGTCGGTGATCACCACCGCGTGCGAAACGTCGCTCCGCCGGGCCACGAATGGCCCGAGCTGACTGAGATTGCCCTCGCCGATCTCAATGTCGTAACTCCGCTCGCCCAACGAAACGCGGACGACCTCGACCGTTTCACTCACTCGTCATCTCCTTTTGACCCTCGGCCGTCTTCAGGCCGGGCGGAAGGTGTCCTGAGGTATTGCGCCTCAACATGCGCGGGCCGGGCACGCGGCTTCTTCCAAGGTTGTTCACGATGGGCTTTTGGACGCCGCTTGCGTTAGGCGTTCCAGGTCCGCGGGCGTCACCGTGATTTGACGGCAGAAACCGGCATGGAGACGAACGTACTCAAGCTTTGCCGCGCTCGCGGCGTCGGCGTGCAGGGCCGCCTCGATTCGCTCCCGATCGCCAGGAGCAAGAGGCCGAAGGTCTTCCGGCCAGACGGTCTTCGTCTCGATGACCAGCGCTTCCCGATAGGGATCGAAGTTTTCATTCATGGCGGCTTCGGCGTGCATGAAGGGAAAATCACGGGGATAACTTGCGTCGATTGTACGTCCTGGACCGCGGCAATGCACTAGGCCCGATCGATGGGAAACGCCATCGCCTCGCGGAGGTCCTTGGCGTTGGCGGCCAGCATCACCACGCGGTCGAATCCCAATGCCGCGCCGGTCGCGGGCGGCAAACCCGCCTCCATCGCCGCCAGGAGACGGCTGTTTTCCGGCAGGGGCCGCTTTCCATCCCTTTGACGCCAGGCGTTGTTGGCCTGATGTCGCTGGCGAAGCACGGCGGGGTCCGTCAACTCGTGATAACCGTTGGCCAACTCGATTCCGGAGGCATAGAGTTCGAAACGTTCGGCGACCGGCGGGGGACCGGGGCGCACTCGGGCCAAAGCCGCCTGGCTTGCGGGAAAGTCGTACACGATCACGGGTCGGCCAATCCCCAGCGACGGCTGGACACGATCCGCCAACAAGAGATCCAGCCAACCGTCGCGGTCGTCCGCGGCAAGAGTCGCCGGGATTTCCACGCCCAACTCGCGGGCCCGCCTCGCCAGCTCCGCCGCCGTGGCTCGATGCGGGTCAACTCCCGTCCGGCTCGCAAAGGCCTCGCCATAGGGGATCGTTTCCGCCGGTCCGCGACCCAGCAAGCACTCGCACAACTCGCTCAACAGCCGCACGCCCGCCGCCATGTCATCGCCCACGCGATACCATTCGACAATGGTGAACTCGGGATTGTGCAACGGGCCTTGCTCGCCCCGACGAAACGCCCTCGTCACCTGGTAAATCGCCGTTGCCCCGGCAGCCAGGAGCCTCTTCATGCCGAACTCGGGCGAGGTTTGGAGCCAGAGGGGCTGGGTCGGGTTGTCCGCCGACGACGGCGTCTCCCTCGGCACGGCGAAAGGCTCAATGTGCCGGTCGACGACCGTGTCGGCCGAGAGGATCGGCGTCTCCACTTCGAGAAAACCGCGGACCTCGAAGAATTGGCGGACCTTGCCCAGCAGCCGGGCACGCAGCCGCAGGGTGTCCCAGGAAGCGGTGGGCAAATAGTCGGGGGAAAAGACGGCCATCCGCCCGCCTTCCGCGTCGCACCTCAGGGCTGGAGCATCACGCCTTCACGCGCTCGATGTACTCTCCAGTGCGCGTGTCGACCTTGACGTACTCGCCCATTTCGACGAACGACGGGCAGAGAATCTCAGCCCCGGTCTCCATCCGGCAGGGCTTGGTGACGTTGGTCGCCGTGTTGCCGCGGACACCCGGCTCGCAGTACTCGATCTTCAGCACCACGTGGTTGGGCGGCGAGACGCTGATCGGGTTGCCATTGAACAACGTCATGCTGCAAATCATCCCCTCCTTGAGGTACTTCCACGCCTCGTCCACCATTTCCTTGCTCAACTCATATTGCTCATACGTCTTGTTGTCCATGAACACGAATTGATCTTGCTGCCGGTAGAGGAATTGGGCCTCGATCTCTTCCACGTCGGCCGCCTCGATCGAGTCGCCGCTCTTGTAGGTCCGGTCGATCACCGTGCCGCGAAGCAGGTTGCGGAGCTTGCACTTGTAAAGGGCCTGCCCCTTGCCCGGCTTGACGAAATTGCACTCGATCATCAGATACGGGTCGCCGTCCAACTGAACCTTCAACCCCTTGCGAAACTCGCTTGTGTTGTACGAAGCCACGTGCGCAATCCTGTATTCAGCTTCCTGAGACCAAAACTTTCCGTTAGCATGGAAGAGGGGATATTCTACTTTCTCGTCGCTGCGAGGAAAGGTCCGCCGATTTGAATGACTCGCGACCGAGTGAAACGCCCCCTCTTTTTGTGACTGACCTCGATGAACTTTACCGGATGCTTGACCTTCCGGAGCGATCGGGGGCCCCCTCTAAGCTAAAACACACCAATTTCCCCCTGCTTGCCCCAAGACCCTATCTTTCCCGAATCCCTAAAGGCGATCCAGACCACCCCCTGCTCTTGCAGGTAATTCCCAGTTTAGAGGAGCTCCAATCCCCTCATGGGTTTGTTTGCGACCCTTTCGGGGAGAACGATACCATTGCATCGAGCGGTACCCTCCGGAAGTATCCCGGCCGATTGCTCATCGTAGCAACTTCGGAGTGCGCCGTCCATTGCCGGTTCTGTTTCCGGCGGCATTTGCGCGACCGGTTTCCCCCGCTGGATGAGATGCAATGGCGCCGAATCCGAGCCGACATCGACGCTGACCCATCGCTCCGCGAGGTGATCCTCAGTGGCGGCGATCCGCTCACATTGCCCTCCCACCTTTTGGCGGACGTTCTCGACCGGTTGTCGCAATCTGGCCATGTTCAGAGGGTGCGAATCCACACCCGGGTTCCGGTGATGCTCCCCCAACGAGTCACCCCTGAGTTGATCGAGGCGTTTTGGCCAGCCAGGGAGCGACGGAAGACGGTCATCGTCGTGGTCCACGTCAATCACCCGGCCGAGATCGACGACTCGGTCGCGGCGGCCTTTTCGCGGTTTGTGGACGCTGGTATTCCCTTACTAAGTCAATCAGTGCTCTTGCGCCGAGTAAACGACCGCCTGGAAGTGCTCGCCGAGCTGTTCGAGCGCCTCATCGACCTGCGCGTGATGCCTTATTACTTGCACCAACTCGACCGGGTGGCGGGGGCCGCGCACTTTGAAGTTCCCGAAAGCGTGGGCGTGAAACTCGTGCAACAGCTCCGCGCGATCTTGCCTGGCTACGCCGTGCCTCGCTACGTCCGGGAAACCGTGGGCGAGACCAGCAAACAGGTCTTGGCTTAGCTGCCCCCTGTTTCGGATTTTACTCCGCGCGGCCGAATATGAGTCCTTCTTATTCGAGAAACGTCTCATTTCAACGCCTGCGGAGCATAAAGGCCCGCCCGAGGGCCTTGGCCGCCGTAGGCGGTCTAGAGGCCCGGCGTTTCACGCCGGGTCGCGGTCGATCCCATGGCGAACCTCAAGCCCCGTTGACGGGGCTTCTCGCTGCCTTCGTGATTTGCGGGCGAGACGCCCGCGCTCCCAGATTCGCGGACGGCGTTTAGGCCGCTTCCCCTGGGGAACGCAGGCATCTTGCCCGCATTTCTCCAGGCGGGCGACACGCCCGCGCTCCGTGTTTTGCCCCAGGCGGTCGGCAATTCCCCAGCGCGGTGTCCAGCCGCGAGTAGATTTGCGCGGGAAAGCACGTCCTCGGCGACTGTGTTTAATTGAGTTGCGATGAGTCCTCCGTTGGGGTCAAGGCGCCGACATGCCGAGGTTCTTGACGAGAAAAGCCCAGTCGTCGGTGATTTCTTCGATCCGTTTGGCGGTGGGTTTGCCGGCGCCGTGGCCGGCCCGGGTGGTGATGCGGATGAGCACGGGGGCGTCGCCGGCCTGGGCCGCTTGGAGGGCGGCGGCGAACTTGAAGCTGTGGCCGGGGATCACGCGGTCGTCGGTGTCGGCCGTGCTCACCAGCGTGGCCGGGTATTTCGTGCCCGGCTTGATGTTGTGGTACGGGGAATACGCCAGCAAGACCTTGAATTGCGCGGGATCGTCGGGCGAGCCGTAGTCGTCCACCCAAAGACGGCCCTCGGTGAACTTGTGGAAGCGGAGCATGTCCATCACGCCCACCGCCGGGAGGCACGCGCCGAACAACTCGGGCCGCTGGGTCATCACCGCCCCGACCAACAGCCCGCCGTTGCTGCCGCCCTGGATCGCCAGCTTGTCGGGCCGGGTGTAGCGGTTGGCGATCAGCCATTCGGCGGCGGCGATGAAGTCGTCGAACACGTTCTGCTTCTTTAACAGCCGCCCGGCCTCGTGCCACGGCTTGCCGTACTCGCCGCCGCCACGGAGGTTCGCCACGGCGTACACCCCGCCCATCTCCATCCACATCAGGCGGCCGACGGAAAACACCGGCGTGAGCGAGATGTTGAATCCGCCGTAACCGTACAAGAGCGTCGGGTTCGCGCCGTCGAGCTTCAGGCCTTTCTTGTGCGAAATGAACATCGGCACGCGGGCGCCGTCCTTGCTTTGGTAGAAGACCTGTTTGACCTCGTAGTCGTCGGGGTTGAATTTCACCTCCGAGCGGCGGATGAGGCGGCTCTCGCCGGTCATCATGTCGTAGCGGTAGATGCTCGGCGGCGTGGCGAAGCTGGAGAACGAATAGAACGTCTCGGTATCGGTCCGCCGCCCGCCGAAGCCCGCCGCCGAGCCGATGCCCGGGAACTGGACCTCGCGCACGAAGCGGCCGTCCATGGCGAAAATCTTGACCTGGGGCTTGACGTCCTTGAGATACTCGGCCACGAAGTGGTTCCCGATGACGTTCACGGCCTGGAGCGTTTCTTCCGCCTGGGGAATGACCTCTTTCCAAGCGGCCCGTTGCGGCCTGGCCAGGTCGATGCCAATGACCCGGCGGCGCGGGGCGTCGACGTCGGTCTGGAAGTAAAGCACCGCACCGTCGTTGCCCACGAAGGTGAATTCGTGGTCGAAGTTGTCGATCAGCTCGACGGGCATGGCAAACGGCTCGGCGAGGTCCTTGACCGTCACGCGGTACTTCTCGTCGGTGCCCCGGCCGGTGGTAATGACCAACCAGCGGCCGTCGTCGGAGACGGTCGCGTCGTACATCCACTCCGGGTGATCGGGCCGGTAATAGACCAGCACGTCGTCCGACTGCGGCGTGCCGATGCGGTGATAGCAGAGCTTGTTGTTGAGGTTCAAGACCTGGAACTCGGCCCCTTTCTTCGGCTCTTCGTAGCGGCTGTAGAAGAACCCCTTGGAATCCTTGGTCCAAGCCGGCCGGGTGAACTTGGTCCACTTCAGCTCGTCGGCGATCGGCTTGCCGGAGGCGATGTCCAGCACGCGCCAGGTCGTCCAGTCCGAGCCTGCCTCGGCCACGCCGTAGGCCAGGTACTTGCCGTCTTCGCTGGGCACGACGCCAGATAGCGCGATCGTGCCGTCCTTGGACCAGGTGTTCGGGTCGATGAGCACGCGAGGCTCGCCCTCCAGCGAATCCATGACGTAGAGCACCGACTGGTTCTGAAGCCCGTCGTTCTTGAAGTAGAAGTAGCGTCCGCCCTCCTTGAAAGGCGACGAATACTGGGCGAAATCCCAAAGCTCGGTCAGCCGCTTGCGGATTTTCTCGCGCTGGGGAATCGCCGCGAGGTACTGGGAAGTGAGCTTGTTCTGCGAGGCGACCCAATCGGCGACCTCCTTGGACTGGCGAACATCCTCCTCAAGCCAACGATAAGGATCCGCGACCTGCACTCCGTGGAGGGTTTCGACGAGGTCCAGCCGCCGAGTTGGCGGATACTGGAGGCGGGGTTCGGCCGCGGCAGCGGCGATCAACGTTCCAAAGGTCATGAGAAGCGATGTCCTGACAGGGTTCATTGTCCAATCTCCCGATGTTTGCCTGGATCCCTTCCCGCCAAACCATTCTTGGCGAGGCGTCAACCGAGTAATCCACGGCGGAGTAAAGTCTTCCAGCAACTGACCCGGCCTGGCGTCCGCCTCACGGCCTGGCCTATCCTCGGCGTCGCACAAGCGAGGTATTGCGGAAATCTCCCTTTCACGGGGCCAACGCGGGGACGGCGACCACCGGGAATGCTAACCTATTTTTTCTCGGAATCAACCGGCTGGAAACGGCTTTGCAGCGGGGCCTTGGGTTTCGTCGCCGCCGCGATTGGAGTAAAATCCTCTGGCAAGATGCTTTGGCGAGAAGGAGACACCAAGATGCGCAGTGGCCACGCGGCGATCCAGATTCTGGGAGTTGTCGTCATATTGGGCCTCCACGCCATCCTTGCATCGGCGGCGGATACGTCGCCGACCCAGCCGCGGGCCGACGATCCCGTCCAACCGGTGATCGACGCGGTCGAGAAGGCCTGCCTGGAGCGCACGGTGTTTATGATCGGTCGGGTCAAGGCCGAGCGGCTGGCCGAACTCGTGCGCCAGTCCAAGCCCAAGCTCGTGGTCGAGTGTGGCACGGCGATCGGCTACTCGGGCCTGTGGATCGCGAGGGAGTTGAAACGCTCCGGCCAAGGACGCCTGATCACGATCGAGATTGTCCCCGCCAACGCCCGCGAGGCCGAGGCCAATTTCCGCCGGGCGGGCCTGCAAGACCTCGTCGAAGTCAAGCTCGGCGATGCCCGAAAAGTGATCGCGGAAATCGCCGGACCGATCGATTTCCTCTTTCTCGATTGCGGCTACTCGAACTACCACCCGTGCTTCACGGCGGCGGAAAAGAAGCTCAGTCCGGCGGCGATCGTGGTGGCGGACAACGTCGGCCTCGGCCCTGGCGCGATGGACGATTACCTCCGCCTTGTCCGCGCCAAGTACCAGAGCCGCACGGAGTGGTTCGACATCAAGCTCCCTTGGGGCGACCGCGACGCCATGGAAATCACCGTGATTACCCCGCCAAAAAGGTAATCGCGCACCCTCTTCAGGTGCATTCGCTTGCGACTCCCGGGGACAAACCAGGGATGCCTGGCGTTTTCTGGGCCGCGCCCCCGGCCTACGATCACCGCGCGGTTGAGCTGGCCGTTCATCGATGGGGATGCTGGTCGCCGACAACTGCCGATTAAATCCGCCATTCTGCTGGGGGGCATTGTTGGTCGCAAGATGTTTTCCCGTAAGGATTTGCTAAATAAACCAGGATGTCGGGGGCGAGCAAACTGATGTTGCCGTGGGGTGAGCGGGGCCACTATAATCCGCCGCCCGACTGGGCTACCCGCGGAGCACCGGCGGGGAGAATTTTCAAGGATAGTTCGTTCGCGTTCTGGCGGGAAAGCAGTCTCGCGTGCGTCAACTGTATCCATTGCTTTGGGCAGCCACGCTCGCCTTGGCGGCAGTAGTCCTGCTGCGGCCTGGTGGCTTGGGGACTATTCTGGCCCTGGCGGCCCAGTGGGAGAGCGTGCCCTGGTCCGATACGTACATCCCGCCCTGGACACGAGCGACCACAACGCCACCAACCGCCATTGGGCCCAGTGGTCCACGATCAGGGTCGCGCCCCGCCGCCTGGCCCCAAGCAGCCTTGGCCGACCAAAACCAAGATCGACAATCCCCCGGGCCCGTCGATGACCCGGTTTCAGCCGGCCTTTCGCCCATCAATCCCTTGCGAACCGACGCAATTCGGCCAGACGCCCCCGATGCGCCAACCTCTCCGCCAAAAGGGCCACCTCAAAACGAAGCACCAGCTCCGCATCGGTGGATGGCCCCGGTGGACGAACGGAAGGGCTTGGAGGCCAGTTCGCCCTCGTTGGGAGGAGCATCTCAAACCGCCTCGCCGAGCGAGGCAACGGATTTCCCCGAGAATCGAGCGGAACAGGACTTTGCGGCGGCGCACGATCCATATGCCGAGTCTGGCCAATCCGGTTCCGAGCCACCCCGTTGGACGCAAACAGAGCAGCCACGATGGAGCATCCCCCCGCGGCAAGAGGATCGAAGTCGTGAATTCCAACAGCACGGGCGATTGGATCGTCCGGGGGATGTTGGGCCGACTTGCCCTGCCGAAGGCGTTCCAGGAAATCCCCACGGGTTTGTCGCTTCAGGAGAATCGAGCGGATCGGCAGCGGAGTTGTCGGCTGGCGATGGGCAGCCCCATCGCGGTGAGGATACGCCGACGTGGTCGGAACCCACTCCTTGCGAAGGCGCCGAAATCCTCGGCCGCGTAGGTTCCGAGGTCATCCTGGCCAAGGAGGTCTCCTGGGGGATTGCCGAGCTGAGGGCCCAAAACAAGGATGTGCCGCGGGATTTGTTGGAGGCGAAAATACGGGAAATACTCAAGCAGCGGGTTGCGCAGAAGATCGAGGAACGCTTGATCATCCAGGACGCGCAGCGGACGATCCCGAAAGACAATTTTCCCAAAATCCGCGAGAACGTGGCTCGCGAGTTCGAGGCATCCCAGATCCCACGGTTGATGAAGTCCACCGGCGCCCGCACCCGGGAGGAATTGGACCGCCTGCTGGAGGCGTCGGGCAGTTCGATTGAGATGCAAAAAAATAGTTTCGTCGACGCGGTGCTCGCCAACGAGTGGCTCAGGCATCAGGTGAAGATCGAAGAAGACGTGGGCCACGAGGAGATGCTGAACTACTATCGTCAGCACGTTTCCGAATTCGAGACTCCGGCCCGGGCACGCTGGGAACAGTTGACCGTGCGCGTCGCAAGGTTCCCCAGCCGGGAGGAAGCCTATGCGGCGTTGGCCCAAATGGGTAATCAGGTCCTCGACGGAACGCCGTTTGCCGAGGTGGCGCGGGCGCAGTCCCATGGTTCGACGGCCCAGCAGGGCGGCCTATGGGACTGGACAAGTCAGGGCAGCCTGGCGTCCGCGCTTTTGGATCGGGCCATTTTTGGCGACGGCGCGCGTCCGGGCATACCGGTTGGCGCGCTTAGTCCGATCCTTGAAGAGGAGCACGCCCTGCACATTATCCGCGTTTTGGAGCGGGAACCTCCGCGCCGCACTCCCTTCGAGCAGGCTCAAGTCGAAATCAAAAAGAAGATCCGCGCCCAACGAGAAGTCAAGGCGAAGCAAGATTACCTTGCCAAGCTCCGCCGCCAGACGCCCGTGTGGACGGCCTTCGACCCGCCCGCCGCCGCCTCCACGTCGAACGGCTGGCTGCGATAGCGGCGTTGAGCCATGCGTAGGCAGGAGGGGCGCCATTCGGCGAGCGAAATCGCCGCGGCTTCGGCCCGCTTGGCTCAAGATCTGCCCGTCGCCTTGCTGTTGTCCCTCGGAAGGCAGCGCAGTCGCCGCGGCCCAGCCGTGAGGGATCGAGGAGTCGTTTCAGCCAACGCCCGATCACCTGGCCGCCGCCGCGAGCGGCCCCGCCAGGTGGAGCTCAATCTGGGGAATTCATCGCCGTTGAAGGCGTCGCGTCAGGAATGGTCTTTTTTTTCCTTTCGGCCCTTGAGAACCGAGGTTCCATGAACGAGAAGCTTGCGGTGATCTTCGATATGGACGGCGTGCTGGTCGACAGCTACCAGGCGCATTATCAAAGCTGGCAACGGGCGGTCGCCACGGTGGGACGGACGATGAGCCTGGAGCAGTTCAACGCGACGTTTGGGCGTACCAGTCGGGAAATCATCGCCGCGCTGTGGCCGGACGCGGTCGCCAGCGAGGCGGACATCGCCCGGCTGGATGCCCTCAAGGAGGCCGCGTATCGCGAAATCCTCGCCGCCAATTTTCCACCCATGCCCGGCATTCAGGAACTCCTGGAATCGCTCCGCGCGGCCGGCTTCGCCTTGGCAATCGGTTCGTCGGGCCCGCCGGAAAACGTCGCGCTGGTCTTGGAGCGGTTGGGAGGGCGGGCCATTTTTGACGCGGTGGTGGACGGGATGGACGTCAGCCGGGGCAAGCCCGATCCGCAAGTCTTTCTCCTGGCGGCCGAGCGTTTGGGCGTTCCGCCTGACCATTGCGTGGTCGTGGAAGACGCTCCTCTCGGGATCGCCGCGGCCAAGGCCGCTGGCATGGCGAGCGTCGGCCTGGTGAGCACCGGCCGCACCCGGCAAGCCCTCGCCGCCGCCGACCTCGTGGTCGATTCGCTCGCCGAGCTATCTCCGGCGATTTTCCGGGAATTGTTGCAACGACGCCGACAATGAATGGGTCGCACGGCCAGCGGGAAATGAGCCGCAACCACGGCCCGTGCGATGGTTAGGCCCCGCCGCGCCCGCGCAGCTCGCCCCTCAGGCTGCCTCAACGTCTCGACGCGTTGCCTTGCTGCGGGAAGGTTTTGCGACTAAAATGCCAATAGGTTGGGGGCGGCTGGAACTCCCTATCGATTGGGCTGGCGTGCGCGACAGTCTGGCATGGATTCGCCCCGAGGGCATCTTGAAAAGGCCAACGGAGCGAGGTCGTGGTACTGACCGAAATCGACCGAGGTGTCTTGGAACGCTGCTTAAGTGGCAAGCCTCAGGCATGGGAGGACTTCGTCAATCGCTTCTTGGGTCTGGTGGTCCACGTCGTCAATCACACTACGCAGATTCGGGGGCTTTGGATCAGTTCGGAAGACCGAGACGATTTGGTGAGCGAGGTGTTCCTCGGCATTCTCCAGGACGATTTCGCCGTTTTGCGCCGTTTTCGTGGGCAGAGCAGCCTGGCGACCTATTTGACGGTGGTGGCAAGGCGGATCGTGGTTCGCAGCCTCCTTCGCCAAAAACGTGGCCTCGCCGAATCAAGCCATGTGCCGTATGAACTCCCCGATCCATCAAGCGACGAAGCAAGCGAGGCGGACTCGCTGGCCGAGGATCGCGACCAGGTAGAACAATTGCTCGGCAAACTCGAAGAAGATGAAGCGGCAGTGGTCCGCATGTACCACTTGCAAGGCAAAACCTACCGTGAAATTAGCAGCGAAACCGGGGTGCCGGAGAACAGCATCGGCCCCATCCTGAGCCGGGCACGGAACAAAATGCGGCGAGCGGGCACAAATCCCGCCCCTGGCTGACCTGGCCGTCCCAGGCACGGAAAACCTGCGTTGGGTTCCGACGCCCCCGGCTTTGAGCTTTCGGCTTGCGTGCGCAGGAGCCCGCACTTTGCCCCCTGGACTGCATGGTCCCCCAGCGATATCATCGAGGCTCGCGAAGAAACGATGCCTCGGGGAATCCCGACATGCGTCCTTGGAAGCTTTCCGAAGTCAACTACGGCATCGTGGGCCGGGAACGATATGAGGTGGCCGTCCTGCCGTTGGGCGCCACCGAGCCTCATAACCTCCACCTCCCCTACGGCATGGATGTCTTCGAGGGGGAACTGATCGGCGACAAGATCTGCGAGGCGGCATGGCAGCGCGGCGCCAAGGTCATGCTGTTGCCGACCATTCCCTACGGGACGCAGACCAATCAGCGAGCGTTTCCTTTCGCCATGAACGTCAATCCCTCGACGCTCAGCGCGGTGGTCGCGGATCTGGTGGAGAGTCTTGTCGCGTCGGGAATCGTGAAGATCGTGCTTTTGAACAGCCATGGCGGCAACGACCTCAAGCCAACGCTCCGCGAACTGTACGGCAAGACTCCGGCCCATTTGTTCCTCTGCGATTGGTATCAGATTTTTCAGGACGTCCATCACCACGTCTTCGAGGAACCGGACGACCATGGCGGCGAGATGGAGACCTCGCTGGCGCTGGCCTACTGGCCGGAACTCGTGGCGAGAACCCCCGACGGCTCGCTGGCCGCCGACGAGGGACGCAAAAGCCCAAGTCGATTCGAGGCCGTCAATCGCGGCTGGGTCTCCATCGCCCGACCCTGGCATCTGTTGACAACCAACACCGGCGCGGGCAACCCCCACGCGGCGACGGCCGACAAGGGACGGCGGCTTGTCGAAATCCTTGTCGAACGTCTTGCCGGGTTTTTGGTCCAGCTTTCGGCGGCCACGGTCGATGAGCGATTCCCCTATTGAAGTTTCCAACGCGGCTTCCGCGGCAAGACCATGCGATCGAAGCTCAAGGGTCCGCGGGAGACAGTCCCCGTGAACGGCTGCTTTTTGGTCCCGTATCCAAGTTTCCGACCGAGGAGGTCACGCATGTATTTCCGCTGCTCGATCACGGCCATGCCGAGGCGGTTCGAACATTCGGCTCTGGCGTTGCGTGGGCCTGGCCTTTTCTGGGCGGCTTTGGCGGCTTGCGTTTTGCTAGCGTCCGGCGTGCGCGGCGCCCAACCGCCCGCCGGCTTGCTGCTCCGCACCAGCGACGTCTTGATGCTTCATCGGCTCTGCGCAAGCGAGGCGGAGACCAAGGAACCCCTGCGAGGCTTTCGCCGCTACGGATTCGGGGGCGCGCTGGTTGCCGAGTCAAGCATTCTAGCCTTTGAAGAGAATTCACGATTCACGTATATCGTCGCCGATCTGACGCCGCGTCGCGAATCCGAGCCGAAACTGAAAGACGATTCGCCTCGAATGATCCGCCGTCTGGTGGCGGTCAAGCCGGCGTGTTTCCTGGTCGACGACCAGGTCCGCCGCACCACGCCAGGCAAGCGACTCGCGTGGTCGTTTCAGACGGCGGGACCGGCGGACGTGAGCAGCCGGCGGATTCGCGTGGTCGAGGGCGACTGGGAAGTGGTGGTGCGGATGCTCTTGCCCCGCAACGTCCAAGTCGCCAAGACCGCGCGGAAAGCCGGGGTTCAGGCGGGTTATGTCGTCGATCTGAGCGCGGAGGGCGATCCCGACGAGGTGCGTTTCCTCAATGTCGTCCACGTCCGGCAGGTCGCGGACAAGTCCCCGCTCCCCTTGGTCGAGGTCGTCGAGAAAGGAGGTCCGGCGTTGATCACGGTTCGGGCCGGCGAGCAGGCCTACCAGTTTAGCCTGCCGCGATGGCGCGACGGGGCGGGAACCGTCGCGGTGATCGATGCCAACGCGAAGCCGTTGGCCGAGCCGCGGCCGCTGGCCTCGGGAATCTTGCCGCACTCGGCCGATGGCGTGGCCATGATCGAGCGCTGGGACGCGGCGTATCGCGACGGGCGGAGGCCGCCGTGGGACTCGGGCAGGCCCTCCAGCGATCTCGTGCGGGCCGTGGAACAGGGAACGCTCAAGCCATGCCGTGCCGTGGAACTGGGTTGTGGCAGCGGCACCAATGCCATCTATCTGGCCCAACGCGATTTCGAGGTCACCGCCATCGACCTCGCCCCGACCGCGCTGGCCATCGCCGAACGCAAGGCCCGCGAGGCGGGCGTCAAAGTCCGCTGGCTCTTGGCCGACGTGCTCGCCCCGCCCAAACTCCAACCGTTCGACTTCATTTACGACCGCGGGTGCTATCACGGGCTGCGCAAGCAGCACGCCGCGGCGTATGTCGAGTCGCTGCGCCGCCTGTCACGGCCCGGAACACTGGTGCTTATCTTGGCCGGCAACGCCAACGACCCCCAACCGCGTTCCGGCCCTCCCCGCGTGACCGAAGAGGAAATCCGCGGCGATTTCTCGAAACTCTTCGATATCCTACACCTCCGCGAGACGCGGTTCGATTCGCTCGACCCGAAGGGCACGGGCGCGCTGGCCTGGTCCGTGCTCATGAGGCGCAAAGGCTGACGCGGGGCGTCGATGCACCGCGTCAAATGGCTTCCACGGACAAACGAACGAGAGCGGCCTCGGGCCGTGGCCTCTGACGATGCCGCCCACGCCCAAAGGTTGTACGATCCAACTGTCAAGGCCCGATCGGCGTGGGAGTCCGTTCGAGGAAATCCCTCGGCCCACGCAACGTGTAGTAGGGATAGGTGATTGCGGCCATGGGTGGCTGCTGCGGCTGCATGGCCGGTGTGCCTCGACCACGGTCGCGGCAGCGGCGTCCGTCGCCGTCGCATGGCGCCCAACCACGGGCCAGGCGTCCGCACGATTGGACGCACGGTTCGTCGTCGCAAACGACCTGACTGCGCAAGCAGCCAGAAACCCCGGCCAGGATCGCCGAAGCAAATAGCGCAAACAGTATTTTTCTCATACCCCCCGATTCCTTCTCGCTGTTTTGGTGCCCGGCCCCGCACGGCTGCCGTAAAGCCCCATGGGAGACGTTGGCAGGGTCTACCGGACGTCGTACGTCTCGGGTAAGGGAAATCATGGCCACTCGTTGGAGGGGCCATTGGCGGGAGTTCCCTTGCAATCAGATCGGGTGCAACAAGCAGTAGAATCCAGAAAATCAGCACCCGTCGCACCGTCAGAATCGCCGTAGGACGCCTCCCTTGGCAAGTATCCAACCAAGCCAGAACAAGCTGGGCAAATCGTAGGGCGCGGGCCCCCGCCCCCGTCACAGAAAATGCGGGCAAGATGCCCTTGCTCCGTAATCGCAATCGGCCAATACACCAATTGAGGGGGGTGGCAACGCGAGCCTCTGGCCAAGGCTGGGCAAATTGCCCCTATGGCAGTCTAGAAGAAAATGCAGCCAGCGCCGGCGATTCCGCAGGGGTGACGCTTCCAACGGTTCGTTGGGGTCACAATCAGGAAGGGAAGCCCTTGCTCGGGAGCGTTTTCCAGAATTGGCTTGAAATCCCGCAGGCTGCTCCAGTCAGGATTGCCAGAGTCGGCCCGCAACCTTCACTCGGAGGCCTGTTCTGGAGGCGTCATAGTTTTTTCCAGGATGACTCGATTGCCTGTCTCGTTGAACTCGACCCGGGACATGAAGCTTCGCATCAACATGATGCCGCGGCCGCAGGGGGATTCGAGGTTTTCCGGATCGGTGGGGTCTGGCACGGAGGCGGGGTCGAATCCCTTGCCCTGGTCTTCGATCTCGACGCGAACCAGGTCCTTGCAGATGCCACAGCGGATTTGGACATGTTTGGCCGGGTCGTAGTGGTTTCCGTGTTTGATCGCATTGATCAAGGCCTCTTCCAAGGCCAGACGGACCCCGAAAACATCATGTTCCGGCCATTTGAGACGTTCCAATTCCGCCAAGATGGCTTCTTGGACCTCGCGGCTGGCCTCAGGGCGGCTAGGAATCACCTGATCGCATTGCCAGATCCATTGCGAATCGGACATTGAATTCGTCGTAGAGGGAGACATGGCGTCGTCGGGCAAAAACCAAGATTAGAAAGCCGCCAAGGCATCGCCCTCGTCCCGGCGGATGTCGAAAAGTCGATTGAGTTTGGTGATGGCGAAGACCTCGTAGATTTCGGGGCGAATGTTGCACAGTTTCAAGACCCCGTTGTTGGCCTTCACTTTTTTATCAAGCGTGATGAGTTTTCCCAACGCGGCGCTGGAGAGGAAATCGACTGTGGCGAAATTGAGCACCAGCTTCTTGCGCTTTTCCCCTTCCACGAGTTGAAAAAGTTCTTGCCCTAACTCCTGGATGCGGAGGTCCTCGATGATTTTCTGGTCGCGGAAATTCACGACCGTCACATCACCGACCTCGGTGACATCCAGGCGCCGATATGCACTCATGAGAAACGCTCCTATGACCGCGGCTTCATAGTCCGCCAGGCTGCTAGCGGTTCGTTCAACGACGCACTGGGAACTCCAGAAAGGTGGCCCGCGCCTACCCAGTCGCGAGGCATATTGCCCCATCTTATGCCCCCTTGAACGGGCGTCAAGCAGGGCGGCCACGACACGGCCCGCCCCGCTCGCCGGACGTGGCACACGTGGCCTCGCCCGCCCAACGCCACGCTCACGACGCCCATGTTGGGTTCGGGAGCAGCCAGTTTCCCATGCCCCACAGCCAATGTCAACTCGGCTTGACCATGGCCAAGCTCTGCAAAACAAAAACCGTGCCAAGCGAGAAGAGAAACCACTTACACCAATCAGGGGGGCGAATCACCTTGGGTGGCAACTTCGGTTCGGTTCCCGTCACGGCCAAAACCGCGTTGCTCGCCACCGCCGCCGGGTGGCCGGTTTGCTCGGCCAGGTACTTCGTGGCGGCGGGCGTCAAGACAAATGACTCAACATAATAAAGCTCTATCCCCAAAAAAATTAGAACCATACCCACCAAAAAGATGTGGTATCGCGTGATATCCATGGCGGCGCTCCCTATCCCCAATCAATACATCGAAGGCCAGGGCTTGCAAAATTCACCCTCCGCGCAGTGGGGAGGGATGTCCGGCTTTTGCGGGTGGGGAGGGCGCGGCGCGAGTTCAGCGGGAACGGCTGCCGTCGGAATCTTTGGGCGGAAAAGCAAATCCTGGTGAATTCTCTCCAGGAGGCTCAAAATCCTTGCGAAAGCCGTAGTTTTCGTTGCGGTAGTCGAAATCCCAGTCCCCGAGTCCCGGATTCAATTTCACGTTCAAGTACGTATACTCCTCCATGAGACACGGCTCCCCGCCCGCCACCTCCGGCCAGTCATAGGCCGCATAACGGATAGGAATGAGGAGTTCGTCGTCGATGAAGACGCGGGCAACATGGTAGCGAAAGTGAGGGCGCCGAACCGGGTGCGTGACCTCGACCAGCGTACACGATCGCCCGTCCACTTTCGCCCCAGTGGAGTAACGCACTTGGCACTCGGGGTGTTGCACGTCTTCCCGGGCAACTTCGATCAGCCGCATCAGCAGATTCTTGAACCCAATCTCCGTAACCGGATAACGGTTTCCCTGCATGGCCAGCTCGCCCGTCGGATTCAACGCCACGGTCACGTAGGCCATTCGCGAGCCTCCTCGTCGGGCGATCAGCTTCCCGTCGTAGCGTCCCTCGACATAGATCACCTCGCGGCCTCGCACTTCGGCCGGAGCGAGGAACTTCAGGTATACCGAAAACGGAACCGGCGGCTTTCCCGGCTCCGTCCTGGCGTGACGGAGCTTCATTACGAGGAACTCGGGCGGGGTCAACCGTCCGTCGATCTGCTCCCGCTTCACGAGGGTACAGGTGTAATCACGGATCTGGTCGTCGATCGCCTGATAGCGCTCGGAGGCGTACTTGATCAGCGGCGCCAACGGGTGTTCAGCCGATTTTTCGCCACCGCCTCCGGCGCCGACCGGCATCAAAACTAAGCTCATGACGATGATGAGCCGCCACATAGGGAATCCTCGAACGGTCAAAGCCTCGCCCCGCCGCTAGACCAATCATACCTTACATGAAAACGGCAACCGGGACTTTAAGCCGTTTCGAACAGAAACAATCCGCCGCTTCCGGCGGGGGGCGATGGTCCGTCAAGGTGGCGAGGCCAGGAAGAGATCGCCACGTGGATAGAATTTTCACGCGGCCCGCAGGTCCAACCCCACCGTTAGTCGCAAGTCAGCATCAGACTGGACGACCATCCACCAATATGGGGTATAGCGTCTCAGCTCGTAACACGCGCGGCGTGCGCGCAAGTTTTTCAGTCGCGTACAAAATCAGTCGTTGTTTTCCGCGAAACTCGAAACCTTTGCTTAGGTTGTACACGTGTACGACTCTTTGCTTGCGACGGCAGGCGGCGTTGGGGAGCGTGATATACTCCGCGCGGCCGAATATGAGTCCTTCTTATTCGAGAAACGTCTCATTTCAACGCCTGCGGAGCATAAAGGCCCGTTGACGGGCCTTCCCCTCCGTAGGCGGTCTAGAGGCCCGGCGTTTCACGCCGGGTCGCGGTGTCGATTCCATGGCGACCCTCAAGCCCCGTTCACGGGGTTTCTCGCTGCTTTCGTGATTTGCGGGCGAGACGCCCGCGCTCCCAGATTCGCGGACCGCGTTTAGGCCGATTCCTCTTTGGAGCGCGGGCATCTTGCCCGCATTGGTCGTTTCGGGCGAGACGCCCGCGCTCCGGGATTTGCGAGCGGGACGCCCGCGTTCCATGATTTGCCCATTGGAAATTCCGGGACGCACAACTTGATTTTTGCCGCCGGGGGCCGAAGCGGCTCGCCTGGTGGCATGGCGAGATTAGCGAGATTGGTCGTTCCACGGATGCCCCACCACGTGACGCAGCGGGCCAGCCGGCGACAGCAAACTTTCCTCAGCGGCGGAGGCGATGCGGCGTCCTCGGGGTCGATGGCCCAGGGCTGTGGCGAACGCGGCGTGGAGATTTAGCGCTCTTGTCTCATGCCCAATGAGGTCCCAATGCATCAAAGTGCTCGGCGATAGCGGCGTTTGGGCCTTCCGAAGACGGGGCGGCGGGCGGCGACGACCTTGGGCGGGGAGGCGATCGGTTCTTCCACCGGAGGCGCGACGGGCGGCGCGGCGGGTGGAGGCGCCGGCGCGGCCTTCGCACGGGGCGGAAGCAACTCGCTCGTCTCCCGGCGTTCCAACAACCGGTTGATCCGCATTTCGATCCGCGTCAGCTCGTTGCCCTCTTCGGGGGTAACGAACGTATAGGCCACCCCTTCGCGCCCCATCCGCCCGGCCCGGCCCACGCGATGCACGTAGTCGTCGCAAAACTGGGGGATGTCGTAGTTGATGATGTGGGAGATGCTGGTCACGTCGATGCCGCGGCCGACGACGTCGGTGGCCACCAGGTAGCGGACCGTGCCCTCGCGGAACTGGCGCATCACCCGGTCCCGAGCATTCTGCGGCAAATCGCCGTGAATGCAGTCCACGCCCTCGATCTTTTTGGCCAAACGCTGGTAGACTTTTTCAGTTCCCCGCCGGGTGCGGCAGAAGATGATGGCCTGCCGCGGTTTTTCCCGGGCGAGGAGCCGGTGCAACAGTTCGAACTTGTCCTCGGCCATGACGGTGAAGTAGTACTGGTCGATCGTCTCGACCGCGATTTCCTTGGGCGAGAAATCCATCATTTCCGGATCGCGCATGTAGCGCTGGGCCAAACGCATCACGGGCGGGGGGATGGTGGCGCTCAGGAGCAGCGTTTGACGCTGCGCGGGGCAGCGGCGGAGGATGCGTTCGATGTCGGGCCGGAAACCGATGTCCAACATGCGGTCGGCCTCGTCGAGCACGACAACGCGGATGGCCTCCAAATCAAGTGTTCCACGGTCGATATGATCGAGGATGCGGCCAGGCGTTCCCACCACGACGTCCGCCCCCCGGCGCAACTGCTCGACCTGTTGCCGCAGCGGCTTGCCGCCGTACAGGGCGATGATCTGCGTCTTTCGGCCCAGGGCCAGCTTGCGGAATTCATCGCGGACTTGGACCGCCAATTCCCGGGTGGGCACGAGCACGATCGCCCGGGGCCTGCCCTTGGTTCGGGCCGGCTCGAGTTTTTCGAGGATTGGAATGGCGAAGGCGGCGGTTTTACCAGTGCCTGTTCGGGCCTGGCCCATCAGGTCCGCGCCCTCCATTGCCCGGGGAATCAGTCCCGCTTGGATCGGCGTCGGCTCATCATAACCCGCTTCTGCCAGCGCCGCCAAGGTGGTTGCCGAAAGCCCCATCGCGGCAAATCCATGGACCGGTCGAGGCTTGGGCGATTTCTTCGAGCGAGGGATGCCTTCCGAATCCTTTGCCGACGGAGCAGGTACACCGTCTTGAATTGGCTGGGCAGAAGTGGGGGATTCCGTTCTCGGGGTACGTCGATCAGGCAACTTGGCTCCTCACAAGCAAATCATCATTCCGGGAGCCTTGCCATTTCGCAGCGTGGCAAACACTCCCAGCCAGTTATCTTACCAAACCAAAACCGGCGGTGCCAAGCCCCCCGGACTGTCTCGACGGGGTCCCGGGCTTGCCGTTTTGCCGCGATTTCTGGCATTGGCCCGAGGCTTGCGAACCGTTCACGTTGCAAGTACGATCGGGGGCATGACAACGCCCAGTTTTTCGGCTCGCTCTCGTCGAGGATTTCTGAAGTCGCTCTCTGCCGGCGGCGGCCTGGGGCTGGCGGCAGTGGCCGGCTGCCGCCATTCGGCCGAATCGCCCACGGGTAAGGGTCGGCGACGGCTCCGCGTGGCCTTTTCCAACGCCGGCCTCCAGACCACCTGGTGCAAGCTGGGATACGACGCGGCCATGCTTTGGGCAGGGCTCTTGGACCTCGACCTGGTTTGGATCGACGGCTCGCTCAATCCCCAAGAACAGCGGAACAAGGTCGAGATGGCCGCCGCCGAGGACTGGGATTTCTGCTGTTTCCAGGCCTTGCAAAGCGATATCCTCGTCGAGCCGGTCCGCCAGTTGAAAGCCAGGGGAATCCCGGTCATTTCCGTCGATACGCTCTTGACCGACAAGGAGCGGCTTCGCGAGGTGGGCGTCTGGGTGCAAATCGCGGCCAACCACCAGCAGATGGCCGAGAGCAGCACGCGTTATTTGATGGACAAAATCGGTGGCCGCGGCAAGGTGATCCACATTGGCGGCGCCAGCGCCCATAGCGGGGCTCGGGATCGGGAGAAAGGCTTCTTGAACGTGATCGCCGGCTATCCCGGCGTCGAGGTCCTCGGCGGCGGGGTCCGCTGGTGCGATTGGAAGCCGGAGAAGGCCCGCGACACCTTCGACTCGCTCATTTCCCAGGCCCGGGAACCGATTGCCGGGGCCTTCTTTCACAACGACGACATGGCCTTGGCGTGCGTCCCCGGCTTGGCCGGAACGATCCACCAGAACATGGTCATCACCGCGGTGGACGGCCAAAAGGAAGGGCTTACGGGGGTTCGCGAGGGAAAGCTGGCGGCCACGACGGTCAACCCCACGTGCATGTTGCACTCCTGGGCGTTGATCATCGGTCAGTTCATCGTTCGCAACCAGGAAAAGATCGAGGACGTCCCCTTGGAAATCCCCTGCCCTTGCCCCCTGGTGGCCAGAGAGACCGGCAATCTGGACGCCATGTTCTGGCTCTCGGACCCGAGACATTGTATGGTGTGAAGCAAGCTCCCCTTTCCCGTTGGCTGGCAGAGTTGGCTCCAGAGCCGGGCAAGGGAGGAGGCTGTCGGATAGAGTTTTCGGTTGAGAGCCTATCACGAAAGTTCCTTCTCCCTCCGGGGACGGGGCAAGGCAAGGGCAAACGCGCATCAGGATCGGACTGAAAGACTCGTTGCGATTTCAGCCGCCCTCACCCCCGGCCCCTCTCCCGCAAGCGGGAGAGGGGAGGTTGTAGGATAGGCTCGAAGAGCGAAGAGCGAAGAGCCAAGAGCGAAGCAAGCGTAGCAACCGTAGCAAGGGAGCATGGGCATGTTTATCGTCGAATCGTATCCGGTGGCCGTGCTTTTCTGTGTGATCACGATGCTCTGCTGGGGTTCGTGGGCCAACACGCAGAAGGCCGCGGGCAAGAACTGGCGGTTTGAGCTTTTCTATTGGGACTACGTATTCGGCGTGTTGCTGATGGCCCTGATCTTCGCCTTCACGCTGGGGAGCATGGGCACGGCGGGCCGGGGATTCTTGGCCGACTTGAAGCAGGCCGATCCCGCGAATCTCGGCTCGGCCCTCTTGGGTGGAATCGTTTTCAACGCGGCCAACATCCTTTTGGTGGCGGCCATCGCCATCGCCGGAATGGCGGTGGCTTTTCCCGTGGGAATTGGATTGGCCCTGGTGCTCGGCGTCGTCGTCAACTATTGGGCCGACCCCGCGGGCAACGCCCTCCTCCTGTTTCTCGGCGTGGCGTTCATCGCGGCCGCGATCGTGTTGGACGCCTTGGCTTATCGGCGACTGCCAGGCCAATCCCAGGGCGGCGGCGCGAAGGGGTTGATCCTGGCCGTGGCTTGCGGCGTCTTGATGGGCTATTTCTATCGGTTCGTCGCCGCCGCCATGCCCAAGCCGGAGGAGTTCGCCGCCATGCCGCCCGGAAAACTCAGCCCCTACACCGCGATGGTGGCGTTCTCGTTGGGCATTGTGTTGAGCAACTTCGTGTTCAACACGGCAATCATGTATCGCCCCTTCACCGGCGAACCAGTGCCGGTTTCCGAATACTTCAAGGGAGCGGCGAGGGATCACCTCTGGGGCGTCATCGGCGGCATGATCTGGTCGGTGGGGATGATGTTCAGCATCATCGCGGCGGGCAAGGCGAGTTTTGCGATCTCCTACGGTTTGGGCCAGGGGGCCACCATGGTCGCCGCCTTCTGGGGCGTGTTCATCTGGCGCGAGTTCCAGCAGGCCCCGCCCGGCACCAACCGGCTGCTCGGTCTGATGTTCGCCGGATACATCATCGGTTTGGCGCTGGTAATCGTGGCGAGAGTGATTTGAATCGCCTCCATGGAACCGGTGGAGTTGAAACCCTAGCGTGGCGATCAGGGCCTGGATCTCGCGGGACCCGCCTTTGGGAAACCGATCCACGCCTGAAATCTGATAACGGGCAACAATGTCATGAACTCTCCGCGCATCGTGGTCATCGGCAGTTCCAATACCGACATGGTGGTCAAGAGCGAGCGTCTTCCAGCCCCGGGCGAGACGGTGACCGGCGGTCAATTCCTCATGGCCGCGGGCGGCAAGGGGGCCAATCAGGCGGTGGCCGCCGCCCGCCTGGGCGCTGAAGTCACGTTCATCGCCAAGGTCGGTTCCGATATGTTCGGCGAGCAGGCCATCGGCGGCTACCGCAAGGAAGGCATTCGCACCGAGTTCATCCTTCGCGATCCGCGACGCGCCACCGGCGTGGCCCTGATCCTGGTTGACCGGAAGGGCGAGAACCTGATCTCCGTGGCGTCGGGGGCCAATCATGCTTTGTCGCCCGACGACGTGCGCCGGGCCGCGGAGCCGATCCGCGCGGCGGACGTGGTGGTGCTCCAGCTCGAGATCCCACTGGAAACGGTTGCCGCCGCGGCCGCCATCGCCGCCGAGGCGGGAGTGCCGGTGATTCTCGATCCCGCGCCCGCCCCCGACGGCCCCTTGGACCCAGCCTTGCTGCGAAACGTGACCTGCGTGAAGCCCAACGAGACCGAGGCCGAACGACTGACCGGCGTTGCCGTGTACGACGAGGACTCCGCGCGCGAGGCGGCCGCCAGGCTGCTGGCAAGCGGCGTCCGCTCGGCGGTGATCACCCTTGGCGCGAAGGGGGCCTTCTGGAGGGAGGGCGACCGGTCGGGGGTGGTCGACGGGCTTCGCGTTGACGCGGTGGATAGCACCGCCGCCGGCGACGCCTTTTCCGGGGCCTTGGCCTGTGGCTTGGCCCGAAAACAACCCCTGG
>Ga0209101_1000262_pt1 | contig 44247 bp, 34 predicted proteins | sample ConPoolayeCmetaG_FD_185481 | JGI IMG/M metagenome (GOLD analysis project Ga0209101, IMG submission 185481) | Hot spring microbial mat communities from California, USA to study Microbial Dark Matter (Phase II) - Cone Pool mat layer C metaG... ... | reverse complement strand
GGAACGCGGCCTTCGACATCGCGCGTGCCAAGACGGAGGTCGGTCCTCTGCACCACCAGCGTTTCGACGTGGAGCGCCATCCGGAGAAGGCCCAGGCCACGCACCGCAAGCTGCGGCCGAACCACCTCTCGGGCGATGCCCACCGGCCGCTGTCCTCACTCGAACCCTCTCCCACCGTGAGAGGGCGGGGTGAGGGTAGTAGCCGAAGAGGAGTTCAACCGGCTGCTGCACGCCTGGTTCGGCCAGATGGCCCGCGTGCTCTTGCCCGGACATGCGACCTACATCTGGGGCGGGTACGCTAACTGCGCGAATTATCCGCCCGTGCTCAAGGCCGTAGGCTTGTACTTATCTTAGGCCATCATTTGGGACAAACAGCACCCGGTTTTGACACGCAAAAACAGGATGGGTAACCGTGTGGAACGGGTGGGGTTCGCGTGGGAACGGGGAAGGTGCGCGATCCTAACGCGCCGGTTCAGCGGCGGGCTGCGTGGCGGACCGTCCGCTGCAACCGGTTGTTAGACAGCCGAGTTCCATCTGGTCCTTGCCTCATTCACTGGACAAACTCATAAGCGATCGCGGTAATACGACCGCGCCAGTATAGCTTTGGTCCGTCTGGCAACAGCCATGCGACTTCTCCGTCAAGAGGCACCTGCATGCCTCCGCGTTGCTGGTAGTTCCAGAAACGTCCTTGCCAAGGCGTTGGGATGATTTGACTGCCGACCGTGCGTCCGCGCGCCTCGGCCCGTACAGTATCAATTGTGCCGTCCTCGTTGAAGCTGAAGAGCATTTTCACGGCGACTGAACCATCGACCAGCGTGGCTCGCGCGGATCGGATATCAACTTCATCCCAGCGAACACCCTGGCTGGGGAGCAACGCAGTTGGGTACCAGGCCGCCTCAGCAAAGAAGCGCATAAGCTCACCTTCAGCGACCTCGCGGGTACCACGCAGGTGGACCACGGAAAACAAGCCCAGCAAGGCGGCATGCAGGATGCCGTCGCCAGCAACGTAGGCGTCGTGCACCCGAACCGACAGGCCGGGCAGCACTGCAACCCGACCGTTCCAATCGAACCCTGGGCGTCGCATGATCACTTGCTGATCTGAGGTGAATGGCTTCCATCGTTCGCTTGTGTCACTCATGTTGAAGGTGCCGCGATGCTGCACAAGCACACTGCTCACCATCGGCTGGCCCTCCTTGAGCACGGTGCGAAAGTAGCGCTGCACTGGGGCCGGTAGCCCTTCCAGCTCGCGAAAAGAGACAACCTGAGGCTCTACTGGTATTCGTGCCGCCTCGAGGCGCGCCCGCAACTCCCGAGTGCTCGCGTCCCAACGGAGCGCGCCATACACCACGGCTGCAGCCACCGCGATGACGATTACCGAGACAGCGATGACAAGAATCTTCAACAAGATCACCTCACGGCCCGCCGTGTTGCATGGCGCCCCCCTGCGATCACATCTTCGACCGAGCGTCTGGGTGAGGCCGGGATCTGTTCGGCTGGATAGCCTAGGCGCAGCAGGATCTGCGGAAAGCCGGCACCGAGCAAGTCTTGGAGCTTGGACCGCAGTGACGCCACCTGGATGGGCTGATTGAGATACGACGCCTGAAGTCCGTTCTGACAAGCAACCAGCAGGAAGCGCTCCAGAGCCTGTCCTGCCAACAGCCAGTCACGCGGCTGGTCGCCATCTGTGCCGAGCACGGCGAGAAGCGGCGATTGCTCAGCCAGTTCCCGGTCCTTCGCCCCCACGCTACCGCCCATGTCGAAAGTGCGGACAACCACCCAGGAAACCGGCGCAGCGATGGTCGGCACCGTCAATCCATCTCCTCGGCGCCGCGGACGCATCCAGACGGCCAGCTCGCGCCGCCAGCTCGGGTTGGCCCACTGCGCAGCATCCCCCGCGGCCACCAGTTCGGCGGCTCTGTGTCGGGCGCTGTCGGTCGTCAAAGGCCGCAACCACGCACCTTCAAGTTCCGCTGAGTCAATCAACAGATTCTGAGCTTCGGCGTCCACTTTGCGGGGCAAGAAGCGCTTACGGTAAGTGCGACGCTGTTCGATGAACGACGCGAGTGAGGCTTCCGGGACGGGCGCTCCCGGCGTCATATAGAACGAACATCGGGCCAGCAAATCCGGCTCATCCGGAACGGGAAGGGCTTCGATCTGAACGTCCAAGCCTTCGGCGGCAGCAGCGACGCGCAGGTTCATGAGCGCGCAACCGCAACTGATCGTAAGCTCGCGATCATCCGGGTCGTTGACCGGTAGCGCTCGTGTACGATCCGCATACAGGCTGATCGTAGATTCCGAAACCTGGAACAGCCACGGTTGCGTATTGTGACTCGATGGCGCTCGCACAGCCTTGTGAATCAGCGATTCGGTGCTTTTCATCGAGAATCTCCGCCTCCTCCGGCTGTTATGGCTGTCTAACTTGGTTATAGGATGATCATCGTATCACCTGTGGGCTGCAAGTTTATCAGCCTGACGCGAGCTGTTTCGATTGCGGTAACGTCAACGGCAAACTTCTGTTACTCGCATGTCACGCAGTTTTCTGCGTGATAGCTTGTTTCAGCCTATCGCTCGGCGGGGCAGCAAGCCAGCCCGTCGGCGGGCTGCGAACGGCGCGGCCGATGTCCAACCGTGTGGCGGTTCCCGCCGCCTTGTGTGGATTAGTTTAGCAGAGGCCGTCATGGCCGCGTAGCAGGCCGCATGAAGGACAAAGCCAAAGTGGCCGAAGAGCTTTACGCTTTGGGTCGGGCACTGGTCGGCAGGATTGCCCGCCGACGGAGCGGCCAGCACGGCAAGGAAGACGCCATCTATTGATCTTTGTGAAACGTAGTGACCGCTTGATATAAGGTTTTCCCTAAATAACTCCACAAAATACCGGAAGTGGTGGGACTACTGGCAACCGCGAAAACGAAGGTATTGCGCACACTTGCACCACTTTCGCAATACTTTGGTTCCATTTAGTGTTCCTTGTCACCACGTATTGCAAATGTCAATAGGATTTGGTTCTGGCGGGGCTGCAAGACTACCGCGACACGCGCGACATCGGGCTGGCCACGCACCGAGCGACCTGCCAGAAAATCGGGGCCAGCCGGAGTCGGGGTCGTGAACCCTGAAACGGAGGCTGTGGCACGCGACACCGAAACGAACACCCGGGCGTTGGGGCACCAGGACAGACGCTTGGGCGTCGGGACACCGGGACCGACGCTGTGGTCTCGGCAGACCAGGAGGGACGCTTGGGCGCGGGAAAACTGGGAAGGACAGTTGGGGAAATAGGCCAGGGGAAGTGGGGTGCTGCGTCGGCCCCGTGTGTGGCCCACAGTGGCCACGTGTTTTTTGGTGGGGCCTTGGGCCTTCGGGCCAAGACCACTCCAACACCCCTAGGAATCGCCAAGTAGAGTGTAGAGAATACTTCCTTATGGAGGAATAGCACCAAATGACGGACACCATCGGTCAAGGACGACAGGCCAATCCGCGCAATACGCAGGCGCTCAGCCTGAAGGACATGGCCCGGTCGCTGTCGGCCTGCGGGAGTTTCTGTTGGAGGCCGCTTGGGCCAATGGCTACACCGGCCGCAGCTTCCGCGACAGCCGCGCCGTGCTGCGGTTCGCCTTCCGCCCCGAATTGGAGGCCGGCTTCTCGACCGTCGACATCGGCGGCATCCTATCGAACGTGGCCAACAAGTTTCAGCTGGGCGGGTTCTTTTCGGTCGAGCGCACGTGGCGGAACATCTGCGCGGTGCGGCACGTCTCGGACTTCAAGACCGTGCCCAACTACCGCCTGATCGGGACCGACCAGTACGAGCAGGTCGCGCCGGGTGGGGAATTTTGAAGTGTGCGAAACACAGCCGCACGAATATTCAGCCTTCTTCTGGCTTGGGCATATCCTTTGGTTTGCTAGGGCCAATGAGCACGGCACCCTGGGCAACCAGACCTACACCAACAAGGCCGACACCTACGGCCTGATGCTGTCGATCGACCGCCGCGACATCATCAACGACGACCTGGGGACGATCACCACCGTGCCGCGCAAGCTCGGCCGGGGCTCGGGCCTGAAGCTGAACTACGTCTTCTGGAGCACGTTCCTCAATAACACCAGCTTCTTCTCCACGGCAAACAAGAACTACCTGGAAGGGGCCGACACGGCGCTTTCCATCGACGGCCTGACCAAGGCCGAGGTGGCTTTCATGGATCAAGTGGACTCCGACGGCAAGCCGATCGGGATCATGCCCGCGATTCTCTTGGTGCCCACGGCGCTATCGGCCACGGGAACGCAACTCTACAAGTCGATGAAGCTGCGCGACACGAGCTCTAGCACGAAGTACCCAATCGCCAGCCCGCACCAGGGCAAGTTCCGGGTGGAGGTGGCACGCTATCTGTCGAACGCCGCCTACTCGGGCAGTTCCAGCAAGGCCTGGTACTTGCTGGCCATGCCGGACGACCTTCCGGTGATCGAGGTGGCGTTCCTCAATGGCCAGGAGAGCCCGACGATCGAGACGGCTGACGCGGACTTCAATGTGCTGGGGATTCAGGCCCGCGGCTACCATGATTTCGGCGTCGCCCTGCAAGACCCGCGTGGCGGCGTGAAGATGAAGGGCGAGGTCTGAGCTTGGTAATTCGAAGATGAAGGGGCGGGAAAACAGGGACATCGGCCCGTTGCCCGCTGCCGATCACCGTAACACACAAAGGACGCAGAAATGGCAAACGCGGTTTTCGTACACGAGGGACAGCAGATCGACCACACGCCGTCGGCCTTAGTCGCTTTGAGCAGGACTATATGGGCAGAGGGCCCAAGGCCATTAAGACCCACCTGCACGGTGATCTCCTCGTGGTCCGCCTTCGAGGCGTTTTGACTGCCGCCGAACAGCATCTGGCCAAGTCCCTGCCGGGCGAGAAGGGGAGGGATCTGCTCAAGCAAGTACGGACCCACTTGGTCGAAACGGCGCGCCCGGTTCTGGAAGCCATGGTCACGGAGGTCACCGGCGTCAAGGTGGTGAGCTTGCACCATGACATCAGCACTGTTACCGGCGAGGAGGTCGTCCTCTTCGCTCTGGCCCAGCCGCCGGATTTCCGTGAGGCCAAGAAGTAGTAAAACGCTGCGACGCAGAGTGGCTGCCTTCCAGCGGGACGAGCGGCGCGTCGTGCTGCCGGTTGGTGCCTGCCGGCCTCGGGGCCATCGTGCGGATGACGGAGGTCCGCTTCGGGAAGGACCCGCAACCGAAGATCGAGTACTGGTTCCATTACGAGAACGAGTACGACTGCTGCCTGCCCGCCAGCAGTTCGAGTGGGTCGGGCAGCTCCAGCAGCGGGTCATCGGGCTGTTCATCTCATCGAGTTCCGGATCGAGTAGCGGTTCCAGCAGCGCGTCCGCCTCATCCGGCAGCTCAGGTTCGTCCGGGACTTCCGGCGACTGCACTGCCTTGCGGAGCTGCAACGATGGCCCAGCCACGATCCTGTGGAAAGAAAGCGGCACGGGCCTGAAATGGGCGGTGGTGCTGATCGGCAGCCGAAGCATCATACAGCGGTTCGAGTTGAAAACGATGCTGAGCTGCTATGATAGCTCGGCCAGGGCCCATCCTCTCAATTGGAATGGTTCGCAGTACGTTGCCGACACCAACGTGGAGTTCACCGTCCACAACGTCTTGAAGGATGGCGTCTATTACCGATTCGCCGGTCGCGGCCACGATAGCCAAAACGGGATTCCCGGCGCCCGGGGCATCGCCCGCTGGTGCCGATCATCAGAAGACCAATCGGACGGGGTACATCGTGAATCGCGCCGGTCGGACGAACCAGCGCGCAGCCGCCGCAGGAGTGGCATAGCTCGGGGTAAACGAGCTTCTGCTTCGCGATGCACACGATCGCATTATACTGGGAAATCTGGCCGCACTGCCCGCAATGCGCGCAGCGACCGACGTCTACCTCGAGGATCAACCTCTGGATGGGCCGGTGTGCGGCGATCGCGGGCTTAAGGAAGATGTGGCCGTTGGGCTCTTCCAGGTTGCAATCGAGGCAGGCCACCCCGCAGCCGGCGGCATCGGCCACCCAGGCCAGATTGGTCGCCACGGTAGTCTTGCCCGTGCCTTTCTTGCCGCTGGCGATGGCGAGCATCATGCCGCCGTTGCTTTGCGGGCGCGGTCTTTCCGTGTCCGGGTGATCGAGCCTTGAGGTCAGTCTTGCTTCTTCGTTTACGTCTGGAGTTCGTCGAGACGTTTGTTGATCTCATCCAGAACGCCAGCGAAGTGAGCTGCTTGACGTTTCAGGAATTCGATCTGTTGCGCTGCGCCGGCCGGCGCTGGGGCACCCGCGCCGAAGTACGGTGCTCCCAAAACCACCCGGGCCAGCCCATGGCGGCTAGTTGCCAGCCGGTCCGGCCGATGGCGTATAACATGTTGCGCCACCCGCGGCCCGGTCCGCGCCATTGTCCACCCCATCCCGATCCAACCCAACGATTCACAAACCCGGGTACGCCGAACCCGGCACAATAGCCAGCCGCACGTCCCGTCATCGGGGCCATTCCCATCGGGCCGGTTCGATCTCCTCTTGGTATCGCGTTGCTCCTTTCGTAAAACCCATTTCCGAAAAGCTCTTCATTTGTTGGGGAAAGGCCGAAAGAATGTTGTTCACCTTGTTTTTCAAGGCCGTCTGCTGCTTGACCAGCGTGTCCCCTGTCTGCGTCAGGCTGGCCAGTTGGGCGTGCCGCTTGTCCTTCATCCGCACCTCCGGCAGCATCCCCTGCGATAGATACCAAGCCAAAGTCCGCGCGTCGGGCACATCGGTCTTCTTGAGCGACTTGCAAATGAGTCGAAATTGCGTGGGGTTGAGCAACACCACCACCTTGGCCACGTGCGGGGCCACCGCCTCGTAAAACAACCGCGTGTTGCCAGTCACCTCCACGGCCAGTTGGTCCGTCCGGCGCAGCTTGCCCACAAATCGCGGCAACTGCTCCAGCGGATACTCGCTCAGGTACTGCCGACCATTGGCCGCCAGTACACACACCGTAAACCCATTGCCATGCAATTCAATACAATGTAATTAGCCATGTCACTGCTCCTCGAAGGTAATGGAAAACCGAGGTGGGGTAGACATGCTTTGCGGCGGTCACCAAACTCCTATCCGAGGTTGCCTGTGCGGGCCTCACGGTGGCGCTGCGGCCACAGGTCTGACCAATCTCCTTGACGAGGTCGTAGTGCCTCAGCACACACATGCAGCCTGTAACCTGTCTACTGCGAGAGAGCATTTTCTCCCGAAGCTCACTGCCCGCAAATCCCGATGCATATCATCTCCATGGCAATGGTCGAGAGGCCCAGAAATTAGGCGAAATTCGCTGCCGAGTCGTCATCAAAGCCCACTAATGATGCTAGGATGTCTGTTTTTCCGGAAAGAATAACTTCTTGTCGGTCGAGTGAAGAATATCATCGGGTAACAGAAGAGTATCATCAGGCAGGAAGAACGACGTGATCCTCACGTAACAGTAATGGTACTGGCAGCGACTGTGCCAGCGTTTGGGACAAATATTGCTTGAAGGCGACAATGGTCAGCCAAGTGTTTCGAGGTGCAGCAAGCTGGTTTCGGTCTTCTCAATCGCAGCTTGCTCGACCGGGAAGGTAACGTGCCAAATAATTGCAGTAACCTGCTGCGGAATCCGTTTGAAGTCTTTGCGCTGCGCAATGGGAGCCATGCCACAGCCGACTATCGCCCAGGTGCCTGAACCGCAATGGCGCGAAGCACTTGCGCTGGTTTTCTCGCATCTGGAGCCGGACCAGCAGCGCCGTCAACTGGACGGAATATTGTCTGGGGCAAACCAACAGCCGCAGACGCTCGTGAGCCTTCTTGGTGCGTGGCGCGCAGGTCGCTTGGTCGGTGCGGCGCTGGCGCAAGTACAAGCAGGCCGCACTGCTATGGTCTGGCCACCCGGTTTGGCGCCTGGCGAGTCCCCGCCAACGGCCGACGGTCTGTTAGCGGCCATTTGCGATTGGCTTTCTTCCCAGGGAGTTCGTCTTGCCCAATCGTTGCTAGGCGACGCAGCGATAGCACAGCACGATATTCTTGAGCGTCACGGCTTCCGCCGGCTGGCCGATTTGCTTTATTTGGTCAGCGGAACCGAAGAAGCTGCTTCGGTTTCGCCTAGTTGCGCGCTGCGATTTATAGAGTATAAGCCCCAGTTTGCCGGACGGTTGGCTGCTGTGGTAAAGCAAACTTACCAGGATACCCTAGATTGCCCAGCCCTTAATGGCGTGCAGGCGGTCGAAGATGTGCTGGCCGTCTATCGCGCCACCGGCGTGTTCAAGCCGCAATGGTGGTTGATCATCGAGCACGACCGGCGCGATGTGGGCTGCCTGCTGCTGGCAGATCATCCCCCGCAAGGCAACGCGGAATTGGTCTATATGGGCTTGGTGCCTGAAGTTCGTGGCCGCGGATGGGGATTGGAAATCGTCCGGCACGCCCAATGGCTGGCACGGCATGCAGGGCGGCAGCATCTGGTGGCGGCCGTCGATGCAGCCAATCAGCCTGCCCTGCGTGTGTATGCCTTGGCCGGGTTCGATGTATGGGAGCGTCGCGCAGCGTTTGTGCGCATTTTTCCAATATGAGTATCAAGTATTCCGAGATAATTTCAATAGTTGGCGTGCCGCCAAAGTGCTCTCATCGCGCGAGGCCCTTTTCGGAACAACCAGACTGGAACAGATGTAACCTACTGGCGTTGTGCACTGCGGTCAGACTGGTGATATGCTGCGCGTGGGATCAATGTCGGTGCCATGCACTAACCGTTCCCGCGCGACCACAAAATGTTGGCTCGCCATCGCGGCGCTCGACAAAATCTTGGAATCGCAGCTTGATGTTCCTTTCCGGGCTTGGCACGATTGCACTGGCGGTCAGTTGCCGGCAGCCTCTCTGACCGGTACGGTAGTGGCCGCCGCGGCCGGCCAAGCCCACTAGCACGCCAACTTGCGTCGAAGCGCTTCGTCGCAATGTATTGTCGGTGCGATGGTTCGCGCCGCGGTCGGCGCCGAAGCAGCCGACCCAGCGGAGGTAGGCGCGGCGATGGTTTCGACAAGTTTTCCACTTGCCACCTGTTGCCAGCCGAGGTGCGCGCCCCAAGTTGGTCGGCCCGGCTATAGCAGGTTTTTCGTTAGTAATGCGCAAAAGCGGCGCGGATCATCGGTCGGCTGTTGGGCAAGTTACAGAATGGTTTGACAGCACTGCTAGCAACGCTACAATCGAAGCTTCGCCAGGACACACCTGGGTAAATCAAGCTTCTGAACTAGCTGCTGGTGTGTCATTTGTCTTGTTATGGGGCAGCAGTCGGCTGTTTACACAGCGGCTGGTTCGCATCGCAGGATCTCAGTACAAGCACACTAGCGAAAAAGCGCCGGGGAGCAGGACGTGGGCAATTGCGATACGGAGATCGTGGCCGCTCTGCGTGCCGCATTGGCCGACCTGCTGGGACCGCAACGCTTCGGGCTTTGGTTTGGTCCGAGCACGCGGCTGGAGTTTGACGGTGAAACCTTGCACGTTACTGCCCCCGGCGGTTTTTTCCTCAACTGGCTCCGTACCAACTTCACCGTCGCTATACAAAGCGCCTGCCAACAAGTGCTGGGACGCAACGTAGCCGTCGACTTTCAGGCACACGTTCCATCAGCCGAAGGTAATGGCAAGACATCCGCCCACCCCAGCGCGCCCAGCTTGAGGGGACAGATCGAAACGCCGCAGGCCGCCGCAAAGCCGCCTGAGAGCCAGGCGGCATGGGGCAGCGGAGCAGCGCTGTCGGCCTGTGTGGGGCAATCGGGCGAAGGGTGCTGCCGCAGCGGCAGCGTCGCCAACTCCAACGGCACAAGGCGGCGTTTCGCTTCCCTGGCGACGTTCGTCGTCGGCCAGTCGAATCGTTTGGCGCTGGCCTCGGTCGAAGTGGTCCTCAAACGCAGAGGGCAACTCAATCCGCTGACGATCTACGGGCCGACCAGCGTGGGCAAGACCCATCTGCTGGAAGGCATGTGGTGCGCGGCGCAAAAATCTCCCCCCATTCAGCCGGCAGTCTATGTTACGGCCGAACAATTCACCACCCAGTATGTGGCTGCTCTGCGGGGCAACGGACTGCCCAACTTCCGCCGAAAATACCGCGGGGTGGCGATGCTGCTGGTCGACGACTTGCAGTTCTTTATTGGCAAGCGGGCAACCATTCTGGAACTGCTGCATACCACCGACGCCCTGCTGCGCGACGGCAAACAGGTGGTATTTGCAGCAGATCGGCCGCCCGAGGAACTGGCAGCCCTGGGGCCCGAAATGGTCACCAGGCTGCAAAGCGGCATGGTTTGCCGGATAGAACCACCGGAGTACTCCACCCGGCTGGGCATCGTGGCACAATTGGCACAACAGATGGGCATATCGGTGCCCGCCGAAGTACAGCAGTTCATTGCCAGCCGGCTGACGCGCCATGCCCGCGAACTGTCCGGCGCGCTGTGCCGTTTGCACGCCACTAGCCAGGCGCAGGGTGAGCCGATAACACTCAGCCTGGCCGAACAGGTACTGGCCGACATGATCCGTACCAGCAAGCTCGTCCGCCTGAAAGACATCGAAACAGCCGTCTGCCAGGAGCTTGGTCTGGAAGCCCAAAGCCTCCAGTCGCCCGAAAAAAATCAGCAGATCAGCCATCCGCGAATGCTGGCCATGTGGCTGGCACGCAAGTACACCCGCGCCGCGCTGAGCGAGATCGGTGCATACTTCGGCCGCCGCAGCCATGCAACGGTCGTCTCCGCCCAAAAACGGGTCGAAAGCTGGCTCAATAGCGGGCACACACTGCGCGTGGCTGGCCAAGTTTGCTCGGTGGCCGACGCGGTGCGACGCATCGAACGCCGCCTGGAGGCGGGCTAGAGTGGGTGCACGTCAGCCTTTGTCAAGGTTGTTGGGCGGCAAAATGCCAGGCGGATTGTTTGGTGAATCGACCGCTTTACGGCAACCTGCTTGAGCCAGGGCATCGAAAGATGGAGCAGCCCGCTTTTTTCTTACCAAACTCACCATTGATCGCAATACTGGAAAAAATGCAAGAGCCACGCTCCGTGGTGGCAGCATTCCGTGGCGCTGATTGGCCGGGATCGAGAAAAACACGTACGAGTGGAGCGCAGCGCGTGGTTCACTGGCGCCGTGTCTCATCAATGCTGCGCTCAACAACGGACAATGACCGGCGTTGGAACTAGCGTTGGGCGGCGCGGCCTTGGTATAATAAAATGTTTAGCAGGACCGGCGGCGACTTGCGTCAATTTGCGCCACCGGCCAAAGCCAAGACCACTGAATAGCCAGCCAATCTGTACACTACGCCTCCGGGAGCACGCAGGAGCCAGTGCAATGAGTAACCTATCACGTCGTCGTTTCCTGGAAGACAGCTTGCTGGCTGCCGCTGCTATGGCAGTCGGGCCGTCGGCAAAGACGATCGCCGCCGAGACATCGCGCCAAAGTGCCAGTCCCAACGAGAAGCTGGCCGTGGCGGTGGTGGGGGTGCGCGGGCAAGGAGGCTCGCATCTGGCGGCCTTTGCGAGCCGCAAGGACACGGAAGTGCTGTACGTGGTTGACGCCGACGAGGTAGTGGGCAACAAGGCTTGCGAGTCGATCGCCAGCAAACAAGGTCGGCGCCCCAAGTTCGTCAAAGACATGCGCAAAGCCTTCGACGATCCGGCGCTGGATGTCGTCTCCACCGCCACTCCCAATCACTGGCATTCGCTGGTAGCTATTTGGGCGATGCAAGCGGGCAAGGACGTGTATGTGGAAAAACCGGTCAGCCACAACGTCAGCGAAGGACGCCGCGCTGTCGAGGTCGCCCGAAAGTACAACCGCATCTGCCAGACCGGCACCCAATGCCGTTCGATGCAGGGGACGATCCAGGCCATCGAGTACATCAAAGCGGGCAAGATCGGCAAGGTGAGTCTCGCCCGGGGTCTGTGCTACAAGCGCCGACCCTCGATCGGACCAAAAGGCCAGTACGCCATTCCGCCCGAGGTGGACTACGACCTGTGGTCCGGCCCGGCGCCCATCTTGCCGCTGACCCGCCCCAGGCTGCACTACGACTGGCACTGGATTTGGGCGTACGGTAACGGCGACCTGGGCAACCAGGGGATACATCAGATGGACATCGCCCGTTGGGGATTGGGCGTGGATGAGCTTAGCAGGGCGGTTTTCAGCTACGGAGGCCGTCTGGGTTACGAGGACGCCGGCGAAACTCCCAACACTCAGGTGGTAGTGCACGATTACGGCGATCGGACCTTGGTCTTCGAGGTGCGCGGTTTGGAAACCAAAGACCTGCTGGGCGCAAATATCGGTGTGATCTTCTACGGCACAGAAGGCTATGTGGTGCTGACCAGCTACACATCGGGAGCGGCCTTCGACAAAAAGGGCAATCTGGTGCAGAAGTTCAACGGCGGCGGCGACCACTTCGACAATTTCCTCAAAGCCGTTCGCAGCCGCAAATACACCGATCTGAAAGCCGACATCCTCGAAGGCCATCTGTCCAGCGCGCTGTGTCACTTAGGGAACATCTCGTACCTGCTGGGCGAACCCGTAACCGTAGCCGAAGCCAAAAAGCGGCTGTCCGATTGCCGCTGCCATGACGACTGTCTGGAGACGCTCAGCCGGGTAACCGCCCACCTGGCCGACAACGGCGTAAAGACCGAAGGACTGAAAATGACTTTCGGTCCGCTGCTGAAGTTCGATCCGCAAAGCGAAACATTTCCCGACAGCGCAGCGGCCAACAAGCTGTTGACCCGCGACTACCGCAAACCTTACGTGGTCCCAGCGGCCACCGAAATCTGATCGCCGGCGGCGCCAATTGCGCTCGCCTGGCCACAGGGCAATTGCACCAGCGCCGGGTTGCAGCAACAGCAGCGATACTTCCGCACGCATGGAGCCAGGGTTTCAGATTCTGTACGAGGACGGGCCGTGTCTGGTGGTGAGCAAGCCCCCAGGTTTGCCCACCCAGGCGCCGCCGGGCATCGACAGCCTGGAAGTGCGAATCAAGGCCTTGCTGCTCCAGCGCGACAGACCGCCGGGCAAGCCCTATTTGGGCGTGCCCCATCGGCTGGACAGACCGGCTTCGGGGGTGATCGTTTTCGGGCGCAACACCCGTGCCGCCCGTCGCCTGTCGCGCCAGTTCGAACGCCGCACGATCAAGAAGCTTTATTGGGCGGGGGTGGAGGGCGTTGTCAGCCCGGCGTGTGGAACCTGGGAAGACTACGTTCGCAAAGTGCCCGGCGAGGCTCGAGCCGAGGTCGTCGCCGCAGACCATCCCGAGGGACGCATCGCGCGGTTGCACTATCGGGTGATGCTCGTCGAGGAAGACGTTACATGGCTGGAGATTCAGTTGCTTACAGGCCGAACGCATCAGATTCGCATCCAGGCTGCCTCGCGTGGCCATCCGGTGCTGGGCGACTGGCAGTATGGGGCCACGCGGGGCTTTGGCCCACCGTGCGACGACCCTCGGCAGCAGGCCATCGCCCTGCACGCGCGGAGCATCGAGTTCATCCATCCGGTGACGAAACAGCCCGTTTACGTCGAGGCGCCGACGCCCGATTTCTGGCCCGAGCGACTAAACTCGCCTCCCGCCTGGTGATGATCGGCGGCGCTGATCGACCGGCGGCACAGTTGCGGGCATTGGTGCCGCCGGTGTCGCCCACGACCGCAGGCTGCAACATTCTGCGCCGCAAGCTAGCCTTTGCAACAATGTCTGCGCCGCCAGTTAGCCTTTCAAACAGCGGGCGACGGCAAAGCCGCTGGAGGACGGGACATTTCTGGCTTGAAACTGGGCCGGCCGTAGTTGTTTTTCCCAAACCGTGCGATGATTAGTACGACAGCGCTAAGTTACAAGAAAACCACAATATCTTGGGGTGAAAGCCCCAACGGCATCACAACTGGTAGTTGCGAAACGGCAACTTAGCACTGTCGTATTAGTTGGTCGAAATTGCATTGAGAAATCACACGGAGTTAACGATGCAAGATCCGTTTGGCGCCCGCGCTGTTATCGACACTCCTGCCGGGCCGGCGACTTATTTTCGACTGACCAGACTGGAAGACCTGGGGCTGACCAGGCTCAGTGCCTTGCCGTATTCGATCCGCGTGTTGCTGGAATCGGTATTGCGGCACTGCGACGAGCGGCAAGTGAGCCAGCGCGACGTGACACAACTTGCCGCCTGGCGACCGCAGGGTCTTGGCACGGTGGAAGTCCCATTCAAGCCCGCTCGCGTACTGTTGCAAGATTTTACCGGCGTGCCCGCGGTAGTGGACCTGGCGGCGATGCGCAGCGCCATGCACCGGTTGGGCGGCGACCCGCGACGGATCAATCCGCTGGTGCCAGTGGACGTGGTAATCGACCACTCGATACAGGTAGATTACTTCGGCTCGCCCGATGCTCTGGAAAAGAATCTTGCTCTGGAGTTCCAACGCAACCTGCAGCGGTACTCGCTGCTGCGCTGGGCTCAGGCGGCGCTGAGCAATTTTCGGGTGATACCGCCGGGAGTGGGAATCATCCACCAGGTCAATCTGGAGTACCTTGCCCAAGTGGTTGTGCTTCGTCTGCACGACGGCCTGCTTTTGGCCTTTCCCGACACGCTTGTCGGCACCGATAGCCATACCACGATGATCAACGGCCTGGGGGTATTGGGCTGGGGCGTAGGCGGAATCGAGGCCGAAGCCAACATGCTCGGCCAGCCCCTGTACATGCTGGTGCCGGAAGTAGTGGGCGTGGAGCTGACCGGCCGACTTCCGCCCGGGGCAACCGCTACCGACCTCGTGCTCACAATCACCGAGTTGCTGCGCAAGCAGGGCGTAGTGGGCAAGTTCGTAGAGTATTTCGGCCCGGCAACCAGCGACATGCCCGTAGCCGACCGCGCTGTGCTGGCCAACATGGCCCCCGAGTATGGCGCAACGGTTGGCTACTTCCCGGTTGACCAGCAGACTTTGTTGTATCTGAAACAGACCGGACGCAGCGACGAGCATATCCAATTGGTCGAGCGATACTGCAAAGAGCAACTGCTGTTTCGCACCGGCGATGCTCCCGTGCCACAGTACAGCACGGTGCTTCGACTGGACCTTGGCACGGTCGCTGCCAGCGTGGCCGGCCCTAAACGGCCCCACGATCGCCTGCCGCTTTCAAATGTCAAACATGCGTTCCGGCAGGCACTGACTGCGCCGACCGCGCAGCGCGGCTACGGACTGGCCCAGGAACAACTCGACCGTAAAGCCCAGGTGACGCAACAGGGATGCACTGCGGAAATCACGCACGGGGCGGTGGTCATCGCCGCCATTACCAGTTGCACCAACACCAGCAATCCGCAGTTGATGATCGCCGCTGGTCTGTTGGCCCGAAAGGCAGTAGAACGGGGACTGCGTGTACCGACGTACGTCAAGACGAGCCTTGCACCGGGGAGCCGAGTGGTGAGCGACTACCTGCGGGCGGCCGGATTGGACGTCTTCCTGGAGAAGCTGGGTTTTCATACCGTCGGCTACGGCTGCACGACTTGCATCGGCAACAGCGGCCCGCTGCCGCCGCCGGTGGCCGAAGCAATCAGCGGCCAATCGCTGGTGGCCGCCGCGGTGCTCAGCGGCAACCGCAACTTCGAAGGGCGCATCCATCCGCTGGTGAAGGCCAACTACCTGGCCAGCCCGCCGCTGGTGGTTGCATACGCTCTGGCCGGTACGGTGGATTGCGATTTGACCAGCCAGCCGCTGGGCGTGGACAACCAGGGAAAGCCGGTGTACCTGAACGACATCTGGCCCAGTGGCGAGGAGATTGCCGCCGCCGTGCAGCAGGCGCTCAGTAGCGAGATGTTCAAGCGTCGGTATGCCGATGTGTTTCAGTCGGGCCAGCTATGGCAGTCGATTCCCGTGCCGCAGGGAGACCTTTTCCCCTGGGAACCGGACAACACCTACATCCAAGAGCCGCCGTTTTTGACCGCCATATCGGCTGAGCCAGCGCCGATTGGGCCGATTTTTGGTGCGCGGGCGTTGTTGGCACTGGGCGATTCGGTCACTACCGATCATATCTCTCCCGCCGGGGCGATTCCGGCTGCCAGCCCGGCCGGCAAGTACCTGCTTTCATTAGGCGTTCCGCAACACGAGTTCAATAGCTACGGCGCTCGGCGCGGCAACGACCGCGTGATGGTCCGCGGCACATTTGCCAACATCCGTCTGCGCAATTTTCTCGTTCCCGACGCCGAAGGCGGCCTGACCCGCCACTTTCCCGACGGCACGGTCATGCCGGTCTACGAGGCCGCCATGAAATACAAAACCGAGGCAGTGCCGCTGGTGGTTCTGGCTGGCGCCGAGTACGGCAGCGGCAGCAGCCGTGACTGGGCCGCCAAGGGAACATACTTGTTAGGTGTCCGGGCAGTGATCGCTGCCAGTTTCGAGCGAATACATCGCAGCAACCTGGTGGGCATGGGTGTATTGCCGTTGGAGCTTCCGCCAGGGCAGACCTGGCAGTCGCTGGGACTGACCGGTGAGGAGCTGTTCGACATCGTCGATCTGAACGATTCCTTGCGGCCGGGCAGCAAACTGACCGTTCGCGCCACCGGGCCATCGGGCAAGACTATGGAGTTTCAAGTCACGGCTCGCATCGACACCGCGGTGGAGTTGGAGTACTATCGCCACGGAGGCATTCTGCCCGCGGTACTGCGCAAGCTGGCCGGCTTTCAGAAGACCCCTGATGCCCAGCAGGCATCGTAACATTGTAACGCTTTCAGCGGCGGCGGCATTGCGACTGCACCTGCGTGGCCGCCGGTTTGCGCCTGCACGTGACGTGGATCGTGCCGTCCTGCGATCAGGCTTCCGCCGCTGCGGTTTCCCGGAAGAACCTCCTGCGGAAATACAGCGCCACGTTGACCAGGCTGATCAGCACCGGAACCTCCAGCAAAGGCCCGACCACCGTGGCCAACGCCTGGCCCGAGGCAGTGCCGAAGATCGCCACTGCCACGGCGATCGCCAGTTCGAAATCGTTGCTGGCCGCGGTAAAAGCCACTGCCGTAGTCTGTTGATAGTTGGCGCCCATTTTGGTCGCCAGGAAGAAAGCCACGAACCACATCACAAAAAAGTAAATTGCCAGCGGGATGGCTACAATTAGCACGTCCATGGGGCGTTTGATGATCTCTTCGCCCTTCAGCGAAAACATTACCACGATCGTAAACAGCAGCGCCACGAGGGTGATTGGACTGATCCTGGGAATGAACGCAGTATCGTACCAGTGCAGCCCTTTCCATCGCAGCAGCGAGAACCGCGTGGTCAAGCCGGCAAGAAATGGAATACCCAGATAGATGAAGACCGTCTTGGCAGCCTCGAGGATCGACACATGCACGTCCAATCCTTCGACCAACCCCAGTGCGTTCAGCAGCAGAGTAATGAACAGGTAGATGTACACGGCGTAGAAGAGCACCTGGAAGATAGCATTAAAGGCCACCAGTCCCACGGCAAGCTCGCGGTCGCCGCCCGCCAGTTCGTTCCAGACGATGACCATGGCGATGCAGCGCGCCAGTCCAACCAGAATCACGCCGATCATGTACTCCGGGTAACCGCGCAGGAAGATGATGGCCAGGGCGGTCATGAATATCGGGCCTACGACCCAGTTCATCAGCAGCGAAAAGCCCAGCAACCGTTTATTTTGGAAGACTACGCCGGCCTGCTCGTAGCGCACTTTGGCCAAAGGCGGATACATCATCAGTATCAAGCCCAAAGCGATCGGCACGCTGGTGGTCTGGCCGAGAGTCAGCCCGTCGATGAACTGCGCCACCGCCGGAACGAAGTATCCCAGCGCCACTCCGAAGGCCATTGCAAGGAAAATCCACAGCGTCAGATAGCGGTCGAGAAAGGACAGCTTCTTGGTCGTTGGCTCTGTCATGATTGATGCTCTCCGTACTGGCGATCCATTCGGGCGGTGTGGCGAAGTTCAGTAGTGCCCCGCATTTGTATCCGATTGTTCAGCAGGTGTAAACGTCGCCGGTTGCAATAACTGTTGTGTTGGGTGCCGATTGAAATAACTGTTGCGTCGGGCTAGGAATATATTATAGAAAGGCCTGGAGTGGACTGGACGGCCGCTGGCCGCGCGCAGTTTGGCCGCCATATCGGCCCCATTACTGCTGCGGCCAGAGGAAAGTCCGGGCGCCGCAGGACAGGGTGGTGGGTAACGCCCACCGACCGCGAGGTCAGGGAAAGTGCAACAGAAAGCAGACCGCCACGTGGCAGCCTTGGCCAAGGGGCTTCCCTTGGCTGGGCGGCCGCGGGGTAAGGGTGAAACGGTGAGGTAAGAGCTCACCAGCAGGTCGGGCGACCGGCCTGGCTAGGCAAACCCCACCCGGCGCAAGGTCAAACAGGAAGCAGCCCAATCGCTCGGGCGCCGTTTGTCGCCGCAGCGCTGGCGCGGATTGGTTCCGGTCCGCTATCGACTTCCGGGTAGACCGCATGAGGGGCCGAGCAATCGGCCTCCTAGAGAAATGGCCGTCGCCCGGGCCATACGGCCCGGAGACAGAACCCGGCTTATAGGTCCACTCCGGGCCGTATTTTTTGCGCAGCTTGGTTGTCGTGCAGCTCGGGTCAAGCCCACCAACGTAGCCAGCCGCTGGCGGCTGCGCGTATGTCCGACTACGCCGAGTCCGTTTAGGGCGATCCGGTATCCAGCCCGCACAACCTCGTCAGCGGGTGTTATACTGCCCGCGTGATGTTAAGTGTACGCGGGCAGGAATGCAGCCCTCTTGGTGCAGTAACATCCTATTTCAGACCACGCGAAGCATATCAGCCCGCGCTGTCCACTTGTCTGGATGGAGATAGCGAGCGGCGTGTGGGCACTATCTTTCCGTCGATGAACTGAAGCAACTTCGAGACGCAAAGCTTGTTCACGGTGGTGTGCAACTCGTGTGCTTCGTCGAACAGGGCGTCGTACAGGCTGTAAGGCAGTCGGACGGTTATCACTTTGGTGGGTTCCTGGTCTCGCGGCGGCAATGGGCCCCGGGTACGCAGCTCGGTAAGCATTTCCAGGATTTGCCGATAGGTTTCGGTCTTTTCGAACTCGGCCAGGGCTTCGCGGGTGGGAAACATTCGGCGGACGATGCCGTTTTTGCCGAGTATTTCTCTGTAGAAGGTGACCCAGTCGGGATTGTCCCGATAAAGGTTCTGGCTGAATTGTTGAATCTCCTGCTCCAACACTTGAACCGGGGCCTTTTCCATGACGTGCATCTCCTTAGTTTGACATGGTTGACCTGATGCCACGAGCCAGCCGCCCTCCGCGGCTGGCGACTCGCCCGATTAAATCCGGCCGGTCAAGCCCCGTCGCAACTTCAAAAAGTGCAAGCATTTATGTCATTGCTAGCAGGCTGCACACATTTTCGGCACCGCTGCATCAATTCGCGGCACGGCCCGGAGTGCCTAAAAATTGGGCAATCCGGCCAGTCTCATTTCCAAAGTGTCCTGTCCCATGTCGATTCCGTGCCCGGCCGCGCAGCCAAAACTAACCCCGGAAGGGTGCTCAGCAACCATTCAACCGGGATTTCGATCAGCCCATTGCACTTTACGGCGGCAAGGCGCTGTGGAAGTGGGCAGGAATATCTTATGAATATCCCGAGAACGCTAACACCTCTGGTATCGACTGGCCGAACGCACTTGCTGCGCGGTGCTGCCAGCAGCACCAACGAAAAGGGCCAGGCGATGAAACCTGGCCCTTTGGTAGTCCACGCAATACGAACTAGCGCATCGACGACTTGGTGGTGCTAGCTATCGGATCAGACCTTTTTCTTGGCCAACAGGTCGGCAGCCACCTGTTCGAAGAACTCGACGCACTGGGCGATCTCCGGCAGGGAGTTCTCCCAGTTGTGTTCGTACTCGATGGAGAAAACGGCTTTCAGTCCCTGGCGATGCACTTCAGCAAGCACGGCTTTGACGTCGCCTTTGCCGGTGCCCCAGGGGACGTCGTGCCCGCCGCCCATCTGATTGAGGTCTTTGAAGTGGAAAGAAATGATCCGTCCTTCCAACTTCTTGACGCACTCCAGAGGCACCAATCCGGAACGCATCCAGTGGCCCGTGTCGGCGCACGCTCCGATCCGCTTGCTGCGGCCCTTGCACTGTTCCAGCACGATATCCGGGTTCCAATAGCGAGAGGGCTTGGGATGGTTGTGCAGGGCCACGTTGATGCCATACTCTTCGACCAGTTTATCGACTTCGTCCAGCAGCTTGAAATCCGGTTCGGAAACCAGGGTTTCGATGCCCATGTCTTTGGCGAACTCGAAATCTGCCCTGCCGCATCCGCCTACGCCGAAGTTGACTAGTTTAACGCCCGAGTCTGCTAATTTCTTCTTGACCTCTTTGCGCTGATCGGCGGTAAGCTCGCGGCCCATCCGCGCGCTGCTGCCCTTGTAGAGTACCTGGCCGGGGTAGGCTTCGATGTACTTCAGCCCCAGCGAGGCGGTTTTGTCTACGGCCTCGAAAAAGCTGAAGCGGTTGAAGCTGTACGCTTGGCAACCCAAGCGCCAGCCCAGCTTCTCGGCACTGGGAGCGCCTTTGGCCAGCGGGGCAGCCCAGACGTGTGGCACTGCAAGGTGCAAAGCACCCAAACCGGCCGTCGCAGCAGAGGCGGTCTTCACGAAAGAGCGTCGGTCCAATTTGTCCTGCATAATGCGGTCCCTTTCTATAACTGCCTTTTTGGAAATGCTTGCATTTATACTTCCCGCGGGCAAGAACAAGTGATTGTCGCTAGGAAACACATCTTTCAACCCGTGCGGACTATAGCAACGCACGGCGCAGATAATCAGCCTTCGCGGCCAAATCCGACGGTCAATTATAGGTTGGGCCTTATCGGGCCGCAATTTTTTCCACGTCGGTGTCGTGCTTTGCATTGCCACCGGCTCCCAGCGGATAGCCGTTTCTTGCACCGGCGACTTTCTGGATAGCGCAGCGAAGCATACCAATAGCCGCCGAAACGTCTGACTCATCCGCAGTCTTCGACGGCGGGCAAGAAACCGGCCCCATGTGGCATTATTGACGCCCTGACGGCCGCCCCCTATATTGACCGACAATTCGGCGCCGCAAAGGCGCCCATGGGGAAATCCGTCCAAAATCGCACAGTCCCTTGCAGCTGCGGAGACAGTCGCCATGTTCCTGCTGGAATCCTATCCGATTGCCGTGGTGTTCTGTGTGATCACCATGCTTTGTTGGGGTTCGTGGGCGAACACGCAAAAGCTTGCCGGCAGAACCTGGCGATTCGAGCTGTTCTACTGGGACTACGTAATCGGCGTGATGCTCATGGCGCTGGTTTTCGCCCTGACGCTGGGCAGCACCGGAACGAAGGGACAAGCCTTTCTCGCCAACTTGAAGCAGGCGGAACTGAGCAACATCGCCCTGGCACTATTGGGCGGAGTGATCTTCAACCTGGCCAACATCCTGCTGGTGGCCGCGATCGCCATTGCCGGCATGGCGGTGGCCTTTCCCGTCGGCATCGGCATGGCACTGGTAGTAGGCGTTCTGGTCAATTACATTCGGGAAGCTACGGGCAATCCGCTGCTGCTTTTCTTGGGCGTAGCGCTGGTGGCCTCGGCCATCGTATTGAACGCAGTGGCCTATCGCACGCTGCCCGGCACTACCAAGTCAACCAGCGCCAAAGGCTTGGTGCTTTCCATCCTTTGCGGCTTGCTGATGGGCACTTTCTATCTGTGCGTGGCGGCTTCTATGCCTAAATCGGAGCAGTTTGCCGCAATACCAGCAGGGAAGCTCAGCCCTTACACGGCTGTGGTGATCTTCTCGCTGGGCATCCTGCTGAGCAATTTCGTGTTCAATACCGTGATCATGTACAAGCCCGTGGAAGGACAACCGGTCGGTTACGGTCATTACTTCCAGGGCAGCTTTCTGGATCACCTTTGGGGCGTAGTGGGCGGGATGATCTGGCAGGTGGGGATGACCTTCAACATCATCGCCAGCGGACAGGCAGGATTCGCCATTTCCTACGGACTGGGACAGGGCGCAACGCTCGTGGCCGCACTGTGGGGCGTGTTCATCTGGCGGGAGTTCAAAGCCGGCTCACAAACCACCCAAAAGCTGCTAGCAGCGATGTTCGCTTGCTATCTGGTCGGGCTGGCGGTGATCATCGTCGCCCGCCCCGTGTGACCCAACCGCTTCAACCTACGCCCGCGCGCGGCAAGGTGCACCAAAGTTGTGCAGCGCATCGAGACTGGCAGGTGGAGATGACCTTCAGCATCCGCCTAATGTCGAGCCTGCATCGTAAGATAATCAAGCTGATCGGCCGCCTTCGATCGGCCCACGGGGAACTGCAAGAAAAGTCGTAAACCGACAAGCGACAAATCACACACTGAAAAGCGGTAAATAACACCGAAAACAGCGCATCTGGCGGTGGAGCAACAGTTGCAAGGAACTGCACATGAAAAAACCAAGAATAGCCGTCGTCGGCAGCGTTAATGTCGATATGGTGGTCAAAAGCGAGCGGATACCCGCTCCGGGCGAGACTGTCACCGGCGGGCAATTCGTGATGGCCGCAGGCGGCAAAGGGGCCAATCAGGCTGTGGCCGCCGCTCGGCTGGGCGCCGAGGTCGTCTTGATCGCCAAGGTCGGCCAGGACATGTTCGGCCAGCAATCGATCGACAACTACAAGCGGGAAGGCATCGACACTTCTTACGTAATGCGCGATCCGCAAAACGCCACCGGCGTGGCGCTGATCATGGTCGACCGCAACGGCGAGAACTCGATCTCGGTGGCCTCTGGTGCAAACCATGCGCTGACCGCCGCGGAGATCGACGCGGCTGCCGAAGCCATCCGCGCGGCCGACGTTTTGATGTTGCAACTGGAAGTGCCGCTGGAGTGCGTGCTTCGTGCCGCCCAACTGGCCGCCGAGGCCGAGGTGCCGGTGATCCTCAATCCGGCGCCCGCTGTGCCGCTGCCCGACGAACTGCTCAGCAACGTCTCGTACCTGACGCCCAACGAGTCCGAGGCGTCGCTGCTGGCCGGCGTCACTGTGACCGATGAGTCGTCGGCCCGTGCGGCAGCCAGGCAACTGCTGTCGCGCGGGGTGCGATGCGTCATTATCACACTAGGCGCCAAAGGCGCGCTGGTGATCGACCAGCGACGCGATGTACTGGTTCCGGCTTACAAAGTCGAAGCCAAGGACACCACAGCCGCAGGCGACGCCTTCAACGGCGGTCTGGCTTGCGCACTGGCCCGTGGGATGGCCCTGGAAGATGCCGTGCGCGAAGCGAACCTGGTAGGCGCTTTCTCTGTTACCAGATTGGGCGCACAGCCATCGTTGCCCACCGTCGAGGAGCTGCGCCAGTTCGCTGCCGCGGTCAGATAGCGCGGCTGCCGGTCGTCTGCGCACTCCCGACCGTCGCAATCCGTCTTCGCTGCCGCAGAGGCGGTCGGATAGAGTTTGTACGAAACGTCTCCGCACTTCGCAGCATCAGCACTGTGTGGTAGACTGCACAGCCCTTGCGGCGAGCAGGCTCCAGGCGCACGAGGCGACTCAGAATCGATAGTCCAGACCCAGGTTTATGCCTTGCGCCCAGAAGTCGTCGGCGACGAAGCGCACTGCCGGACGTCGCAGTCCGGTGGGGTCTTCAGGCGGAAGTTGCGAGGCGTCCAGATCTACTGCCCCGCCGGGACGCGCCACTCTGCTCCAATACAAGAAGGTATAGCCTACCGTGGCACGTAACCGGCAAGTAATGTCGAAACCCAGTGTTACGCCCAACTCGGGTATGACAGCCAGTTCGTTCCGCGTATGCACGCCCTGGTTGGTCTCCTGTGCCAGCAGACCGCCCGAGTAGATGGTTGTGCCACCGCCGGGAACACTGACTGTCGTCGAGCCGTCCACGCTCAGCTCGGCGTAATTGGCGCCCAGCGCCAGCTTGGCCAGCATCTCCAGCGACCAGCGTCCCACGCGCTCCTGATAAACAAAGCCGATCTGGGCACCGTGGAATTGGTTATCGGTTACAAACCGATCCGAAATGCTCAGGGTCGTGCCTTGCACAAACGGTCCCTGTTCGCTCAGCCATCGGGAAGTTTGCCCAATCCACAAGCCTTCGTACAGCCGGGCGAAGCGGTAACCGGCCACGAAGTCCAGCGTCTGGCCGCAGTCGTCGATCAACCGGCGGCGAAGCATGGCCTCGGCCGTCTGAAGCTCGCTGAAATCATCGACGGCCAACGATCCGCTCCACATGTTCGGATACGCTGCCAGCAGAGCCGCCTGCGCGTTTTCGGAAAGGTCCACATACGGTCGGGCCAGTATCGATATCTGGCTGCTGTCGGCGCGGAACCGGGTGGTTTCCCGCGAAATCCCCAGGTAGCTGCCCTCCAAAGCCCAATGCTGGCACGGCGTGAACCAATGCCCGAACGATATGCGGCCGCCGGAGTTCAGATCGGTGTTTACCAGTCCGCCGAATAGGATGCTGGTTGTGGAATATCCGAGCACTCCGGCGATGTCTGAATTTGTCCCTTGGGGACTTGTGGTCACCAGCGGCGGCGTGTCGAAGCCTTCCGTCCACCACAGCAGGTACTCAGCGCGAACCCACCAGTTGGTCCAGAACGGGCGCACCGGCCACAGGTAAGTCCAATCGTATGGTTCGGAATCGCCGCATTCTCCCGAGGCCCACGGCCCGCAGGAAGCTGCATCGGGCGCTGCGTAGGTTTCCGATCCGTCCTGGTCGTATCCGTCCCAGACGGTTTCTGGGAGCTGGGGGCTTGCATATCGGGGTGGCAGCGCGCGATGCGGCGGCCGACCGCCGAATGGCGTCCGCTGGGCCAGGGCGGTGGATGCCAGCGGCCCGGCACACATAATGGCGACCGCGATTACGCAAGATATTGCAATCAGAGAAGTTAAGTGCAGACTGGGCCGGGCGGATGCTAGTGAAACTTTGGCAAGGTGTTCGGGGGGCATAGCGTCTCCTCGATAACATATTGCCCCCCATGTCGCTTATCCGTCGTCGCCACAGTTATCGGAATATTCTGCCCGACCGTTTAATTTTTCCGAGATTCTCCCGACACTTTGGATAGCATACTCGATTTCCGTCAGCGTGGGGTTCCAACATCCTCTGGAGGGAAACGTCTTCTCCAGAGACGCGCTGCGGTGGCGTCCCGGGGCCTTTCCGTCTATGCCCGGCCTGCCACGAACGCGCGATGCGGGCAACGCAGAGCACGGCGATCCAACACGCGCACCGCCAGGCCAGCGTGTGGCGGTGTCGGCTCTGCCACTGGCAGCGGCGGGAACTTCGCACTCTGCCCGCCGCAGAACCGCCAAAGCTTTTCTGGAAAAAATAAGCTATGTTTCCAGTAGACGGACGCCGCGCCTGTACTTTTCTAGGTTTCGGGCATCGGGCTTTTCGGTAATTTGCTCGGTAAGCAGCATCTTGCGGCTCATTTCAGCTTTGGGAGGGGGGTATGTCATCCGCCGCTTTTCAACCACGCGCGCGCCTGTCCAGGAAATCTGTAGCTCGGAAAAACCACAGGAAGGGTTCGGTTCTCATTTTGGCTGCCGCGTTGATGTTGGTGATGATGGCCTTTCTGGCCTACGCGGTGGACCTTGGTTACGTGACCAACGTGAAGACGGAGTTGAAGCGGGCCACGGACGCAGCAGCACTGGCCGGCGCGGGCGAACTGGTCCACGGCGGCGAAGCCGCGCAGTTGCAAGCCTTCGAGTTCCTGGCCAGAAACCGGATTGCCGGGCGTGCCATCTCTGACGATCCAAACTGGCAGCAGAATCTGGCTCAGTTGCTGGCCCACTACCAGAACGAAGGCAACTTTCTGGTCGAGCTTGGCCATTGGGACCCCCAGCGGCGAACCTTCCAGCAAAGCAGCGTTTTGCCGTCGGCGATCCGGGTAGTAGCCACCGAGCGCGACCTGCCGCTGTTCTTCGGCAAGCTTTTTGCCAGATACGAACGGGTGCTGACTCCCAACGGTTATGAATTGCGGCGCGTGCCGATCAACGTTGGCGCCGAGTCGATCGCCCGTTACCAGCCGCGCGATATTGCGCTGGTGTTGGACTTTTCGGCCTCGATGAACGACGACAGCGAGTTCCGCCGCATTGCCGAGGCCCCGGCCGACCAAAAAGCCGCCGTCAAGGCCCTGGTCGAGGCCAACAATCTGCAGATCTACAACGAGTTCCAAGCCATGCAACCGCCTCCTAACTGCGGCACTTTGCCGTACGAACCGGTTTATGCAACCATTCGCGGGCAGCCGGCTTCGGGCAACATACCGCACTGCACAGTGACTTTCGGCACCCCGGCCGACGGCACCAAGGCCGTGTACGTCACTTCTACCATGGAGCTTTCCAACGTAGTGATCGAAACCCACGACGGCTACCGCCAGAAGTTCGAGCCGCTGAGCGGCTACAGCGGCACATTCAAAGGCACGCTTAGCACAACCAGGAACAAACGCATCGTGAAGGCATGGGTCAAATCGGGCGACAACTCCAGCGGTGATGGTCCCGGCTACGGTGAACGATTCGAGTGGAACACCACCACGATCAAGAAAGCCTTCGGGCTGGACACGGTGCCGTACCCCTACGCGGCGGGTAGCTGGGATGAGTTCATCAACTACTGCAACACCAGCAGCAACGTCAGTGCCGCCGGATACCAGTACCGTTACGGCTGGAAGAACCTGATCAACTACTGGTTGGAAAGACGGCCCATGGCCTCCGAGACCGCCGACCTGTGGCGCGTCAGCGCACAGCCGATACAGTCGCTGAAAAGCACTACGGCCGTGTTTTTCCAGTACATCCAGGAGGTTGACAGTAACGACCGGGTAGCGCTGGTCATCTACAACTCCAGCAACGGAACGGCCACGCTGGAACACCCATTGACTCATGACTTTGCCGCAGTAGCCTACACGGTTTCTCGTCGTCAGGCCGGTCACTACGATCGTTACACGAACATTGGGGCAGGAATCCAAAAGGCCCGTGAGCACCTGGAAGCCAATGCCCGGCCCGGGGCATTCAAGATGATCGTGCTGATGACCGACGGCCTGCCCAACCGGCCGTACAACGATTACGCGAACAATTACGCGGCCGACACACAATACGTGATTCAGCAGGCGCAGCTTGTGGCGGAGAAAAAATGGCCGATTGTGACCATCAGCCTGGGGGCCGAGGCCGACGCCGGGCTGATGCAGCGGGTGGCTGACATAACCGGCGGTATCCACTTCAACATACCGCCCGATAGCATAGTCACCGACTACACCCAGCCGCTGCTGGCAGTCTTCCGCAGGATCGCCGACCATCGTCCGCTGGTGCTTGTCAAGTAAGCTGGGGACAGAAGGAGCCGACAGGCGCGTTTCCTCCGCCGCAGCACCGCACCAGTACGCACCGCTTGCGGCGGAGGAACTTTTTTCTTGCCAGTTGGGCGATTCGACCTGCGGTTACTTCGCCTTTGCCGCGCGATCGCTGCGCTTTCAGCACCTGATTGAGCTGCTCCTTTACCGACTACTCCACTGGTGACGTTTGGTTTCTACACCGGTGCTGGCGGTACACCTTTCGATCTACCGAAGAATCACAGCGGGGTACCCCCCGCAAGTGCTGCGCGTGGGATTGGCAGCCCAGAGCGGCGCCAAAGGCGGCGAAGTGGTTACCCCCGGGATTAAGTCGCTTTGGTCAGTAGCGCGCTGTGGCTCAGTCGTACGCGCGGAGCGCTGCCGGGAAGCAGCCCGAGCTGCTCTGCGGTGGCCAGCATCTGCCGAAAACGCTCGGCGGTTACGTGGATTATCGGCTCAACCAGCAGCATCGAACACTGCGGGCGCAGGCAATGATAGATTTCGCGGAACAGCCGCGGCAGATCGGGCACCTCGTGCGCTGCGTAGAACGCCAGCACAAAGTCCACCGGCTCGTCGATCCCTAGCGCGTTCGGTTGGCACAGGTGTGTGCGAATCTGCTGGCTTACGCCGGCTTTAGCCGCCCGGCGGCGAAGCACCGCCAGCATCTGCGGCTGCACGTCCACGGCAATGACCGTTCCCCTGGGACCCACGATACGCGCCATCGCAATAGAGAAGAAGCCCATCCCGCATCCGAAGTCCATTACCGTCATCCCACTGCGCAGATATGGGGCCACAATTCGCTCGGGATTGTGAAGCAGGCGGCGGAGTGGGTTGTCGATGAAATATCCGCCCCACCAAGGGCAAACATGAGGCCGCGGCATTGGGTCCTCGTTGTCAATCCTGTTTCAATTCCGCCTAGCGCCACAGATCATCGTCGGCAAACGGATGTATCGGGCCTAGCTTGGGCCTGGGGAGCACCTTCAGCGCCTGTTCGGCGAGGCGAAGGTCTTCTTTGTTGGTGATTTTCAGATTCAACACCGAGCCGGGGACGACCGTCACGGGATGCCCCAGCCGCTCGACGAGCTGGGCGTCGTCGGTGGGGGCCAGTTCGCCACGCTGTGCATATGCTTGCAAGAGCAACTCGCGGCGGAATACTTGCGGCGTCTGCGCTTCCCAAAGTCCCTCGCGCGCCACGGTTTCCTGGATGACATGCTGTGCGCCGACGCGTTTGAGTGTCGCCGTCACCGGCACGGCGAAGATCGCTGCGCCGGTGCGCTCGGCCACCTGAAAGACTTTGGTGATCCACTCATCGACCAGGCAGGGGCGCACGGCGTCGTGGACGCAGACGAAATCCGCGGTCGGTTTTACCCGTGCCAGTCCAGCCGCAACCGAATCGGCACGCTCGGCGCCGCCGTCGACCACCTCCAGGCCCATGATCGCCAGATTGGCGGCGTATTTGAGCATGAACTGCTCGCGGTCCTCTGGCGAGATCACCAGTATGGTCTGTATTACGTCGTCGCGGTTAAGGAATCGCTCGGCTGCGTGCAGCCAGACCGCCCGACCGGCCAGCGGCGCGAAAGGCTTCTTGTAATGCTCGTCGCGAAACCGGCTGCTTTTGCCTGCCGCCGGCAGAATTACAGCAAACTTGGCCACCGTAAAGCACCTCGATTGTTTAGGAAGGCAATTTTCTGGGAACCATGATTCTGTGTAGCATTTCGGCGCGAAATGGTCGAGCTACCCCCGGCTTGCCGGCGCCGTTTGGCCCAAATAACTCGACAGCGGAAGCGCTTCGCGTCGCGTTCGCAGAAGTAGCGACTCGCTTCGTCCCATCGTTCCAGTACGGGGAAAATATCAAAAACGTCAAAAAAGAGTGCGAGGTGCGTAATTCGGCAATATTGAGCCATGAACTTGTATCGCCTCTGACACCAAAACGGGCCGGACTATTGTCAGTGTTTTTATAACAATTATGATACTTGCGTGGCGCCAACGGCACTGTTGCCATGAAGTGGCTCCGAGCCGACCGTCCGGTCAAGCCGTCAGCTTAAGGGCAGCAGAAGCCAAAAGCTGCTACAAGCTATGGCTACTGGTTGTGAGTGCGTCGGGCGGCGAAGTATGATCTTGTCGGGAATATAGGGATCATGCCTATCGAGTTCCAATGCAGCAACTGCGGCAAACTTTTGCGCACCGGCGACGAGCCCGCCGGCAAACGCGCAAAGTGTCCAAAGTGCGGCTCGGTGATGACCGTACCCACGCCAGGCGATCTCGTTGCTCCGTCGCAACCACCGGTGCCAGCGGCGCCGCCTGGTGGTAAGTCGCAGTCGGACTATGCCGTTTCTTCCCCTACGTTTTCTCCCAACGAGCGCGAAAGGCCAGCAACGGACGGCCTTTTCGATGGCCCTACTGCCAGCTCGTCGGGTGTACACTCTGGTCGGCCTGCGCCTAATGCCGATTCCCCGACGGCGGGCAGCGGCGGGACAGCCGGTTCTGTACCCGGGCAGCAAAGCGCAGACCACCCCACCGGTGTCGGTGCGCCCGTGTTCATCGACTTGGGCGATGTGCTTTCTACCGCCCTGAATATCTACAAAAGCCAACTGGGATTGTGTGTGGCAGCCACGGCGATTGCCATGGTGATAACAATTTTTGCGTGGCTGGCCACGTCTTTATTCCTAGGTATGCTCCCAAGGTTTCTGCCGGCTCGGATGTTGTATTGGATATTTCAGGGGCCGGCCTTAGTTGTCGTCATAGCCGTTTGCATGGCGCAATGTATGCGATTGTTTTTGAAGATTGCCCGCGGAGAACCTGCCAGCATCAACGATCTGTTCCAAATCACAGAAGACGCCGGCCGAGTGATACTCACCTATATCGCCTTTCTGTTCATGGTTTACCTGGGCATGTTTGTCTGCGTCGTGCCCGGCTGGATACTGATAACGCTGATCTTTCCGGCGCTGTTTTTGGCCTTCGATCGGGAAGTCTCGGTGGCCGACATTTTTACCGAGGCTTTGGCAATGACCGAAGGCAACCGACTGAAGATCTTCGTGGTATTGCTCGTTGCGTGGCTGATTGGTCTGGCAGGCTTCCTGGCCTGCGGTATCGGGGTTCTGCTTACCATGCCCTTTGCATTGATGTGCCAGCCGGTGCTGTATCTGCGGCTGACCGGAGGGCGCGTGGCGGCAGTTGCTTGATTGCTTCTGAGCCGGCCAAGGCGATAACGCCTGCTATCTTTCGGCCAAGGCGGAAACGCCTGCTAGCGGGCCGACGGTATTGCCTTGCGATTGTAGATTTCCAGTAGCAACTGCTGATACCCTTCGACGGTGCGCTGGATGGTCGCGTGCTGCAACACGTGCTGCCGCCCGGCGATGCCCATAGCAGCTGCCTTGTGCCTGTCCGACAACAATTGCACGATCGCCTTAGCTATCTGTTGTGCATTGCCGGGTTCGACAAGATAGCCGGTTATGCCATCTGTTACTATTTCTGGCACGGAGCCGACGCGGGTAGCCACCACCGGCTTTTGGCAAGCCATGGCTTCCAGCAGGCAGATGGGATTGGCCTCCATGTGCGAGGTCAGCACCAGCACATCCATAAGGGCGAGCAACTCGGGCACGTCGGCCCTTGAGCCCAGGAATCTGGCCGTCGCCGGCGACTGCGATACGGCCGGCGCGCACAGACCCACGTCAACAGCCCCGCGTGCTGCAAGGCACGTGCTGCTCAATGAATATGCTGACTCGGCGAAGTCCGAAATAGCCCGCTGGCCAAGCCACTCGCTTGTGGCATCTGTTGTGCCAGCCGGCGCCCAGCAGTGTTGCCCAGCGGTGCATCGGTCCGTTTGCACAACCCGAAACCCCAAGCCGGAGGCCATTGTTTCCAGTTCGGCGCGGCAAGGCCCGTCGCCGACGATCAACAATTGCACATCGGCGATTTGGCGTTGAACCAGCGCCGTGGCCTGCAAGAACAGTTGGTGATTTTTTTCCGGGCGCAGCGCAGCCACGATGCCCACCACCGGCTGAGTGGGCGAAATGCCCAGCGACGCCATCAGTCGCTCGTCGGGCGGTTGCGGACGGAATCGCTGGGCATCTACTCCATTGGGAATCACGCGGACTTTGTGGGGCGGACAGCCTTCGTGCTGGGCCAGGAACCGGCCGTGAGAATGCGCCACGGCGATGAACGCATCGGTAAGCGGCGCAAGCAGCCGGTTGAGCAGTTCAACCCGATCGGGATAGCCCGTCGAGTGCAACGCCGAGCAGACTACCGGCACGCCTGCCAAACGTGCCGCCAGGCGTCCCCAGAACATCTTGTCGCCCGGCCCTACGGTCACCACCGCGTCGATCTGCCGGCAGCGCATCAGGCGCACCAGCCGCGGCAACACCCGCAGGTCATATTTGTTTTGGAGCAATCCCGTGTGTGTCGGGACCTCCCTGGCCAGTAGTTTGCCGAGTACGTCAAGATGTTTCAGGCAACACAGTTCGGGCTCGAACCGGGCGCGGTCCAGCCGGCGTACGATCTCTACCAAGAGCGTTTCGGCGCCGCCGACGGGCATGCTGGTCAAGACGAACATAACCCGCAGCGGGCCGCGTCTGTCCAGGGGCAGGAGTTTTCGGCGGAAAAACATCGATATGTTTCGCAGCGGGGCTAGAATTTGCCAAGGGTCGTTCTTGCATCAAATCTCAATTCACCCACCAGGACACACCTCATTCCCCTCACAGAGACATTTTGCTGACACTACGCCATGTTCCCCGAATTTCCGTGCTTCTGAATAAATCCACAAAATACCGGAAGTGGTCGCACTACTGGCAACCTCGAAAATGAAGGTGCTTCGCACACTTGCACCATTTTCGCAATTATCTGGTCTATTTAGGGAAACTTGCTGGCGCCGACAATACGGACTCCGCGCGAGACGGCATCGGCTGAAGCCTACCGCGTAACGTCGGGGCCGCCAGCAGACTCGGCGCGGCCCGCGCCCCGGCAAGCAAGTATTGCACCAAGAGGCAGCAGCCGGGAAACGCCGGGCGATACGGGGCACCGCTCCCTTCAACTGGCCGGACAGATTGTACCGTCCGCAACGGCCCCACCGGTTGTTCATCCTGCGCCGAGTGCTGCGAGCATTCTGCGCGCGAGCAATTGCCAGCGCGCTGGCGGCGGCGTCCGGGCAATGCCATTGTTGCATTGAAAGGCAATCGATCTATGAACAACTACTCGGTCATTCGGCTCGACTCAGTCCAAGCGCTGCTGGACGCCCAGTTCGCCTGGGACGATCTTTGGTGGCGCAGCGAGTGTACCTGGCCTACGTTGCGGGCAGCATTGATCGCCCAGTGGGTCCAGCGGTTCGCACCGCAGCGCCAGTTCGAAGCGCTGGTGGTGGAGCACCAGGGCGCATGGCTGGCCGCACTGCCCCTGTTGCGGCGCCGCTATTGCGCGCTGCCAGTAGGTGTATTGACGAGCAATCCCTGGGCGCCTTGCGGGGAATTGCTATTGGATAGCACTTGCGACGAGCCAGCGGTGATCAACGCGCTGCTCGGCGCACTACGCAACGACGGAGGATTGCTGTGGCTGGATGGCGTGTGCGTCCTTTCCAAGCGCTGGCAGCAGTTTGCCCAGCGGTGCCACACCTTCGGTCTGCCCTGCCATGTTCGATGCGCGACAGAAGTCGGGTGGTTGGAAATCGAGGGCAACTGGGAGAAGTACAAAGCCAGCCTGTCGCGCAGCCACCGTCAGGCGATGACCAAGGCGTCGCGCCGCCTGGAGCAGGCCGGCCGCGTGCAACTAGACATGCGATGCGAACTCAGTGGCGATGAACTGCCCGAGCTGCTCTACAGCGGGTTTGAAGTCGAAGATCGCAGTTGGAAGGGACAGGCCGGCAGCTCGGTGCTGCGGGCCGTCGGAATGTTCGACTACTTCCTCGATCAGGCCAAACAACTGGCCACATGGCGGCAGTTGGTCCTGGTTTGGTTGCGATTGGATGGACGGCCCATAGCCTTTCTGTACGGGTACTTAGCCAAAAATGTCCTCCACGCCTTCAAGATCGGATACGACCAGCAGTATGCCACGTACAGCCCCGGACAACTGCTCTTCTTCTACCTGCTGGAGCGGCTGCATTACGACGGGCAGTGTCGGGCAGTAGATTTCATGGGGCCGTTGACCGAAGCCGCCTCGCGATGGCGGCCGGCCAGCTACAGCACCGGCCGTGTGGCGGTTGCCGCCGCAGGACTGCTGGCCCGCGCCGCGCTTTGGGGGTATCGGCGAATGTGGCCGCCGGTGCGCAGCTTGCGCGACAGGCTGACCCAGCGGCCCGGCGCCCACGGGGCCGATAAGCCCGCGCGGCGTACCAGCGCGGAAAAAAGCTCTTCTGCTGATCCGGTAACTTTTGTTCGATGATGGTCATGTGCGGTTGCCGGCGTCCCTTCGCGCCACGGGATTTTTCGGTAAACTGATGAACATTGTCGGCTTGGAAACGGAGCCGCGCGAAACTGGGGCAGTTGACTTGCTTGCGGGAGATCGAACATGAAAGGCGATGCTCGATTGGTACAGATGCTCGACCAGTTGCTGGCCGAGGAGCTTACGGCAATCAACCAGTACATGGTCCATTCGGAAATGTGCGCCAACTGGGGTTACGACCGACTGCACGAGGCGGTGGAGAAGCGTGCCATCCAGGAAATGAAACACGCCGAAAAGCTCATCGCCCGCATCCTGTTCCTCGAAGGTCAGCCCACGGTCTCGAAACTCAACCCCATGAAGATCGGCCGTGAAGTGCAAGCACAACTCCAGTCCGATCTGCAAGCCGAGCAGGACGCCGTTCGCAGCTACAACGAGGCGATCAAGCTGGCCAGCGAAGTCGGCGACGCCGCTACCCGCGCGATGCTTGAGTCGATTCTGGCCGACGAAGACGCCCACGTCGATTGGCTCGAAGAGCAGCTCGACCAGATCAGCCAGATGGGCATCGCTTTCTACCTTTCGACGCAAACCGGTTAAGGCGCCGGGTTGTGGCAGCACTTCTGGCGCCGTTGGCGGGCGACCATGTGGGTCTGCCAGCAGACGAACGCCGCATGTATCGTCGCACGGTTTACGGCGTCGCGCCTTTTACGAGGCTCGGACGGTTTACCGGGCCGGCACGGTTCACGGCGCCGGCACAGTTGACGGCGCCGGCACAGTTGACGGCGCCGTTGGTCAGCCATAGGTGGTCATCGACGGTATAGATGAATTCGCGCCAGCGCGTATTAGCAGCAATAAATCATCAGCAGCCGGATCGCACGCCGATCGACTTCGGCGGTACGCGGCAGACCGGCATCCATGCCGCGGCTTATCATCGGCTCAAGCGATATCTGGGCATCGATACGCCGACGCGCGTCTATGACCTGTACCAGATGCTGGCCGAAATCGAGCAGCCGGTGCTGGACCGTTTTGGGGCGGATGCGATCGGGCTGCAAAGGCCATCGGTGGCGCTGGGCATCCGCAACGACAACTGGAAGCCCTGGCAAATGCCCGACGGCACACCAGTGCTGGTTCCTGGCGGCTTCAACCCCGAAATAGAGCCGGGCGGGAGCCTGCTGCTGCGCACCTCCGACGGTTCGCCCCTGGCCCGCATGCCCAAGGACGGTTTCTACTTCGACCGGCTGGACAAGTTTCCCGGTGCAGCCCACGCCGACCCGGCAACGCTTGATATCCCCATGCTCACGCAGGAAGATTGCGACCATCTGGGCGCACAGGCCGAAGCCCTTTACCACAACACCGACAAGGCTCTGATCTGCGCCATGGGGCCGCCGTACGAGCTGTTCTTCGGGCTGGGCACCGGCGATTTTCAAGCGTGGATGGTCACCCTGGCCACCGAGCCGCAATACGTGGCCGATCTGCTGGGACGACTGACCGACGCCTGGCTGGAAAATCTGCGCCGCTTTTACGCCGCCGTGGGCGATCGGGTGCAGATTCTACAGTTCAACGACGACCTGGGCACGCAGGACGCCCCGTTCCTCTCGCCGCAGATGTTCCGCGAGTTGATAATGCCGCATTATCGTCGCGGGCTGGATTGGGTACACCGCAACACCTCGATGAAGGTCTTCATGCACAACTGCGGGGCTATCTATCCACTGATTCCATCGCTGATCGAAATGGGCGTGGACATTCTTAACCCTGTGCAGATTACCGCACGCGGCATGGACCCCAAAAGACTGAAAGCCGAGTTCGGCGACCGGCTGGTGTTCTGGGGCGGAGCGTGCGACTGCCAGCATACGCTCACCTTCGGCACGCCACAGCAGGTTGCCCAGGAAGTAGAGGAGAACATCCGCATCTTTGCCCCGGGCGGCGGTTACGTTTTGGCGTCGGTCCATAACATCCAGGCCAACGTGCCGCCGGAGAACATCATTGCACTGTTCGATACAGCACTGGGCTGCACGGTCTGACGCCAGCCAGCGGCCAGCGGAGGGCTTACAGCCGGTGGACGCACGCGCACTGATCGCAAGATGCAGTTAGTACGACAGCGCTAAGTTATGAGAAAACCACAATATCTTGGGGTGAAAGCGCCAACAGGATCATAACTGCAAGTTGCAAAACGGCAACTTTGCGCTGTGGTATTAGCTGCTGCTTGAGCACACGTTGCAAGTCATCTGGCCGCTTAGCGAGATAAGCTGGGAGTCTATGCTTCATCGCGGCCAAACTGGCGCTGGTGATTGGCTGGCCAAATGCCAGAACACAGCGGGCGCGTCGCTACGCTTCGGGCTTGCAACCCGCGCAGTTTACGCTCCCGGCTTGCAAGGGCAAGACCGGCTCTGTTTTCTCCCAGCTTTATCATCTTGCGCCGCTGCTGCTATACTTGTGGTGGATATTTGCTGCGCCAGGCATTTACGGATGCGCCAGGCATTTACGGAAAATAGTTGCAGCCAACAGTTGCACTGAGGCAAAAACCAGCATGGGCGGTAGTAACGAGGGGGCCATGAAAAAAACTCTGCTGGTCACCGGCGGTGCCGGTTTCATCGGCAGTTGTTTCGTGCGGCAGTGTATAAGCGAGCGGGCTGCGCGGGTGGTGAACCTCGACAAGCTCACCTACGCCGGCAATCTCGACTCGCTGGAACCTGTTCTGCAAGACCCTGACCATGTGTTCATCCACGGCGACGTGGCCGACCGCCAGACGGTGCGCAGCATCTTCGCCCAGTACCAGCCGGACGCGGTGGTTCACTTTGCCGCCGAATCCCACGTTGACCGCTCGATCGACGATCCGGCCCAATTCGTGCGCACCAATGTGTTGGGCACCTTCGAGTTGTTGGAGGCCGCCAGGCAATACCTGGCCGGTCTGCCTGCCGGGCCGCGAAAGGCTTTTCGGTTTCTGCACGTTTCCACCGACGAAGTATTCGGCTCGCTGGGAGCGGAAGGCCGCTTCACCGAAGCCAGCCCCTACGACCCCAGCTCGCCGTATTCGGCTTCCAAAGCGGCTGCCGATCACTTTGTGCGAGCCTACTATCGCACCTACGGATTGCCGACGATCGTCAGCAACTGCTCGAACAACTACGGCCCGTACCAGTTTCCCGAAAAGCTGATACCGCTGATGATTCTCAACGCCCTGGAGGGCAAACCGTTGCCGGTGTATGGCGACGGCCTGAACGTGCGCGACTGGCTGTTCGTGGAAGATCACTGCCGGGCGTTGTGGCTGATACTTGAGGCGGGCAAACCGGGAAGCACGTATAACATCGGCGGCGACTGCGAGCGGACGAACATCGAGGTGGTGCGCACCATCTGTCGGTTGGTCGACGAACTTTGCCCAGGGCTGAGGCACTCGCCCTGCCAGTCGTTGATCCGTTTCGTACCCGACCGGCCCGGCCACGACCGTCGCTACGCCATCGATGCCTCGCGGATTCGCGCCGAGTTGGGCTGGGCACCGCAATACGATTTTCTGTCCGGACTGCGCCGCACGGTGCAATGGTACTTGGAAAACCGCCGCTGGGTCGAGCGCGTCTGTAGCGGCGCTTACCGGCGCGAACGGCTGGGACTAGTGGAGCGGCTGCAATGAGCACGGCCAGTTGCTTCAACAAGGGGATTGTATTGGCCGGCGGCGCCGGCACGCGCTTGCATCCGATCACGCGCGCCGTCAGCAAGCAGCTTTTGCCGGTTTACGACAAGCCGATGGTCTATTATCCGCTTTCGGTGCTCATGCTGGCCGGCATCCGCAATGTACTATTGATCTCCACTCCGCAGGACATCGGCAACTTCCAGCGTTTGCTGGGCGACGGCGCACAACTGGGAATATCGATCAGTTATGCCGTGCAGCCCGAGCCGAAAGGACTGGCCCAGGCCTTCATCATCGGCCGCCAGTTCATTGGCGACGATCACGTGGCGCTGGTGCTGGGCGACAACATCTTCTACGGCCATGCCTTTCAGCCGATGCTCGATCGGGCAGCAAGCCGTCGAAGCGGAGCAACCATTTTCGCCTATCAGGTCAAAGACCCGCAACGCTACGGCGTAGTGGAACTCGACGATCAAGGCAGGCCGATCTCCATCGTGGAAAAGCCTTCTGCGCCGCGTTCCCGGCTGGCGGTCACCGGGCTGTATTTTTACGACAATCAGGTGGTCGAGGTGGCCGCCGGGCTGCGTCCGTCGGCGCGGGGAGAGTTGGAAATAACTGACGTGAATCGCTGGTATTTGGAGCGCGGGCAGCTTCACGTGGAGCGCTTCGGCCGCGGCTTCGCCTGGCTGGATACCGGCACCGAAGCCTCCCTGCTACAGGCGGCCAACTTCGTGCAAACCATCGAGGAACGCCAGGGACTGAAAATCGCTTGCCTGGAAGAAGTCGCTTACCACAAGGGATTCATCTCGGCCGAACAGCTCCGGCGGCTGGCACACCAGTTCAACAACGCCTACGGACAGTACTTGCTGAGCTTGCTTTCCGGCACAACGGCCGGCCAGCCGGAAGCCTAACGCTGCCCATGGCCGCAACCAAATGGCGCTCTTGAAGGGACGCGCTGCGGTCGCGACGGCTAGCACGGGCACACGGCCACGACGGAGCGTGGCCCTCCAAATTACGTGAAAACATGCGCCCGAAACGCGCACAACTTATGCTGCAAGGAATCTACGGCACTCAACCGCCATTCCATAGCCGCAGCGTTTCGATCATGGCCATGTAGTTTTCCGGCCGGACCGACGAGTGTATGCTATTGGAGCTGGACAGCATGAATCCTCCGCCGCGCGAAGCGACTTCCAGCGTCCAACGGGTAACGCGGCGGACTTCCTCGACCGGCGCCTGGCACAGCAGATAACCGCAATCGATGTTCCCCACCAGCGCCACCCGATCGCCGTAGCGCTGCTTTATCAGGGCGATGTCCATGCCGGCCTGGGGCTCCAGGGGGTTCAGTGCGTCGATGCCGGTGTCGATGATCATGTCGATAATGCCCATGATATTGCCGTCGGTGTGTTTGATGACGTATGCCCCTGCCCGATGGGCGGCATCCACGCAGCGCTTAAGCCCGGGCAGAATGAACTGCTTGAAGTGCGCCGGCGACATCAGCGTAGAGTGCTTGTCGGCGTAGTCGTCGCCCAGGATCACCACATCGGCCCCGGCCGCCACTTGCCGCTCGATTACGCGGACGTTGTAGCTCAGCGTGATTTCGATCAGTTCGTGCGCCAGCCGCGGGTTGTCGACCATGTCCATCAGGAACTGCGCCGTGCCGCGCAAGAACGCAGCCTCGAAAAATGCATCGCGGCAAATCACGCTGATGGCCTTCTTGCCTTTGTAACGGGCCACCAGTTCGGGCAGGTGACCGAGAACGTCGGGGGCTTCCGGGTCGGGCGGTGTGAGGGTCTTGAGGTCTTCCGGACGCTTGATAGGTCCTTCCACAGGGGCAGGAACCACCTCGGGGCCCAGTGCGCGAATCACGCCCCATTTGTCGCGGAACAGCCCCCGCTCTGCGTCGATGAACTCCACGCCGTCCCGCCGCCAAGAACTGCGATTCTGCGAGACATTGTCCAGCCCGATCCATTCGTTGAACTGGTAGTAATCGCAGCCAGGCAATAGGGCCTGCATCACCTTCTCGTCGATGACCGACTCGAAGTACGGCACCCGGTCGGGCACGCGCCGTTCCAACGCCGCTTTGACACGTTCCAGCGAGTTCATAACCGCTCCGATTCTCCAGACCAGTAGCCCTGCCAGCGCAGCCGCTGCGCCATCTCTACTTGTGTGGCCTGTCTGACGCTCGGCCAGGCCCAACTTGCTTCCCGCGACGTTCAATTGACGGCGGCAGCACCGGACTGCGATTGTTGCTGCGCCGGGACCATGCCTTCCGGCCGACGGTTCTTGGCTATCTCGGCGTTATGATCCTGCAACAGTTTGCGCAACCGATCGACGACCTCCGGGTGTTTTTCGGCCAGGTTGTTCTTCTCGCCGATGTCGGTCGACAGATCGTACAGCTCGACCTTCGGCTGCGCACTTGCCGGTGCGGCTTGCTTTCCGGCGGCTTTGGCGGTCGGGGCATCGCCAGCTTCCGGCTGCTGTTTAGCGGCCGGCTTTGCGGCCGGCTTGGCAGCGGGCTTTGCCGCCGGCGCAGCGGTCAGCAGCAGCTTCCAGTTGCCTGCGCGGACGCCGCGGTTGCGGTAGAAGAACGCCTCGTGCGGGCTTTTCGCGCCGCCTTGCCCGGACATCAGCGGCCAGATGTCCTTGCCGTCGATGATCCGGTCCTCCGGCAGTGTCGCCCCGGCCAGAGCGGCGAAGGTGGGCAGGATGTCGATGGTGGCGGCCAGCTCGGAACAGGTCTTGCCGGCCGGTATTCTCCCCGGCCCCCACATGATGCACGGCACGCGCATCCCGCCTTCGTACAGTGTGCCCTTGCCGTCGCGCAGCGGCAGCGCCGAGCCGCCGTGCTCTTTCTTGACCAGCCACGGGCCGTTATCGGATGCGAACACGACAATGGTCTTTTCGGCCAGCCCCAGCCGACGCAACGCATCCAGCACCTGACCTACCGACCAGTCGATCTCTTCGATCACGTCGCCGTACAAACCGCGTTTGGACTTTCCCCGGAATGCCTCGGAGGCCGCCAGCGGCACGTGCGGCATGGTGTGCGCCAAATACAGGAAAAACGGCCGATCGCGGTTCTGTTCGATGAACTTCACCGCCTCTTCGGTATACCGTTTGGTCACAGTGGCTTGGTCCGCAGGATGTTCGACGATTTCCTGATTGCGATACACCGGTGGGCCTTTCTTGCCCTCGCGCTCGATCGACATGTCGTTGGAATATGGAATGCCGAAGTAATAGTCGAAACCTTGACTGGTCGGCAACAGCGGCGGCAAATGCCCCAGGTGCCACTTGCCTACGCAAGCGGTCGCGTACCCACGGGTCTTGAGCAACTCGGCAATAGTGATCTCGTTGGGGTTCAGTCCCACATTGTCGCGGGGAAAGTACACCCGGGTGACACTTACCCGATCGCAGTAGCAGCCGGTCATCAGCGATGCCCGGGAAGGCGAACACACCGGGGCGGTAACATAGAAGTCGGTGAACTTCATCCCCTCGGCGGCCATGCGGTCAAGGTTCGGAGTGCGGATGTCCGGCGAGCCGAAACAACCCACGTCCTGATAACCCTGGTCATCGGTGAAGATGATTATGAAGTTCGGCGGTCGGCCCGCGCGGTCATCTGCGGCTTGTGCTGCCGTAGCCATCGCAGCGTTTGGGCCGCAAATGGCCAACAGCGCCAGTAGCGGCAGAGACATGCCCAAGTTTCTCGGCTTGTTGCTTGCCATGGCTGGCTTCCTCCTATTGGATGCCGACTGAAAAACGTACCGGTGCGACGCACCGGGATAGTTACCACACTATGCGCGAAGAGTGTAACGCGGGGCGCAGATCGTGTCACGCGCTCGGCCACACTGGGATGCTCAGCCGCAAGACCTGCTTGTGCCGCGCGCGGATGCTGCCCCCGGTTCCGGCCGCACGCAATAGACAAAGGGGAGATGGGCTTCCGACAACAGCGGCTTGGGTATCGGGCTGCTGTAGGGCTGCTGGGTGAAGATTACTTCGTCGGCGGAGTGGACGGTGCCGGCTGTGATGTGCCGGCTGCCGGCTCCGATGTGCCTGGCGCTGCCGCAGCCGCGGTCTGTGCAGCTTGACTGGTTTCCGATGCCGGTGGGCTAGCAGATGGCGCGGCCGGCTGCGCGCTTTGCACCTGCGCCGGGTCCTGCGGCGCCGCCGGGACGATGTTCATGTGGTCCAGAATCGTCAAGTCCAGAGTCTTGCCAAATCCTCGGTGTTTCGAGGTCCCCGAAGGACCGGGGGGAATCGGCGGCGCGGGCGGAATAGCAGGACCGGCTGGAGCGCTGCTCTGGCTGGAATGGCCTGTAGGGCGAATGTCTTTTGTCGGGGAGCTTTTGCCGTCTTTCGACGCCGACTCGCGCCGGGCGTCGCCCCGTTTGTCGGCCAAGAGCGGCTCGGCATCGACGTAGTGCATTTCTTTGGCCACCGAAGGAATCGAAGGCCTCCACTGCCGGCTCGGCTTTCCCATGAAAGGTACGCGCACCTTGTGTTGCGACGACCTGGCATTATCGTAGATCGTACCGCGCTTGAACGGACCGGCGCCCAATACCCAGAGGTTCTGGACCTTGCTTTCCACCGGTATGATGCCCGACTGCCATACCAGTTTGCCGCTGTGTCGGTTGTAGGCGAAAACGGCGATTTTCGCTACGGCGCGTTGCTCGGTCTTGGTGGCCAGCGCCAATTCCGGAATGGTGTTGGGCACGCCCTGGACCGGCACCGATTGCGGCAGCTTCGTGGCCGGTATGCCGAACAGCAGATCGCAGCGGTCGGTGCCTACCGCCCCGGCGCGGAGTTCCACCACGTAGTCGGCGTCCTCCAGCTTGTCCACCAGTATGCATCCCTGGGCCAGCAGATGCTGGCGGACGGTGCTGACCAGATATGCCGAGTCCAAAGTTTGGCGCACCGGGGTGGCATCCAGAAAGACTTTGTGCTCCGCCAGCACAGCGGGATCAAGTTCGCTGACGGCGCGGTCGATGGCGTCGGAAATGAGCAACTGTTCGGTGGCCGTCCGCTGGGTGTCCGACCATCGCGTGCTACCGCAGCCGGCCAACAATGTGGCCGCAGCGATCGCCAGCCAACCAAACAGTATCAGTCGCCAACGCATTGCAATCGACCAAAAAATCTACGGCCCGGCTGACCGATTGACCCAGCCAGCACGAAACGCAATCCACCAACCGCCGACAAGCAAACCACTGCCGGGGTGCAAGAGTGTTCCCGCCGTGCAATAGGGTGCGGATTATAACGGCAAGGCCACTGCCGCGCTAAGGGCGATTGAAGCCAGCGGCCCACCGACTCAGCGGCCCGTAATCCGCAAGCCGTAACCCGTAACTCTGTGGCCCTGTACGATATAAGCCAACCGGAAACATGGATAAGCAGAGCGTCCCACTGGCTTCGGAGGACGGTAGAAACCTTCGGCGCGATCGATCCGCCTGCACGCAAGCTTCCCGCGAATGTCGAGCAACTCTTTTATTGGCAAGCACTTAGGCGTGGTGTATTGACGGCGGGCCGGGTAGTGCTTACTGGTATTGGGTTCCGGCAACAATACATCAGCATCTGAAAGGAACGAGCGATGCAATCTCCTCCCGTGCGACGTGCCCTGGTCAGTGTCAGCGACAAGACCGGTTTGGTCGAGTTTGCCCGGGGACTGACGGCCGCTGGGGTCGAAATCTACAGCACCGGCGGCACGCGGAAGTCCCTGCAAAGCGAAGGTATCGCCGTCCGCGACGTGTCGGAGTACACCGGCTTTCCAGAGATGATGGACGGCCGGCTGAAGACCTTGCACCCGAAGGTCTTCGGCGGGATCCTTTGCCGCCACGACAATCCCGAGGACATGAAAGCACTGGCCGAACACGACATCCTGACCTTCGAGCTGGTAGTGGTCAACCTCTACCCCTTCGAGGCCACCGTGGCCAAACCAGATGTTAGCCGGGCCGAGGCCATCGAGAAGATCGACATTGGCGGGCCGTCGCTGGTGCGTGCGGCGGCGAAGAATCATGCCTTTACCACCATCGCCACCAACCCATCGCAGTATCCGGAAATCCTGGAGCAGATCCGCACCAACGGTTGCACCACTTTCGAGTTGCGCGAGCGGCTGGCCGCCGAAGCATTCGCCCACACAGCCAAGTACGATCAGGCGATTGCCGCCTACTTTGCCGGGCAAACTGCCGCCGAGGGGTTCCCCGGCACGCTCAACCTCAGCTACACGCGCAAAGCCGTGTTGCGTTACGGGGAGAATCCCCATCAACGGGCAGCCTTGTACGCGGAGGCCAAAGCGCAGGCAGCCAACGTAGTCTCGGCCGTACAACTGCACGGTAAAGAACTCTCCTATAACAATCTGTTGGATTTGGAAAGCGCGCTGGAAATCGTCCGCGGCTTCGACAGACCGGCCGTGTCGGTCATCAAACACAACAACCCCTGCGGCGCGGCGATTGCCGACTCGCTGGCCGAAGCCACCCGCAATGCCCTGGCAGGCGATCCGGTAAGCGCTTTCGGCTCAGTATTGGGCATGAACCGCGTGGTCGATCGGGCCACGGCCGAGGTGTTGTCGGAGCCGGGTTTGTTCATCGAGGCCATTGTCGCCCCCGACTTCGACCAGCAGGCGATGGAAATCCTCACTACACGTCCCAAGTGGAAAGCCAATGTGCGGCTGATGAAGGTCGGCCCGCTGGGACCGCCACAAGCCGCGCTGGCCTACCGCTTCCTCGATGGCGGCCTGCTGGTGCAGGACGCCGACTCGCTGCCCGACCCGGAAGATCAGTGGAAGGTAGTAACCACCGCTCAGCCAAGCGAAGCACAATGGGCCGACTTGCGTTTCGCCTGGGCAATCGTCAGGCACGTCAAATCCAACGCCATCGTCCTGTGCAAAGGGGGGATGCTGTTGGGGGTTGGGGCGGGCCAGATGAGCCGTGTGGATTCGACCGAAATCGCCATCCGCAAGGCCGGCGACCGGGCGGCAGGTTCGGTCATGGGGTCGGATGCCTTCTTCCCCTTCCCCGATTCGATCCAGCGTGC
>Ga0209101_1000261_pt1 | contig 44283 bp, 36 predicted proteins | sample ConPoolayeCmetaG_FD_185481 | JGI IMG/M metagenome (GOLD analysis project Ga0209101, IMG submission 185481) | Hot spring microbial mat communities from California, USA to study Microbial Dark Matter (Phase II) - Cone Pool mat layer C metaG... ... | reverse complement strand
GTCATTGATAAGGACCGGGCCACAGCCCTGCTTGCCACTGGCATCCAGGCCGACCTGTTCCTGATCTCGACAGCAGTCGAGAAGGTGGCACTGGATTTCAACAAGCCCAGCCAGCGCTGGCTCGATCGCATGACGCTGGACGAAGCGCGCCAATATATGGAAGAAGGTCACTTTGCTAAGGGCAGCATGGGGCCTAAAATAGAAGCAGTCATCGCATTCCTGGAGCGGGGTGGTAAGCAGGCGCTTATCACAAGCCCGGAGAACATTGCGCGTGCCCTGGCAGGGGAAACGGGCACGTGGATCACCCCTTAACGCGATCCCTTTTCCCCACTGAGTTGAGGGAGGTGCTTATTCCAGGTTTCCCATCAGTCATTCTCTCCCTGTGTTTCCGTTCCAACTATGAGGAGTAAGGAGAGGCTTGATGAAAACCTCACGGATTCTGTTGGCTCTGCTGACGGTGATCGCGATGCTTGCGCTCACCGCATGTGCAGCCGCGACACCCGCACCAGAAACGGAAGCGCCCGCTGAGGAGTTCGTCTTCGGCATGATCCTGGTCGGCCCGAAGAACGACCGGGGCTGGAGCCAGGCTCACTACGAGGGCGGCCTCTATGTCGAGGAGCATGTTCCCAACGCCCGGATGATCGTGTTCGAGAGCCTGAATCCCGCCGACAAGCCGGAGGCCACGGTCGAGGGCGTGGTGGATGATATGGTAGCCCAGGGTGCGAAGATGATCATCCTCACCTCAGATGAGTTCGAGGAGGATACGGTCGGCGCGGCGGAGAAGTACCCGGATGTGATCTTCATTATGGCCTCCGGTGATGATGCCTGGGCGGAGGGGCAGGACGCGGGCGTTGCGCCACCCAACGAAGGTAATGTCATGGGCCGCATGGAGTATATGAAGGCCATCGCCGGGTGCGCGGCAGCCCTGGCCACGGACACTGGCAATATCGCCTATCTCGGCCCCCTGATCAACTTCGAGACGCGCCGCTTGGCCGCCTCGGCCTATCTCGGCGCGCGGTACTGCTACGAGAACTACCGGGGGATGGATCCTGCCGATCTGACCTTCACGGTAACCTGGATTGGCTTCTGGTTCAACATCCCCGGTGTGACGCTTGACCCAACCGAGGTCGTGAACCAGTTCTACGACGGTGGCGCGGATGTGGTCATCAGCGGCATTGATACCACCGAAGCTATCGTAGTCGCAGGTCAGAGAGCAGCGGAAGGCGAAACTGTCTGGGCGATCCCCTATGACTTCGAAGGCGCCTGCGAAGAAGCGCCGGATGTCTGCCTGGGTGTGCCGTACTTCAACTGGGGCCCGGCTTACAAGGGCTACGTCGAGGCGGCTATCAATGGGACATGGGAGCAGGGCTTTGCCTGGAATGGCCCAGATTGGTCGGATTTGACGAACAATGATACGACCGCCGTTGGTTGGGTTAACGGCCCGGCTCTGACAGAGGACATGCAGTCCGATCTTGATGACTTCATCGCCAAGATGGCCAGTGGTGAGGTTAACGTGTGGACCGGCCCGATCAACCTCCAGGATGGCAGCGAGTATATTGCGGATGGTGAGGTCGCAACAGACTTCCAGATCTGGTATCTGCCGCAGCTTCTCGAAGGGATGATCGGCCCCAGCGAGTAATCGCCAAGGGGTGTGAAACCCTGTGCAAGCGAGGAGAGCGGCTTCAACAGGGCCGCTCTCTTTTCTCCCCTCTTAGCTGCATGGCCCGTTCGCACAATGCAAGATCGCGCCGCCGAGGATTCAGGAGCGATGCGATGCGTGTAGAGCTGATCGACATCCACAAGCACTTTGGCCCTGTCCGCGCCAACGACGGCATCTCACTGACCTTTGAACCAGGACGGATTTATGCCCTGCTCGGCGAGAACGGCGCGGGTAAGAGCACCCTGATGAAGGTTCTGTCCGGCTATCAGGCCCCGACCAGCGGCACCATCAAGTTGGATAATAAACCCGTCGTGTTCACCTCACCCATTGACGCACTCCGCTGTGGGATCGGTATGCTGTACCAGGACCCGGCAGACTTCCCTCCCCTGCATGTGGTAGAAAACCACCTTCTGGCCTACAACGATCACTTCACGCTGGAATTTGCCGTCGCTCGTGATACACTGCGGGAGTATGCTAGCCGCTTCGGCTTCTCCATTGACCCCCAAGCCTACGTTGATTCCCTGACCCTGGGAGAGCGCCAGCAAATGGAGCTTCTCCGCCTGCTGGCGCTGGGGGCAGACTTGCTGATCCTTGATGAGCCGACAACCGGCATCAGCGCTGAGCAAAAGGAAATCTTGTTTGCCACGATGCGCCGTCTGGCTCATGAGGAGCAGAAGACCATTGTGCTGGTTTCGCATAAGCTGGAAGAAGTACAGGAACTATGTGACGAAGTTGCTGTGCTGAGGCGGGGCAAGCTGGTTGGCGGGCGCGATCTGCCCTGCCCGACCGCGGAGCTTGTGCGCCTGATGTTCGGTGAGGAGTTGTCCAGGACCGAGCGTCAGGCCAGTGAGGTGGGTAACACCGTGCTGAGCGTGCGTGATGCTACGTTTGGCAGTTACCGGCTGACGGTCGAACACGTCAACCTAGAGCTTCGTGAAGGCGAGGTATTGGGGCTGGCGGGGCTGGAAGGGAGCGGCCAGCGTGAGTTACTCCAAGCATGTGCAGGACTCCTTCCGCTGCATCGGGGGCAGGTGTGGCTGGATGGGGCACCGCTCCAAGGAAAGCGTTCACCCTTTTCCTGGCTGCCTTGGCTGGCACTGCTAGCGTTCATGGCCCTCTCTCTGCGGGCTATCATCCAACGCCTCACCGGGCAGATAGGCACGCTTGAGATGGTGGGTGGGGTTATCGTCTCGGCCTTGGTTGGTGGCACGATCTGGCTGATAGGGGGTATCCTGATCACCTGGACAAGCGAATCGGCCTATCATACCTTTCAAAAACGCGGCGGAGCGTACGTTCCAGCAGGTCGACTGGAAGAAGGTCTCGTGCCAGGATTGACCCTTACCGAGCACATGGCGCTCGTAACTCCTAACCCCCGCTTCATGGTGGATTGGGATCGAGCGCGTGCGTCGATTAGTGAGCGCATCGAGCGTTACAACGTGGTTGGGAGACCAGACTCGCGTGTCGAAGAGCTTTCCGGTGGAAACCAGCAGCGGGCCATGCTGGCGCTACTCCAAAGCCCGCTGCGTCTCGCCTTGCTCGAACATCCCACGCGCGGGCTGGATGTGACCTCGGCCAACTGGATATGGGAACTCTTTCAGAAACGTCGTCAGGAGGGGACGGCTATCATGTTCATGTCTGCCGATCTGGATGAACTGCTGGAGCGCAGCGACCGGATCGCGGTTTTCTCCGGAGGGGTCATGTCACGGGTTTTGCACGCTTCTGAGGCGTCCGTAGAAGAACTGGGGCACTTGATCGGAGGCCAGCAAGCATGACGACAACAACCAATCGCATCCTGCGGTTTGTGTGGCCGGTTGTGCCTGCCCTGCTGGCGGTGCTGGTGGTGACCTTGCTGCTGATCCTTGTCAGCGATAATCCCCCCAGGGTGACATATGAAGCGTTGTGGACAGGCTCTTTTGGAACGCCAGAACGTACCTTCAGCACCCTGGCTTTCTGGGTTCCTCTCCTGCTATGCGCGACTGGCTTATTGGTGACATACACTGCTGGGCTGTGGAATATCGGCGTGGAAGGGCAGATGATCATGGGATCTATTGCTGCCAGTGCGATTGCTCTCAGAGTTGCGCTGCCGAATCCCGGCCTTCCCGGCTGGATCATTGTGCCCTTGGAGCTGATGGCAGCCGCCGCAGGGGGCGCATTATGGGCCGCGCTCGCGGCGATGCTGAAGACACGCGGCGGTGTTCACGAAATCTTTGGTGGAGTGGCTCTTAACAGCTTGGCGATCATTGCAACCAACTACCTAATCTCCGGCCCCTGGCAACCCCCCGAAGGCGGCACGTTCCGAGGAACTGTTCCCTTCCCAGCGCGGGCGTTGTTACCCTTGCTGGGCGAAACCCGCTTCAGCCCCCTTTCGCTGGCGCTGGCGCTTCTTGCACTGGGGTTGGTGGTGCTCACTCTGCGCGGCACGACCTGGGGGCTGAGGCTCAAGGCTCTCGGCAAGAACCTACGGTCGGCATTCCTCCTGGGTGTGTCGAGCGAGCGTGAGGCCGTCACGGCGATGATGTTTTGCGGTGCGCTGGCCGGTCTGGCCGGGGCAGTGCGCGTGCTGAGCTGGTTTGATAGCCTTCGGCAGAGCATCTCCGGCGGGATCGGATTTCTGGCGATCCTGATCGTGTTGCTGGCCGCACAGCGCCCTCTATGGACGCTGATCATCGCCCTGATTTTCTCTGCTCTGCTAACAGGCGGAACCGTTGTCCAATTGCGGACACAGCTCCATTCTGCAATCAGCGGCATCATTCAGGGGATGTTGGTGCTCACCACTTTGTTATTCGGTGATTACCGGCGATTGTTCCGATGGTCACCTGGGACGGAAGCCAGGGAGGTGCCGCATGACTGACGCTGTGCTGGTTCTCGCCTTGGCATCCATCGTGGCACAGAGCGCCCCATTGATGCTGGCCATCGTTGGCGAAACCATCACCGAACGGGTAGGGGTGATCAATCTCTCGCTGGACGGAACCATGCTGATTTCAGCCATGGCCGGATTCGTAGTGGCGCTTAAGACCAGCCAGGCATTAGGGGGACCAGAAGTAGTAGGCAATACCATTCCAGTCTTGGCAGGTCTGGCCGTCGCGGCTCTGCTGGGCGCGGTGGCGGCATTGCTCATCGCCTGGGGCAGCATCCAACTGAAGCAGGATCAGGTGGCAATTGGCTTCGTGTTGACATTGCTATTGGCCGATTTGGCGAACTTCATCGGCCAGAAATACACACGCCTGCCCGGCCCCTCAGTGGCCTACATGCCCATCCCGTTCCTCAGGGATATCCCGATCCTGGGGCGCGTGTTGTTCAGCCATGACTTGCTGATCTACGCGACCTTTCTGATCGTTGGGCTGGCGTGGTGGTTTTTGTACCGGACACAACCAGGGCTACAACTGCGTGGTGTCGGCGAGCGGCCTGAGTCGGCCTTCGTGCGCGGCGTCCCGGTGAATCGACTGCGCTATTTGTACACCGCCCTGGGGGGATCGCTGGTCGGGTTAGCTGGGGCGGCCTTCTCGCTCGACATCAAGCTGGGCTGGAGCGACAATCACATTCTGGGAATCGGCTGGATCGCGCTCGCTATTGTGATCTTCGGTGGTTGGCACCCAGTACGCGGGGCTTTCGGCGCACTCTTGTTTGGCTTAACGAAGTATCTGGCGACCACCTTGCAACAGACTTATCCCGCCGTCCCAGCGGTGCTGTTCAACACACTCCAATGGCTGCTGATGCTGTTGGTGCTGCTGATGGTTGGCAGTGACATCAGCAAGCGGCTAGTCGACGCTGCGCCGCGCCCGTTGCAACGGCCACTAGCACGCATTCTGCGGGTTGCCCCACCGAAGGGATTGGGCCAGGCATTCATTGAGGATTAGTTCGTCACGAGGAGAACCGTTCATGGACCATCTGGTCGGCTTGGAATGCGCCATCTGCAAGCAGGTCTATCAGATAGGCGAGGTAGAATATGTTTGCCCCAAGCACGGTAATGACGGCAACCTCGATGTGCTGTACGACTACGACCGGATCGCAGCAGCATGGAAGAGCAACCCGCATTGGCCGGGGCGGGGCATTTGGCGCTATAAGGCTCTCTTGCCAATTGAGTTAGGCGCAGCCGAGCCACCCCTGTTGGTAGGCGATACGCCCTTATATCCGGCTGGGGGGATCGCCAGGCAGATCGGTGTACGCGAGGTATGGGTCAAGGACGAGGGGCGTAACCCGACTGCTTCCCTCAAGGATCGGGCGAGTGCGCTGGTCGTTGCCAAAGCTGTGGCTGAAGGGAGGGAACTGGTGACCACGGCTAGCACTGGCAATGCTGGGGCAGCACTGTCCGGCCTCGCGGCCAGCATGTGCCTCCCCAGTGTTATCTTCGCGCCAGCCACCGCCCCAGAAGCCAAGGTGGCCCAGTTTCTGGTATATGGCTCCCTCGTGATCCTAGTCGAGGGAACCTACGACGATGCTTTTGATCTCTGCCTTGAAGCAACCCAGAAGTATGGCTGGTATTGTCGCAACACCGGCTATAACCCTTATACTGCCGAAGGCAAGAAGACCGTATCTTATGAGGTCTGCGAACAACTTTCTGGACAATCGGGCCACTTCAGTGCCCCTGACCGGATTGTGGTTAGTGTAGGCGATGGCAACATCATCAGCGGGGTTCATAAAGGGCTGAAAGATCTGCTTGCTTTGGGTTGGATCAGCCACATGCCAGCGCTCATTGGCGTGCAGGCTGAAGGCTCCAATGCGATGTACCGCGCGTGGAAGGAGGGGATCGACCCTATAACAATGCCACCCCTTGACGCGCATACAATAGCGGACAGCATCTCGGCAGGACTGCCTCGCGATCGCGTCAAGGCAATGAATGCGGTAAAGGAAACCGATGGGATTTATGTGACCGTCACTGACGACGAGATTCTGGCGGCGATCCCAGCCCTTGCAAGGCTGACCGGCGTGTTCGCAGAGCCGGCGGCTGCCGCAGCCTATGCCGGTCTGTTGAAGTGCGCTCAGGAAGGGCTATTCGAGCCAGATGAGCGAATTGTCTTGCTGGTCACAGGCAATGGGTTGAAGGATATTGCCTCAGCCAAGAAATCGGTCGGGCAGGCTCACCGCATCAAACCGACCTTGGATGAGGTATCGCGCCTGGTCAGTGAGGATTTTCGCCGCTAACGGGGTAGAATAGTTCACGTGGCTGGTTGATCCTGGGTTAGATTCTCTCGACGATGGCTATCTCCCCCACCTTCTCTATCATTGCGCCCATCTACAACGAAGTTGACAATATTCGGCCTCTATATGAGCGCATCAGCGCCGTCATGAACAACACGGGTGAGCCGTGGGAGTTGGTGATGGTCAACGATGGCAGCACCGACGGTTCAGCGGCGATCATGGACGCGCTGTATGAGGAAGATGCCGCCCACGTGCGCGTGATCCACTTCGCTCGCAACTTTGGACACCAGATCGCAGTCACCGCGGGGATGGATCACGCGCATGGTCAGGCTGTCATCCTGATTGATGCCGATCTCCAGGACCCGCCGGAGGTCATCGTTGACCTGATCGCTAAATGGCGCGAGGGATACGAGGTGGTCTATGCAGTACGAGCGGAGCGAGAAGGTGAAGGTTGGTTCAAGCTCGCGACGGCCAAGCTATTCTACCGCCTCCTGTACAACATCACAGATGTGGATATTCCACTCGACACAGGGGATTTCCGCCTGATAGACCGCAAAGTGGTTGATGCCGTCTCGTCCATGCGTGAGCGCCACCGGTTCATCCGGGGTATGGTGAGCTGGGTGGGCTTCCGTCAGACAGGGGTGGAGTACAAACGGGATAGGCGATACTCTGGCACAACCAAGTACCCGCTACGCAAGATGTTGCGTTTCGCCTGGGATGGGATCACCGGCTTCTCATACTTTCCGCTCCAGCTTGCCACTATCTTGGGGTTTGCTATTGCCGGGTTGAACGCCTTCTCGATCCTGATCGTGATCTATTTGCGCGCCTTTACCGATGCTGAGCCATTAGAAGGCCAGGCAACAACTCTGGTGATGGTGTTGTTCCTGGGAAGTGTGCAGTTGATCTCGCTGGGGATTATCGGAGAGTATCTGGGGCGGATTTATAATGAGGTCAAGGGACGCCCGCTGTATATCGTTCGTGGCGTGCGAGGCGTAGAGACAGAACTGCCTACGCATGAGCGCTAACTCTGTGCATGGGCAGGAGGGGGGTGGATCATGGCAGATGATCAGACCGATAAGCTGCTGGCTGAGCACAAGACGGCGCTGTTGGAATACCGGGAATGGGACGAGAAGGTGAAGCAACTTCTCAAAGGGCGGCGGCTCAAAGACCTCACACCAGAGGATATGGCCGCTTATCGGGAAGCCTCCGAGAAACGCGACGCGGCCTATGACGCTATGCGTCACCTTGAGCGTGCGCTCCTGGACAATATCCCTGGTGCAGCAACTGGCACATACCCCGCTTACCGCGAACACAAGAAAAAAGATGATAAAGCCTAAGTGTTTGGCCGGAAGAATCTTCGGCCAAACCGCCGGTTTCAAACGCCTAAGAAGGGCTTCGCCTTGCGATCCGATCCTTACTTTGCAGAAGGGATGCGCGCTCCATGAGCAACAAGCAATTAGTCATTGGCCCTACCTTCGAGGAAATGCTGCATCCAGATAAGATCGACCCTGCCACCCGCGCCGAAGCACTGCGGTTGCGGGAGGAAGATCCGCTGGACCCGATTAATCTGTTTCACATCACCTGGCGGGACCAGGACAGCCAGATTTACTATCATGTACTCCCCCACAGTTTGACCGGGGTTGAGGCTCCCATTGTGGTCATCTATGGTGTCAACTTCCCGACCGGCTCTCATAAGGTGGGGGCAGCCTATTCCGTGTTGATCGAGAAGGAGCTTTTCGGCGAGGTTGATCCCCGCATCCACACGTTGGTCTGGCCTTCAACGGGCAACTATGGCATCGGTGGAGCCTTTGTGGGCTGCCGGATGAGCTTCGATAGCGTGGTGGTGCTCCCAGCGGATATGAGCCGGGAGCGCTTTGAGAAGATCGAGAGTTATGGGGCGCGGATCATCCGCACACCCGGCTCAGAGAGCAATGTCAAGGAAATCTATGACAAAACCTGGGAGTTGCAGCGCTCCGACCCTAACGTGCGGGTGCTCAACCAATTTGAAGTGATGGGAAATTATCGCTTCCACTATTATGTCACCGGTAACACTGTGGCCGAGCTGGCAGCAGTACTCCAGGCCAGGGGGATCGGTCAGGGATATATCGCCGCCTACGTTTCGGCCATGGGATCGGCGGGGACGATTGCGGCAGGCGACCGGCTCAAGCAGATATGGCCTGATCACAAGATCATCGGGTTGGAGCCGATCCAGTGCCCCACACTATACATCAATGGCTACGGGGCGCATCGCATTGAGGGGATCGGCGATAAGCATGTAACGTGGATTCACAACGTCCTGAACATGGATGCTGTGATGTGCATTGACGATATGTCGTGCGTGCGCGGCCTGGCTTTACTGACTGACCCAGTGGGGCAGAGGGTTCTGCGTGACCGCTATGGTGTGCCTGAGGCGGACATCCAGGCCATGTCCCGCATCTTCGGCATTTCTGGTGTTTGCAATGTGCTGGGCGCAATTAAGGCCGCCAAGTTCTACGGCTTTGGGCCGAATGACGTGATCGTGACGGTGTGCACCGATGCCATCGATCGCTACTACTCCGTGATGGACTGGCTGCGAGGTGCTGAAGGGGCCATGGATGAACCGATGGCAGTCGGACGGGTGGAGAGCACTTTCCGAGGCCAGCGAACGGATTATATCGCCGAGGGCACCCAGGAGAATCGCCAGCGCTGGCATAATCTGAAATACTATACCTGGGTGGAGCAACAAGGTAAGACTGTTGAAGAACTCGATGCCCAGCGTGACCCCGAATGGTGGCTCGCCCACCAAGAGCGGGTAAAGGACATTGATAAAAAGATTCTTGAGGCACGTGCTGCCCGACCTGAGCGTGTACCCTGAAGACCGTGTCCTAGTGGGAGTGATGCCCAACCCACATGACCTGGAGATCGCCCAGCACCAACATTGGTATCGGGTGCCAGTCAGCCACGCACCAAAGGGCATTCACGCGGAGTATGTGGCCTTCTACTTCACCCGCAAGTTCAGCGTTGAGCTGCGGTGGGCCATCCACTTTTACGCGCGGCGTACCGGCCACGAGCTGGTGCGCCGCATTGATCTGCTGCCGGATGAACCCAACCACCCCCGCGCACAGGAACAATACTACAAACTCCAACTGGGGCCGATCAAGCGTAAAGACCCCCCTATCGTCAGCTTACGCTGGCGGCGGATCACCTTCATCCAGACCACATGGGATCGGTTTGTCGCAGCCCGGGAGATCAACGATCTGTTTGTCAGCAGTGATGCCTTTGTGGATCGGGTGTATCATGCCCTGAAACAGCGCGGAATCCAGCCGGAACGGGGGGTGGAGATTCGTGAAGGGCGTGAGCGCTATTCTGTTGATCTGTTGATCCCATGTCAGGATGGGGCTGTGATACTGGCCGCTGGCCCTGAGCGTCCAGCCAAGGCACTTGCCTTAGTTGGCAACGAGGAGCAAGATATGCAGGCTATTGAGCAGGCTATTCGGGCTAGCGGAGGCCCGACAATGGTGAACCTGCCGTTTTGATTCGCTACATCTCTGATACCAGTTACAGGATGGTCTGGCGCCCGTGAGAGACGAACATGTCCCCTTTATCACCAAGATACTGTATGGCGCTGGCGATCTTACCACTTCCCTCCTGACGACCATCCTGGCCTTTAACGTGCTGTACTTCTTAACCGATGTCGTTGGCATTGAGCCTGCCCTGGTGTCCCTGACTATTTTCATGGGCAAAGGGATCGATTGGATCAACGATCCTATCATCGGCCACCTATCCGACCGTACCCGCACACGCTGGGGCCGCCGCAGGCCATTCCTTTTACTGGGGGTGGTTCCCCTGGCCCTGACATTCATCTTGTTCTTCTGGACACCTCCCTGGGCGAGCCAAATAGCTCTTGCCATCTACTATGGTGTCATGTACATGCTGCTGGACACGGCAGCCACCCTCGTATACATGCCCTACTATGCGCTAACCCCAGAGTTAACCCTCAATTATGACGAGCGCACCTCGCTCAATACCGCTCGGATGGTGTTTTCTATCCTCGGCGGCCTGCTGGCTGCTGTTCTGCCACCGATGGTCGTGCAGGCATTCCCCGACCGGCGGTTGGGTTACTTCATCATGGCGCTGACGTTCGGCAGCTTAGGAGTGTTACCTCTGCTGTTGACCTTCTTTGGGACGCGGGAGCGCCCGGAGCACATGGCTCAAGAACAGCCCACGATCCGTCAGTCGCTGAATGCCGTGCGCGGCAATCGGCCCTTTTTGTTTGGCCTGGGAATCTTTTTGGCGACCTGGACAGTGATCGACATGCTCTCAGCAATGCTGCTGTATTTCGTCGATCACTGGCTGCGCAGGGGCAACGATTTCGAGATCATAGTCGGCTCGATGTTCGTCAGTGCAGCGATCTTTCTCCCCTTGTGGAACTGGGTCTCGGGGCGCTGGGACAAGCGGATTGCTTATGTAGCAGGCATGGTCTTTCTGGCGGCGGTGCTGGTGATCCTGATCTTCCTCCAGCCCAGAACGCCGCTGCCAGTTATCTTCGGGATCACGGCGCTGTCCGGGATCGGGGTAGCGGCGGCGCACGTTGTACCCTGGGCAATCTTGCCAGATGCCATCGAATGGGATGAGTTGCGTACAGGCCAGCGGCATGAAGGTGCGTTCTACAGTCTGGTGACGCTGGCCCAGAAAATCGCATCCTGGTTGGTGTTGAGCACGTTGCCCTTGATCTTGAAGGCTTCAGGCTATGTCTCAGGGGCAACGGAGCAACCGGCGTCGGCGCTGTCCGCGATCCGCGCGCTGATGGGGCTTAGCCCGGCAGTCATTCTTGGGCTGGGCATCGTGTTCGCTGTCAGCTACCCGCTCTCCCGTGAGCGCCATGCAGAGATCGTCCGCGAGCTGGCCGAGCGCCGTCGGGCACAGGCGCTGTCTGCTGAGGGGTAGCTAGCCAAACTTACGATGATGGGAGGCCCCATGACAGAACCGCTCTTGATCACCAATGGTACGGTAGTTACCTGGGAACCTGGCCACGATCTTATTGAGCAGGGGGCAGTATATCTGAGTGAAGGGCGTGTGATTGAAGTAGGCATGTCCCAGGACATGGAAAGGCGTTACCCTCAGGCCCAGCGTCTCGATGCCGAGGGGCAGCTCATTATGCCGGGCAACATATGCGCCCATACGCACTTCTACGGGGCTTTCGCGCGTGGCATGGCGATCCCTGGTCCTGCCCCCAAAGACTTCCCCGAGATTCTTCAACGGTTATGGTGGCCGCTTGATCAGGCGCTCGACGAGGAAGCGGTACGCTATAGCACGCTGGTGTGCCTGGTTGATGCGATCAAGCATGGCACAACGACCCTGATTGATCATCACGCCAGCCCCAATGCGCTGGCGGGGTCGTTGGATGTGATCGCCGATGCGGTGGAGCAGGCCGGGCTGCGGGCTGTGTTGTGCTACGAGGTGACGGATCGCTACGGGCCACACAGCGCAAGGGCCAGCATCGACGAGAATGTGCGCTTTCTGCAGATGGCCAGCAACCGACCTAACATCGCTGCGACGTTCGGACTTCACGCCTCGTTGACCTTATCGGAGGACACATTGGCCGCATCCGTCGACGCGGCGAGGGAGTTTCATACCGGGTTTCATATTCATGTGGCAGAGCATGAAGCCGACGAATATGACAGCCTGGCTAAGACTGGCCTAAGGGTGGTGGACCGGCTGCATCGGGCAGGTATCCTGGGCGAACGCACCATTGTGGCCCATTGTGTGCACACCGATTTCCGCGAGGTGGAGCTGCTGCGCGATACGGGGACCTGGGTGACGCATCAGCCGCGTTCCAACATGAACAACGCGGTCGGCGTGGCGGACGTGGATGGGATGTTGCGGGCCGGGGTGCGGGTTTGCCTGGGCAACGACGGGTTTAGCAACAACATGTGGGCCGAGTGGAAAATGGCTTACCTTTTACACAAGGTGTGGCATCGTGACCCGCGCCGGGCAGGCGGCACACAGATCATCGAGATGGCGATCCACAACAACGCCGCTCTGGCAAGTGTGTTCTTCCCAGATGCGCCTCCGGGGTTGTTGATGCCTGGTTCGGCTGCTGACGTGATCTTGGTGGATTACCACCCCACTACGCCCCTCAACGCGGGCAACCTGCCCTGGCACATCCTGTTCGGCTTTGAGGCATCCATGGTCACAACGACGATCTGCTCCGGGCGAGTTCTGATGCGCGACCGCCGACTCCTGACACTAGACGAGGCCGCCATTACAGCTCGCTCGCGGGAGATTGTGCCAGAGGTCTGGGCGCGTTATGGTGCGTATGCCCACAAAGCGCTTCAAGCATAAAGGCAACTGAGTGTACTTTTGTGACACGGTAGAGGGGCCTCGCTATAATCGGTGCCGGAGCCTCATATCGATCACCTGAGGAGAGAGTGGGTGTCCGAAGCGAATAAACTGCCTCAGCTCGCCGTGATCGGCGGCACGGGCAAAGAAGGCAGTGGGTTAGCCCGGCGATGGGCCGCCGCGGGGTACAGCGTAATCATTGGCTCGCGCACGCCAGAGAAAGCCGAAACGGCAGCCGCCGCCCACAACCAGTTTCTCGGCAGGCAGGCTGTGCGTGGTATGTCGAACGAACAGGCCGCGTGGGAAGCAGAGGTGGTTATCCTGACTGTGCCCTACTCGGCGCATCAAGCGACGCTGGAAACCATACGCCAGGCGGTGCAAGGCAAGGTGCTGATCGATGTAACGGTGCCGATCAGGCCGCCGGTGACGGTAGTCGATCTGCCGGGCGGGCACAGCGCTGCCCAAGAAGCGCAGGCGTACTTGGGCGACGGGGTGCGTGTGGTTTCTGCCTTCCAGAACGTGTCAGCGGTGCACCTGAAGGAACCCGGCCACCGCGTTGAATGTGATGTGCTGGTCACCGGCAATGACACCGAGGCGAAGGAGATTGCCATCCGGCTGGCGGAGGCGGCGGGGATGCGCGGCATTGATGCGGGTGTGCTCGCCAATGCTGTCGCGGCTGAGAGCCTGACCCCCGTTCTGCTGGCGATCAACAAGCGCTATGGAATCACAGGGGCCGGGATTCGGATCACCGGGCTGGATGAGGAATCGGCGGGTTGAATCTCGATGCGACAGGTGGAACTTATCGGTTTGTCCGGCGTCCCGCTGATTGATACAGGCGACGACTTGCCCGCTGTGCTGGCCCAGGCGGTACGCCAGAGCGGCCTAAGCTTGCAGGACGGCGATGTTCTTGCTGTCACATCGAAGATCGTTTCCAAGGCTGAGGGGCGGTGGGCTGATCTGAACACCATCGTCCCAGATGCCCATGCCAGACAGGTAGCTCAGGAGTGTGGCAAAGACCCGCGTGAGGTCGCGCTGATCCTGAGCGAATCATCCAGCATCTCGCGTCTTCGCAGGGGACTGTTGATCACCGAGCATCGGCTCGGGTTTGTGTCAGCCAATGCAGGGATCGACCACTCGAATACTCGTCCCGGCGAACAGTGGCGGCTCTTGCTGCCGGAGAATCCGGACGCCTCTGCCCGCCTATTACGCGAGCGGCTCAGCGCTGAGTTCGGTGCGAGGATTGCGGTTGTCATCTGCGATAGCCACGGCAGGCCATTTCGCTTGGGGACAATCGGTGTGGCAATAGGGTCGGCGGGATTGCCCGCCCTGTGGGACTTGCGAGGTCGGCCTGATCTCTTCGGTACGGCGCTTCAGGTGACCGAGGTGGGGTTTGCCGACGAAATTGCGGCGGCGGCGGGGCTGGTACTGGGGCAGGCTGATGAAGCGATCCCGGCGGTGATCCTCCGGGGATTGAGCTTTCCCGTCGATGAGCACGCCTGCGCTGCCGATCTGATCCGCCCGCGCGAGATGGATCTGTATCGCTGAGAGCCTATGTTGCTGGCTCGGCACACCGTGCACAAGGTATCAACCTCTCCACCCTTCCAAGCCGATCCCCTGCTCCGGTTAATCCGCGAGCGGCGGTCAATTCGGCGTTTCGAGGATCGCCCCGTTCCCCGCCCGGTGTTAGAACGTCTACTTCAGGCAGCCTGCTGGGCGCCCTCGGCACATAACCGGCAGCCTTGGCGCTTCATTGTACTGGCGGGGGCTGAGGATAAGCAGCGGCTGGCTGAAGCGATGGCTGCACGACTGCGGGCCGATCTGCGTGCGGACGGGTGGGATGAAGCCACGGTCAATAGAGATGTGGAGCGCTCCTGTCAGCGGCTTACCAGCGCACCGACTGTGATTCTGGTGTGCCTGAGCATGGGCGGCGCTGACAGTTACCCTGATGAGCGGCGGCAATCCTTTGAATACCTGATGGCAGTTCAGAGCGTGGCTATGGCTGCGCAAAACCTCCTGCTGGCCGCTCATGCAGAAGGGTTAGGCGCGTGCTGGATGTGCGCACCTTTGTTTTGCCAGGACACAGTGCGCGAAGTGTTGGATTTGCCTGATGATCATGAGCCGCAGGGTGTAATCATCGTCGGCTACCCAGCCGAAGCACGCCAGAAGACCCGCGAGCCGCTCGAAACAAGGGTGGTATTCCGATGAGGGCGCACCGGGGTGTTCGTGACCACGTTGTTATGTTGGTGGGCGGCGTTGGCGGGGCCAAGCTGGCGGTGGGCCTTGCCGATTTGCTGCCACCGGAGGCGCTGACGATCATCGTCAACACAGGGGATGATTTCGAGCACCTGGGACTGCATATTTCGCCCGATCTGGACACTGTGATGTACTCGTTGGCTGGTCTGGCGAATCCGGTTACCGGCTGGGGTGTAGCGGATGATACTTTCCGGGCGATGGACATGGTGAAGCGCTGCAACGGCCCTGGTTGGTTCCAATTGGGCGACCTCGATCTCGGAACGAACCTGATGCGAACCATGATGCTCCGTAAGGGCCTGACATTGACGCAGGTGACCCAGCATCTTTGTGCATGTTTGGGCGTCAGGCACCCTCTGCTGCCAATGTGCAACGATATGGTCCAAACGTGGCTCGATACCGATCAGGGGACGCTGGCCTTCCAGGAATATTTCGTCCGTGAGCGCTGGCAGCCAGTAGTGAAGCAAGTGCGCTTTGTCGGCGCAGATAAGGCGCAGCTCAGCCCGGAGGTCGCTGCGGCGCTTGAAGGAGCAACTTTGATCCTGTTTGGCCCCTCCAATCCCTTTCTCAGCATCGACCCTATCCTGGCAGTGACCGGAATCTACGAACGTATCCTAACAAGCAGCGCTGTGCGTATTGCCGTTAGCCCGATTGTGGGTGGTAGGGCAATCAAAGGTCCGGCAGCCAAACTGATGGCTGAGCTTGGCCTGGATGTATCGCCGCGCGGCATCGCCGAACATTACCGGGAACTGCTGGATGGGCTGGTTCTGGATGTGGTCGATCAGGATTGGTGCGGTGAGATTGAGCAGTTGGGTATACAGCCAGTGGCCCTTCATACACTTATGAACACGCTATCCGATAAAGTAAGGTTGGCTGAGGCAACCCTAGCCTGGGCAGAGGAAATCCTCCCGTGAACATCTGGGCAATCGTTCCTGTCAAACCGTTTAACCGCTCAAAGAGCCGCCTTGCGCCTGTTTTGAGCAGTAAGCAACGGGCGATACTGAGCCGCCAGATGCTCGAACAGACCTTGCAGACTCTGAGGCAGGTTGACGAGATCAGCGGTGTTTTGGTTGTCAGTCGGGACACGGCGGCGCTCTCTTTGGCGCGGCGCTATGACGCGCAAACGGTGCAGGAGAGCGGCAGCCCGGAACTGAACGATGCGTTGACCCGTGCCACTCAGGCGGTTGTGGCAACCTGGAAGGCGCGCGGCGTCCTGATCCTGGCATCGGATATCCCTCTTATGCGCGTCCAGGATGTCAAGGAGATGCTCGCGTTGGCCGCCGTGCCTCCGGCGGTCGTGTTGGCAACGGATCGCCGCCAGGATGGAACCAACGCCCTGTTGATCCGCCCGGCAGGTCTCATCACGTACTCGTACGGGGCGCGAAGTTTTCATCGGCATCTTGAAGCTGCCCGGATGGCTGGGGTCGAGCCGCAAGTGTACGATTCGCCGACCCTGGCTCTTGATGTAGATATTCCGGCGGATCTGGACCTGTACCGGGAGATGCTAATCGAGCGTGAACTGGGCCAGCCAGCCTGGTTGGGAAGCGACTGATCACTGCAACCCCTGCCTGGCGCACCAGCCCATCACTTACTTGAAAGGAGCCGACCGTGCTGAAACGAACTGCGTTGTACTTGCAGGACGCCCACCCGATCCGCGAAGGGATGCAATATGTCCAGTATGCCGAACAGAAGGGGTTTGAGGCCGTCTGGCAAGCCGAGTCGCGGCTGGTGCGGGACGCTATTGTGCCCATGGCTGCTTTTGCTGCCACAACAGAGCGGATCAAAGTCGGCTCTGGGGTGATCAACAACTGGACACGCAATGCCGCGTTGATCGCGGCCACCTTCCTGACTCTGGACGATCTTGCCCCGGATCGGGTGCTCCTAGGCATTGGCGCTTGGTGGGATCCGCTGGCCAAGAACGTCGGCATTGACCGCCGCAAACCGCTCCAGGCGATGCGCGAGGTAGTGGAGTCGGTGCGCAGGCTCCTCAAGGCAGAGACTGTGACCTACCACGGCGAGTTCGTGCATCTGGAAGGGGTGAAATTGGATGTGGTGCACGGGCGGACAGGGCCACGCAACGTCCCGATCTATATTGGCGCAACTGGCCCACAGATGATGGAGCTGGCGGGAGAGATTGGCGACGGGGTTGTCCTCAATTATCTGGTCTCTCCCAAGTACAATGATGAGGCGATGGAACGCCTCGACGCTGGAGCCAAGCGGGCGGGGCGGCGCGTCGAGGATATTGATCGTCCGCAGCTCGTGGTATGCTCGATGGATCCCGACCGCAAGCGGGCGCTTGATGGGGCACGCAAGCTGGTAACCCAGTACCTCGCGCAGCAACCGCACTTTGCCAAGGCTATCGGGGTCAGCGCTGACCTGCTTGACCAGATCAAATCGGTGCTTTCGTGGCCGGCAACGGAGGAAGAGATCGAGCGGGCAATGGAGTTCGTGCCTGATGAGATCGTCCAGCTCATCTCTGCCTCTGGCACGCCCGAGGAGTGCCGTGCAAAGGTGCAGGAGTATATCGATCATGGGGCGACATGCCCTATCCTGTACCCGCTTGGCCCGGATGTGAAGGCGATGATCGACGCCTTCGCCGTCCATTAAGTTAGTACAGACCCGTATGCGTCAACAACCGAATTCAAAGTACTGCTTTGTCTGCGGGGTGGATAACCAGGTGGGGTTGAGCCTGCATTTCTTCGATAACGACACGGGTGAAGTGCGGGCGCTCTACACCGTAGACAGCCGCTACAACGGTTACCCTGGTGTCGTTCATGGCGGGATCGTCGCTGCTATGCTGGATGAAGCGGGGGGGCGCGCAGCGATGGTTGGGAACCCCGACCGGTTTATGATGACAGCCACACTGGACATCCGCTACCGGAAGCCTGTTCCTGTTGAGACTCCGCTACTTCTGATTGGGCGGATTATCAGGGATCGAGGGCGCACAGCGCAGGCGCACAGCGAACTGCGCCTCCCTGATGGGACGGTTGCGGCAGAGGCAGAGATGACTCTGGTGGCTATTCCCGACGAACTCAGCCAACGTGGCGAAGCCCTGGCAGCGCTGGGTTGGCAGGTCTACCCGTATGATGGCCCAATACCACCGTCTGAGTGACTGACCAGCGTAGAGTCTCAGGAGCCGCCCCTTATGCTGTACAACGTGCGCGAATACCACCGACCCACCGACATCGACGAGGCGATCCGGCTGCTGAAGCGGCCTAACATCCACACCGTTCCACTGGCTGGCGGGGTTACTCTAGTCGGGGAAGGTCGACCGGAGGTCGAGGCAGTTGTTGACCTCGATGCTCTGGGATTGGACTTTATAGAAGAACAGGGCAGTATGCTCCGGTTGGGTGCTATGGTGCGGCTGCAGGCCATTGTGGATCACCTCAGGAACAAGGCGGGTGGGGTTCTCGCCGATGCCGCTCACCGGATGGCAGGCTACCATGTTCGGAATGCCGCCACATTAGGGGGAGTGCTGGCTAGCGGAGGGGTTCACTCCCCCCTTGCTGTGGTGCTGGCTGTGCTCGGCGCCCATCTCACTATCTACGATGGCGCCGCAGAGCAGACCGCGCCCTGGCTAGAAATCGCCTTGCAGAACGCAGCGCCGCGGTTCCAGGGAAGCCTGCTGACGGCGGTCACTCTTGACCTGCCAGCCGCGATGGGCGCTGCTTACGAGCAGGTCGCCCGCACGCCCGCCGATCATCCGATTGTGTGCGCGGCAGCGATGGTGCAACCCACAGGCGGCGGGAATATTGAAGCCGTGGTGGTGGTTGGTGGCTTGCTTAAGACGTTGAGGGTCGTTCACACCGCCGCCCTGGAAACCGTCGAGTCCGTTGCTGAACAGGTGACCCCGGCAGACGCCAGTCAAGCAGACTACCAGTCTGACTACCTGGGGAGCGCAGAGTACCGTCGCGGAGTTGCCCCAGTGCTCGCGCGCCGCGCTCTCCACAGCGCGCTGGCGCAGGCGGGTCTTCGCTCAGGGTAATGCCGACCTCATCCCCTCAGCGCCCTGTGCATCCAACGGCGCGAAGAGCGCTCCCGTTCGTCGCAGCGGTATTAACCTTGCTGTTGAGCTTTGCCCTGCGGACACACCGGTTGGGCGCCAAAAGCATCTGGTGGGATGAGGCCCATAGCTGGTGGTATGCCCACCTTCCGCTGGCACAGGGCATCCGCGAGGGCATGGCGAATTGGCATGGCGCGGCGGGCGATCCCCTGTTCACAGTCATACTCCATGCCTGGATCGTCATAGTCGGGGATAGCGCTTTTGCTATGCGCTTCCTCAGCACGCTGATCAGCGTGCTCACCGTAGCCTATCTGGGCCGCGTAACCGCGCGTGCGTTTGGGCGGCAGGTGGGGCAAGTAGCGCTTCTGGTTGGGGCCATTGCCCCGATCTGGGTCTTCTACGCTCAGGAGGTACGTCAGTATGCCCTAACACCTGCCATCATGCTGATCATGGTGGAGGCAGTGATCCATATCGCGCGGGGCAACCTTTCCGCAGCCTCTTGGGTTCAGCTTGCTGTTGGCGAGACGCTGGCACTGTACGCCCATAGCTTCATGGTGTTCGGAGTTGCGGTGATTAATCTGTGGCTGGGATGGCTATGGCTACGGCAGCTTGGCGGCGGGGATAAACAACGCTGGCTGAGAAACTGGATTGTTAGTCAAGTTGCCACACTGGTGCTCGTCATTCCCACTCTACCCGCTTATTTCCAGCGTGTGCAAGCCGGACACAGCCCGTTTGTACAACCCTTGAGTGTGCCTCATATCCTGAACGCCCAGTGGTCCCTGTTTATGGGCATTCCGTGGGAGCACGCGACCGATGCATTGGCGCTCCGGTTGTTCGCAGGAGCCACGTTGGCTTTGCTGCTGCCGGGGCTGGTGCTGGCTCTGCCCCGAGCCGGTTCGCGCCTGCTGGCCGATCTGGTGTGGTTTATTGCTATCACGGATGGGTTGACGGTTATCTACTGGACGATCAATCCGGTAGTGCATCCCCGCTATGAGCTATTCCTCACCGGACCGCTATTTGCTGTGTTGAGCCTGCTCTTGGTACGGGGTTGGGGGCATGGGAGGTGGGGGCGCGCGTTCAGCAGCCTGATGGCGCTGTCATTGATTCTGGCATCCCTCTTCAGCATCAACAATCTATACATCGGCCAGATGCTCGGATACCGTCACGATCCGGCACAGAGTGTAGCGGGTATTCTGCAAGACCAGTTCGGCCCGCAAGATGGGATCATCAGTATCGATCCCAATGACTTTACACTGTCTTACTACGGGGTTGGAGAGGCGGCATTATTCCGTGCCGGGCTGGACGAGGGTTATCACACTCCCGCCGATCTGCTGGCATTCATCCAGGGGAAGGAGCGGGTCGGGGTTGTCCATTTCCACGCAGAACGTAGCGATCAACGCGGAATTATTCCCTTCTATCTGGAGCGCTTCGGGACGCGGACGGGCAGTCAGTGGCTGCCGAGCTATGCAATCTACACCTATAAAATGACCCCTGATGTCATCCCGAAACCGGTGACGTTTGAGCCAACCTTCCACCAATGGGGGCCACTGATTCTGGTGGGGCAATCAATCCAGTCAGGGGAGGCAGTAACCCTTGCGCTGGAGTGGGAAGCAGCGCCCGGCCTCACCACCGGTGTGCGCTACGCATCTATCGTGCGGCTGACCGATCCGGAGACCGGCTGGGTGTTGGGCACAGCTAGCGAATTGATCCTCTCCGATGAGGGTAACCCCACCAGCGATTGGCAGCCCGGTGAACGTGCCACCCAGTATCTTGTGATCCCACTCTATCCAGGAACACCTCCCATCGAGACGGAATTGACTGTTGCGCTGGTCAATTCGTCCACCGGACAGGCGCTCGATGTTAGGGACATCTCCGGTGCCCCAGCCGGACAGCAGGTCTCGCTAGGGCGAATTGTGCTGGGCGAGGCGCCGGAACGCTGGGTGTATGACCAACCTCCGCCGTTCACTTTTGCTTCGCCTGGATCAGACGTGCTGGCAGGCTATACCACCGACTGGCCGACCACCGCGCCAGGGGGGACAGTCGGTGTGACGCTCAACTGGCGTGCAACCCCGCAGGATGTGGAAGCAAACTCCGCTAGACTGGAACTAGTCCAAGAGGGGCGCGTGTTGGCTTCCGACGGTGGCCCACCGCTTCAGGGGCGTACCCCCGCTAGCCTCTCATCCAGCCAGACGTGGCTTGATCGCCGCGTCCTGCAAGTCAGCGGGGAGTCCAAGCCTGGCGATGCAAACCTGATCATGGTCTGGGGGGATGAGCGTATCCTGTTGGGTGAAATTGAGGTATTTGCTTTCCAGCGGCTCACCCAACGACCTGTCGTTGAAAATCCACTTGAAACAACATTTGGCGGCACGATCCAGCTTCTTGGCTACCGGCTAGACGCTCCACAACCCATCACCAGTGCCAGCACAGTCGTGCTCACTCTGTACTGGGAAGCGCTGGCTAATGGTTCGCCTGGCGGTGATTATGTTGTCTTCGCACAACTCCTTGATTCTCATGGACGGCTGGTTGGGCAGCACGATGGCGTGCCTGTATACGGCACGCGCCCAACGAGTGGTTGGCTGAGAGGGGAATATCTGATCGATGAACACCCCATGACCTTTCGAGAGCCTTACACTGGCCCCGTGAGGATCCAGGTCGGTCTGTACAATCCGGCGAGTCTCGAACGTCTGGGTACGGGTGACGGCTCTGATGCTGTCCTGCTGCCGCCGGAACTGATGGTTGAAAATGGCAACTAGTTGACCTAAACTCAGGAAGGTAGCATCGATTGCCTACCTAACGACAGGTATGGGTCACCCCTCAGGAGATACCAACACGATGCATATCCGCTTACGGCTGAACGGCGAGGACAGAGACTTCGAGGTGATGCCTGGCCAGACGCTGCTCTCGGCGCTGAGGTCAAATGGTTTGTTCAGTGTTAAGCATGGGTGCGAAACTGGAGAATGCGGTGCGTGCGCTGTGTTGGTTGATGGTATACCGGTGAATTCGTGCGTGATGCTGGCGGCGCAGGCTGCCGGGCGCAGCGTCATGACCATCGAGGGAGTCGGCGGGGCGCAGATGCGCGGTTGGCGGGGTAGCGAGCCACTCCATGCTCTTCAGACAGCTTTTGTCGAGATGGGGGCCATCCAGTGCGGCTATTGCACCCCAGCGATGATCATTGCTGCCATCACCCTGCTCGACAGGAACCCCAACCCCACTGAGATGGAGGTGCGTGAGGCGCTGACGGGTGTGCTGTGTCGCTGCACGGGTTACCTGAAGCCAGTGCAGGCCATTCTGCGTGCAGCCGCCATGCTGCGCGGCGAGGACGTGCCGCCCGTCTCGTTGGATGATGCCATCCCCGCACCGCTGGAACTGTTCGCGCCGCCTGCGGGGGATGTGGAGCAGCCTCCCACTGTTTTGGGCAGCGGTAGAGGGCATCTGGCCCTTAGGACAACTCCCCTCCCTACCCTGATCGTCACCGGAGGCGAACAGCTTCGCTATGTCGGCAAGCCGGAAGTGAAAGTTGATGCGTTAAAGCTGGTACAGGGCCATCCGGCATTTACCGATGACATCGAAATGCGCGGCATGTTGGTTGGTAAGTTGCTGCTCAGCCCGCACGCTCACGCCATCATCAAAGATATCGATGTGAGCAAGGCCCGTGCCTTGCCAGGTGTACGGGCTGTTCTGACCTACAAAGATATTCCGCGTGTAGCGTATACCACCGCCGGACAATCTCACCCCGAGCCAGGGCCACACGACAACTTCAGCCTGGACTACAAGGTGCGCTTTGTGGGTGACCGTGTCGCAGCAGTGGCGGCAGAGAGCGACGACATCGCTGAGCAGGCGTTGAGCCTGATCGAGGTCAAGTACGAATTGTTACCCGCGATTCTGGACCCGCGCGATGCGATGGAGCCTGACGCACCCAAGCTCCATGACGAGCCGGAAAGCTGGCGGATCGAGGACAAGGATCGCAACTTGGCCGCTGTGATAGACTGGGAGCTGGGAAATGTCGAGGAGGCGTTCAAGCAGGCTGATTATATCTTCGAGGATACCTACTACAGCCCAAAGGTTCAGCAGGCCCCTATTGAACCGCACGTCGTTGTGACCTGGTTTGACGAGGACGACCGGCTGATCATCCGCACCAGCACTCAGGTTCCCTTTCATGTGCGGCGGATCCTGGCTCCTGTGCTCGGTTTACCTGAGAAGCGCATCCGGGTGATCAAGCCGCGCATTGGCGGTGGCTTTGGCGTGAAGCAGGAAGTCCTGCTGGAGGACATCTGCGCGCATCTGACCATTGTTACAGGGCGGCCTGTGAGGATGGAATACACCCGCGCTGAGGAGTTCTTCGCCAGCCGCACGCGCCACAACATGGTGATCAGGGTGAAGACCGGTGTGATGAGAGATGGGACGATCATCGCCAACGCCATGTATGTGCTTTCCGATACCGGGGCTTATGGCTCGCATGCCATGACGGTGGCCGGGAACACCGGCCACAAGGCGATGGCGCTCTACAACGCGCCTAACATCAAGTTCCATGCAGATGTGGTTTACACCAACAAGGTCCCTTCGGGCGCATATCGGGGCTACGGCGTGCCACAGGGCTTTTGGGCGCTCGAAACGCATATGGAGCACATCGCCCGTACACTGGGCCTCGACCCATTGGAGTTCCGTCTCATGAACGCCATCAAGGTAGGCGATGAGCATCCCGTAAGCAAGATCTGGAGTGAGGGGCGCGAGGGAGCGGCGGAGATCATCCACACCTGCGGCCTGCCGGAGTGCGTTGAGCAAGGTGCGGCGGCGATCCGCTGGCACGAGCGGTACGGCAACCCAGAATGGCACGTCCTATCCGATGCGCCGCACCTACGGCGCGGGATCGGGGTGGCGATGGTTATGCAGGGCACGGCCATCCCTAACCTGGACATGGGCGCGGCCAGCATCAAAATGAACGATGATGGCTCGTTCAATCTGCTGGTCGGCGCGACCGATCTGGGGACGGGGTCCGATACAGTCCTCACCCAGATGGCTGCCGAGGTATTGGGCTGTCCGCCAGAAGATTTCATAACCTACTCATCGGATACCGACTTCACCCCCTTTGACAAGGGCGCATATGCGAGCAGCACCACCTACATCTCTGGCCGGGCGACCGTTGTTGCCGCGCAACAAGTGGCCGATCAAATCAAAGTTGTGGCTGCGCGGATGCTCTCCAAGGATGGCGAGCATGTTGAGCCAGGCCAGATCACCCTGCATGACCGGGCGGCTTGGGCCCCGGATGGGCGTTCTGTGACCTTGCGTGAGGTCGCTCTGAATTCGCTCCACGGTGAACACCAGCACCAGATCATGGCGGTTGGCAGCTACGTTTCCCCGGAATCGCCGCCGCCGTTCGCCGCGCAGTTTGCGACCGTAACAGTGGATGTCGAGACAGGGCAGGTTACGGTTGACGAACTGGTCATGGCAGTCGACTCCGGTGTTATAATCAACCCCGTGACTGCCAGCGGACAGATCGAGGGTGGCATGGTTCAAGCTGCTGGCCTGGGTGTGTGCGAGGAACTGGCTTTCGACGCACACGGGCGGGGCCTAAACCCGCGTTTTGGCCCCTATTGGATCTTCCGCGCCGATGATGTGCCCAACCTGACCACGATCTTCATCCAGACCTACGAACAGAGTGGACCTTTTGGAGCTAAGGCAGTGGCTGAAATCCCGCTCGACGGGGCGGCCCCAGCCATTGCTAACGCTGTATTGGATGCTGTAGGGGTGCGGATCAAAGACGCGCCTCTATATCCAGAAAAGGTCTGGCGTGCGCTTCAAGATAAACGTCAGGCTGAAGCTGCTCGGCAGGGGTAGATAGGATCGGGATGGGCCGCATCACAGAACCGCAACTTCGGGTGCTGGCTGACGAATGGACACCCGTGGTTTTGGAACTGCTGGATGAGATGGCTAGGCGAGTATGGCCACCTGTCAGGGAACGTCGTGGGATGTTCAGCAAGTCAACTCTCATCACCCGTTATGATCTAGAAGGCCCAGCGCAACGGGATGGCAAGTTGGTCTGGGCTGTCTCACATACAAGCCGACCCTCTGCTTTCGATGATTATGGGCAATTAAGCGAAGGCGAACGCCAGTTCTGGCTGGTGACGCTCATGCCGGGTAGCCCGCCTTTCTTCTGTGTGGAAGGCGCTCAAGCTCACGAGCGCATTCCCGTGGATAAAGACGCACTGCGGCAAGCGTTGAACCAAGCCTATAGGGAAGGACCCAAAACGGAGCGCTTTTACGGCAACAAGGGGCCCCTCAGCCACCGATAAGCACGGGTCATACTCTCTAAAAGGGAGTTTTTCACTGTGTCCGACCAAGTACTGTTTGAAGCTCTGATGCAGGCCCAGAAGAAGGGGCAGGGTGTCGTGCTGGCTACTGTTGTCCGCGACAAGGGGTCGGTTCCCCGACACGCAGGCGCCAAGATGCTGGTCTATCCTGATGGAAAGATCGTTGGCACGATAGGTGGCGGCGAGATGGAAAGCCGCGTGATCAGGGAGGCACTGGACATCCTCGCAAGTGGCCTGCCCTCGCTGAAACACTATGAACTGGCAGATCCGGCGCGTGGCGATCCTGGCGTATGCGGGGGACAGGTGGATATTTTCATGGAGCCTATCTTGCCCGATCCAACGGTTCTGGTCATCGGCTGCGGGCACTGCGGGCAGGCCCTGGCTGAACTGGCGCATTGGCTTGGTTTCCGGGTCATTGTCTGCGACGATCGCGCTGACCTGTGCAACCCGGAAGTGATCCCTCACGCGGATGAGTATCTCGTCGTCCCGCCCGCTGAGATCGCCCAGAAGGCCGTGATCCACAGCCGCACCTATATCGCGGCGGTGACGCGCGGCTCCCCGTTTGACATTCCGATGCTGCCTGATCTGTTAAAGACGCCTGCCCCGTATATCGGCGTGATCGGCAGCCGCAGGCGCTGGGCCACAACGGTCAAACAACTCAAGCAGGCTGGCATGGATGAGGATACACTCCGCCGCGTCCACGCGCCCATCGGCCTGGAGTTGAACGCCGAAACCCCGCGTGAGATTGCTGTAAGCATCATGGCCGAGATCATCATGCTACAGCGAGGCGGAACCGGTAAGCCCATGAAGTGGATGGGATCGCCAGAAGAGGCAGAAGAAATATCGCAGCCCGCACAATGACCTCTCATCTATGTACTGAAAGGACCAAGTCACCCCATGTGGGAAATGTACTACACGCCGGCCACGTTGGATGAAGCACTTCAACTTCTCTGGGAACACCGTGAGACTGCGCGGATTATTGCAGGCGGCACAGACATCATCATCGAGTTGGAACGCGGGCTTCGCCCCGCTGTTCGCGCCTTGATCGATATTACCCGTATCCCCGGCCTGGATACGATCCGGCTTGGTGAGGATGGGCTGATCCACATTGGCCCCTTGGTTAGCCATAACCATGTTGTTGGGTCGGACCTGATCAGGGAGCATGCCTTGCCGCTGGCCCTGGCGTCGTGGTCTGAGGCCGCGCCGCAGATCCGCAACCGAGCGACTGTGGCGGGCAATGTCATCACCGCATCCCCCGCCAACGATACCATCACCCCCTTGATGGCATTGCGTGCCCAGGTCACGTTGAGGTCGGCAGGCAATGAGCGCGTCATTCCGTTGCAGGACTTCTACACTGGCGTGCGCACAACCGTCATGCAGCCCGGGGAGCTGCTGACTGATATTGCCTTCCCACCGCTGGCTCAAAACGAGCGAGGCATTTTCATCAAACTGGGCCTACGGCGAGCGCAGGCGATCTCCGTGGTCAATGTGGCGGTCATACTTGCCTTTGACGGTGAACAGGTGGCCGAAGCCCGTATCACCCAGGGCAGTGTTGCTCCAACGATTATCCGTTCGCCGGGGGCCGAGACCTATCTGACTGGGAAGGCCCTGACCGCTGAAACCATAGATCAGGCAGCAGAACTGGCGGCTCAAGCGGCACGGCCTATTGACGACGTGCGCGGCTCTGCTGCGTACCGCCGCGAGATGATCCGGGTGCTGGCCCGGCGCGCACTCACGGCTCTGCGCGATGGTACTGAGCGGGAAGGGTTACCGGAGAACCCGGTCATGCTGTGGGGGCCGAATCAGGGGCGGGTGACACGCCCGCTGCCTCATGGCTTTCGCCACTCAGCCACCGATCCGATTGAAACAACTATCAATGGCACGCCGATGACGATCACCGGCGGTAACTTTAAGACGTTGCTCTGCCTCCTGCGCGAGGACGCGGGCCTGACTGGCACGAAAGAAGGCTGCGCGGAGGGTGAGTGTGGAGCCTGTACCGTCTTTCTGGATGGTGTAGCAGTGATGTCCTGCATGGTCGCCGCACCGCGGGCCCACCATGCTGAGATCGTCACTGTCGAAGGTCTGGCCCATGATGGACGGCTGCACCCGATCCAGCAGGCGTTCATTGAGCAGGGGGCGGTGCAATGTGGTTATTGCACGCCAGGGTTCCTGATGGCTGGGGCAAAACTCCTGGAGGAACGCCCCAACCCATCTCGCTGGGAGATTCAACAGAGCATAACCGGCAACCTGTGCCGTTGCACTGGCTACTATGCTATCATCAGTGCCTTCGAGCGTGCTGCAGAGGTGATGAAGGAGATGGAGGTTCCTCATGCCTAACTACACAGAGGTCTCCCAGGAGAGAACGAATCCGCTTGCGCCGTTCATCGGCTTTGTGGTGTTGCTGTTGGTGAGCGGTTTCTCTTATCTGGCTGCACCTGCCGTGATAGGCTGGCTTGTGACTGCTAACTGGACTGTAGCAGGCACGCAGCTTTTGCCTTTTAGCTTCCCCGGCAACTGGTCGTACCTGGCAATCCGACTCTCCGTTGCAGCGGGACTGTTCCTGGTGCTGTTCGTCTTGGCCATGATTGTCCTTATGATAGTCATGGGGTCGGCCAGGGGCGAAACTGATGTGAGTTATGACGATCTCCGCAAAGAGAAGGAGAGAAAGAAAAAGCGACGGCGTTAGCGAGGCCGGTGACATCCGATGGAACGCACTGTTCCGCGCACCGATAGCGATGAGATCGACCTCTACATCCGCACCTATTACTCACTTCTGAGGAGTACGGGTGAGGTTGCTATTGAGACCCTGGTCGAATCGCACATTGGCATGGATTCGTTGCTGCACCCACAGGCGCGCGATCCTGCTCCTGACATCTCAGCCCTGATCTACGTCTCGTTGCGGCTGCCCCCTTGCATTCGGTCGGCCCGTCTGATCCTGCTCGGCCAGCGCACAGCCGTGTTCCAGCGGTGGGGTTATCCTGTCGAAACCTGGCAGGAAGTCTCGGCGCCGGCCCGCAGACGGCGTGCGTTCTTTGATGGGCAAGAGATTCTGGCGCTCTACATCGCCAGTCGTTCCGATATTGATGACATCATCCCTGCCCTGACAGCCTACCAGATCGAGTGGAACAAAGTTCACCGCATCCTGTCCACAGCGCAGGGGCGGCGGCTGCTGGAACATCTGGCCGCCAATCGGACACTTGGCGAGGACGAGCAAGCGACTCTGGCGGCAGCCTTGGGAACCTCGCTTGACGACGTGAGCAGGTTGTGCTCCGTGTGGGGGACCCAGACCATTCCCATTCTGCAGGACATCATAGCCCGGCGCAAAACAATGGCCATCCGGTTGCTGGCGGGGTCGCTGGCCGACTATCGGAAAGCGACGCACTACTGGTGGCGGACCGTCCGTGAGCAGACGCCCCACATTGATTACGAGGAGCGGCGTGTTTACTTCGTCAGCAGCAATATGCACAGCTTGGCAAATATGTGGTCAGGTTACGCCTTGCGCCACCAGGAAATGCTGCTCCAGTACGTGCAAGAAGCAGGGCGGGAGGAATTACTGACCGAGTACCAGGACATTGAAACACAGGTCGCCCCGTCCAACTGGGAAAACTTCCTGTACTACGTTCTGAAAAAGTACCTTGCAGATCAAAGCCCGGAGGCGCGCGCCCGACGCGCGGCGGACGAACTACAGGTGGGTCTTCACCGGATCGTCAGCCAGCACGGGTTCGAATTGGATGCTCAGGTAATCGAGCTGAGTCGCATCCGCCCGGATTGGCTTGACCCCAGAATATCTATAGATGGTCTTGAGCACCTTCAGCGCAGCAGCGCCCTGATTCTGAACATCGACTATCCTCTGGGGGTAGCTGCCTATGAGATGCTTACCCGGATCGCAGAAAACATGGGCGAGATCGCAGGCGTCTATGTGATGGGCAAAGCAGCCACGCTCAACGGTCGTAGTGGCGACATCATGATCCCCAACGTCGTCCACGACGAACATTCCCAGAATACCTATCTGTTCAACAATTGCTTCACCGCCTCCGATGTGGCTCCCTATCTGATCTACGGCACCGTGCTGGATAATCAGAAATCGGTCACGGTGCGCGGCACTTTCCTTCAGAACGCCCGCTATATGGGTGTCTTTTACCGTGAGGGCTACACCGATATCGAAATGGAAGCTGGAGGATACCTCTCCGCCGTCTACGAGCTGATCCAGCCAAAGCGGCACCCTTACAACGAGATTGTGTCCTTACATCAGGCCCGCTTTGATATCGGGCTGATCCACTATGCATCAGATACCCCACTCAGCAAGGGACGGAACCTGGGTGCGGGCAACCTCTCCTACCGAGGAATGGATCCCACCTATGCAGCCGCGGTCGCTATCCTCAGACGCATCATTGCTCTTGAGGTGACACGCTTGGCGACCGCTCACGATGACATCAAGGAGCAACCCACCTATGGCAACTCGGATCATCGGCCACAGCGTGCCGCGCGTTGATGCCCTCGGCAAAGTTACTGGGGAAACGCTTTACCCCGGCGACCTCCACATGGAGGGCATGTTGCATATGAAGGTGCTATTCTCCGACCGCGCCCATGCGCGCATCCGTTCTATTGATACCAGCGCCGCTGAGGCTTATCCAGGCGTGATCGCCGTCTTGACGGCGAAGGACGTTCCTACCAACGAATATGGGTTGATCATGCCCGATCAGCCTGTGCTGTGCGGCCCGGGTAGTAGCAAGATCGGTGCCGATATCGTGCGGACAACGATGGACCATATCGCGCTGATCGTGGCTGAGACCGAGCAGGCCGCTTCCGCTGCTCGCGACCTGATCCGGGTTGACTACGAAGACTTGCCTGCCGTCTTCGACCCGTTTGAGGCAATGGAGGAGGGCGCACCCCAGCTTCACCCCAACACACCGGGCAATGTGATTGTCCACTACCGGATTCGTAAAGGTGACATGGAGGCGGGCTGGAAGGCGGCTGATGTGATCGTGGAGAGCACGTATACCACCACCTGGCAAGAGCACGCCTATCTTCAACCCGAGGCCGGGCTGGCATACATTGACGATCAGGGACGGGTAACGGTCGAGGTGGCAGGGCAGTGGGCCCACGAAGATCAAGAGCAGATCTGCCACGCCCTCGGCCTGCCGCCTGAACAGGTGCGGGTGATCTACCCCGCTATCGGTGGGGCCTTTGGTGGGCGGGAGGACATGTCCGTCCAGATCATCCTAGCGCTGGCCGCCTGGAAACTTCGTCGGCCTGTCAAGATCGTCTGGAGTCGTGAGGAGTCCATTCGTGGGCACCACAAACGGCATCCGATGACTATTAAAGCAAAGTGGGGTGCGACCCGCGACGGGATGATCACAGCGGCGCAGATGGAGGTGGTTAGTGATGCCGGGGCGTATGCCTATACTTCCACCAAGGTCCTCGGCAACACCACCTTGTTGTGCACTGGCCCCTACGTGATCCCTAACGCCTACGTTGATTCTTACGCCGTCTACACCAACAACCTGCCAGCAGGTGCGTTCCGGGGCTTCGGTGGCCCGCAGGGAGCTTTTGCGGCTGAGGGCCAGATGAACCGCTTAGCTGAGGCGCTCGGTATGGACCCAGTCGAGCTTCGATTGAAGAACGTGCTGCGCGATGGTGATCTGCTTACGGTTGGCACGCCCCTTCCCACGCCGGTGAGCATCGCTCAAGTGGTCGAAGCGTGTGCCAGAAGCGCCGGATGGGAGGAGCGCAACGGCCATTGGCAGCGAAGAGGAAAGGCCACCGAGCCACTAGCGCCAAACCGGCGGCGTGGCGTTGGCATCGCGGCAGCGTTCAAGAACGTCGGTTTCAGCTTTGGCGCGCCTGAAAAATGTGATGCCATCATCGAGCTGCATGGGGACGTTGAAATCGAGCAGGTTGTGCTCCGCCATGCCGGGGCGGATTGTGGTCAGGGCGCCCATACGGTGATGGCGCAGATGGCTGCCGAAGCCGTCGGTGTGCCACTGGAAAAGGTGCGACTGGTGATGTCTGACACAGCCTTCACAGGCCCGTCAGGAAGTGCTTCGGCCTCCCGTATGACGTTCATGTCCGGCAATTCAATCCGCGGCGCGGCGGAGGCAGCTCTGAAGGCATGGCACGAGGAGGAGCGCCCGGCGATTGGCTCCTACACCTATCGCCCACCTAAGACGACCATGTATGATCCGCACACGGGCAAGAGTGAGCCGAACTTTGCGTATGGCTACGTGGCCCAGGCGGTGGAGGTTGAAGTTGATCTGGAGACAGGCGAGATTGAGATAGTGCGCGTCATCAGCGCCAACGATGTCGGGCACGCCATCAACCCTCAGCTTGTACAGGGGCAGATTGAGGGAGCAGTGGTTCAGGCGCAGGGCTATGCGATCATGGAGGATTTCCAGTTGCGCGAGGGCCGCGTTCTGACACCCTTCTTGAGCACCTATCTGATCCCAACTGTGCTTGACGTACCGCACCAGGTCGAATCCGTCATTCTGGAATATCCTGACCTCGAAGGTCCCTGGGGAGCGCGCGGCGTGGGCGAGATGCCTTTCCTGCCATTCGCCCCGGCAGTTGTTGCCGCAGTTCACAATGCGACCGGCATCTGGTTCGCCGAGATTCCGCTCACGCCGGAGCGTGTTGCGATGCGCCTGCGTGAATCTGGTCTGGTCGGCTGAACGATCCGTGAGCGCCTTCCCCTTCGCCCAGATAAGGGTCGCCATCCGCGGCGGCGGCGACCTGGGGTCTGGTGTAGCCTATCGCCTGCACCAAAGTGGCTTCCCAGTGCTGATCACCGAGCTGGCGCAGCCCTTGCTGGTGCGTCGGATGGCGTGTTTTGGCTCGGCGGCGATGGATGGATCGATCACCGTGGAGGGGATCACAGCGCGTAGGGTGGGCAGTGTGCGTGAAGCTCTCTCCGCTCAGGCAGAGGGAACCATCCCTGTGCTCATCGATCCCGATGCAATAACCCTGCCCGAATACGAACCTACCATCCTGATCGACGCCCGTATGCGAAAGGCGAACCCCGGCCCGCGACAGGCCGACGTGCTCCTGTTGGTTGGCCTTGGGCCGGGATTCCACGTGCCGGAACATTGCGATGTTGTGGTCGAGACAGCCCGGGGCCATAACCTAGGCCGCGTGATCCGCAGCGGGGCCGCCCAAGACGATACGGGTACGCCAGAGGGCGTTCTTGGTTGGCAGCAGCATCGCGTGCTGCGCGCCCCTCAAGAGGGTATCCTGGCTGCGCTTCAGCCGATTGGCGCCAGGGTCAGGGAGGGCGAACCCATCGCCCAGGTGGGCAATAGCTTGGTTATCGCTCCATTCGACGGCGTCTTGCGGGGGTTGATCCACGATGGTCTGTGGGTGACTGAGGGCATGAAGGTCGGAGACCTTGATCCCCGCGCCGATCCGGCTTACTGCTTCACGATCTCAGACAAGGCGCTAGCGGTGGGCGGAGGGGTATTGGAAGCTGTTCTGTCCGCCCCTGTGATCCGCGAGCGGTTGCGGCAGCTATGAGAATCGCGGACGCATTGGAGGTTAGGCCAGGCGACGTAGTTGCTCTGGTAGGCGCGGGCGGCAAGACCAGCACCATGTTCCGGCTGGCGGATGAACTGGTGCAACAGGGCTGGCGAGTGGTCACTACGACAACCACGCGGGTCGCTCAGGACGAGCTAAGCTTTGCCCCCCAGCAAGTAGGCTTTGGGCACGGTATGTACCTCCCCAAATCCCTTCCCGAACAGCTTTCCCTGCACCGCCACGTCTTCGTATTTACCAAGACCGAGCCGGACCATAAAGTGCGCGGAGTGCGCCCCGCTTGGCTGGATGAAAACCTGGCACAGGCCCCTTTTCTTGATGTTGTGATCGTCGAAGCAGATGGCTCGCGTAGGCTGCCGATGAAAGCACCTCTGCCTCACGAGCCGGTTATTCCTTCCTCGGCCAGCATTGTTGTGCCGGTTATCAGCATGGAGGCTTTGGGGCAACCCCTGGACGAAGCGCATATCTATGGAGCCGAGATAGTTCATCGGTTGACTGGGCATCCGCTGGGGGAGGCTGTAACAAGCAAGACAATAGCAGCGGTGCTGATTCACCCTCAGCTTGGGGTGAAGGGTATTCCGCCTGGGGCACGGATCGCCCCTTTGCTTAACCGAGTAACAGCGGAAACGCTCTCCGCAGCGCGCGAAGTGGCCAGTTATAGCCTGACCGATCTGAACATCAACCGGGTGCTGCTGGGCTGTGTTCATAGCCGCGATCCCGTTTTGGAAACTCGTAGGCGCATTGGGGCCATCATTCTGGCGGCTGGCGAGTCGCGCCGAATGGGCCAACCCAAGATGCTGCTACCCTGGAAAGGCACAAGCATTATCCGCAGGGTTTGTGAGCAGGTGATTGAAGCCGGTGTATACGAAGCGGTCGTTGTCGTGGGTCGTTGGCGCGATGCAATCCAGATGGAGGTTGACGATCTCCCGGTGCGTGTGATCGTGAACCCCGACTACGAACAAGGAGAGATGCTCTCCTCCTTGCAGGCAGGCATACGGGCGATCTGGCACACCAGTGATGCCTGCATGGTGGTGTTGGGAGATCAACCTGCCATCCAATCCACGATTGCCAGGCAGCTTGTCGAATGTTACTTCCAGGGCCGCGGGATGATTGTGGCGCCCAGCTACCAGCAACGTCGCGGCCACCCCCTCATCATTGACCGCGTTTTCTGGCAATCGATCCTGGATCTCCCGCCTGGTGCAGTCCCTCGTGACCTGATTCGCGCCAACGAGGACCAAATCTACCATCTGGTTGTCGAAAGCGACTCTGTTTTGCGCGACATTGATACCCCGGATGAATACCGCCGCTACCTGGACGAGTCCGAGTGAGAGGGCCTCTACTCAACGAACCTCGAGGGATGAATCGAGTCGAATATGATCCGCCCCATTCACCAGCGGAAGACGCGCTCCTGTCAGAGGATCGTAGAGACCAAGTAGCAAGCTATAGCCCCCCGGCGGCAGGTTCGTAGGTAGTGGAAGGGTATATGCGTCCTCGAATCGCTCCCCGACCCCCCAGGCTGTAGTCGGATAGCGGCCATGCAGGGGGATTCCGTCCGCTTGGGCAGCGATCTCCCCGTTAGCGTTGACAAGATGCACAAAGGTCGTGTAACTGATCGGCAGCGGCCCCATGGAGTGCCAGTACAGGGTTACGACCAGGGAATCACCAGGGATGAGGTCAGCGCGGGAAACTTCATAGCCCGCTAACCATACATTCCCCCCCTCGAAGAGCCAATCACTGTTGATATCCTCTTCTACTACCGGGAAGACTCGACCCGCCAGCTTGACTGTGCCGATGACAGGATAACCGATGGCACTCCCGGCGTTGTCCTTGATTGGCAACCGTTCCCCGCTATCGAGGTCGTACAACCCCACCTCGATATCCAGCAGAATTGGCCCCTCTGCGTCCGGGCTGATGGGCACCGGAATCCGGTCCACGATGGTCTCACCCGGAACCCAGGTGGTTGTCGGGTCATTGCCCAGGCCGGGGTAGGTGTCACGCGCTCCCACCAGCGCGTTGTCTTCCCCAAATAAATGTACAAAGACGGTGTAGTTCTGATCGGTCGTGCGAAGGGGCTCCCAATAGAGCGTAAGTGTGGCCTCTGTTCCCGGCCCGACCAGAGCGGGAGAAATGTCGTAACCAACCAGGCGGGCTATATCTCCGAGCTGCCAGTCCAGTCGGTGAGTTGCAACTTGCTCCGCCTGCTCTACTGCCAGGCGCGGCGATGGGCGGTAAGCGGGGATCAGCACCCCCACCAGCGCGCCAATCGCAAAGCTCAACATCAAACTCCCAATGGCCCCGGCGAGTACCGTGTGCCAACGGCGCGGCACAATGGCTGCCCAGCCCGATATCAATCCTAAGGCGATCACTGGCAGCACAGCGTATAGTTGTCTGCCTGTGACAGAGATAGTGCGCTGGAGGTACCACAGCAGCGCCATCAGTGTCATGGCTGTCCACACCAGCAGGAAAATAATCTGAGCCTGCCGTTCCAGGCTAATAGAGTTACCGGGCTGTCGTGTCCGTATAAACCCGATCACCAGCCCCACCATCCCGCCGATCATGAATACATCAGTCAGAGCGTAGACCCAATCCGGCATGGGCACATTGCCATAACCGAAGTTTGCCCAGAACGTGGTGCGGAAGTTGTGCAGCTCGACCCTATAGACCGGCAGGGTCAACGGTTCCCGGATGCCCCATACAGCCCACATCCGTGTCAGGCCAGTGAGGTCGCCATACAGCCGCAGATTTCGCAGCATCCACCATCCACTAACCAGCAGGACACCTGCCAGCAGAATCACTCCCGCCGTGACGAACAGCCTCCAGGAATGTCTCCTCACAGCCAGCCAGGCGACAACCAGTGCTGAGAGTGGCAGCAGGGGCAGGAAACTCGTTTTGCTGATCACCCCCAGGCCGAGGTACAGGCCCAGGGCAATCCACGTGAGGAGCGACGGGGTGTCTTGCCGCTCTATCAGGTCAACCAGGATCAACCCCCCAGCGGTGGCCATGAAGACAACCAGTGCATCGTTCGTCACCGCTGAGGTTGTGAGAAGAAAATTGGGCATGAAAGCCACCAACGCCGCTGTTGCTAGGGCTAATGGCCTAGCAACGAACCGCCCAGCCAGAAGGTAGGTGAGGATTACCACCCCTGCCCCAAACGCGGTGGAGAGGAGTCGAATGGTGCGGACTGTGCTTGTTGTTGCATCTCCCCACCACCCCAGGGCGGGATGAAGGTACTGATTCTTATTGTCGTCACCGACTCTGCCAATCATGTATCCCCAGAAGGGATTCACCTCCCAGTGCGATCCCAGCTCCTCCTCCGGCGGGGGCGAGGTGATCAGAGCCGCGATCAAGTAGTATAGAGGGGCTTGGTGAGCCTCGGTCAGAGGGCCGCCCAGCTCAACAATGGGAAGACTCCCCTCCCGGTTAACGTGATCGATAAACAGGTAATGAAGCCGCTCATCAGGGGCCTCGAAGAGAGGATTGGCGGCATTGTAAGCTGTGGCAAGCGCCACATAGAGCATGAGAACGATGATGCCTGCCCGGTGCTCAGCCAGGATAAAGCGAACGCGATTCATCGCCTAGTGCCCTATCGATCGATTTGGCAAGTTAAGCGGCTTTGCGCCCGCAGGAGGGGAGTTTGGGATCATTCGGCAGTAGCCAGTCGCACCAAGAATGACAGACTGGATTGTACTGCAACATCAGCCGTTGCATAGATCGAATTCTCAGGCGGAGCGGAACGGGCGGCAGGATATGCAGTCAGAACACGGAGACGTCATCACTGAGGGCAAAAAAGGGTTGCCCGGGGGCTAATGGGATGGCGGAACCGGGCCGAAGGGCTATCAGAAATGCCACCAGGAGTGTGGTCAGAAGATCAGCGCCATCCACCCGCACCGGCGCTGATCGTGCCCGGCGGGAGATCCTAGGTGGGGCTGTTACCGTCACCGATTCGAGGTGTCAGATGGAACTGGGATCAGGTAGTATGTGCTACCTCCACATGCCCAGCGAGCAGAGCTGGCTTGGGTAGGGCGACGGCAGAGACGTAATAGGCAGGTTCCGCACACGCTCGGCACAATGTGACACCCTCCTGCTGAACCTCGCGCTCATTGATGATTTCCTCTCCACACGCCTCGCAAGTCACGCGCACGCCAGGGCGACTTACAATTTCTGCTACGGAGGTACGTAGAATAACCGGCTGTACGCCTAGCAATTCTTCATCAGACATCACCTGGTACGCCTCAAGCTGGGCATGCCAGCGGCTTGGTGCGTTGGCTGCATAGCGATAGGCTGCCTGCCGCACCTCGGGATTTGGGAAGACACGAAAGGCCGCTTCAGTCCGGGTGTCCACGAACGTGGCAGCCACTTTCCCATAATCCACAACCCGCAGCGTACGATGCCCGACCGTGCAACCTGTCGCTGCTGAGATGCCGTCTGCGAAGCAGCCATCCGTTTCAACAAATGTCAACAGATGTTTGGCAGTCTGCGGCAACTCAAGCCCTAGCAGATTCCCCGCCAGTATTCCCATCCGCACACCGAGCACCTGACGCGGGCACAAGTGATGGTGCTGGGCGGCAGAAAGCTCAAGCAGTTCGCGAAGTGTCACCATGGCCTTCTCCAATCCAAGGAGTTTTGAGTATCGCCCCCTTCCAAATCCGGGAGGCGATGCTGTTTCCAATTCCAACCTGGCTCTAGCAAGCGCGTCATCTTTCCTGGCGGGAAGATGGGCCAGCCGCCATAGGTCCCGTGGCCCACAGGCAGGCTGGCCAGAGACTCGTCGACGTTAATCACCCGTGATCGTCATACTTTATCCTCGTCTGGAACCTTGAATTCCTGACGGAAAGCACGGATTGCACCGCCAAGCTCCTTGCCCAGCATGGCGATCCGGCTCGAGCCAAAGAGCACCAGCACAATCATCAGGATGATCATCAATTCGGGAATGCCAAGTTTGACAGGCATTCGTACTCCCTCCTCCTGCGTGGTTACGCTCTGACCACTTTCACCATCGTATCATAGAACACTGCGCTGCCGCCTACTGGATCGACCAGGCAGGTATTCCCCAAGTAGGGATCCACTCGCATTGCAGCATTGGCGTGCAATCCCCGGACACGGCGCGGGTCGCCGGGGATGCGCGTGCCATCAATCATCACGTCCACGCCACCATACGACCAGTGGCCGAAGCCTAGGCTGAAGCCGATCACGCCAGGGCGGATGCCTTGAGTTGTCTTGACTTTGCCGATAATTGGCACTGTCCTGCCATTGCCCAGATCCCAAACGCCCTCCGGGTTACTGGCTGAGAGTATCCGCACCTGGTCACCATCTCGGAGACCGCGCGCGGCGGCATCTTCGGCGTGCATCAGCACAAAGTTTTCTGGCAGCACCGCCAGCAGCCAATAGTTGGAAGAGGTACGGCTCTTGGTTTGGACGATTTCCCGGTAGGTGATCATCCGCAGGTCGTAGCCCTCGGCCTCGTCGTCGAGCAACTCCCCAGTTACGTCAAACGGGCCGGGGAAGTAGCGAGCGTAACCAGTCAGGTGCTCGCCCGTCATAGCGCTCTTGGTGTCGTAAGTTTTCTCCTGGTAGATGTTCAATAACGTGCCAAAGGGGTGCGCTACCTGCGTGAGGTCCAGGCCAAACACCTCGCCACCTGTCTCGGGGAAGACACCCTGTCGGTAGCCCTTCTCAAAGGCTTCGAAGCGCCCACCTCGGTTGAGAACGTAGACAACCTTCGGCCACAGGTCTCCGGTGATGGCTGCCCATCGCTCTGGGTCGAAGACGCTCTTGGGCAGATGCCTCCGAGCCTGCAAGAAGATGCGCATTTCCTCTTCGTCGGCATCCGGCACCGAGTCAGAGCCATCCTCTTTTTCTCCGAAGGCCAGATTGGCGACCATCCGCAGGTACAGATCATCTGGATGGGACAAATCACCGTAGTCACCAAAGCCACCGGGGCCAAAGCCCGGCAAGCCGAGCCTCTCAGCCAGACCCAGCAGCACAGCTTCCAGCGCCAGCGGCATCGCTTGGCCGAAGACAGTCACCTCTGGAATCAGCGGCGCGATGGCCGGATTGCGGACAGGCTGTACCTTGAATGGGTTGTTCGGATGGCTGCCGCCGAACTCCCACCGCTCCAGATAAGTCGCGTCTGGGAAGATGTAGTCGGCGTACATGCTGGTCTCGCCGATGAAAGCATCAATGGCAACGAACAGCGGCAGTTTCTCTGGGTCAGACAGGATGGCGATGTTCGTGTTCCCCGCAGGCAGCGAGTACACCGGTGACCCCATGTATAAGATCAGCGCCTTCACAGGATAGGGGTAGGCATCACCGATGGAAGGGACAATCTCCTGGTAAACATCGCTGGAAAGAGGCCACCAATTCCGCCTGGCAGGATACCCGTCGCGCAGAAAGAGCGAGTGCTTGTCGTACTTCTGGTCGTGACGGATAATGCTGGTCCCGAAGGGGGCCATCGCGCCGCTGATGGCCTTGAGGCTAAAAGGCTGGCCAGGGGCGCTACCATCGGCCTTGTAGGTACTGGCTTTGATCAGCCCACCTGCGTGATCGTAGTTGCCTATCAACGCATTAAGCGTGTACCAGGCCAACACATTATAGAACCCGTTGGTGTGTTGCGAAACGCCGCGATGGATATCAGCCACCGCCTTTTTCCCATGATTGGTGAACTCGAAGGCAACTTCTTCCAGGTCGCGGGTACGTAAGCCGCAGATTTCTGCCCACTCTTCCAACGTGTGCTCGCGGGCCGAGTCGGCGATGATCTGAAGAGCAGATTTGACCGTGAAGGAACCCAGTCGTACCTCATCGACGAACAGATCGCCACGAACGATATGGTCTGTGTCATACGGGTCAACCGCTGTTGGCTCACCGTCGACCAGCGCCACGAAGTAATCGAACTCGTAGGTCCTTTCTGGGTCGGTGGATAGCGGACGCTCTTCCTTCTCGCGCAAGCCGATCTCGCTTGCGCGCAGGTATCTACCCGGCTGGCCATGCTCGTCGAGCTTCACCAGCCAGGTTGCCGGCGTCCAGGTTGGCTCACCGATAGCCGTTGCAGCCGCTTTGTTGGCCGCCGAGAGGTAGCGCCCATCAAAGCGCTCATTGTCGATCACCCAGCGGATCAGGCCCATCGCTAGTGCTGCTTCCGTGCCAGGCCGGATGGGCAACCACTTCCAGGCCTTAGCCGCCGTCTTGGAGAGACGCGGGTCTATCACCACCATCTTCATGCCGCGCTCAACCTGGTTGATCGTGATGCCTGGCACCCGCAGCGGCGGGCCGTAGTTGCCCTCAAAGGGTGATGCGCCGACGAAGATCACGAACTCGCTGTTGCGCAGGTCGCCCTGCCAGTAGAATTTCTGGCCACCGGTCCACTTGCCATCAATAAACTGCTCGGACATTGCCTTGCCAGTGAAATACAGGCTGCCCTGGCAAACGGTGGTATGTCCATGGGCGTTTACTGAGCCGAATGAGGGGCCGATCCAGCGCTTGATAAAATCGCCACGCCCATCTTTCAGCCGCCCCCAGGCAAAGACTACCTGGTTGTTCCGCGGTCCCAGGTCGGGGTGATCCGGGTCGATCAGCAGGTCGAGATAAGCATCGAACGTAACCTTGAACTCCTCGATCAACGCCTGCTTGGCATCGGCATCGGACTCACCCTGAATCCGCTTGACAAATGCGGCCATTTCTTTGGCTACATCCGCGTCGGTCAGGGCATAGGACTCGCGTAGGCCAGGCACTATCCCTTCGCCGAACAAGTCGCCGCCTTCCACGATCTCCTCTATGGCTTGGGCAAAGGGAATAGTGACCCACTCACCAGCACCGCGTGGTGTGCCGGGCTTCCGCTTGAGCACGCTCACAATGCGGTACGGGTCATAGACGGTTTGCAGCCCGGCCTGCCCCTTGGGGCACAAAGCTCCCTCCGTAGTCGCTGCTTCAGCGATGGGCGTGGTATAGGCAATATGTGGCTGCATGTTCCAGGGGCTGTAGGGGTTGCCATCAATCTTGACTGCCACCCCGTCCTGGAGCTTAACTTTGATTGGGCAGCCGGTGTTGCACTGGAGGCAGACGGTGTAGATCTGGTTCTCCGGCAGTGCCTGTACGTAGGCTGCCTCATTGCCACCAGCCCAAACCTGTTGCAGGCTTGGCAGCGAGCCGAGGAACGCCGCGGTGCCACCAGCGGCAGCCGATATCTTCATAAAGTCGCGCCGTGATAGACCGCAGACTTCAGGTTGCTGAAATTGCTTTTGTTTACTCATTACGACGCCTCCGCCGCTGGTTCAGAGAACAGATGCAGGCGCTCACTGCCAATCAGAAAGGCAAGGGTCGCCAACCCCACTGTGCCAACCGTGACCGCCCATTCCACTAGGCTGGGGAAATAGGTGAACTGGAGATGGTCATCCGTGAAAGCCGTGACCAACTCTTCTAGCTCCGGGATCGTCAGAGCGGGGAAGACGATGTTGGCGCGCGCAACGGCAAATCCGACTAGCACCAGGATACCCATCCACCCGGCCCAGCCGTTATGCTTCGCCAGTTTCGGCTGCACAAGCACGACGATCGGTACCAGCGATCCAAGCAGGAGCTGGATGATCCAGAACGCCCACCAGTACGGTCCGAACAACACCTCCCTCACCGCTGCCACGTTGAGAGGCACGTTGCCGTAGATGCTCTGTGAGAAGTCAGCCCACAGGAAGTAGATCTTGATGACTTGGAGGACGACAGTGGTGATTGCCAGCACCCACAATTGTTGGGGGCGGCGTGGATCGCCCTCCGGGCCGAACAGACCGAGCGCGGCCAGCAGCATCGCGGCGCCGGAGGCCAGCGAGAAGACCGGGAACTGCACTGGAAACAGGCCAACATGCCAGAACGGGCGAGCTGCCTGAACACCCAACAAGGCACCAACTGCGCCGGAGACAAAGAGTGCCAACACCAGCCCAACGACCATCAAGGGCTTCATCCACCGGCTGGCCGGATTGCGAATTGCCAAGATCAGCGTGATCACCATCAACAGCCCAAACAGGGTGTAGCCCCACACCATCTGGAACATCACCGAGCCGGGGTCGCCCTGAAGGTACACCTTCCAGATGCGCTCCATATGGCCGAGGTCGAGCCAGATGGACAGCAGACCAGCCGCCAGGCTGACCAACGCCCCCCACAGTGCAACTTTGCCCGTCCCCTTAAATAGCGGGATGTTGAACAGGTGGTCAAGTGTGGCCAGCATAAAACCACCCGCGGCAACACCAGCGAAGAACAGATACATCGCCACCCATAGCCCCCATACCACATACGAGCCATAGTTGGCATTTTCGTGCCCGGCGATCAGGCGGTCATAGGTGCCCCACAGGCCGATCAGGAGCGCCAGCCCGCCGAGAACATAGAGAGCTTTCTTCAGCATTGCCAGCCTCCTAAGTCAGATAGTAGACGCGCGGTTCCGTGCCTAATTCTTCTTTGAGCCGCATCACGTTCGGGCTGCCGATCAGTTCCGAGACCAGGCTATCCGGGTCGTTGGCGTCGCCGAAATAGGTGGCGCGCCCGATGCAAGTGGTGGTGCAGGCAGGCAGCATCCCTTCCACCAGGCGGTGCAGGCAGAAGTGACACTTACGCACGTTGCCGATTGGCGAGGCGAAGCGCCGGCTGCGATCTCGGCTCTGGCTATACTCGAAGCTGGCCGCCCGCTCGTAGTCATCGGCATCCCGCTGCCCCAGGATCAGCCCGTCGGCAACCGGCGTGTCCTGCGTGTATGTCTCCCCAAAATCGAAGGTGCGAGAGGCATATGGGCAAGCGGTGACGCAGTAGCGGCAGCCGATGCACTGATCATAGTTAACCACCACCACTCCGTTCTCGTCTTTGTAGGTAGCATTGACGGGGCAGACCGGCACGCAGGGCGGGCGATCACACTGCATACATGGTTTGGGCAAGAAGCGGCGGGTGACGTTGGGATACGTGCCTATCTCTTCTTCCAGAACCGGACGGTAGACCACGCCCGGCGGGAGCTTGTTCTCAGCCACGCAAGCGATGGTGCAGGCATGGCACCCAATGCACTTGCGCAGGTCGATCACCATCACCCAGCGCCGCTCCTCCGGTTGCTTTTCGAGCGCCCTTCGGAGGTCTTCTTGCATGCGCGTCAGGATGTCTTGCTCTTCAAGGACACCTAGCACGGCGTTCACCTCCTTGGATCAGGATAGACTGCGGAACACGTCAGGACATCTACTGAAAGGGTAAACGCAGGCAACTTCTGGTGGCAGCGGGGAAACCTTGAGAACCGGAGGGGGGGTTGTCAGGGAATTTGTGAGGGATGGCGCAACTGTGTCGGGGAATCCCCGACACTAGAGTTGAGAGGTCATCAGTCACCCAACAAACCGCGCAGCAGGGCATATTTGACCAAGGCAGCCCGGCTGCGCAGCCCCAGCTTCTCCATACCCCGCGAGCGATAAGTCTCGACGGTCTTGACGCTGAGCGCGATCTGTTGGGCGATCTCAGCGGAGGTGTGACCTAGCGCCACTAGGCGGAGCACTTCGCGCTCGCGCTCGCTGAGGGTGTCCCAATCGTCACTGTCAGCCGGGTTGTTACCCAATGAATCGACTGCGGGGATCATGCCATCCAGCAAGCTGCGCGTCATGGCAGAATGGATGTAAACCTCTCCACGCGCCACGGCGCGAATGGCGGAGATCAGCTCAGTGTCGGCGGCTTTTTTCAGAATATAGCCTGACGCCCCGACCTTCAGCGCCTGGCGGAAGTATAGCTCATCCTCATGCATAGTCAGCACCAGGACACGGCTGTCTGGAGCGGTCTTCCGTAGCACCGGCAGCGCATCCAGCCCGCCCAGGCCGGACATGGTCAGGTCGAGCAGTATCACATCCGGCTTTAAGTCGGCAGCTAGGCCGATGGCCTCTAATCCATCGGTTGCCTCGCCTATAACGAGGATGTCAGGCTGTCGGTCAAGCAGCGCCCTCAGTCCGGCTCGTAATACGGCATGATCGTCAGCGATCAGCACACGGATCTCAGCCATACCTACCCTCTCTCACCTCTGAGCCAGCTTTTCTGAAGGGGGGCAGCGGTACTTCAACGAAGATGCTCGTGCCTAACCCTGG
>Ga0209101_1000260_pt1 | contig 44308 bp, 36 predicted proteins | sample ConPoolayeCmetaG_FD_185481 | JGI IMG/M metagenome (GOLD analysis project Ga0209101, IMG submission 185481) | Hot spring microbial mat communities from California, USA to study Microbial Dark Matter (Phase II) - Cone Pool mat layer C metaG... ... | reverse complement strand
TCAATGAGCAGGGCTGGTAGACCGACAGACAATGGTTTCGCAGAACGTTTTGTAGGCACGTTTAAACTGGCAGTAGTAGAACGTTACAGTTATGAGAATATTGGGCAATTTGTAGAGTTTGCAACAAAATGGCTGAACTTTTACAATAACAGGAGACCGCATGAATCGTTAGTGCAGGAATCACCGAATGATTATGCTAGAGAAAATGGGTACCAAATTGTCCCTTATTTGTCCTTAAATTTTGTCTGAATTTTCGGGGACTTGACACTTCTTTACTACATAAAATTCCATATACAATAAAGTAATGTCGATTTGTATTATTTATTATACGGCTAATATTACTTGCATTTTGATTAGAAATCCTAACTATCATAATTGAATTATTTAAATTTAAAATCGTCAAATTCATCAGTAATTTTGTTATATACGAAGTGGATTTCGGTATCATTAACGTTTCGTGCCATTTTGACCCAACCTTCTTCAGTAGGCCATCTAGGATCTTTCATAACTAAATCTTTTTCGGAAAGATTAGTCACATCTTGTAATGGATTTCTCATTGCTTGTTTCATAGCATCTACCTCAATTTGATTTAAAGGAGCTGTTCTTCCTGTTGATCCTTCTCCTAATGGTTTTACTAAATCAGAAATATCGTCACTTTTTGTAATAACGTAATCAACTGCATTACCTCCTTTGGCTATGTCTACAATATCATCACCATTCCCTTTAAACACCTTTGTTATATCATCCCATATACTACTCGCTCCTCCTCCCTTTATCCACCCTACTCATGCTTTCCCTAGATTTATCAACTCCTTTATTATATTTATCTCTATTACCGCCATCCCTATATCGTATACAACTTGATCTTACCATTGACCTACTATAATTCATATTAATTATCATAATATACATAATCAAATATGGCTGGTGGCGCTGGATTTATTGATCCTTTTATAGAGAGCAATGGAGTAGGGGTTGATTCTGAAAGTCCCTCTCTATATGCTTGCGATTTTATATCTATAAATTGTGGTGATAAATCAGAATCTCCTTTTAATGAGATAGTTGTACTTTCACCATTAAGAATTATCGGTCTTAGCCGAAGGTATAACAATTTTCCATGATTTTCTATAAATTTTTGGTCATTTATTGTGGCTGGATCTAATAAAAGCTCAAAGCTATGTGTAGAACTCAATCCCTCAGGGTGATTGTTAAATGTAAAAATTTTTATACCAGCCGATCTATTAGTAGCTAGTATACCATCATAGACATCTTTAACAATTTCATAATATTTTGTACTATCTGATACTGACATCGATGGTGAATATTGATATAAAAGATTCACCTCACTTGAATTCAGCTGACGATTAAAAAAAGTTAATTCATCAATTATTCCATTGAAATTCTGCCCATATCCATCTGAGTGTCCAATTCTAAAATAAGAGTTATTAGTTACTGGTAATAAATCACAATTTCCCCAAAAACATACACTTGTGAGTAACTTACCATTTACATATATCCTCATATTATGATTAGCTCCTATGGTACCAGCAGCTACTATATGTTGCCAAACACCATTTACCAAATTTGCATTAGTAGTTCTCCAGCCTTGCCAAACAGTATTGCCGTAAAAAAAATCAATCTGCCCACCTGTAATTCTCAAGGCGTAATTAACAAGATTTCCTGAAGACTGCCCTTTCATCACAATCATATTAGATCCTGTTATATTATTTGGCTTTACCCAAACTGAAATTGTGATTTTATCACTTACATCAAGAGAATTATTATCAGGAACAAGAATAGAATTTGTGTTTCCGTTGAAGTTAAAAGCTTCATTTAAATAACCAGCAACAGAAGTAGCGCCATTATTTGTACCATCATTACTTCCATAAAAATCACGTGTGAGCCCACCATCAAAAGTCCAACAACTGACCATATCACTGATCTTAGAAGATATAGAATTGCACTGATTAATTATAGGATTTATACCACTATCTTTTTCATAATCACGTTCATAAATGAGTCCAATAGACCAAATCAGATTATCACCTTCTTTCCAAGAAAGCCTAATTGGACCAGTATACGAGGCTGTACCAACCTTACTTAAATTAAGTTGAATGACATCACTACTACTAATTTGCATATCATCTATTTGATTTTTTAGTTTAATTGATATTTCTGTAGTAATGCCATTTTCTTCTAATGTACATAGATAATCACTATTCAAAGCATTCACTGGATCACAAGTAACTTTATATCCAGGATCATTGAAAAGAGATTTAGAAAGTCCTTCTTCTAAATTTGCTTTCAAATTTTTTCCTGAAACTAATAATGTTTTATTATTTTTTAGGATCTCGTATACTTGATACAGTCTAGACTCAGCAGTGTAATAATTCTCATCGTAAACATCAGAATATATTCGTTCTTCAACATCTCTAGTAGTTACTATAGTCGTTGATAACACTATCAAAGAAATAACGAATAAAATTACTAAGCCTATTACTAAGATTTGTCCATTTTTAAAATTTTTATAATTTTGCATTTCTTGTAGAAATAATTATTTGTCTAGCATCAATCAATAATTCACCATTTCTAGCCTTTTCTATATCACCATCTTTCACTAAAGGAATAGCCTCCACTGTCACAATAACAGTACTGTTAATAGATTTCTGGCTCTGTCCGTCATCTAAAGGAATTATCTCAAAAGCTATACTTTTTATAAAAATATTATCAGGCGTTTTCTTCAGGACTTCAAATGTTGTATTACCAAATTGGTCTGTTGAAACTTCTGTTTTACAGACTGATTCACTATCCTCTGAACAAATTCCCCATATATATTTTTTGATATTGGTAATAGTACAGGATGAACCTTCACAATTTAAAATTAAATCAGCATTCCTAATGTCTCTTTTAATCAAATCCAATACCTCTGTCATCGACTCGCGGAAACGACTCCGCGCGTAATTCTCCTGAGCTAAAGAAATAAAATTAAATGTTATTTGAGTAAACATAACTAATAGCATACTAGTAATAGCCAGAGCAATAAGCATTTCAATTAAAGAAAAGCCTTTATTTTGTTTAAATATTATATACATTGATCAAAATTTAAATTTCTAATTCAATTCACTCACTGCTAATTGTGCTAACTGTCACGGTTTAAAGTTTAGCAACAACATGCCCGACGAGTCCTATGGATCACGCACCAATTAGTTGGTTCAAACTACAATAATTGAACCAATCCAGTGTAATCCCTAATATAAAGTTCAAATCTAGAAATGAACTAAATATAGTTCATGATATTCATAAAAAGGCTCATCCTTAAGGAATTGAACCAACTAATTTATCTACTTTATATTTATCGAATCCATTATTGACCATGGTCCTACATGGTTATATGCACTGACATAAATTACATTAGAACCATTAAAATTTAAATATGGTTTCAAATCAAATGTAAATACTTGGCAAAAATCACATGCATACCAGCAGTCGTAAGTAGTACAAGTTGCTAGTCCAGTATTTGGATTGCATCCAGTTTTGCCAAAATAACCACCAGGGCCTAAACTTGTTCCGTTAATTGCAACACATAGATAGTTATCAGCATATCCTGTAAAAGTAGCAGTACTTGGAATACAATTTAAATTAAATGAATGGATCATATAATAAGTCCTTACGCAATTATACGGACTATTACAGCTCCAGGGGCCTTCTCCACCATTTTTATAACTATAAGTAAATGTAAGGCAATCTCCACAATCAGACGGACATGTATCGCCATTCACCTTATTTCCATCATCGCAATTTTCTCCTATTTCCAGAATTCCATTCCCACATATAGACTTTTTGGCACAACTATTACTACAACTGTCAGAATCGACTGTATTTCCATCGTCACATTCTTCTCCTGGATCAACAATACCATTTCCACACAATTGAGCAGAAGAAATGTTTATAGATTTTTCGCCAATTATAAAATCGTTTAACTCGTAAAGAATATCGTTATCAGATAAATCATCATATACAACCCTTACCTTCGCTGACAACAGTTTAGAATTAGCACTAGGCTTGTCACCAATAAATAGTTGAATACAATAATTTTCCTCATACTCTACATAATTCTCACCTCGTGGAAAAATCACTTTAGTATTATATTCACCTGTACCAACTGTGCAACTATCAATAAGTTGTGTTAAGGTTGCCTGTCTGATACATATATTGCCAGTAGGATCAGCAAAATTTATATCATCAACAGCATAGTAAGTATTTTTAAAAAGTTTAATATTCGCACCAGTATCACACTCACTGATAATAGCATCTTCTTTTTTAGCAAGTTCTAAAACCCTAACTGCCATAGTGCGGGCAACTTCTGCGATTTCATTATTTATGGAAATTTTTATAGATTTAGTCATTATAGATACAGAGACAATCATAACAGAAGAGAAGAGTATTATAGCCACCAGTACCTCTATTAAACTATAAGCACTAACTTTATTTATTAATATTTTCATTAACTTCGTCTTTATTATAGAGAATTGTATAAGTATCAGTTTGAGCATCAATATACAAATAATTAGTATATCTTTTATTATAATCTGTAAAAGGAACATAGCAATTTTTATTAGTACTTATCATATCTCCACCTAAATCGTCTACTTCTATATATATATCACTAGTCAAGGATTCAAAATATACAGCCCTGCATTCTGGAATTACTGTTATGTTTCCATTATCATCATCTCCAACACCTCTATTGAAAATAACTTCAAAAGTAGAAAATGTAAATGGCAATTTACCTCCTTTATCACAATCCCATACATTATTCTGACCTATACTATTAGCATAACAGTTTGAAATACTATTATTATCAAAACTAAATTTGTAACCTCTAAAGTTTGTATATTCAGTAGGACTTCGCACATCATTCTTTACACTGTTCTTTACTAGATTAAAAATACTAATCACCTGCTTACCCGATTCCTTAACTTCAGTTATTGCTCTAAAGCGAATCATATATTCAACACCTATGGCTATCAACATTGCAATAATAGCAATTACTACTAATATTTCCAGTAGTGTAAAACCTTTATTTTTCATTTTTATATTATAATAGAATTTACTATTCCATTATTGGTAATTGTTTCTTCAATCACAAACTAAACTTAAATGTATAATATATTCCAACTCTTTAAAAATCTTTAAATTTAAGAACCAACAAAGAATTTATATAAGAAGGAATTAAAAACCAAATAATGTATACGATAAATTACTATGTTCTGTATTCTATCTAAAAACATTTACATTCAGTAATATAATACCAATCCCCTGATTCTTGCTTGATTCCTAAAGCATAACCTGAACCCGCATTAGCTGGACAATTAGTAGGTTTTTCTTTATAACAGTAATATGCTTCAGTAGTTCCTGGTACAATCGATTGATCAGTAGTTCGATAAACTTCCATATTTGCTGTAACAGGTACGTTTTTTGATGTAGTACCAACGTAAATTGTTGTTTTACCATCAACCGGACTGCCAGCTGGATCTATAGTTGTAGGAACTGTTCTATATTTACCTTGATATATAGCAATAGCAGCTTGTATATCTTTGACTATTGATTGTCTTGTGGCATCTCTACTTGCTCTAAGTGCTTGAGAGACGGCAAAAACAGATAAGCCTATCAAAACAGCTATTATAGCCATTGCTACTAATAGTTCAATTAGTGTAAAACCTTTTTTATTCATAATAATTTTTAAGTAAAATATAAAAATAAGATTAATTAATAGTTGTAGATTGTAAGTCTCTAGTCTCCGCCAACAATGACACGCATAGCGTTGGAGATAAGCCCTACTCCACAAAAATTTAGCATTTTGTAAACACTCACTGCAGCGTTTCAATTTCACTATTTTCTAACCATCAAGTTCAAAAACTTTTTATATACTCGTAATACTATAAATTGGTGAATAAATTGCTACAGCTAATAATCCTGCCATAACTCCAAACACTAATAATATAACTGGCTCCATTAATTTAGTCAAATTATCGGCAAGAGAATTTAATTCAGTTTCATAGAACTGACTCATCTCTTTTAGCATCTTATCCAGAGTACCAGTTCCTTCTCCAATAGCTATCATCTTGATAAGCATTAGAGGAATAACATCACTTTTTGACAAAGATACCGCTAGAGGCACACCTTTACTCACATCGATACCTGCTTGGTCCATAGCTTGCTTATAATGAAAATTCGATAAAGCAGTGGATACTGTTTTGATAGAATCTATTATTGATAAACCACTCATAAGTAACATAGACAGTAAACGTGTTAATTCAACTATTTGAGAATAATCTATCAGACGACCAATTATTGGCATTTTTAGTAAAAGTTTATCTATTACCTCTTTTCCACCTTGCGAAGAATAATAACTTCTCAGTGCAATAATAATAGAAATTATAGTTAAAATTGTAATTATCAATCCACCTGGAGAAGATACAAAATTACTTATACTAACAAAAAATTGTGTTATCGCTGGCAGTTCCTTTATTCCTAGATCATCATACAATTTCTGCACAGCTGGGATCATGAATACTATCATTACTATTATAACTCCTATCATGGCTATGAAAATGATAGCTGGATAAATCATAGCACCACGAATTTTTGAGCGTAAATTGTACCCTTTTTCCATTGCCACAGCTATTTGAGCTAAAATTTCTACTAGATTACCACTTTTTTCTCCAGCGGCTATTAAATTTACTTGTAGGGTATCAAAAATTTTACTATTTTTCTGAAACGCTTTTGATAGTGTCAAACCTCCTTCCACATCCTTGTACACGCCTATCAATTCATCTTTTGTCACTTTAGTTTTTGTTTGTTGAACTAGAACATCCAAAGCTTGTATTAGAGGCAAACCAGCACCCAACATAGTAGCAAGTTGTTTAACAATAATCATCCTGTCCTTCAATGAAATCCCGCCAATTTGTATACTACTGAATTTAGAAAAATCAAGCCCTAAACTTTCCTCTATACTTATTATCACAAGTCCCTTATCGTGTAATTCTTTAGCCACTTCGTTGGTATTATTAGCTTCTTTAGTGCCCCTTATCTGTGTACCATCTTTTCTTGTTGCTATGTATGTGTATTCTTTCATTATTTTAAAAATGTTAAATTATAGATTGCCTTGGCATAACCTTCGACAAAACTGTAAGTTTGTGTGTATAACTAGCAATTTGCAGTTCACAGCTTTACTTGGTTCACGTCTTTGAGCGGTACCAATTTATTTGTTATTTATCCAACTTATAGGATCTCCTACAAGAATAAAATTTTAAAAAAAGATTATTTTTTATTTGTAATTTTTTGCATTCTCAATTCACTTTCAGCAACGACATCAATTCATCATATTTAACCGTATAATTCTGAGCTTCTTCAATAGTAATTTCTCCTTCTTTTATACATTCAACCAAAGATGCCTCTAATGTATGCATACCTATATCTGAACTTGTTTGAATAATATTATTAATCTGATAAGTTTTTCCTTCTCTTATAGAATTTTTTATCGCTGGAGTAGCAATCAGTATTTCTAGAATTGCTTTTCTACCACCAGACTTAATAGGAATTAACCTTTGAGATATGACCGCTGATATTACATTTGCAAGCTGAGCTCTAATTTGAGGTTGTTGTCCTTCTGGAAATACGTCAATTATACGATCTATAGTTTCTGATGCAGAATTGGTGTGCAATGTCGCAAAAACTAAATGTCCTGTCTCGGCAACAGTAACAGTTGATTGAATCGTCTCATAATCTCGCATCTCACCAACTAATACAATGTTTGGATCCTGCCTAAGTATTGACCGAAGCGCCTTATTCCAACTTAGTGTGTCATAACCAATCTCTCTTTGTTCTATCAAACTTTTCATTCTAGGATACACGTATTCTATTGGATCTTCTATAGTGATAATATGTTCAGCCCGATTAACATTTATTTCTTGTAACATAGATGCGATAGTCGTACTTTTCCCGCTACCAGTTGGTCCTGTGACTAAAATTAATCCATGAGGTAATTTTGTTAATTCATATAAAATATCAGGAAGTTTAAGCTCTGCAATTGAACGTATATTGCGCGGGATAAGTCTGAATGCTCCTGATAAATTACCTTGTTTATAGAACAAATTCACTCTAAATCTATCTTGAGACGAATGTGTATATGAAAAGTCTAGTTCTTTTTCTTGTTTGAGAATATTCCTTTGCCTCTCATTAATTATTTCATAAAATAATTTTTCAACACGATCATTTTTAACAATACTATTAGATATAACTTTCAGATCTCCATCCACTCTAATATAAACTGGATAATCACTAGATATATGTAAATCAGAGGCCTTACTCGCTATAGTATATGACATAAAATCCTCCATATTGGCAGATAACGCATCAAAATTAGTTAAAATATCAGAGGATACACCAACTCCTTTTTTATTTGTCTGAGTTTGTATAACATTTTGTTTAACTAATGTACCAGGATCAAGTTCCTCAACTCCTACCTTTTGAAGAGAAGGCGTTTTCTGTTTTGTTTGAGCTTGACCTTCATTACTATTTTTTGTATCAGATTGCACACCAAGTATAGACTCTAATGGTGGTAATTTAGTAACACCTGCAATAGAATTTTTCGGTACTGTCCCGTTTTGTTTTGTATCTTGCCCTCCCAAAACAGATTCTATAGTCGATGCGGCTTTTTGTAATTCATCAGAACTTAACATATTTCCAGAGGTCATCTGTTTCTTTTCGATATTCTTTTCTAAAAGTTGAGATTGATTATTATTCTTATTAGAAGAGAGTAGAGGAGGTCCTTTTATTTCTATAAATCCTTTCGTATCTAATGGCTCTAGCTGTTTATCTTTTTCATTTTCACTGGCTATTTTTGAACTTGCTTTGACTTGACTTGCATCCTGTAACTTTTCATCAGTTGAAAAAGTAATTGGCGTAGGTTCGTCTACATTTTGTAATTCATTTAAAGAAGGTAAATCTGTCTTCAATTTTGACTCATTAGTATCTTGATTTTGCTGTGCTGGACTACTTAAATCAATAAACGGCATTTTGATAATTTAAAAAATAAATCAAAGTGCAATCATAAATATATCATACACTAAATTTAAAATGACAACCAATAGCTGTCGCTATTTCTGTACTCTTAGAACCTCTTCTATCGTTGTGATACCTTGTAGTGCTTTCATAAATCCATCTTGCATCATAGTAATCATTCCTTCGCGTCTCGCTTGAGACTCTATATCATTAGCGCTCTTATGCGCCATTACCAGTTGAGAAATAGTATCAGTTACAATCATAACTTCGAATATTCCTGTTCTTCCTGAATAACTTTTGTCTATACACTCTGTAGTTTCTTTTGGTCTGAAAAGTTCAACTTTATCATCACTTCCAGCGACTTTATAAATGTCAAATCCTGGGATAGTACCCAACACCTTTTGTAATTGGGCTATAACCTCTTTTGGAGCTTCATATATCTCAGTACATCTTTCGTTTAAAGTTCTAACAAGCCTTTGTCCAACAATTATATTAATTGTAGAAGCAAGTAAGTATGGAGCTACTCCCATATCTAGTAAACGGGGTAGAGCTCCAGCTGCACTATTTGTATGCAGTGTTGCCAAAACAAGATGACCAGTTAGTGATGCTTGAATTGCCAACTCTGCAGTCTCCACATCTCTTATCTCACCAACCATTATTATATCTGGATCCTGACGCAAAATAGATCTCAATCCTTCTGCAAAAGTTAAACCAATTTCAGGATTTACCTGCATCTGATTGACTCCATCTATTCTAATTTCAACAGGATCCTCTAGGGTCATAATATTTATTCCTGGTTTATTTAAGATCTGTAATGAACTAGCCAAGGTTTGAGTTTTACCACTACCAGTTGGTCCAGTTATCAGAATAATACCCTGTGTCTTTGATAATGCTTCTGTATATGCTTTGTAGCCACTTCCTACCATTCCAGTCTTTTCCAGAGGATAAACAGTTCCACCTTTATCTAATAGCCTCATTACCACTTTCTCTCCATAAATAGTTGGTACTACTGATACACGAATATCTATATATTTCTCATCAACTTTTATCTGAAATCTTCCATCTTGGGGAATTCTATGTTCATCGATCTTCAGATTGGCTAATATTTTAATTCTAGAAACCACAGACGGAATTAGCTTTTTGGGCAAAGTCAATTTCTCTGACATCACACCATCGAGTCTAAACCTGATTGATAATTTTGCTTCGTGTGGCTCAACATGCACATCAGACGCCTTATATTTCACTGCATATTCCAAAATCATATTGACAATTCTAGATACCGGTGCACTCGAAATTTCAGTCATCAAATCATGGCCTGTACTTTTAATACTAATCACATCCTCAACTTCTTCTAAGGCTTCTGCAACCTCTTCACTTACCTGAGCCCCATATTTAGTATCAATTATTTGCTTAATAGCCGTCGGCGTAGCGAAATATGGCTTCACCTGCTTACCCACCAATGCTCCAAGAAATTTTACCTTCTGCAAATCAAGTGGATCTATCATTGCTATTTTCACATAGTCGCCATTTGCATCAAACACAACCGCACCATTTTTTCTAGCCAGTTCTTGTGAGATTTTATTTAGAATTTCAGTTGGGATATTTATATTAAATAAATCAACAAAATCAATTTTATACATTTTAGATTTCATCTTTACCAGATCTTCTTCTGTGATAAAGTCTTTTTGTAAAGCAATAGATTCTAAAGAATTGCCTGTATTAATCGCCTCGAATTTGATTTGTTGTACTTGATCAGCTGTCAATTTACCTTCATGAAATAACAAATCTATAAAATTTGCTGCACCAGTTTGAGTTGTAGTAGAATGAGTTTGGGAAGTAACTTTCATCTTCTCAGTTTCAGTTGGTGATGTCATAAAATCTTATCATTAAATATATAGAGAAATCTACAATTATACTAGGCAAATTAGGCCATTTTGTCAAATTAAATGTTTTACTGCTTATGAAACAATCAACAAATATAACAAAAATTGTAGAGACAAATTATAACAATATTCGCAACTTAACAGATGAAATAATTGAACAATACAACTTATCAGAAAATCATCCTGATGTTATCATCATAAACTCAGAAAAAAAAGATAGCATAGGTATCGAAAAAGTAAGGGACCTAAAAATACTAGCATATACAAAACCTTTTAATACAGAACATAAACTTGTAATTATTCAAAATGGTGATTTATTAACCATTCAGGCGCAAAATGCAATCTTAAAAATTACAGAAGAACCTCCTGAGTTTACACACATATATTTAATCGTAGAAAATCACAAAAATCTACTACAAACAATCGTTTCGAGATCAGAAATTATAATAAATAAAAAAAATGATAAGATTAATGTAAAATTAACAGAAATAGAAAATTTTTGTAAACTTTCACAGGTAGATAAATTTAAATTTGTTGATACACTTGCAAAAAACTCTAAACTACAAGTACAAAGATTTTTAGATAATTTTATTGTTTATGCTAGAGAAAATCAGTATAATTGCAGCATTATCTCAAAATTAATTAAATACAAAGAAGCTTTATCAAAAAATGTAACTAAAAAATTGATTCTAGATAATCTAGTGATCCTTTTAGAATAGAAAATTATTATGATATTTAAATGACTAGTATAGTACGACTAAGAAATAATTACATCAATGTTATTTAAAAGATTTATATCACGAATCCACATAAAATTAATTTTTCAAATTAAGAAAATAATAATCCTCTTCAATTATTTCCACATATATAACTATAACAAACTATAGCAAACTCAAAACAAAATTACGGTTTAGATATAATTTTCCTATAACTGTTAATTTTGTTTTTACATCGGTATAGGTCAAGAAATAAGTAATAAAACAAAAATAAGATTAAAATAGATTGGGAACAAATATGCAGATATGCAAAAATAACAAGGAAGAAAATAAATAAATAAATATGTGAAAAATATATAATGAAATTAAACCATATCATAGTCTTGAAATGAAGGATAATAACTGAGGAATATGTTAGACTTAATTTATTGCGCAGAAATTCGTAAAATGTATACAACCTATACAATCTAAGAAGTAGAAATAAACAAAGGTTTACAACTCCTGATGCTGAAGGTATATGGTATGAAAATTTTATATTGCAACAAACAAATCCAAAATCTAACAGTAGCATTGAATTCACAAACTCAAGGTGAAATTAATATGCAAATATTACGTGCAAGTTAGGTCGCGCTGCCTGAGTTTATTGGTTTGGTCTATCTAGCTGCCTGTCACCAAATAAATCACTAAATAAAGGACCAACCACCAAAAAAATGACAATAGACAATAGACAAAAAATTTTCTTCTAGAATAAATCTGTATTGAACCATCTGAAAGGCGCCAGATGGCCGAACGCTAAATTTATATTCGCTATGCACTATTTAACGTTGATGAAAACTATATTCATATGTTAGAATAATCAATCAATTCATTTAACTTCTATGACTACAAGTAAGTACGATGCCTCCAAAATAACTGTGCTTGAAGGACTTGAAGCTGTACGTAAAAGACCAGCTATGTATATTGGCGATACAGGGATAGATGGACTTCATCATCTAATTAAAGAAATTGTAGATAATTCTATCGATGAAGCATTAGTTCAGAAGGATAAAGGTGGCACATGTGATAAAATTGAACTTATTTTAAATGGTGATAATTCTGTATCAGTTATTGATAATGGACGAGGTATTCCAGTCGACATTCATCCAATAAAGAAAAAAAGTGCATTAGAAGTGATCATGACTTCTTTACATTCTGGAGGTAAATTTGATCGTGAAAGTTATAAAGTCTCTGGAGGTCTGCATGGTGTTGGCAGTGCTGTGACAAATGCACTAAGTGAATGGATGAAAATCGAAGTATATAAAGATGGTAAAATTTGGACACAATCATACAAAAAAGGTGTACCTGATGATAAAGTCAAAGCAATAAAAGACATAGATCCTAAGAAAACAGGCACAGCAATCACATTCAAACCAGACAAAGAAATATTTAAGATTATTAAATTTGACCTAAAAAGAATTCTTACACAATATAAGAGAGCTGCATATCTAACTGGAGGATTAACTTTTATAATAAAGGATAATAGATCTGATGAAGATAGAGGAGAGGACAATAGTTATCCTCGATCATACATTTATCATTTTGATGGAGGAATAAAGTCATATATCAGAGATTTAAATAGGTCACTTAAAGTCATTAATAAAGATATTTTTTATATAAACAAAGAATTAGAAAATGTCCTCGTAGAGGTAGCTATTCAATACACAGATGATTTACAAGAAAGAGTCTTATGTTTTGCAAATAATGTATTAAATCCAGAAGGAGGAACACATTTAACAGGATTTAGAATGGCTTTAACTAAAGGATTAAATGATTATTTACAGAGTATTGCAACTGAAAAAGAAAAAGAAATCAATTTAAATGGAGAAGATGTGAGAGAAGGTCTAACTGCTATAGTATCTATCAAGTTGCCTGATCCTCAATTTGAAGGACAAACAAAAATTAAATTAAATAATCCAGAAGCCACACATATAGTCAGAAAAGTAGTAGAAGATGGTTTAAAAACATATTTAGAAGAAAATCCAACAAATGCTAAAAATATACTCAATAGAGTAGTACTTGCAAATAAGGCAAGACGTGCAGCAAAAGCAGCTAGAGAAGCGGTAATTAGAAAAGGGGCATTAGATAGCACGGCACTACCTGGTAAACTCGCTGATTGTTCGACAAAAGATCCAAAAGAAAGTGAACTTTATATAGTAGAAGGTGATTCTGCTGGAGGTTCAGCAAAACAGGGCCGTGACCGAAGAACCCAAGCTATATTACCTTTAACTGGCAAACCTATTAATAGTGAAAAATATAGAATTGATAGAGTATTAGGTAATGACAAATTAAAAGAAGTTATAATAGCTTTAGGCACTGGACTAGGGGAAACGTTTGACATATCAAAACTTAGATATCACAAAATTATCCTAATGAATGATGCTGATGTAGATGGAGAACATATAACAACTTTGATGTTGACATTTTTCTTCAGACACCTCAAGGGACTAATAGAGAATGGTTATGTTTATATTGCTCAGCCTCCACTTTATAAAATAGAAGTTGACAAAGATGAAATTTATTGGGTAAAAGATGATGAGGAGAAAAATATTTTATTAAATAATTTAAAAAAAGCCAACAAAAGTCCAAAACATATCCAACGATTTAAAGGACTTGGCGAAATGAATCCAGAACAATTATGGGACACAACTATGAACCCTAAACACAGGATTCTAAAACAGGTTAAAATAGAGGATATGGAAGAAGCCAACAAGACTTTTGATATGTTGATGGGAATAGAGGTTCTACCTAGAAAAAAGTTTATTCAAACGCACAGTAAAGACGCAGAATTAGACATTTAAAAAAGCAAGAAGTTAGGTATTTAAGCCAATATTAATCAGCCAATATTAATCAAAGGCAGATTTGTCTTTGGCCGAAGCAAATTATCGAATTATTAGATTTTCTAAACAGTCGGTTCGCTGTCTAGAGTGGGTTCAATTACTTTAGAATGAACTATGTATTGTTCATTTACAGAATTGAACCTTTATATCTAAAATTTATAAATTAAATTAAGGTTCGATCATAGGCATAAACTAATGAACTAAGCTGTAAGCAATCAGCAGTAAACTCATAGCTAATCTTATTTTTTAATGAAGATTGTAATGGACAAACAGACAACCGAAAAAATAGAGCAAGTCAGAGAATCAAAAATTCTAAATAAACAACAACAAGGATCCTCTGGAATTAGTTATAAAACAATAGGTACAACCTTGCAAGCTTTATCTGTACAACTAGATAAAGGAGAAACTGTATATTCTGACGCTGGTAAAATGAGCTGGATGACACAAAATATTGAAATGGAGACAAAAAGTAGAGGACTTGTTAAAGTATTTTCCAGAATAATAACTGGTGAAACGCTATTTGTAAATCACTTTACATGTACAGATGGAACAGGTATAGTCACATTCTCAACAGAAAGAGCGGGAAAAATTATTCCTGTAGATTTAGAAAAAAATAAGCCTGCCATCATTTTTCAAAGAGGCTCATTCTTATGTGCAGAAAATAATGTTGACTTATCAATAGCACTTACAAAGAAACTGAGCGCAGGTTTTTTTGGTGGCAAAGGTTTAATTCTACAAAAAGTATCAGGAACAGGTAGAGCACATTTAATGTCTGATGGTGAAGCTGTCATGTATGAATTAGAGAAGGATCAGGAAATTCTCGTTGACAATGGTAATTTAGTAGCATACGAAGAAACAATAGATTATGATATTCAAACAGTAAATGGTGGTATTAAAAACTGGATTTTTGGAGGAGAGGGAATATTCCTAGCAGTATTAAGAGGACCAGGCAAAGTTTGGCTGCAAACAAGGAAATTCTCCTTAACTTCTATATATCAAAGCCAATATAATAAATCTAGTAATGGAGGCTTAATTCAAAATCCGATAGGCTGCATTATCAGTATTATAATCACATTTGTAATGTTAACATTTATTATTTTAGGAATTACCCTTACACTATAAACTATGATTGATCTATCTAATTTAATTGATATATTAATTTGTATAATGCCCATTCTAGTCATGGTAATTTTCACGATCTGTATAATTCTATTATCACTTATTCTGGCATTATTCAAAGAAAGAAAAAATTATACTAAAAACAAAATAACCTTAAAGAACCAAAAGGAAATTTAGTAATAATAAAAAAATTATGGAAATAAAAAATAATCAAAAACAATTGAATATAGATGATATTCAAGAAAAAGGATCAAACGCTGGCATTCGTGAAAGAAATATTGTAGATGAGATGAAAATGTCTTATATCAACTATTCTATGAGCGTGATAATAGCAAGGGCATTACCTGATGTTCGAGACGGGCTCAAGCCAGTACAGAGAAGGATTCTCTATGCCATGTTTAAATCTGGCTACCTTCCATCAAAGTCGTACAAAAAATCTGCTCGAACTGTAGGAGACGTAATGGGTAAATATCATCCACATGGAGATCTAGCCATATATGACGCAATGGTGAGAATGGCACAAAATTTCAATACTAGATACTTACTCATCGATGGTCAAGGCAATTTTGGCTCAATTGATGGTGATAGTCCAGCAGCAATGAGGTATACCGAAGCAAGGCTTCACAGACATGCCCTCGAGTTGGTAGAAGATCTGGACAAGTCAACGGTAGATTTTGTGTCAAATTATGATGGAAGTTACAAAGAGCCTTATGTTTTACCTGCCAAATTACCAAATATTCTCCTAAATGGTGCAGATGGCATTGCTGTTGGCATGGCAACTAAGATACCCTCGCACAACATTGGAGAGATTATTGATGCTGTAAATTTTATAATAAAAAATGGCAATAAATGGAAAAGCAGAGAAATAGATAACAGTTATATAAAAAATATAAAAACACTAGCAGACCTAGAGAAATTATCAAAAGATAGATTCCCAGAATTTGAAACTGATCTAGAAGTTGAAGAAATAATGACATATATTCCAGGGCCTGATTTTCCAACTGGGGGTATCATATATGATAGACAAGAAATTCTAACCGCATATGCAACTGGCAAAGGTAGAATTTTAATGAGAGGGGTAGCTGAGATAAAAGAAGGTAAAAATAGTAAGTACCAGATAATAATAACTGAAATACCTTATCAGGTAAATAAAGCCAGGTTAGTTGCAAAGATTGCAGAATTAGTTAAAACAAAAAAAATTGAAGGGATCTCTGATTTAAGGGACGAATCAAACAAAGAAGGTTTAAGAATAGTTATTGATATCAAAAGAGATGGAAAGCCAAAAACTATTCTAAATAAATTATATAAATTTACAGAATTGCAAAAAGCATTCAATGCTAATATGATAGCATTAGTAGATGGAGAACCAAAGCTTTTAAATCTAAAAAAAATTCTAGAACTATTTATTAAGCATAGACAGGAAATTGTTACGAGACGCACAGAATTTAATCTAGCGAAATCAAAAGAAAGAGAACATATACTAGAAGGTCTTATTATCGCACTAGATAACCTTGATGAAATTATTAGTATAATTCGTAAATCAAAAGATGGAGAAGCAGCAAAAGAAAATTTAATTAAAAAATTCAAGTTGACTGAGATTCAAGCACAGGCAATTCTTGATATGCAACTTAGGCGTCTAGCCGCACTAGAGCGACAAAAAATAGAAGATGAGTATAAAGATATAAAGAAGCAAATAATAGATCTAATAAATATTCTAGAAACTCCAGAGCGAATACTACAGATTATCTCACAAGAATTAAATGAAATAAGAAATAAATTTGCTGATAAAAGAAAAACGAAAGTAGTAAAAGGTAAAGTTGACGAATTTAGTGAAGAGGACCTAATTGCAAAAGAAGACGTAATCGTAACAGTAAGCCATGATGGGTATATCAAAAGATTGAAAACAGGAATTTATACAGAACAACATAGAGGAGGGGTTGGTAAAAAGATGATGACAACTAAAGAAAATGATTATGTAGAACACGTATTTAAATGTAATACACATGATGAAATTCTATTCTTCACCAATAAAGGAAGGGTATTTAGAGAAAAAGTTTATAATATAAAAGAATCTGGAAGAACAGCAAAAGGACAGGCAGTAATCAATCTAATTGATCTAAGTCATGATGAGCTTGTCACAAGCATTTTAACAAGAGACCCAAAAGGACAGGTAATTGACGAAGATATAATCCAAGAAGAACAACTAGATACAGAGAATAAAGGAAAAAATTATAAATATTTATTTATGGTAACAGATAGAGGTACTGTCAAAAAAACAAGCTTAACTGAATTTGAGAATATTAGAAATAGTGGAATCATAGCAATCAAGTTGAGTGCAGGAGATAAACTGAAGTGGGTCAGACCTACAGAGGGAAATAATGAAATAATGTTAGTTACAAAAAATGCAAGATCGATAAGATTTAATGAAAAAGATGTAAGGCCAACTCGTAGAGATACTATGGGAGTTAGAGGTATAAAATTTAAAAATCCAGAAGATGAAGTTATAGTAGCAGAAATAATTAGACGAGAAGAAGATCTATTGATGATCGTCTCAGAAAAAGGCTTTGGCAAAGCCACTGTCCTTGAACAATTTCCTACACAAAATAGAGGAGGGCAAGGAGTATATGCAGCAAGAATTAATGACAAAACAGGGAATTTAGCTTCAGCAAGAGTTTTGGATCATCCAGGACTACATTTGATAATTATGAGCCAGCATGGCCAAGCTGTAAAAATTCCTACGGAAGATCTACCTCGTAGAAATCGCCAAACTTCAGGCGTAAGGCTCATGAAATTAAAATCTACTGACAAAGTTGCAGCAATCGCAATTATATAGTATACTATAAAAGTCTTTTTATAATCCTATTATATATTGCAGTTCGATATATATATATATATTTATATTTACTTATTTGAAACGAGTTTTACGAATGTTGATTTTCTGCGTAATAAAGCAAATGTAATACATTTATAGAATATTCGTTTCTAATCTTTCAATTTCAAATGATTTATTATAATAATTTTAAAAAACAATTCATCAATATAATCATACTACTGATTCCTGATCTATGGAAATCGAGGTGATTATAACTTATCTGATATAACCTTAATCGCCTCTCAAATAAGAGGCTTTTTTAATCCTTAACCCCTTATAATTATTAAGAAGAAAAAATGAAGAATATTATAAATGCAACAATAAAAAAAATAAAATTAATAGAATCTGATCTTGCAAACATTGCAGCAGAGCTAGATAGCGAAAGAAAAGAATCTACGCAAGAAGATAATTTAAGTATCCATAATGAATTGATTGATAAAAAACAATACCTAGAAAAACAATTAGCTGAATTACAAAACAGTCTCGCAGAATTGAATAATTTAAATAGAAAAATAAAAAATACAGAAATTCTTACCCTAGGTATGAAAGCGACTATTAACATTAACGGTGAAGAAAGGAAAGACATAACTTTTGTATCTCCAGTGCAAGCTGATCCGACTAAAGGATTGATTTCTGCAGAATCACCGATAGGTAAAGCTTTACTTGGACAGACAGTAGGTTATGAAGCACGCGTCAAAACCCCATCAGGTGAACAGCATTTCTCAATTTTAAAAATCAGAATGAATACAAAAAAATAAATACGAGGTCTTAGCGAATAGGCTAAATAAATTAGTAAATCGAGTAGCTCAATAGACCAATAAACCAGTAGTCTAATATCATTCAACAGTCAATCATTAAATCATCGATTTTCAAATCTTATATGGATATTAAGAAATTTTTTTAAGATTTGATTATTATTTCTGCTATTACTCTTTTGGCAAAACTGCTAATTGTTAACTGTAAGTTATTATAATATTATAAACAGTAATACATAAGGATAGAGTAGAGAAATTAGAAAAAATTTTCCAAACAGTGTCCCCTATTTTATCAATTTATAATGTACTTACTATTGCAATGGATGAAATTCTTTGTGTGATTGTTCTGCATATTTATCTGAGGCGTGAACATATCTTGTTGTCGTTTGTAGAGATTCGTGTCCTAATAAGTGCTGAATCGCAGCTGGATTTGCTCCTTTTTCTGCTAAATATGTTGCAAATCCGTGCCTTAAACTATGTGGCGTTGTAGGTACCAAAATACCAAGCTTTTTTTTATATTTTGCTATTACATCTTGAATATAGCGACTCGATATTCTAACCATATCCTTATCACCTTCTATTTTTCTTGTACCTTTGTATGGTATGAATAAAGCTGGATAATTATCATTTCTAATTTTTAGATATCTCTCTAAATATCTAGTAGCTCTATCTGTTAAGTATACATGTCTCTGTTTTTTACCTTTACCCATAATATACAATCTCGAATCGAGAATTCTAGTACCTGACTCATTTGTTTTTAAATGTGATCTATCAAGATTAACTACTTCAGATATTCTCATCCCAGTTGAAAAAAATAATTCCAAAATTGCTCTATTTCTATATCTTACCATTTTCTTAGTTTCAAAAATTTCTGGAGACTCTATGAGAGAAACTAATTCTTCAAAATCAGCTACTTGTTTTTCAGTTTTTTCTGTTTTAATTAATTTTATCGCACTTGGAGGTATAGGAATTTTTATATCAGAATCGACTAAATATCCAAAGTATGCCCTCAGAGATGATAACATTCTATTTATACTACGACTATGGAGTCCATCAGAACTACTTCTGCCATTTCTAGACCCACTAGAGCTCGATTCTTTATATCGTCTTATCTGACGACTATTTTGATGCCCTATCTCAGGATTCTGTACTTGTCTCCCTTCAGGTAATTTCCCTTCGGGTATCATTTGTGATTTCTCTAATTTATCTATATCAAGCAAATGCTGGCCAGTTCTCAAATAACCTTTATATTCATTAATTAACAACTTATTTACGTCATTAAAGACTTTTCCTCTCATCAAAAGAAAAAGTTCAAAAATCTCAAGATCCCTCCGATAATTATCTACAGTATTCATACTATAATTATTATTGATAAGATTTAATAAATATTCTTCTTTGTTTGGCAATAGATCAAACTTAAATTTAGAATTCATAGTTTATTAACTTAATTAACTAAGTATACAAAGCAGTTTAAGTTTTATTGGTTTACTGAATAGAGAAAATAGACCAGCGAAAATTTATTTTACAAAGAAACTTATAATCAAATTTTTGAATAGAATTTTCTTTATATAAAATATTAATATAAAAAAAAATAATAATAAAATAAAAATAAGTAGAAATTTTTACAAAATATTAAAAATTTAAATTTTCAAGTCTCCCCCACATTTTTCTACTCCTTACTGCATATAAGGGTGATTATACGCATTAACCATTATACTATTCTTACATATCAAGAGAAAGAGTGCAAGAGGTAGTGGTGTAGGTGTATAAGTATAAGTATACATTCAATTCATATTATTTTATTCTAACTACTACTAACTACATATTTATACTTAACTATACTATTTATTATTTCCAATCTTTATCCACAATCTTTCATAACATTTATATAACATTATTTATCCTTTTATTTTTAGTAGGAGAAGAATAAATTTATACACTTTTATATATATAATTATATTCAAATATCATTTTTAATGATAACTAACTCTTATTATAAATTATATTAAATATAAAAAAAATACTATAGGATTAAATATTATAAAAAATAAAAATTGCTTTTTTATAAAATAACAATTCTACAACTCCCCTACTCTAATGTAAGCTTAATACTTACTAAAATAATTCAGGCTCATCTTTGCAAAATTGTAAGCTAAATTCAATCTTATGGAATTAAAATAAATTAATACGTATTAGAAAACATAATGGAAATTCTAAGTTTTAAACTGTCAACCAATGTATCCCTTTCTAAATCAACGTACCATTAATTCCCCATTCTGAAACAATAATCAAAATAAGAAAAATCAACAAAAATAGAACTCCATATTCAACCCAGACCATTCGATTAATTACCTCTCGTACCTCCAAAGCTACTCCCAGAGACATATAAAGAATAGCAGATAATATAAATGTTATTAAACTAACATCAATTGGCCAGATAGCTAATCCAATATATACAAATACAAGAAGAAAACTAATTGCTGATGCTACGAGAAATCTATGAGTCACACTAAGCTTGATGGTCCAAAGAGAAGATAACACAATATAAAACGTTACTAGATAAATCAACAATAATTGAATGCCAATAAAAACTTCATTACTAACAATAATTGTAAAAAGTAGATAAGCAATTACTAGATTAAAAACATAATATGCTGCTCTACCCGCCTGGCCTAATGGTATATTATCAAGATAAGACGCATTTAATATATTTGCAGTAATAAATAAAATATAAATAAAAAATGCAAAAAGAACTCCAGTAATAATTATAAAAAGAAGATCTCCTAACTGTCCAAAAATTGAAGATATTACTAATTTTGAGAATAGAGAAAAAACAAAAATACCTATTGACGGAAAACCAAGTATTGTTATAAACCTTTCGCCTTTTATCCGAAAAGCTGATATCCAAAACATCATAATATAACCCAAAACTGTCAATATTATTATTGGGACTGGCCGAATATTTCTAAAAGAATAACCTGATATTTGTATATCCTCAAGTTGCTCCAATAATAATACGACTATGTATATTACGGTCAGAATAACAACAGACACTATAATTTTCTTCCTTGTAGTTAATGTATCTATTAAAAATGATTTTATTTTCATATTATTTATGTGTTTAAACATCAATAAATTTCATTTGTTTGTTCACCAAGCAATTAAATCTCTCTCTGTTTGTTGTTTGTTAACTCTGCTTAATCCCTAAGTGATCATATGCTCTCTTAGTCACCATTCTACCTCTCGGACTTCTAACTAACAAACCTTCTCTAAGTAAAAATGGCTCATAAACATCTTGAACTGTATCTAAATCCTCATCAATAGCCGCTGCAAGTGTTGATAATCCAACAGGTCCACCTTTAAAATCCTTTATCAAAATAGTTAATAATCTCCTATCAATATAATCCAGTCCTAATTCATCAATTTCTAACATTTCAAGGGTCTTTTCTGCTTCATTTAACGTAACTTTAGCGCCATTATTGACCTCTGCATAATCTCTAACACGCTTTAATAATCTTTCTGCTATTCTAGGAGTTCTACGCGATCTTTTGGCCAAAATATAAGCAGCATCACTATCTATACTAATACCAAATTTCCTTGCCTTTTGTTTTATAAGCTTGGTCAATTCTTCATAAGAATAGAAATCTAGCCGTAAATCTATACCAAAACGGCTTCTAAGTGGTGCACTAACTAAATTTATTCGAGTTGTAGCACCAATGACAGAAAAATTAGCAAGTTCTAACCTTATTGTCTTTGCACTAGGTCCCTTGCCGATCACTATATCGATTACCTTATCTTCCATTGCTGGATAGAGAATCTCTTCTACGCTTTTGTGTAATCTATGAATCTCATCAATAAAAAATATTCCATTTTCTGGTATATTAGTAAGAATTGCAGCAAGGTCGCCTTGACGCTCTATAGCCGGGCCTGATGTAGTATAAATCGGTACACCCATTTCATTTGCAACAACATTAGCCCAAGAAGTTTTGCCAAGACCTGGCGGACCATGAAATAGTATATGATCCAGAGGCTCTTTTCTTGATTTTGCTGCTTCAATCATAATCTTTAAGGCCCTTTTTTCTTTTTCACATCCAATAATTTCTTCAATGCTTTTTGGTCGTAAAGACCTCTCAATTTTCTCATCTTCTTCAATATGTTGTTTTGGATCAGTAATTCTTTTTTGCATATATTTTGTAGAGTGTGTAGTTGCGGATTTCGTGTTATTTACATCACTTTGTTCAATTTTTCCAGAACATAAGTGTACAAAAACATCTTTATAGAAACAGAGATTCAGAAATCTCTAGCGATTCATTGCCCTGTAAATAGATTCAAAGTATAAAAGGCTCAATACGGCGGGAATCTCGGTTCTCTATGAATTATCAATAATATACCTATAAAACATATATTTTGAACCTTTTTTTATGCATTTTATTTTGATCCAAACCCTAACATCTAATCTAACAGCTAATATTTAGAACTTACCACCTACTTAGCGTCTCAGTTGAGTTAAAACTTTCTTAATTATAACTTCACTAGAAGTTTCTCTTGACAAGTCAATTTTTTTTAGAGCATTATCTATTTCTCCTTTTCTATAACCTAAGGTAGATAACGCTTCAAAAACGTCTAAATAAATACTTTTATCAAAATCTGAAATTGCATTAACCGATACATTATATCCCATATGTCCAACTTTATTTTTGAGTTCAATAATAATTTTTTCTGAGCTCTTCTTCCCTATGCCTTTTGTCTGTAAAGCAACTACATCACTTGCAGAAATTGCTTGAAAAATTTTTCCTGCCCCAAGGTTATTAGTCAGCGTTAAAGCCGATTTTGGGCCTATGCCAGGGACACTTAGCAACATCTGAAAAACCTCTAAATTTTTTTTATCCAAAAAACCATAAAGGCTAATTTCATTTTCTCTTACATGAGTATAAATAAATAATTCTGCTTCTTTACTTTCTAGAATTTGTTGATTGCCAATTTCAACCTTATAGCCAACATTATTTACATCAATAACTGCTACACCATTAGATATATAAATTACTTTTCCTTTTAAATAACCTATCATAGTTAGAATACAGTATACCAATTATACGACATATCTTCTATCTAACTGTCATAAAACACTAGTCACTAGTCAATAGATAGAAAATATATCTTAAAGGTACAGAAAACAGTAATATCAAAATATAAAAAAACTCTCAAACACTCAAATTTTCAAGTTCGTTGTTGATTCAATCACCTAAAATTTAACCTTGATATTCATATCAATACTAATCATATTTTTTTTATATGACTTATTCTCAGAAAATTAGTAAATATAACACATTGAAACAACTCTAGTTTTCTAATATAAACAAACCTTCTCTCAACATCTTCTAATAAAAGCTTTATATCTATTCTAACTGTCTAAATATAAGATAAGGTTTCTCATAAAAGGATCTTATATATATATCCATCTATTATCTATCTAAAAAATTGATAAATAAATGGCGACTACATACGCACTTATAGAATTCAATCTTTAGCTAAATCGCAATCATTTATCTAGCTAGACAGGCTCTCTCAGTGATAACTTTTGTCTTTTAAATTACTACACTATTTTAGCTTATAAAAGGGATAAAAACAAAGGAGAGGATAACTTCCCTTTGCATAGATATACATTTGGCAATGATTGCCTTGTTGACAGACAAACATAGATAGTCAGTATTACTCCTGACCCTAATCCTTTGGTGAAAGTATGCTCTCTAAAACTACCCGTAGGATGTGACTAACTATAATACCCCCAGATTTTCATATAAAAACATGGACAATAATAGAAAGAAAATTCAAGTGGAAAGAGGTTAAATTTTGTTGGTATGAAAAGTATGAAAAGCCTGATTATTTAACTTGCGTAACTCATACAAAACGAAAGTAAAGACGAGATATAGCATACGATACAACCTAACTTCACCTCGCTCCCCAAGTAGGATTTGTATATGGATTTGATTTTATTTGATTTAACCTGCGAATCCTTAAAAAATTATTTCTTCTATCGCCTTGTCTACTACTACTGAAATTAGGAGACAAAGATGTATCTTCTACAATAGTGAAAATATCCATATTTACTACGTCACGTAATCCTTTGTAATGAGATTCATTCAGTTGCATTATTTTTACTCCAGGATTACCATAAATATCAGGTAAAACCTGAACACTAGAAACATCTAAATAGTCAGTATAACTCATATTCATAGCTGCACAAAAAGCTGCAAAAGATATACTATATGAGTACCATTCTTCTTTCCACCTGTCTTTACGTTCGAATCCAAATTGACCGTAAAGTAATACATTTACAAGTTCATCTATAAATAAGCCATTCATGGCTCTTGATCTTGTCAATGGTTCTATACCATCATCTCTACCATCATCTGGAAATCTTTTATTATATTCTTCCACAATCATATCCACCCTGCCTATCCCTATTACTGCTCTAGTACGTAAATCAAATATAAGCATTAATGCGCCTTCTACTTGAGTCCATGCAATTGTATTTGGATTACCAGCTATTCTATCCATTGTATCATTATCTACCAAATCAAAGCGCATTTCCTTTGGATTATTCATTGTGAAATCCATACCATATCCACCCATCTCATATATAATCGTCCTTACAGAAGTAACCAATCTCCTAAGCCCCTCTTCCCTTACATGTATTTCATAACCTGCTACATAATTACCAAATCTTGCATCTGCAGTATTTTTATAGTTGAAAAGCCCAAACTCAAGCTCTACTGTAGTTAATCCTTCTGTACTAGCAGGAAGATATTGTCCTAAATATGGTAAAGCTATATCTCTATCGGTATTAGCTTCTGGTGTAGCTGCCTGATTACAACCAGCGCATGCAGCAGCTACTAAATATAAAATTATTTCTATCCTTTGACATTCTTTCATTAATAATAATAATTATAATTTCCATATATTATGTATTATACATACACGATTTTTCCTTTTTAGTCAATCACTGGCTATTTAAATATACTAATTCTAAGTTTTAAGAACATACGGCCTATTCACTACACTGACTTTCTCGTATTTAAATGGCAGATAGCAATTGCTAGCGCATCAGCTACGTCATCAGGTTTTGGGATTTTCTTAAGGTTCAAAATCATTTTTACCATATTTTGTATCTGACTCTTCTCTGCTCTGCCATAACCAGTCACCGCTTGTTTGACCTGTAACGGTGTATAATCATAAATAAATAACCCTCTATTTATACCAGCAAGAATTACCACTCCACGAGCTTGTCCAACTTTTATCACAGTTTTTTTATTCTTAAAATAAAAGAGCTCCTCTACGGCCATACATAATGGTTTATATTTATGTATTATTGTTGACAATTCTTCATATATAAACTGCAATCTTTCTGGCATAGAATTTTTTGGAGTTGTAGAAACAACACCAAATCCAAAAACCTTAAATGAACTACCAATTTTATCTAAAATCGCCCAACCAGTAGTTGCAGTACCTATATCTATTCCTAAAGTTTTCATAAGTGGAAAGTTTATAAGTTATAAGTTTCCTGCCCGCAATGCTAAGCATAGAGTTGCACACAGGCCTACTAGACGAAGCTTCAGCAGAGGCAAGTAAATTTTTCTAAAACCTGCTTGCCTATTTAATATTTGTCCATACACTCTCTACATCATCATGTTCCTCTAGTTGTTCGATAAGTCTCTCCACTCTATTTTTTTCCTCGCCAGTTAAAACTTTTTCATTCTTTGCTATTTTTATAAGTTCAGAAGAAATTATCTGAAAGTGTAGATTCCGAACAGATCTATCCACCAGAGCAAAATCTTTTTTAGTGGTGAAAACCTCTAAAACAATAAACATATTACCATCTTCATCTGCTTGTGTAGATTCTGCAATATCAAGAATTCCATCTACTTCCATAAGTTCCATCATAGCATCTTCCTTCTTTACTGGTTCATATGTATCACTAACACCATACTTTTCTGCTTTTTTCAGTTTTGCTGGTCTAATAATTATCAAACCTTTTTCTTCAAACTGCCATGCAACACTACCACTACCTACAATTTTACCGCTATGATTCTCTAAAATTCTTTTTATTTCTGCTATAGTTCTATTAGTATTATCAGTAGCGCAATCAATAATATACATACTAGAAGCAGGACCAAGTGCCTCATAAGAAATTCTTTGTATTTGATCACCTTCAATTTCACCAGTTCCTTTTTTTATAGCTCTTACTATATTTTCATTTGGCATATTCTCTGCTTTTGCTCTTTCAATAGCAAGACGTAAAGTGAAATTCATTTGAGGATCACCTCCACCCTCACCAGCTGCCAAAGTGATAGCTTTTGCTAACTTTGTAAAAATCATGCCCTTTTTCGCATCTGTTACACCTTTCTTGTGTTTAATTTTTGACCATTTAGAATGACCAGACATATAGAAAATTAATAACAGGAGTTAGGTACTCTATAAAAATTAAATAAAATAAAGGTAATTGCACTTTAATTTTTATAAAAACCATTATGCAACTGCCTCACCAAATTTTAAACTATCTATCAGAAATTTTCTATTCTTTTAACAAAATTTCATTCACTAACACTAATAACCCGGTAAAGTTCTTTGTAAACTTAGCTAACAATTTATTTATTAATAGATACTTACTTGCTCAGTTTAACTAGGAGCATCTTCTTTCCACTTTAGCAATTAAACTTCCCTTACTTTATGGTGGTTATTTGATTATTGATGAAGTGATCATAACCCAACCATTCGCAAAGAAACTTGAAGAATCGCATATCTTTAAGTGTCTTATTACAAAGAAGTATTATCCATCGTATAAAATAATGGTAATGTGTTGGTCGAATGGTAAAGATATTTGTATCCCCTTGTCTTTTAGAGTATAACCAAACGAGAAAGATTAAACAGCCAGAAATAATCTCTCAGTTTTCCAAGTGAAGGCTAGAATTGGGTTAATATCAGCAGGAGTTTATCCGCACAAAAAGAACATGTCACCATGTGTTTTATAGCATATACAATTATCCAAAAAGAATCAATACTCAGAGATTTAACAACTTATCAAATTATAAGAATGATCTTAGTTTTCAAAGAGTAAAGTTTAATTATTTAGTTTTGACTTACTTTTACACTAGGTGCGTAAGTCATATTTATAACTTAAAACTTATAAAATCAAAACTATCTTTATTGGTGTAACCTTTATATTATACACTTTCACTCCAAAAACCCATCATAAAAAACCATTTTAAACACAAGTGACTTATGTTTCAATTCTATTGAATTGAAACAATCTCTGGATTAAATCAACTTTAGCCTATTCCCCAACCACCACGACTAAATCTCCAATATGTCTAAACGGATATTCTTCGCGTAAAATTACAATTTCATCATTAAATACAGACTTTATCTCATTAATAGTCTCTTTATAATTCTCGGGATTCAAAACATACAAATAACTCTTATCTACACGTCTCGTACTATTCCCTATTCTAACTATCCTACAGCCTAAATTTCTTAGTAATCTGGCTTTTTTATTTGCAAGACCTTGTATATCTGTTCCATTCATAATCTCGACTTTCGCCTGCTCGAGCTTAACATTTGGATTTATAAATATAGAACTTAAATCCTTATCTATATTTTGGATAATAGGCATCCAAATGGAAAAGATATCTTGACTTTTGGTAGCTGCATCCTCTCTTGTGTATGCTATTTTTATTTGATCAGTCCTAATGCTAGTCAAAAATAATCCCAAATGAAAAAATTCTAATTTTGATATATTTGTAAAAGTATTAGCAGCGATAGCTTCTATGCTTGTTCTCATAGAGAATATACTCAATGGATTACTGAATCCTTCTATGTAATCTTTGAAAAAATTGACCAACCGCTCCATCTTAGCATCCTCCCCCAGTGCATCAGAAGCAAGGTATAGATACATCATATTTGCATCTGGCGCATAATTTCCAACTTCAATAGGTGGGAAGTCAACATCCTTTATAGGTGTTAAAATATTTAGATTAGGAAGATTGATAGACTCAAGTATATTGAAAACCTGGTCAGTATCACTTACTATATATCGATCTATTGTAATACCCAATAAATTTTCTACAGCGACTATTGTGTATTCTAGCGGCTCATCAAATTCTAAACCATACTTGTATGATAATTTTATACTTGCCTTTGTTTTATTTGGCAGAGTTGATTCAAAATTTGTATTAACTGAAAATATGCCTAGTTTTGGTGTATCAGGATTTATATAAAGAATTATTACTCTATCTACAAAAGTATAGCCAGTTTCTTTTTTATCTAAACCTATAAACATTATATTTATCCTTCTATATCCGTCCCAAGGCACAGTTTCATTATTATCAGCCGGATATTTCGAAATATTCAAACTAACATAAAAATAAATATTTTCTATGATAAAAAATAAGAAAATTGATGATAAAACAATGACTAACCCCTTAAAGAATAATGTATTTAAGCGTATATTACTAATTATTGTTTTTAAGCCCTGTTCGTTTGATATAACTTTCTTACTCGACTTTCTAGTCAGATTATACTTATTTACCTTATAAATCCTCTTGCTTTTATTAATTAAGCTATTTAATTTTTGTTTTATTGAGAATTTCATTTATTTCTGGAAAAATCTGTTTAAATTCGATTGGTATAGAAGCTTCAAATTCCTTTTTACCATTGTTTAATAATGTTAAACTCATCTTCCAAGCATGAAGCATAAGTCTCATGTATTTTTGATGTCCATATTTGGTATCTCCAAGTACTGGTATCCCAAGAGAAGCCAAGTGTATTCTGATCTGATGAGTCCGGCCTGTTTTAATACTAGCTAATATGAGATGATAAGAATTTATACTTTTTAAATAATATACATCTGTATGAGCAAATTTTCCTAAATAGTAGTTATTAGGTCCTTTTAATACTGAAAATTTTTGACGATTTTTAGGATTCCTGCCTATAAAATTCTGAATAGTTTTTTTATTATTTTTTTTAAACTCAACTGGCAATTTACCATATACTATAGCCAAATATTGTTTCTTTACCTCTCTATTTGCAAAAAGACCAGTATAGTATCGTAAAGCTAAATTTGTTTTAGCTATCAAAATTAGACCTGAAGTATCTTTGTCTAATCTATGTATCAGGCCTGTACGATAATTTTCTCCAACTTTCTCTAGTGTTTTGTATCTATAAAGAAGTGCATTCACCAAAGTTTTATTCTTATGGCCAGTACCAGGCTGTACAGACATACCAGATGGTTTGTCCACAGCTAGTAAATCTTTATCCTCATAAATTATATTTAGAGAAATATCTTCTGGTTCTATATTTAGATTAAGGTCAGCGTCGATCAAATGTAAATTGATCTTCTCTCCGCTTTTCACCTTATAATTTGCTCTAAACTCAATTTTCTCATTTACAAAAACATTATTTGACTCAATACATCTTTTAATATAACTTCTTGAAAGGTCATTATTATATTTGGCCAGAAATAAATCTAATCTAAGTTTTTCATCATTTTTTTGTACTGAGAATTGTCTATGAACTTTCATTTTTTTATTTTTGATATATAGCAAAGTCAAAATAAAATTGCTAGTTTATATATAATTTTCTAAACTATTAATTTAATTTGAGAGATTGCTATATACTCGATGAAAAACAAAGAAATATTTGAAAACGGAATCGACAAATACTACATGTTTTTACATCGGTATAGTTGTGTTGGTTGAATCCTTCCACGCTGAGGAATTAAACCAATATAGGACTTGGTTATGTACACTAGCATACTTATCTCTACTAAAGGACGATCACAATATATGTGATATTTGCCTACTTACCTACTAATCTAATCATTCCAAGCATTGATAAACCTCCTATTGTAATTGTTAAATCAGCAATATTAATAGAAATTAAAGAACCAACTTTAATAAAGTCTATTACCCCATCAAACATTATTCTGTCATAAAAATTTGAACAACCAGCAGCAAAAATTGATATAAGGATGATATAGAAAATCTTCTCCATTCGCACCTTTAGAATTACAATCAGAATAATGCATAAAATTATGAAATGCACTACTAAAACTAATAACGAATTAGTGCCTAACAAACCTAATAATAGTCCTTTATTAATTGTATATTCAATATTCACATTTAATAATAAAACTTTAGTAAATCTGTCAATGAAAACTATTAGTATTGGGAAGAGTAAAATAGAAAATAATTCTTTTAATTTCTTTTTTTCCATTTGAAAATTGATTTTAACTTTGAGATAAAAGGTGTGGGTTGTCTAAGTTCAATATCGGTAACTATTGGCTGATCGATTAACTTATCCTGACTAAGCTTATATATAATGCCATTTTGATTTCTTCTTGACCTATAAAAAACCCTAGGTATCTTCTGTACTGTAAAGGAATGGATAAATATTTGTAAGTAAATCAAAATACCAATAGCAATCATCACAGATCCTAGTAGGCTAATCCAGTAAATATCATCAGATATTGTATGAAATTGTTCTGCATTAGGTAAAACTATAACTGCATCAATTCCTTGCATTATTAAAAAAATTGCTGTTACTGCGCCTTTTATTTTGACCTTAAATTTTATTATCAGAATAGAAAGAACAGTTGCCAGAAATACGATAAGTTCTATTAATAAAATGTTCAATCTAAAATTTTCTGTCTTTTCAATAAATACATTGATAATCCCAGCTTCTTTACCATAGTATAATTTTGATAATAAAGCGCCAATTAGTAAAACTATATGTGATGGAAGAAATGCCCAAATAATATTATCAATAAATGTATAATATTTTTTTTCTCTATTTGAGAATAAATATAGCAACGAAGCTCCGGCCAGAATTCCTAGAGGTATCCCTAGTAGAATAATATTCCCATCAAAAATATTAAACAAATTCCATGGCAAAGACCTGACTAATTCTATATTTGTTGAGGTATCCTCTAAAGGAAGTATTCTCCATTCTAAATTGCGGTACTCATCAAAAGAATTTATAACGCCAAGTAACCTAGCAAAAAATAACCCAGAAAATAATAAAAAAAATATAATATCAAATAAAACGAATTTTTTTATTTTATATTCAAAAATAACATAAAACGATAGTATAAATACAATTATTGCTCCGACGATGAATGGGAGAATGACAGGGAAATTTATTTGTATAATACTTATAATTTCAAAGTTCATATATTTATACAAATTTTTCTATGATCAATATTATTATATAAAACTTTTGATATTTATATTCTCATTTGAAGTCAATGCAGTAATGATATAATTGTTATCAATAAGAATTTCATTCCAAACCTCCAGTATATCATCTTTTGTTACTTTTTTTACTTTACTTTTGGCTTTCTGTACATCATCTATATAACCTAATAATAATTCTTGTAATCCATGCCAAATAGCTAAATCATCTGTAGCTTCCATCTGTGTAATAAGATTTCCCAGTATAAAATTTCGTGCTCTATCAATATCATCTTTATTAAATTTGCCTTGTTTGAAATCTGAGAGTTCTTTAAACACAGCACGTATCGCTTCAATTACCCTTTTATTGTCTACACCAAGACTTACATCCCATTCGCCAGTCTCATATAATCCACTATGATCAATCTGAATATAATAAGCAAGGCCTAATTCTTCCCGAATTTTTTGAAATAATTTCGAGCCTAAACCTCTGCCCAGTATAGCTAAACCTACTTGTAGAGCATATCTTTTTTCTATCTCATTAGGCAGACCAAAACCACCAATCACAATATGAGTCTGTTCTACTGCTTTTTTTATAAATTTATATTTATTTTTTGATAAATCCCTTTTCTTAAATTTCTTGTAAACACTACCTTTACCTTTCTTTATATCTCCAAATAATTCAGATACTCTACTCTTTATATTTTCATAATTTATGCCTCCTGCTATACATACAACAATATTCTCACCAATATAATGTTTTTTTGTAAATTCTAAAATATCATTACGAGTGAAGCGCGATACAGTCTCTATGTTTCCAGCTATATCACGACCGAGTGGATGATCTCCAAACAACTGAGCCATAAATACATTTGCTACCTTTCTCATAGGTATATCTTCATTCATCCTAATCTCTTCAATAACCACTCCTCTCTCTTTTTCTATCTCTTCTTCTGGAAATGTCGAGTTCTTTATCATATCAGAAAGAATTTCTACACCTCTATCTGCATTCTCTTTTGGGACTTTTATATAATACCCTGTGTATTCATATGAAGTGAAAGCATTTGAAGTTCCACCGAGATTTTCAATTGCAACAGCTATATCTTTGCTTTTTGGAAGATCTTTTGTTCCTTTGAAAAAATTATGTTCGACAAAATGAGAAATACCACAGAATGCTTTTTTTTCAAACCTTGAACCTACTTTTATAAAAACAACTATCGAGATACTATTAGAATCCGCCACATCAACAGTGACTAATTTTAATTTATTGCTGAATTGATCTATGTAAATTTTCATTATCGCCTTTTTTTCTTTTTTTTCTTTCTCTTCTTTTTTGAGAATTGTTGATATTTAGATCCTATATTAAATACTTTATTCATATTAGTATCAGTTTGATAAGAATGAGAATCATCTAATAAAGAATGACTATCTTTATTTTTAGATATCTGATCTCCTTCTATATTTATTTTATCTGACAAACGATTCTTACCTATTTTTGTCCTTATTCCTTTAATTATATTAGATATATATCTATATCGCACTTTTCTTCTAACCATACCTTTTTCTTCATCAAATATATTAATCACATTTTCACTACATTTCTCTCGACAAATATTTGGTTGTTGTAGTTTAGATTCAGCGACAACTGGACTTCCAAGTTCTTCTCTATTAATCAATTTAAATTTTTCATCTTCATTGTCCCAACCAATCTCCAACCTCATGTCTGCTTCCTTTTTTTCTTGACTTATTCTTTTCGGATTAATCCTAAGTTCAAGACTCATCTCTATTCCCTCTTTGCCAATAAAGTTAACTATTGGTACATTTACTCCTCCTGCTTCCCAGTCATCGAAATCTTCGAAACGTAAATCCGGCCTAACAATTACATAGAAAATCAACATTGGTGGACCAAGTAAGAATGTAAGAATACTAAAAAGTATAGAGGTAATAATTGATTCATATCTTTTTCTAGCATCATTATAAATCCATAAAGAAATTACAAACCAAATAGACACAAAATACAAAATTATCATTAATCCAATTAAATTCCATGGTATAGTAGCATTAATATTTAAAACTTGGGCTATTAAATCCCCTACATCCTGACTTTCCATAGTATTTACAAGGTTACAAAAATATAAATTATAATTAAAATTTGTGCAATACAAATATTGAAACAACTAACCAAAGGCCCTTGACGAAAAACTATTGGCCTATGGCTTTTAACTTAAATTCTATTGTTATTTTTTTTCGTTAACTTCAATAGAAATAGATATGCTTCTAAATAATATCAAATAAAAACATTTTCGGAAATACCTCTTTTATCTTTTAAACAAAATATATCTTTTCCTCAAAGAAGGATTATCATTCAAGTGAAATGATTGGTAATGGTGGGGTTAAATTTTAGATTAAATCATGTCCAATAGCTATTTACTGATTAACCTACTCACCGATTTTCTTACTTATAAAACTACCTAACATGTGCCAACGGAGGGAGTTGAACCCACACCCCGTTTTAAACGGGACCGGATTTTGAGTCCGGCGTGTCTGCCAGTTCCACCACGTTGGCATCAGCATTCTTTTAATTATTTAAACACCTGTAAGTTTAATCAAAGTTAATTAAACTAACTTCAAAGGCATACTTGTTAATCAATTACATGTTGAGATCTATTTTGTTACTAACGTTGAGGTTAAAAACTATTCTCACCATTCGAGAATTATTTTTATTACACAATATTTTTTCTGATCACCTATCACCCTTTGGCTTTATTACCTCCTTCTACGCCCCTCCTTGCCTGGTACATACTTAAAGCTTCTTTCATAGCGATTTTTTTCTCAGCAAATCGCATTAATATTTGAGCCTTTTGTTCCTTGAATGCAGTAGTTACCTGTTCTTTTTGCCGCGCAAATTGTTCTCTTACCTTTTGTAATTGCATTTCTCGATATCTTTTTGCATATTCTATCGCTTTTTGAATGTGTTGGAGTGCCTCTTGCATTTTTACTATCTGCACCTCAATAGCTTTTCTCACTTGAGCAGCCTGAGGCACATCTGGAATTGACGAAAGTCTTTTTTTTAATTCAGTAAGTGAATGTAAAATACCATCTCGCCTTGTCTTATATTCTTGTATTTGAGCCTTTATAGATGCATCAGTCTGTTCCTCTACAGCCCCTTCTCGAACATCAATTCTCTGCACTACTTCATTTTGTCTCTTTTCGATTTCATTCATAGCACCTGTCTCAGCAGTCCTCAAAGCTCCTAAACCACCTGGATTCATATTAATGTAATGTTATTATATTTATAAATAAACAGTGTAGACTTAGGGCAGTTGCGTGTTAAAGTTTACAATCTTGCACAAAGCTGTTAGCTTAAAAACAATCATAAAATCATCAAATGGTAATAACAGCATAAACCCACATTGTTCATGCCCATGATTATATTTGTTGCGAAATAAGCAAATTTGCCTTTATCTATAACGTTTTTTTAATAAAAATAAATAGTAACATGTACTTTCCAGTAGATTAAAGATTGTTCGGCACTTTTATTGTGTAAAAGTTAGTCATTTCGCAACGACTCTATTAAACCACCAATAGTTCATCCTAAAGGAATTAAACCAACAAAGATGCTTTTTACTATTTATTTACCGGCTTATTTACTATTACTCTTCTCATTCAAATATTCTTCTCTAAAATTAATAAGTATCTGCATAATCTGTGCTTCAAGATCAGGGATAACCGCCAATAAAAATTTCATCAACTCATCTTGTGCTTTATTTTGTCGAATAAATTCATCAAAACGTTTTTTATCTTCTTCACTTAATTGCGGTTCGAAATAGGAGACTAACTTTTCACCAAAAATATTATACAACTTATCTGCTTCTTCATTTAAAAAATTAATCTCAATATCATCTCCGTATTTTTCCTGCACAAGCTGCATCATAAAACTAAGAACATTCTGATCTCGAACTTCTGGTGATGGACTAAAATTCATAAAAAGAATTTAATAATTTAAACTACTAATAAAGACATTTACATTTATAAGATTATAATATTATTTGAAGAAAATTGCCAAAGTGGCAAAAACAACAAAAATTATGAATACCCAGAACTGTTTTAATCGCTACAGCATGAATCCTATGTAGTTTATGACTACTATTGTACATCAGAAACCCGAAGCACGAATTCATACATCCATCCGAAATAAATTAAAATGACAGAAAATAAAAATTCAAAAAAATAAAATTGAAAATTAGGATTCTGATATTGTTTTAAAAATTCAAGCTTCTATATTCCAAATACTGTATATAAAACCTATCTAGCTTATAAAATAACGATTGTTCAAATTACCCACGATTGGAAACGATCTTCACATGTCTTTTGCTACCTACAGAGCTTTGGCCATATTAACAAACATGTAATTTGGTTTGACTAAATTGATTTGCGGTAAAGACAGCGAACCAACTATAGAGTTAATTCGAACTTTACCTTATAATGCAGAATCTAAGGTTAAATTCTAAAAATAAATCAGACAGGGTTCATCCTAAAGGAATTGCACTAACTTTATCTTTTTTTATCTAACGGTCTAAATCTTGCCTGTTCCTTAACGAAATATAATTCTACTTTTCCTGTTGGACCATTTCGGTGTTTAGCTATAACTAAATCTGCTATTCCTTTTCGTTCCGTATCTGGATTATAAAGTTCTTCTCTATTAATAAAAATTACTATATCTGCGTCCTGTTCTATTGATCCAGATTCTCGCAAATCAGATAGTTGTGGATTTCTATCTGTTCTCTGTTCTATTGCTCTTGATAGTTGCGACAAAGCTAAAACAGGTATGTCAAGTTCTTTTGCTAAATTTTTTAGAAACCTTGATATTTCTGAAACTTCTTGTACTCTACTCTCTTTATTATGTCCTTCAACTAATTGTAAATAATCCACTACTAACATATCTAATCCCTTTTCTGCTTTTAAGCGACGTGCCTTTGTTCTCATTTCTAGAATGTTTATTCCTGGCGTATCATCTATATATAGACTAGATTCAGAAAGAATTCCCATTGCATCAGCTAATTTTGAAAAAGATTCATCAGAAAGTTTGCCCATGCGAAGATCCCAAAGTCCTACACCTACCTGCATAGATAATAATCTATCCATAAGCTGTAAATTCGACATCTCTAGAGAAAAAAAACCTACTTTCTTTTTTTCTATCGTAGAAGCATATCGTGCGAAATCTAACGCTAGTCCAGTTTTGCCAACAGAAGGCCTCGCTGCCAAAATAATAAGATCAGAATTTTGAAATCCTCCAAGTATATTATCTAACGCTGAGAATCCACTAGGGATTCCACGAAGTTTATCGGGATTAGAATTCAAGTTCTCTGCCCTTTCATAAGTTTCTTCTAATAATTTCGAAACGTGTATAAAATCTCTTTCTACGCTTGCTTCAGTTATCTCAAAAAGTTTCTGCTCTGCTTCATCCATTAATCTATCAATTTCTAAAGATTCGTCAAACCCCATTTCTGAAAATTTTGCACCAAGATGAATAATTCTCCTCCTAATACTGGTTTCTTTTATAATATTTGCATAGCCGATAATATTTGCACTAGTAGGCAACAGAGAAACTAGTTCAGAAATATAACTTGCTCCACCGACATTTCGTAATTGTTTTTGCTTCTTTAGGAGATCAATTATCGTCAGAACATCAATAGGTTTGTTTTTCTCAAATAATTTGACAAAATTTTCAAAAATAATTTGATTTCTTCTCTCATAAAAATATTCTGGCTTTAGAATATCAAGTACTTTCACGATTGCATCAGAATCAATGAGTATTGACCCAAGCACAGATTTCTCAGCATCTAAATTTTGTGGCGGTAATTTAATAGTAACCATGGTTTTAAATTTTAAGTTTCTTGCAAAATAGATAATGTTGGTTCAATTCGGAGAAAATTAAGCCATAATATCCAACTTGAAATAAGCTAACTAAATTTTATGTATAAAGGTTGAATCGTTATTGATTGACCCAACTACATATGGAAAGTTTTAATTTTTTCTACTCACATTAATTTAATTAAAGAGCGTAACAAAATTCTACTTACTACGAGTTAAAATTTGTGTAAAAATTTACATATCATTTACGTAACTTTTATATTTAATAATAAACAAAAAATATTGAACATTTAGAACTAAATGTTATTCTTGGTTCAATCCTTCCCATCTAAATACATTTTCCACACAATTTTAATGATGTAGGCTCTAGAGCTATCTTAAAATTGCAAATAATGTTTTTGTCTTATCATTTATATTTACCACATTATTCACCACTTACCACTTGTTATTTAAAGTTTTCTAACACCTACTAGCTTATTTCCTACTTGCCTATTTACCTATCTTACTTAGAAAGTTAATTTTTTAAGTTCTAATTGATATTCTTCATTTGTGAATAACTCTTCACTAAACTTTAATTTTTTATCTTCTGTGATATTCTTTACACCCAAACTTTTTATTAATTGATTTAAACTCTCTTTATCATCATTCACTGGTATGAGAATTCTTGGATCAATTTCCGAAATCACCTGAACAAGAATTTCTAACTTTGCAGATAGATCTGCAACTAAAATATCGATAATACCTATTTTTTCTATTTGTTTTTTATTTAATGTACAAACGTCAGGATAAATAATTGCTACTCTAACCGAATCAACATTAAGTACATAGATATCTACATTATTTTTACTAACATTAGATTGAAATCCCATAAACCACACCTCATGAGTTTCGTATTCACCAGGTAAATAGATACTAAACTTATTTGCTATTTGTCTACCAAGCACAATATCTGGACTAATGGAATTTATCTTTTCATCTGAGAATTCTTCAGAAAAAGCTAAAATCTTTGCATATCTAGAATTGATTAATATTGCTTTTTGTCCAATTCTTTTTATCTCCATTTTTATAAAATAAAAGTTAAATTAAGTCAAAAAGTTACTGTAGACGACTACCTACCTGGTATCAGACAAGATAGACAACCTAAACATACCCACCTATGGATAAATAGCAAAAGACTGTACACTGCAGGCTTATCATTTTTCCATCTTCAGGTAATCCGACTATGTTGTAAGTTTTTAATTTATTATACTATACCATTATTCCACGTAGTTGCCAACAATTGTATTTTAATGTTACGTATTGCATTCTTTAATACATTAAATTACTAAAGTTACAAAATAATATAACAAAAGACTGAACTTGTTAATAACAAGTAACCTTTTGCCTGCTATCTTGGATATTCAATCTCATCATTTTTCTAGCCCAAAAAATCTAAGACCTATCACACAGAACTGTATTAACCCTTAGTTTATTTCTGTCATTTATCAAACTACGAAGTATCCAATGCAAAAATAAAATTTTAAAGTAAGATTATTTATTCTCTATAAGACCTAGTCAAACTAATCAAGCTCTACCAACATACATCTTTCTTATTTGTCTAATCACGTTATAGGTGATACTGACATAATATAATTGTAAATTCTCCAAAAATTGTCTAAGATTTATACACTATGGAAATAACTCCTATTACAACAAAAGAATTGTACAAAAAATTTTGGTTGGAAAATAATTTATCTTTTTTACAGTCATGGGAATGGGGGGAAGTAAAAAAATTTAGTTGGAAGCCTATTCGACTCGCTTATGGTAATATACCATTTACGATATTTCTGAAAAAATTTCCTTTTATAAACGCACATTTTGGATACATGCCTCGACCTTTTTCAAAAGACACTTTATCAAGTGCATTACTTAAAAAAATAAATGAGTATGCTAATAAAGTCTTGAAAATTTCTCATTTAATTATAGATCCAAATCTTATAAAAACAAAAGAAATAGAAGAATTTTCAAAAAATGGATATATAAATTCAGGAGTCACAATCCAACCGAATCAAACGAATATAATTGATACCAGTAAATCTGAAAATGATATATGGATGGCTATGTCTAGTAATTATAGAAAAAAAATACGAAGAGCAGCGAAATATGGCTGTAGCGTTATTTATTTAGAACGCGATAAAAAAGACGCAGTCGAGAGATTCTTCAAATTTATGAAAGATATTTATAAAAGAACTAACTATGTAATGTATGGAATTAATTATTTTCAAAAAATATGGGCTGAATTTACAAAGGAGAACAATACAAGAATTTATTTAGTCAGATACAAAGATCAAGATATTGGAGCAATACTTTATCTTTATGATAATATTGGTGCATATGAGTTATATGGTGGAATTTGTAATTCAGGAAGAAAAATTATGGCAAACTATATTCTCAAATGGACTGCAATGAGAGATGCTGTAAAGATGAAAAAAAAGTTTTACGACCAATGGGGAGTATCACCCAAAATAGGTGATAATTATGATAAAAAAGATAAATTATACAATATCTCTTTATTTAAGGATGGTTTTGGTGGACAATATACCGAATTTATGCCTCAACAGACTATAATATTTAATCAATCCGTCCATAAACTTTACATACTGTTAAAAAATTTTAATAAAATATTTGTCAAATACCGTTTTTTTTAAAATAAAGTCTTAAAGATTTTTGTTTAAATTCAATAGTACTCATCTTTAAGCTAGTATGTATTAGTCTTATCAAATCAAAAATTAGTCTAAATAAGTATTTAAACCTAAGAAGTAAGCTTGTAGCAAACTCAAGGTGGCTAAACAATTATCAGGCCACTGTGTAAAACTATGTTCTACTCAACAATCATATAAATTTGCAGTCTTAAATTGGATTTGTTCAACTTGGGAACTCACATTTTCATGCATTGGTTTACAGTTTATAGTTAACAGTATACAGAAAACTAAAAGCGAACTTACCTGACACGCACAAAGGCAAATAAGCGGATTGCTCTTAGCTTTCAGCTTCAGACAAAGACTTACCAACCTTTGACAGGCATACTAAAACAACCATTTGTCATTTATCATTATCACTGTTATAATTAACGCGAGTTTAATACTAAATAAATTATGAAAAAAAATATTCATCCAAAGTTAAACCCTGTTGTCTTTGTTGATGTTTCCTCTGGCTCAGAGTATCCTACTTATTCTACGCTAACATCAGAAGAGACGAAAGTAATTGATGGCATCAAATATTATGTCATCCGTGTAGAAGTATCTTCTTCATCTCATCCTTTTTATACAGGAAAACATAGAATAGTTGATACAGAAAATCTAGTGAAAAAATTTGAAAAAAGAACAAAGAAAGCAGTTTTATTATCAGAAAAGTTTAAAAAAAGTAAAGAAAAACGAGAAAGCAGAAAAGTAAAAGTAAAAAAAACAGCTGAAAAGAAAGTTCTAACCCTAAAAGACATGCTAAAACAAATGCAATAGTCACATTCACTACTTGACTATTCCCTTCATACCAAAATCTATATAGTTCGAAGCTTTATTTTCGCTTTCTGTCTCGCTAATTGTTATAATTCTGTTATGGAAAAACAACGTAACTATTCAGAAATTCTAAACGAATATCAGGAACTGAATAAAAAAATCTTAGATCCAAACATTACAAAAGATCCAAAACAATTAGGTAACTTATCAAAACGATTAAGTGAATTGACACCAATTATCGAAAAAATAGACGAGATAAATAAGCTTAGGCAAGAATTGCAAAAAACAAAAGATTTAATTAAATCAGATTCCGAACTTATCACCCTTGCTCACGAAGAGATCGAAAGGCTTGAAATAAAAATAAAAAATGGAAAAGAGGAGTTAAAAAAGCTTTTAACTACTACTGATCATAACGATAAAAGAAATGCAATAATTGAAATACGTGCAGGAACAGGTGGTGATGAGGCCGCATTATTTGCATCTGACCTTTTCCGTATGTACACAAGATATGCTGAATCTCAAAACTGGAAGGTCAATTTACTTCATAGTAATTATACTGGCAGTGGTGGATTTAAAGAAGTCATAGCCCTCGTAGAAGGGATAAATGTATATGGAAAACTTAAGTTTGAAAGTGGCGTACATAGAGTGCAAAGGGTGCCAATCACAGAAGCTTCAGGCCGTATCCACACTTCTGCTGCATCAGTTGTAGTACTGCCAGAAGTCAAAGATATTGAAGTAGAAGTAAATCCTAATGATCTAAAAATTGATGTATTCAGAGCAGGTGGTCCGGGTGGACAGGGAGTAAATAAAACTGATTCTGCAGTCAGAATTACACACATTCCAACTGGTATAGTGGTATCATGCCAAGATGAACGATCCCAACTAAAAAATAGACACAGAGCGATGTCAATACTTAAGAGTAAACTTTTCGATATAGAACAGGAAAAACAAAATAAACAAAGTGCTGATTTGCGACAACAATCAATAAGAGGAGGTGATCGTTCTGTAAAAATTAGAACATATAATTTTCAAGAAAGCCGTATCACTGATCATAGGATAAAAAAAACATGGTATAACCTACAGCAAATACTAAATGGTGATTTAGATGATCTTATAGAAACAACCAATTCTAAATTGAATAAATCGAATACAATTGAATCAACCATCCGTCCTTGAAACTCAACCTATCCAATTCATACAAATTTAAACTAACACTAAGCGAAGCACATGCAAAAAACAGTTCTGATAACAAATCAAGATCTTGAGCTTCTTATTTCGCATGCCATAAAAAAACCTCGTTCATTTGTAATCGCACATCCAGAATATATATTTTCAAAAACAGAAATTAAGAAATTGATAAATTATATAACTCGATACAGTAAATACGAACCAATCGCATACATTCTAGGATATAAAGAATTTTTTGAATTAAAATTTAAAGTAACCAAAGATACATTAATTCCACGTTCAGAAACAGAAACCCTAGTGGATCTTAGCATTCAGGAAATCAAGGAACTTATTGAATACCACATTTTCAATCCTTTTCAAAAGTACTCAAAGCAGCCTTCAAAACCGCAACAGGTGACGCGTAAAACGCAACAGAAAACTTGTATATGTATAAATATACTTGAAATTGGTACTGGCACTGGGTGTATTCCGATTTCAATTTTACACGAACTGAATAAATCAAATCTTAATTACATTATAAAAATATTAGCAATAGATATCTCTGACAAGGCTCTTCAAGTTGCAAAAGATAACTGGAGAACATATCATACACATAACAATTGCCATAAATTATTGTTCAAAAAAATAGATATTTTAGATAGCAAACAGGTACATACTCTGCTAAAGGATAAAAAATTTGATTTAATAATTTCCAATCCCCCATATATTCCGTCTGAAGAATTTACTAAACTAGAAAAAAGTGTATCGGTATTTGAACCCAGGATAGCACTCGATGGAGGAAAAGATGGTTTAATATATTACAAAGCCATCTTTTCTTCACTCAAAGCTCACAACCAACAATCAACAGTCATATTAGAAATCCATGAAAACAAAGCCAAAGAAGTTAAAAATATTATGAAAAAATATTTAAATAATTATCAAGAAAATGTTATAAAAGATATTTTTGGAAAAGATAGATTTATAAAAATAAAATCTAAAAATTTTATGCGGAATTCTAAAGATGATAGATTGGTAGTATAAAAATTAATTATTAAACTGCCATCCCAATGAAACTATACCAAGTAGTCAGAGTAGTCAGAAACTTAAAATGTCTTTTTAAATCATTTATAGGCTTTAAAAAATCTGAATTCGATAGACTTGTTAAACAATTTACCATCTATTTAACTTTTTACAAAACCGAAAGACCATAACTTTCTTAGAGAAATTTAACTTACTTTGAAACAATTTAAAATCCTATCT